>ENA-UEOL01000516-UEOL01000516.1-human-gut-metagenome-genome-assembly--contig:-NODE-516-length-28158-cov-11.181261_pt1 | contig 28158 bp, 19 predicted proteins | sample MGYA00242884_ERZ507884 | MGnify/ENA primary metagenome ERZ507884 (study PRJEB26167, sample SAMN06115417) | human gut metagenome | host: Homo sapiens | place: China:Chongqing | collected 2015-03-06... | reverse complement strand
TGGTTTACTTCCACTTACAGCGCAAAAGATATTGATGAGAGCATGGACGAGGAAGTTTTTGATCAGGATCTTTACTTTAAACGCTATGAGATCATGACCCGTTTCCTCTCAAAACAGTACCCGGATTTAGAGGAAACCTTTCTGGATCATCTGGTGGAAGAACTTTACGGGAATTTATTCGAAGAAAACACGAAATAGTCTTTTTTTCACACTGTAATTGTGCTACAATATGCAAAATAAAGAACGAACAGAAAGATCCGGCATCTATATTTTATCGTTCTAAAAATATAACAATACATATTTATGAGGTGACATAGTGAAAGAACTTGAAGAAAAAATCTTAAAAGAAGGTCATGCTTTATCTGAGAATATTCTCAAGGTAGATAGCTTTATCAATCATCAGGTAGATCCTGTTTTAATGCAGCAGATCGGCGATGCATTTGCAGGACATTTTGGAAATAAGGGGATTACCAAAGTTGTTACCATTGAAAGTTCCGGGATCGCTCCGGCACTCATGACAGCTCTCTCTTTGAACGTTCCAATGATCATTTTAAAAAAACAGCCTTCTAAGGTTTTAAATGATAATCTGCTTCAGACCGTTGTGACTTCCTTCACAAAAGGCACAAGCTATGAACTGACATTATCCCATCAGTTCATTCAGGAAAATGATAACGTTCTGATCATTGATGACTTCCTTGCAAACGGAGAAGCTGCAAGCGGTGCCATCCGCTTACTGACCGAGGCTGGTGCTTCCATTGCAGGTATTGGTATTCTGATTGAGAAATCTTTCCAGCCGGGACGTGACAAATTAATTGCACAGGGTGTGGATGTATACTCATTAGCGCGTGTATCCAGGCTTGCCAAGGGTGTGATCGAGTTCATTCCGGAGGAATGTTAAATCTATCATTGATCATGTTTCATTTATAAAAATGAATCTCGCTTGCGAGATTCTCCGCCTGCGGCGGGTCGCAATATGCGACATACTTCTTATCCGCCGCAGTGCGATCCTTGCGGAGCTTTTTTATGTAATGGAAACGAAGTTTCCTATTACATAAAAAATGCCATTGAGTTTTAAATTCAATGGCATTTTCTTTGTTCACTTCGTACATATTAAACGTTACAATGTCCCGCTACTCTTCTATCTCAACTCCAGGCTGGGCATGATAGATAAAATTTGTCCGGTAGATCTCACTTGTAAGTTTTGTCTTATCATTCACAACAATAATGGATAAGATATTGTTTCCTTCCGGTACTTCGATTGGTTCTGTGTAACGTGCAGATGTATCTGTTGGATCTGTTCCATCCCATGTGTAATAAATACTGCATCCCTCATCCGCAGTTATTACTACAAACGTAATATCATCCATGGTACCGCCATCCGGTGTTACTTCCGGATAATCCGGGGCTTTCGCTTCGGTCTTATATTTACAGGTAACGACATCACTGTAAATTCCCTTATCGTTTTTGCAGACTGCCTTGATGGTATACTTTCCAACATCGTCTAATTCAATTCCGGCATCGGTATAAAGAATACCATTTTTTTTCGGATCTGATTCATCTAATGTATAATAGATATCACATTCTTCAATGGAAAAGATGGTAACTTCCGTATACACATCATAAGTTCCCTCATCCGGATAAAAGACCGGTTCAGCGACAATATACCCGGAAAACAGTTCTAATAAATCTGTATCTGTCACAGTAGACGCCAGCTCAGTGATTTTATCGTACTGTCCTTTCGCCTCATAAATCGTGATCAATCCCTGATAAGCCTCTTTGTTCTTTTTATCGAGGTTGATGATCTCCATCTCAAGCACTAATGCAGAATCATATTCTTTTCTCGCAAGATAGATTTCCGCCATGGCAGCCCTGGCATTGATGTCATTTGGTGATAATGTCAGCGCATTTTTATAGTAAGAAAGCGCCTTCTCATAGTTTAAATCCACCAGTTCCTTTTCTGCCATCTCAATCTGGTAATCGTACGAATTGTTATTCTGATAGCGCACGTAAGCAATTGCTCCGATTGCAATGACGGCAACCACTGCAGCAACGCAGCCTAAAACAATCCACGGAGTCTGTTTTTTCTTTTTATGGTGTCCCTCTGCTTTCTTCTTCTGGTTTTCTGTTTCTTCTGACGATGTATCTTTGGATGCTTCATCCGTCAAAAGAGCTTTCAGATAATCTTCCTCCAAAACAGAATAACCATTTACCATTTGTGCTTCATGACCGCATACCGAACAATATAAACAGCCTTCTTTTAACTCAGCTCCACATTTTGCACATTTCATATGAAACCCTTTCTATCTCTACCAATCTTATTCTCTGTCCAGACTTTCCACGCAATTGCTCATAAGCATGGCAATTGTCATTGGACCTACTCCACCCGGAACCGGTGTGATTGCAGAAGCTTTTTCTGCAACTTCCTCATATCGTACATCTCCGCAGAGTTTATTATTTTCATCTCTGTGGATTCCAACATCGATCACAACAGCTCCCTCTTTCACATAATCTGCTGTGATAAATTGTGGTTTTCCAATGGCAACGATCAAAATATCTGCTGTCTGACATAATTCTTTCAGATTTTTTGTTTTTGAATGTGCGATTGTTACAGTAGCATTCTCACGAAGCATCAGAAGCGCCATTGGCTTTCCGACAATATTGCTTCTGCCAACCACAACACAGTTTTTTCCGGAAATTTCAATTCCAGAACGTTTCAGGAGCTGAATGACTCCGGCCGGAGTACAAGATACAAAGCCCTCTTCACCGATCACTAATTTTCCGACATTCTGTGGATGAAAACCGTCTACATCTTTTTCCGGTGAGATTGTGCGGATGATCTTATCCGGATCAATATGCTTTGGAACCGGAAGCTGAACTAAAATACCATTTACGGTTTTATCTTTGTTCAGTTTTTCGATCAGTTCGATCAATGCATCTTCTGTTGTCTCCTCCGGGAGTTCATAGGATAAGGACCGGATACCAATGTACTCGCATGCCTTCTTTTTGTTTCTTACATAGACAGAGGATGCCGGATCATTTCCGACCTGTATCACTGCAAGCGCAGGCTCCATTCCTTCTTCTTTCAGTGCCGTCACCTTCTCTTTCAATTCATCTTTGATGTCCTGTGAAATTTTCTTTCCGTCAATAATCTGTGCCATAATTCCTCTCATTCTGTTCTTTCTACTGCATTACTTTTTTAGAATAAACCGGTGATCACACCTTCGTCATTTACATCAATTCCATATGCAGCAGGTTTTTTTGGCAGACCAGGCATTGTCATGATCGCACCTGTTACAGCAACCACAAAGCCTGCTCCTGCTGATACATATACTTCTCTTACGTTAATGGTAAATCCCTCCGGACGGCCAAGTTTTGTCTGGTCATCGGAAAGCGAATACTGTGTTTTTGCCATGCAGACAGGGAAATTGGCAAGTCCCATATCTGTGATTCTCTTTAATTCTTTCTTTGCTGCCGGTGCATAAGTCACGCCGTCTGCACCGTAAATTTCTTTTGCGATAGTCGCGATCTTTTCTTCCAGGGAAAGATCATTCTCATATAATACCTTGAAATGGCTTTCTTTTTTCTCTAAGGTCTCAAGCACTTTGTTTGCAAGTGCAATACCACCTTCGCCGCCTTTTTCCCAGACTTCGGAAAGTGCGAACTCGCAGTCTCTCTCATGGCAGAACTGCTCGACATAGTCTGTCTCTGCCTTGGTATCCGTCACAAAAGAGTTTAAAGTGACAACCACCGGCACACCGTATTTCTGAAGGTTTTCGATATGTTTCTCCAGATTTACAATGCCCTTTTTCAAAGCTTCCAGGTTTTCCTCTGCAAGATCAGCTTTCGCAACTCCTCCATTATATTTCAAAGCGCGGATTGTTGCAACTAAAACCACTGCATCCGGTTTCAGATCTGCCTTTCTGCACTTGATATCAAAGAACTTCTCTGCGCCGAGGTCTGCACCAAATCCTGCCTCTGTGATCACATAATCTGCAAGTTTTAATGCTGTCTTTGTAGCACGGACAGAGTTGCATCCATGTGCAATGTTGGCAAACGGACCACCATGTACAATTGCCGGTGTGTGCTCTAAGGTCTGGATGAGGTTTGGTTTCAACGCATCTTTTAATAATGCAGCCATTGCTCCGGTTGCCTGAAGATCATCTGCTGTCACCGGCTTTCCATCATAAGTATAGGCAACAATAATGCGTCCTAATCTTCTTTTTAAATCGTGCATATCAGTTGCAAGGCAGAGAATTGCCATAATCTCGGAGGCAACGGTAATGACAAAGTGATCTTCTCTCACAACACCATCCATTTTGCTTCCAAGTCCAACGACAGTATTACGGAGCACACGATCGTTCATATCAAGACAGCGTTTCCATACAATCTGTCTTGTATCAATGCCAAGTTCATTTCCCTGCTGAATATGGTTATCAAGCAAAGCAGCCAGCAGATTATTTGCAGAAGTAATGGCATGGAAATCTCCTGTAAAATGAAGATTTAAGTCTTCCATCGGAACCACCTGGGCATAGCCGCCTCCTGCGGCACCTCCCTTGATTCCAAAACATGGTCCTAAAGATGGTTCACGCAATGCGATCACTGCCTTTTTTCCCAAACGTCCAAATGCCTGTCCAAGTCCCACACTTGTCGTTGTTTTTCCCTCTCCAGCCGGAGTTGGATTGATTGCTGTCACAAGAATCAGCTTTCCATCCGGCTGATCTTTTACCCGTTCGATCAGTTCATCGGATAATTTAGCTTTGTATTTTCCGTATAATTCGAGGTCATCCTCTCCGATTCCAAGCTTTTCTGCTACATCTTTGATCGGGAGCATTTCTGCTTCCTGTGCAATCTGAATATCACTTTTCATTCCAAAACTCCATTCCTGCGATTCTCTTTCGCATATTGTATTTGTCCATACAGGACTTATAAGTTAATATTATAATACAAGTCTTATTGATAAGCAAATGTCAATTACAGATATTCCTCTTCATATTGCTCAAATTGTTCCGGCGACATCAGTACTTTTCTCGGTTTTGTACCTTCCTCCGGTCCGACAATTCCGGCCTCCTCCAACTGATCCATGATCCTTGCTGCGCGGTTAAAGCCGACCTTAAAATACCGCTGCAGCATTCCGATCGAACCCTTTTCTTTATCGATCAGAAGTTTTGCTGCATCTGCAAAATAAGGATCTCTGCCGTCCCCTGTCTGTCCGGAATCAATGCTTACAGTCGTATTTCCTGATTCAATGCTGTTCATCTGCTCTTCCACAGATGAATTGTAGCTTACCTGCCCGTTTTCTTCTTTTATGTAAGCGACGACATCCGCTACTTCTTTATCCGATACAAATGCGCCCTGAACACGCAGTGGTTTCGGTACTCCCTGTGGATCAAATAACATGTCACCTTTTCCGAGCAGTTTTTCTGCACCATTCATATCAAGGATGGTTCTCGAATCAATTCCGGATGTCACCGCAAAGGCGATCCGGCTTGGCATATTCGCCTTGATCAGTCCGGTAATGACATTGACAGACGGACGCTGGGTAGCAATGATCAGATGGATTCCACACGCTCTTGCAAGCTGTGCCAGACGACAGATAGATTCCTCCACATCGCTCGCCGCAACCATCATTAAATCTGCCAGCTCGTCTACAATGATCACGATCTGTGGTAATTTTTCCGGCTTGTCCTCCCCATCCGGCAGATCATCGATTTTGGCATTATAGCCTTTTAAGTCACGGACATTTGCCTCTGCAAACTTCTGATAACGGTCCGTCATCTCTGCAACTGCCCAGTGAAGTGCACCTGCCGCTTTTTTCGGATCTGTCACTACCGGGATCAGTAAATGTGGGATTCCGTTATAAATACTAAGTTCGACCACCTTTGGATCGACCATGATCAGTTTTACATCTTTTGGATCTGCTTTATATAAAATACTCATGATAATCGTGTTGATGCAGACAGATTTACCGGAACCTGTCGCACCGGCGATCAGTAAATGCGGCATTTTTGCGATATCTGCAACCGTTACATTTCCACCGATATCTTTTCCGACACAGAACGAAATGTTGGATGGATGATTTTTAAATTCCAGCGAATCCACAAGTTCCCGGAAAGAAACCATCAGTGTCTCTTTATTTGGAACCTCAATTCCGACTGCCGCCTTTCCAGGGATTGGTGCCTCGATCCGGATATCTGCCGCCGCAAGATTCAATTTGATATCATCGGCAAGATTCACGATCTTACTTACTTTGACGCCCATTTCCGGCTGGATCTCATAACGTGTGACCGATGGTCCGCAGCTGATATTCGTGATCGTAACGTTAACGCCGAAATTCTTTAATGTCTGCTGTAATTTCTGTGCCGTCTCCTGAAGATGCTGTTTGGAATCTCCCTGCTTATTCCCAGGTGGCTTTAACAATGATACCGGTGGGAACACATACTTTCTTTCCTTCTGTGCCTCCAGATGAATCTCTTCCTCGATGGATGAGACATCATTTTGAATATCTTCCTCCGTAGCCTTAACATTTTTCTTCGGTTTTTCGGTTCTTTCTGAATGAAGCTCTACTTTTTCTGCTCTCACATGCGGCTCTTCCGGTTTTTCTGCGGCATCATACGGAATAGATTCTTCTACTGGATGATGTCCTTCATAAGCCGGCTCTGTATGGATACTCTCCTGATATGCCGGCTCTGTGTGAAAGATTGATGCATCCTCTTCCAGCTCTTTTGCCTCAAACGCTTCCTCAGAAAATGCGGACGGAGCAACATACGGTTCCGTCTCCGGTTCCATAGCAGGAAGTTTTTGATATTCTGCGCCTCCGGCTGTGAGTGTCACATGCTTCTCCTCTTTGATTTCCGGCAGATTGGCGTTCGACTGCCCCAAAAGTTTGTCAATATTAATTTCACTGACTTCATCCGAACCCATAGGCTCTGCCTTCCTGTCCGGAAGAACTCTTGTGTCGACTGCCACGCCTTCCACCTTGCGGTCCATGCGGCGCAGCTCACGTTCCTCACGTCGCTGTTCTGCAAGTTCACGATGACGTTCATTGCTCTCTTTTGCCGTTTCATAAACTTTACGGCTGCCTTTCTGCACACCCTTCAATGCGGAACGTTCTGTGATCAGCACCAGACAGATGATCATTGCCACAACATCGATCACATAAGAACCGAGGAGTCCAAAATTTGGACAAAAAATCCCAGCAAGAAGACCACCTAAAAATCCTCCGCCAATTTTATGTACCGAACAATACTGATAGGCACCTGCCGCTCCGGCAACTTCCGCGCCACAGCGCACAATCTCGATAAACATACATAAAAACAGAACAAAAAATACGGCTGCAACAATTTTTACCGTTGCGATCCGATTGCCTTTATTGGATGCTGCAAAAAAAGTACCGATCACCAAAACAACCGGAAAAATATATGCAATTAAACCAAATACGCCAAAAAAGAAACTGCTGACAGCATTTCCAATCGCCCCGCCGATTCCAAAATTACTGATAAAAAGTAAAATGGAGACTGCAAGGATCACCCACAGAATCACTTCCTCTGTAAAGCTCTCCTGCTGCATATCATTCTTCTTACGTCCTGAATTCGTTTTTCTGCCAGAAGTTTTTCTGCCAGAGGAACTCTTTCTTTTCCCTGTTGCCAAAGTATTACCTCCAAAAAATATCTCCTATAATGTATAGAAAAATCCGCCGATTGAGATCAGTCCGACAATCAGACAATAAATTGCAAAAACACGGAATTTCCGATTGCGCACAATGACAAGCATTGTTTTAATACAGATATATCCGATCACTGCAGCGATCACCATACCAACAATATAGCAGGTGATATCCATGCCGCTCACGGACAGGTCTGCAAAATCTTTTAACTCTAATACCATGGCACCTAAAATCGCCGGTATCGACATGATAAACGAATATTTCACTGCAAACTTGCGGTTAAATCCGCTGAGCAGACATGCTGTGATCGTTGTTCCGCTGCGGGATAATCCAGGCAACGTTGCCACGCCCTGAGCAATACCAACGACAAACGCATTGGTGTATGTAATGTCCTTCGGAAGCTTGTCTCCGCCCTTGCAGCGGTCTGCGATAAAAAGCAGGATTGCGGTTACGATCAGACAGATGCCCGGCACGATCAGAAGTCCTGATGCCTGCTCTACCACGTCTTTTCCAACAAAACCAATGATTCCGGTCGGAACGGTTGATACCAGGATCAGCACCACAAACTTGCGGTAACTGCTGTTTACAATTCTGCGGTACGGACTGTAATCAACACGATCTTTTCCTCTGTCACGGATCGACAGAAAAAGGTTTTTTATAAGGGCTGCGAAATTGATCAGCACATCTCTCACGATACAGATTCCCTCCACAAAAAGCCGCACAATATCTTTATAATAAACTGCACAGATTGCGATCAGAGTTCCCACATGCAGTAAAACATCAAACAGCATTCCCGTATCCGTCTCAACATGGAACAGGATTTTAAAAAGTGCAAGATGTCCGGAACTGCTGACCGGAAGGAACTCTGTCAATCCCTGTATGATTCCCATCAAGATAGCCTGTAATAAAGTCATAAGCTTTTTCCTCCGCTGTATCGTATCTCATATTTTCTAAAAAATATCAGTTTTTTCCATAAGTCACCTATTTTCATACTTGCTAAGTATACCATATTTCGTTTTGATTGTCATTAAAAGCTTTTTTTGCCACAAGATTTTGCCTCATGTATGAGCTGATGCAATTTTGCAAATGCCTCATGGATTCCACCGATAGAATCAATGAGTCCTTCCTCGACTGCCTGTCTTCCAACCAGAATCGTTCCAAGGTCCTTTGTGAGGATTCCCGTATTCATCATAAGCTCCTCCAATCGCTTCTGCTCTGCCTTAGAATGCTGTGCAATAAATTTTAAAATGCGATCCTGCATCTGTTTAAAATAATCATAGGTTGGCTGCGCCCCAATCACGGTTCCATTCATCCGCACCGGGTGGATCACCATCGTGCCGGATGGCACGATAAAAGAATAGTCTGTGGAGACTGCCAGCGGCACGCCGATGGAATGGCTGCCACCGAGTACCAGTGAAACCGTTGGCTTATCAATGGATGCTACCATCTCAGCAATGGCAAGCCCGCTCTCCACATCCCCGCCTACCGTGTTTAACAAAAGCAGTAATCCATCCACATTTTTATTTTCCTCCACCTCTGCGAGTTTTGGAAGCACATGCTCATACTTTGTCGTCTTTGTCGCCGCCGGAAGGCACTCATGCCCCTCAATCTCTCCTATGATCGTCAACATGGAGATCCTGTCTTCCCCATGCTCTAACTCCACCTGACCAAAATCCCTGATCTGCTCATTCACAGCCTTCTCTTTCTCATTTTTTTCTGCCATACAATCTCCCTTCCCTCATAAGACTGAAAAAACAGGATAGATTTTTCTACCCTGTTCTTTAGTATTGGAGATTCTTTTTATTTTATACAGTATATCCAAGCAGATAATTATAAAGCCCTTCATATTTTCCTTTGGAAGACTTCCATGAATAATCGTTTGCCATGCCCCGTTCAACAATCTGATTCCACTGTTTTTTCTTATCAAAATAAATATGCTTTGCATAATTGACAACACCGAGCATCTCTTCCCCATTATAATTTGCAAAAGAGAATCCATCACCGGTATTTTCGTATTCGTTATATGGTCTGACTGTATCCTTAAGTCCTCCGGTCTCACGGACGATTGGAACCGTACCGTAACGGAAAGAGATCAGCTGCGTCAGTCCACATGGTTCAAAGCGGGATGGCATTAAAAATGCATCCGCAGCGGCGTAAAGTTTGTGAGCCAGGTCATCAGAATAACAGATATTGGCAGAAACTCTGTCTCCGTATTTCCATGCATAATGGCGGAACATGTTCTCATACTGTGGATCGCCGGTTCCAATCACAACAATCTGTGTGAAATCATCCACCAGGCGGTCAATCACATAATTGATCAGATCCAGACCTTTCTGATCGGTGAGTCTTGAGATCAGTCCGATCATGAACTTCTTCTTATCGACAGTCAGATCCAGTTCCTCCTGTAATTTTAATTTATTATTGACTTTCTTCTTACGGAAATCTGATGCGTTATAGTTGGTATAAATTTTCGGATCTGTCTCCGGATCATACGCTTTGTAATCAATACCATTTACGATGCCCTGCATATCAAAATGTCTGGCAGCCAGCAGTCCATCCAGTCCCTCACCGTAATAATCTGTCTGGATCTCCTGTGCGTAAGAATTGCTTACAGTTGTAATATAATCTGCATATACCAGACCGCCCTTTAACATATTGGCATCCTTATGAAATTCCAGTTTATCCGGTGCAAACAGATCTGCTGAAAATCCTGTCAGCCCCTTCATCGTCTTCACATCCCATACACCCTGGAACTTCAAATTATGTATGGTAATGATTGATTTCATCCCCCAGTAAAAAGAGTCTGCCTGAAATTCATTTTTCAGATATACCGGGATCAGACCTGTCTCCCAGTCGTGACAGTGGATCAGATCCGGACGGAAATCGATCTGTTTTAACATGGATAAAACAGCTTTATCGAAGAAAACAAACTTCTCAATGTCATAACGGATATCCCCATATGGTGTATCACAGGTAAAATATTCCTGATTATCAATAAAATAGTAGGTAACCCCATCCAGTTCATATTTTAAAATTCCAACATATTTATTCTGGATATAATTTCCTGCACACATATAAAAATGTGTCACATACTGGAACTGGCTTCTGTACTTTTCCGGAATACAGCTATAATTTGGAATCACTACCCTGACATCCCATTCCTCTTTTGAAAATTCCTTAGGTAATGCACCACACACGTCCGCAAGTCCCCCTGTTTTTATGAACGGAACGCACTCAGACGCTGCAAAAAGAATCCTCTTCATGAATTATACCTCCTCATCATCCTTGTACTATTTATGATATAACATTTTCCCCCGGATTTCTACCACTTTATTGTAAAAAAGTGCCCATATGAAAAAACTCTGTTCTTGGATTGCGCCAAAAACAGAGTCTGTCTCATATTATTTATTCATCCCAGTTGTGGTAAACCTGCTGAACATCATCATCATCATCCAAAAGATCTAAGATACGGTTGATGTTTGTGATATCTTCGTCTGCAGATAACTCTACATAGTTCTGAGGAATCATGGTTACTTCTGCTTCTGCCATTGGAATGTTCTCAGCTTCCAATGCGCTTCTTACAGCTTCAAAATCATCTGGAGATGTCAATACTTCAAAGCAGTCCTCCTCCTCATTAAAATCTTCTGCGCCTGCATCTAAAGCGATCATCATAAGATCGTCTGCATCCATCTCACAGTCTTCTTTTGCGATGATGATCTGTCCTTTTTCATCGAACATGTAAGATACACAACCCTGTGTACCGATGCTTCCATGACCTTTTGTGAATGCATTTCTGACATTTGCAGCAGTACGGTTTTTGTTATCTGTTAAACATTTTACAATGATAGCTGTTCCGCTTGGTCCATATCCTTCATATGTACAGAATTCGTAGTTGACGGAGTTTCCATCACCGGCAGCTTTCTTAATACCACGCTCAATCGTATCGTTTGGCATATTGTTGCTCTTTGCCTTTGCAATCACCTGTGCAAGTTTGAAGTTATTGGATGGATCCGGGCCACCCTCTTTTACTGCAACTGCGATCTCTCTACCGATAATCGTAAAGATTTTACCTTTTGCAGCATCATTTTTTTCTTTCTTATGTTTAATATTGGCAAACTTTGAATGTCCTGACATAACTTTATCCTCTCTTTTTCTTGTATTTTCGTCTGTCAAACTTTTTATATGTTTTGTGTGTTTCTCACACAATTACAAAATCTCTCAGAAATATTATTCTAGCACCGTTTCTTCTTTCTGACAAGAGTTCTCTTCCTTATCTGTGGAAACGCCCTCGGCAAGTTTTGTGATCTTCACTTTTTTGATCATCTTATTTTCCACCTGTAAAACTTCGAAATGATACCCGAAAGCATCTGTCTCAAACTTCTCATCATCATTTGGAATACGGTCTAACAGAGAGATCAGTATACCATTTAACGTTTCAAATTCATCTTCCTCCGGAATATGAATTTTCAAAATTTCAAGTGCCTCCTCAGCAGAAGTCATACCATCCATCAGATAACTGCCATCCGGCAGTTTCTCAATCATCTTTTCTTCCTGGTCGTGTTCATCCTCGATGTTTCCTACGATCTCCTCAAGGATATCTTCCATTGCAACAATCCCGGAAGTCTGTCCATACTCATCCACCACGATGACGATATGCGTCTTGGCATTCTGCATCGTCGTAAATAAGGTATTAATATTTCTCGTTTCCGGAATAAAATCAACCTCACGGATCAATCCCTTAATATCTTTGATCGCCGTGTGATAAATCTCCTGTTTCTGGCACAGTGCAAGTACCTCCTTAATATGAAGCACTCCGATTATATTATCAATATCATCTATGTATACCGGATATCGCGAATAGTTATTTTCAATCGTGAAATCCAGCATTTCAAGGAACGTCATCGTTCCATCAATGGCAATAATATTCTTGCGGTGCACCATAATATCCTTTGCATCTTTGTCTCCAAATTCAAAAATATTATGGATCATCTCCGCTTCATTCGCCTGCAGGACACCCTGCTCATGTCCTTCATTTACCATTGAGATAATCTCTTCTTCTGTCACATCATCGGTGTCTACTCCGAACAGCTTCATAAGCCTGTTACTCAACTTTTTCATCCCGGTAGTGGGACTGCCACCATCGTCCATAAATCCTCCTAATTTATATCGAAATTGTATTAAAACATTTGAAATAATACCATTTTGCTCCAGAATAGTCAAGTTATGTAAGAAGCTCTAAGCTTATTTCCAATGCCTTATCAATTTTAATCAGTATCTGATTGTCAAGATGACATACTTTATCTTTCAGCCGCGTCTTGTCGATTGTGCGCAACTGTTCCAGTAAAACAACGGAATCCTTCACCAGTGCATACTTGGTGCAGTCTAACTCCACATGGGTTGGAAGTTTTGCCTTGTTCATCTGGGAAGTGATTGCTGCACAAATGACCGTAGGACTGTGTCTGTTTCCAACATCATTCTGTATAATAAGAACCGGGCGGACTCCACCCTGCTCAGAACCGACCACTGGTCTTAAATCTGCATAAAAAATATCTCCACGCCGAATTAACATATGCTTTACACTCCATAATCTTACTCAGTATTCTCTCTACTGTTGTTTCTTACGGATAGTATTTCCATATTTAACGGTCGTATTCTGTTTTCAAAAATATTTTTCCAGCCTATTCCTCGTCAAAATATTCCTGGCTTGCAATTCTTTTTCCATCCCGATAAAAAACACGCGGAATGCGTTTTCCAAGCACGCAGACAAATTCATAATTAAATCTGCCGGAAAGGCTGCCGACTTCTTCCATGGTGATCACTTCGTCACCATCCCTGCCGATCAGTGTCACTTCATCCCCAATTTTCACATCCGGAATATCAGTCACATCTACCATGAACTGATCCATACAAACTCTTCCGCAGATTGGCGCACGTTTTCCGTGGATCAGGACACTTCCTGTATTGGAAAGTCCCCTGCAATATCCATCTGCATAACCAACCGGGATCGTTGCGATGCGGCTGTCGCGCTTTGTGATGAAAGTTCCACCGTAACTGATCGCTCTTCCAGCCTCTAAATCCTTAACGTAAGCCACATGTGTTTTCAATTCCATCACCGGTTTTAAATCAAGGGAATTCTGGTCGACTTCTTCCGATGGCCATAATCCATACAACGTGATTCCCGCTCTTACCATATCCATATTTGCCTCGCGGATTTCTGCTATTCCTGCGCTGTTGGAACAGTGCTTGACGGGAATCGAAACACCTCTGTCTTCCATCATGGCAATCATTTTTCTGAATTTTTGAATCTGTTCTTTTGTGAAAGTTTTATCATACTCATCTGCTTTTGCAAAATGAGTAAAAATCCCCTCCACTATCATATGCGGAAGCTTTGCAATCTGCGCCATCTCATCTGCGGCTTCTTCTGTCACCTGATACCCGATACGGCTCATTCCGGTATCCACTGCAAAATGCATCCGGCAGTCTTTTCCAACTTTTTCGGCAGCAGCAGAAAGCTCTTCTGCCATCTCAAGTGTAAAAACACTTGGACAGATTTCTGCCTGGATCACTTCCTCATACTGATCCGGGAAGATATAGCCAAGAATCAAAATCGGTTTTTGGATTCCATTATTTCGAAGGATCATCCCTTCCTCAACCGTTGCAGCTGCATACCCATAAACATAATCTAAATGTTCAATCTCCTTTGCAATAGGAACAGCCCCATGACCATAACCATCTGCTTTGATCACCGCCATAATTTTCGTATTCGGATCAATGTTCTGATGCATGGCTTCCATATTGTGCATGATTGCACTCAAATCTATATTCGCACACACTCTGCTGTGTTTATTCATGTTATATCCATACCTTTCTATCGTAATGAATCTTTTTTATAATTGATTTTCTGCCAGAAAATCTCTCAAACCATTTACAATGTCGCCTGCCATCATACCACGAAAACCACATTTTTTCAATGCAGTATCTCCGGAAAGTCCGTGAAGGTAAACGCCAAGCGCTGCCGCAGTCTCTGTGTCTGCCCTCTGTGCCAGAAGTGATCCTATGATTCCGGTCAGCACATCCCCACTTCCCGCCGTTGCCATTCCATGATTTCCGGAGAGGTTCAGATAAGTCCTTCCATGTGGAGTGGCAACGACCGTGTGTTCATCTTTCAGAACACAGGTGACATGAAATTTTCCTGCAAACTTATCCGCAATATCAATCAGCCGTGTCTGGATAAAGGCAATGGAATCCCCGGTCAGACGGCTCATCTCACCAAGATGCGGCGTGATCACAAGTTCTGTGTGCGCCAAAAGTAAAACACTTGTGTCCTCTGCAATGATATTTAATGCATCTGCATCAAGGACGACCGGAACAGATGCTTTTTGCAGCACTGTTTTAACAATCTGATGTGCTGCATTCCCGGTTCCGATTCCCGGTCCACACACAATCACATCTGCCCATTTCATTGCTTCTGAAAGTTTTGAAGCATCTAATTTTTCAGGGTGATAAGTAGTCAGAACTGCCTCCGGAATACTTGTCTGCAATGGAATGCGGTTTTCCTCAGGCGTAAACACACGCACCAGACCACAGCCTGCCGTATACGCTGCCTTTGCACTTAAAACAGCTGCGCCAGCCATATCCACACTTCCAGCGATCAGCAGTAATTTACCGAAGCTTCCCTTATTAGAATGTGAAGCTCTCTTTGGAAGGAATCTCAGATCTTCCATCTCGAACGCCATAACACCGGGCATTTGTGTCAGAAAACTCTCATCCGTGATTCCAATCTGCTTTGTCACGATCTCCCCGACATATTCATTTCCCGGGAAAAGATGCATGCCGATTTTTTCATAGGCAAATGTGATCGTGCAGTCTGCACGAAACGCACATTTTAAAACAGCCCCTGTGTCCGATGAAATTCCGGATGGCATATCAAGTGCGATCTTTTTTCCTGGTATTTCGTTCATTTTCCGAATTGTATCAGCAAAAATGCCTTCAACATTTCTCGAAAGCCCAACTCCAAAAATGGCATCCACTATTACATCATATGCGGTGTTCTCCGGAATGGCTTCCAATACCGAACATCCATAGGCAGAAAGGATCTCCAGCTGCTTTTTGCACTGGTCTGTCTCCTTCTTCCGGTCACCGATCAACACCGTATGCACCTCTGCTCCGTCCAAAAGTAACAGCCGGGTGAGTGCAAAACCATCTGCGCCATTGTTTCCCGTTCCGCAAACGATCAGAAATTTTTTGCTGCATGGGTACTGCCTTTTGATTTCATCAAAAACTGCAAGTGCGGCCCGCTCCATCAAAAGCAGGGATGGCACTTTAAAATGTTCTGTCGTGTTCGTATCATATTGTTTCATCTCTCTGCTGTTTACCAGATACTTCATAACCTTCTCATCCCCTCAGGCATATGGATAAGATAGAGCTGTCGTGCATTAAAAAATGCATGCGGCAGCTCTATCGATTTCATCCATTATTTATTCTGCTTATTTTTTACGATATTATAGGACAACTGCATCAGGCTGTCAGAAAGATGTACATTCTCAACAACCACATCTTTGTCGATCAGATCAAGGTCCACATGGGCAAAATTCCAGATTGCCTGAATTCCAAGATTGACCAGACGGTTTGCAATGGCATCAGCCTTCTCCTTCGGCATGGTAAGGGCTGCAATATCAACAACGTGATCCTTGCAGTAATCTTCCAGTTCATCTAACATGTGGATCTTAATTCCGCGGACTGTCACACCCTCTAACGCCGGATTGACATCAAAAAGTGCTGTGATCACAAAACCAAGTTTTTCAAACTTCACATAATTTGCCAGTGCCTGACCTAAATTACCGGCACCGATGACAATAATATTATGTTTCTGGTTTAATCCTAAAATCTTACCAATCTCTTCATATAAAAACTTTACATTATATCCATATCCCTGCTGTCCGAAACCGCCAAAGTTATTCAGATCCTGACGGATCTGCGAAGCAGTGACATTCATTCTTTTGCTTAGATCATTGGATGAAATACGTTCCACTCCATCCTCCAGCAATTCACCTAAATACCGGTAATATCTCGGCATACGACGGATTACTGCCTGGGAAATTTCTTTTTCCTGCATTTTTTGCCCCTCCCGAAGTATCTCTCTTTCACGGCTCTTTTCTTCTTATGCCGCGATGCATCATTTTTATTATAGTAATTTCAACTGTATCTGTCAATCTGTTAAACTTTTAACAGAGTAAATTTATCTGCCGTATCACCACATTTTCCAGATTTTTACGCGTCCAGCTCCATGGAAAGTTCTTCCCACACTTCATACTGCTTTTCTAATTCTTCCTGATACTCACTCTGCTGTTTCGTCAGTTCTCCTAACTTTGCAGAGTTCACAGCCACTTCCGGCTTTGCACATTCCGCATCGATCGAAGCAATTTTCTCTTCCAGCTCCGCAATCTTTTCCTCTGCCTTTTTCAGGGCATTCTCTATCTTGCGGATCCGTGCCTGTTCTGCCTTCTGTGTCTGCCAGTCCACCTTCTGGGCAGTCTCTTTCACAGAAGCCTCTGTCTGTGCCTCATCCTCCGGCTTTTTGACATATAACGCAACCATCTGGTCATGTTTTTCCAGATAATAATCATAGTTGCCGATATAATTCACAACCGTCTCTCCGGTCAGTTCCAGAATACGTGTTGCAGTCTGATTAATAAAATAACGGTCATGCGATACGAAAAATACTGTTCCAGTATAACTTTTTAGTGCTTCCTCTAAAATTTCTTTTGAGGTGATGTCCAGATGGTTGGTCGGCTCATCGAGGATCAGAAAATTCGCATCGGAAAGCATTAATTTTGCCAGTGCAACACGTCCTCTCTCACCACCGCTCAAATCCTCAATCCGCTTATAGACATCATCATCTGTAAATAAAAAAGCTGCCAGAACGTTGCGCACTTTCGTGTTATTCAGATTTGGATAATCATCCGCAATCTCATCAAAAATGGTTTTCTCCATGTGAAGCTGCTGATGTTCCTGGTCATAGTAACCAATATGTACATTGCTTCCAAGTGTTACCGTTCCCGCATCCGGGGAGATCAGCTCGTTGATAATCTTAAGGATCGTTGTTTTACCGGTTCCGTTATTTCCAATTAATGCTACACGCTCCCCGCGTTTCACTTCGAAATTAATTCCCGAAAAAAGCTGTAATGGCGGGAATGCCTTGGCAAGCCCTTCCACTTTTAAAACATCATTTCCACTGACCACATTCGGCTCTAACACAATCCGGATATCTGTGTTATCCTCGGTCGGCTTCTCAATGCGTTCGATCTTATCCAGCAGTTTTTCACGGCTCTCTGCCCGCTTAATTGACTTCTCGCGGTTAAAAGATTTCAGTTTTGCGATCACTTCTTCCTGATGCCTGATCTCACGCTGCTGATTATAGTACTGCTTGATCATGGCTGCACGGATTGCTGCCTTTTTCTTTGCATAATCCGAATAGTTCCCCTGATAAACATAACCCTTGTGCTGAAAAATCTCCACCACTTTACTCACGACGCGGTCTAAGAAATACCGGTCATGCGATACGATTAAAACAGCTCCCTTGTAATTCATCAGAAAAGTTTCCAGCCATCGGATTGACTCGATATCCAGATGGTTGGTCGGCTCGTCTAAAAGCAGGATGTCCGGCTTTGTCACAAGCAGTTTTCCAAGAGATACACGGGTTTTCTGTCCGCCGGAGAGTTCGCTCATTTTCTTGTCGAACTCCTCCTCAGTAAATCCAAGCCCCTTTAAAATACCGGTCACTTCACTGCGGTATGCATATCCGTTCACCTGTTCAAATTCATGGCTTAATTTATGGTAAGTATCTAAAAGCTGCTCTAATGCTTCCCCGGAGAGTGTGTTCATCTGCGTTTCCATATCACGCAGCCGTTCCTCCATCTCGATAATGTCGCGTTTAGAATCTAATACTTCCTCATAGATCGTATGGTGGCCGGAAACATCCTGATATTGGGCAAGATAACCGATCGTTTTATCTTTTGCGAGCGTCACTTCCCCCTCGTCCGGATTTTCCTGTTTCATAATTATTTTAAGCAGCGTAGATTTGCCGGCACCATTGATGCCGACAACCGCTGCTTTTTCATTTTCTTCAATATGAAAACTTACATTTTTTAAAATTTCGTCAGTCCCGAATGACTTTGAGATATTCTGACAAGATAAAATCATAATGATAACATTCCTTCTAATGTGGTTCGGATTGCCTTGATGAAATCCTCACTGTTTAACACAGTCGGATGCTCTAATGTTGTAATGAGCGCAAGGTCTTTTGTCATTTTACCACTCTCAATGGTAGATATACAAGCTTTTTCTAATTTATCTGCAAAATCCTGCAATTCTTTGATGCCATCGATCTCGCCACGTTTTCTCAAGGCTCCTGTCCATGCAAAAATCGTTGCGACAGAGTTTGTGGATGTCTCCTCACCCTTTAAATGTTTGTAATAATGGCGCTGTACGGTTCCATGTGCAGCCTCATACTCATAATATCCCTGTGGAGAGACAAGCACGGAAGTCATCATGGCAAGGGAACCAAATGCACTCGATACCATATCGCTCATGACATCCCCGTCATAGTTTTTACAAGCCCAGATATAGCCGCCCTCCGATTTCATGACACGTGCAACCGCATCATCGATCAATGTATAGAAATAGGTAATTCCAGCCTCTTCAAATTTTTCTTTGTATTCCGCATCAAAAATTTCCTGAAAAATGTCTTTGAACGTATGGTCATATTTTTTTGAAATGGTGTCTTTGGTTGCAAACCACAGATCCTGTTTTGTATCCAAAGCATAATTGAAGCAGCTTTTTGCAAAACTTTCAATGGAATTGCACAGATTGTGCTGTCCCTGTACCACACCCGCTCCTGTGAAATTATGGATCAGTTCTCTCGTCTCTGTTCCATCCTCAGCAGTGTATACAAGCTCACATTTGCCAGGTCCCGGGATTTTCATCTCAGATGCTTTGTAAACATCACCATAAGCATGACGTGCGATTGTGATCGGTTTCTTCCAGTTTTTCACACACGGTTCAATTCCTTTTACAACGATCGGTGCACGGAAAACTGTTCCATCTAAGATTGCACGGATCGTTCCGTTCGGACTCTTCCACATTTCTTTTAAATTATACTCTTTGACACGTGCTGCATTTGGAGTGATCGTTGCACATTTTACGGCAACACCGTATTTCTTTGTTGCATTTGCGGAATCGATTGTAACCTGATCGTCTGTCTCGTTACGATACTCTAATCCCAGATCATAATAATCGGTTTTAAGGTCGATAAAAGGGGTTAATAATTCATCTTTGATCATCTTCCAGAGAATTCTGGTCATCTCATCTCCGTCCATCTCTACTAATGGGGTTGTCATTTTAATTTTTTCCATCGCTTATTTTTCCTTTCTGCCTTGTTTTCATGAATCTCACAAATGTTACTTTTTTAACAAATTATCCCAGCCATAGTGATCCATATTCTCAATGGTTTTCATAATGTGCTGGTTTGCAAGCTTTTCTGCCAGTTGTGCATCATGCTGTTTTAATGCCTCCACAATCCTGCGGTGTTCATTATTCGAATCCACTGCCCTGTTCTTATCGGAAAGAGTGATCTTTCTGACGCGCTGGGCATAGTGATGAAAATCGGAAAGCACATGCCGTAATTCCCGACTGCCACTTGCGGTATATAAAATCTCGTGGAACTTATTGTCCAGCTCAACCATCTGTTCTGCGTTTCCTTTTGCTGCATGAAAATCAGACAAAAAAATATTTTCCTCCAACTCATCCAACTGTTCTTTCGTGATATTCTCCGCAGCCCACTTAGCACACAATCCTTCCAGACGGCTTCTGATCTCATAAATATCTTTGATATCTTTCTGGGATATGCCAACCACATAAGCGCCTTTATTGGGAATGATCGTGACCAGACCTTCGAGTTCTAACTGGCGCAGTGCCTCCCGCACAGGGGTTCTGCTGACGCCGAGTTCCTCACCGATTGATTTCTCCTTCAGTTCCTCGTCTCTCTCATATTTTCCGGAAAGAATGTTCTCCCTTATCATATGAAAAACTCTCGAGCCCAAGGAGTAATTGTCTTCTCCCATAATTATCTCTCCAAAGTATCTATCTTTAATTTCTTACAGCACTTACCGATCTCTTCTACTAACTCATTGTCTGTCAAAACGGTCACACGGCCTTCCTCGTACTGCTTGTCTACCCATACTTTTACCATCTTAACAAGTTCAGAATTCTTATCGACACCTTTTTCCTTTGGCAAATGATAATACGAATTGATCCATAATGCAATTCCTGCCAGACCGGATGTGTTGGACACTGATACAAGTGGTGGTCTGTTTAAAAACTTTCCCGTATCAAAAATGTTGTAGATCTCTTCATTTTTCAGCAGACCGTCTGCATGGATACCGGCTCTTGTGACATTAAAGTTACTTCCGACAAATGGTGTGCGGCTTGGCTGTACATAGCCTAATTCTTTTTCAAAATACTCTGCAAGCTCTGTGATCACCGTTGTGTCCATGCCGTCTAAGGTGCCTTTTAACTGTGCATACTCAAATACCATTGCCTCCAGAGGGGTATTTCCGGTTCTCTCTCCGATGCCAAATAAGGAACAATTGACACCGCTTGCACCGTAAAGCCATGCAGTAGTAGAGTTGTTGACTGCCTTATAAAAGTCATTGTGTCCATGCCATTCGATCAATTCAGACGGGACACCTGCATGTGTGGTAAGTCCATAAATGATTCCCGGTACGCTTCGCGGAATTACGGCACCAGGGAAATTGACACCATAACCCATCGTATCACAGGCACGGATCTTGATCGGTATCTTATATTCATCCATCAGTTTCATCAGCTCGACACAGAATGGGATCACAAATCCATAAATATCGGATCTTGTGATGTCTTCGAGATGACATCTTGGACTGATGCCTGTCTCTAAACATTCACGGATCACACTTAAGTAGAGGTTCATAACCTCACGCCTTGTCATTTTCATTTTATAGAAAATATGATAATCGGAACAGCTTACCAGAATACCGGTCTCCTTCATTCCGATCTCTTTTACTAATTTAAAATCTTCCTTGCTGGCGCGGATCCAGCTGGTCACCTCAGGGAACTTATATCCCCTCTCCATGCACTTATAGACAGCATCTCTGTCCTTTTTGCTGTAGAGGAAAAATTCACTGGCGCGGATCATTCCGTTGGGACCGCCCAGTTCGTGCAGATAATCATAGATCTTCACGATCTGCTCCGTGGTATAAGGTGCCCTGGACTGCTGTCCGTCTCTAAAAGTGGTATCTGTAATCCAGATATCCTTCGGCATGTTATGAGGCACGATACGATCATTAAAAGGTATTTTGGGGATTTCGGAATAAGGGAACATGTTACGGAACACGTTCGGCTTCTCCACATCATCCAGTATGTACATATGCTCTTCAATCTCCAAAAGGTTGTTCTTCGGATTCATGGAGACCGGACGATTCTGAAATGCATCACTATCTCTCATTGGTATACCTCTCTTCCCTGACATTCGACATCTGCAATATTGTTTTCTATTTTTACTCTGCGCAGTAAAAATACATTTTGCAGTTCTCGTATCATTGTATACAATCATACCATTTGTGTCAATATCTTTAGTATTAATTTTATTGACTTATTTTAATCATATTTTTTATTTTTCCCAGTGATTTTATCATTTTACTTGTTTTCTAATAATCTGCGGACATTGAGCATTCCGAAGCCCTGCTTATTCCAGGGTTCTCCGAGATCCGTAGCTGTGAGCGCTACCCTACGGAGAAATTCTTCATTGGACATTCTCGGATATTTTTGTAGTACCAGTGCTGCCGCTCCGGACACAATGGGGGTTGCCATGGAGGTACCGCTTTTTGCAATATAAGGTTTAAAAATTCTGCCATTTCTATTTTTCCAGAAAGCATTGCAGGACAGGATCCGCGTCCCGGGAGCCACAATATCCGGTTTACGGATGACGTCGTATTTTCTACCTCTTCCGGAATATGTTTCGCATCGCTTCGGATCATTTTTACAATATCTTCCATCGTGACAACCCACTGTTAACACTTTCCGACTGCTTGCCATCTCCGAAATACTCCCATCCTCAGGTCCTGCATTTCCCGCTGCACAGACTACGAGAATATTATGATCCCACAACAATTCCATATACTCCCGCAGTACCTGTTCCTTATATCGTTCCTTCAGTTCACCGATTCCGACAGATATATTTAAGATCCGGATCTGATACCTGTTTTTTACCCGTAGGATCCACTGAAATGCCTCCTGCATGGAATCACAGGATCCTTCTCCCTTTCCATCCAACACTTTTCCCACGACAAGTTTCGATGCCGGTGCCATTCCGCGAAGCCTTCCACCCGACAATTCTCCGTTTCCACAAAGGATGCCACATACATGGGTTCCATGTCCGTTATCATCATACGGAAGAGAGCTCTTCTCCACGAAATCACGAAAACATAACAAATGCCCGGCAAGATCCGGATGATATGCGATCCCGGTATCCAATACAGCAACCGTTACAGGCTCTGACCGCCAAGTTACGCTATATATTTGTTCCGGTACCTGTACCTGCTCCCTGACCCTCTGCATCCGTTTTCCTTCCCGGTAAAAATATAGTAAAACCGACATAAGACTTAATCTATCTTATGCCGGTTTCTATTCCGGGTGTCGGTTAAATCACCCCATTATTCATTTATAATCTCTATCCCCTCCGGGAAAGCGTCATTTCCAATATCCGTGACACTCGCCGGCAGATGTACTTTTTTCAATTCCGTATGATTTCGGAATGCTTCCTCTGCGATCACGCGAACGCCATCCGGTATCACAACTTCAGGCAGATTCCCTTTATAAGCTACCAGGATGTCCCCACTGATCAGAAAATCATCCATACTGTTCTCTTCAAAATCATCCAGCCAGCCGGTATGGGTAAACGCCTTGGCACCAACAGTATTCACCGTGTCCGGCAATATTACGTTATCCAGATTATCACAATGATAAAACGCCGCATAGTCAATCACCGTTACACCTTCCGGAATCGTAACGGTCCGGAGAGAACTTCTGGAAAAAGCAAAACGTCCGATCTCTGTAGTACCTTCCGGGATCGTAACTGCGCTGACAGACTGGTTACGATAATACATCCATTCCGGAATCTTGCCGTTCTCTGTCTCAGCTGTGATATCCTGTTCTTCACCGGTCTCCTGTCCCGCTTCCGGTTCCGTATACCCCTGCTGTACTTTTTCCTCACCCGGATGCACCATTACCAAGGCATGATTCCCTACAATAATAGTACTGCCCAGGACATTACCGGGAACCGGTGTTGCAACAGGTGCAGGCGTAGCCGTTGATACAGGTTCTGTCGTTGCCTGTGTATCCGGTCTGCTTACTGCTGTCGGTGTCTGTACAGGAGCTGCCGTCACCAGCGGATCACGGTTTTTCTGCTCCGCAAGTTTTTGGGCAAACTGTGCTGCCACACTTCCCTCGTCCGCATGGATTGTCACATTATCACAGTTTAAGAAAGCATCTTCCGCAATACCGGTCACCGTAGCCGGGATATAAATATCTGTGAGATTAACACATCCCGCAAATGCCTGTGCATCAATACTCTGTATATTTTCCGGAATTGTGATCTGCTTTAAACCCGTACATCCTGCAAACGAATACTCGTCCACTGCAGTCAGACCCTTTCCCAGGACAACCTCTTCCAGATTGTTACATCCCCAGAAAACATAGGCATCCAAACGCTTGACAGATTTCGGAATTACAACGAACTGTACCTTCTGATTGTTCTCAAAGGCACTCTCGCCTACGACTTCCACTGTATCCGGAATCGTGACGCGTTCTTCCGTGCCTCTGTATTTTACCAGTGTACTCCCTTGCGTCTGAAAATCAGAGGCAGACGCTGCCGCATCTGCCTCCGACACAGGAAGATGTGTCAGGATCAATGCGGTAACTGCCAGTGCTATGACAGCCATCCACTTTTTATGATTCATAAACCTTCCCATCCTTTATTTCCCACTAGGCTCTGGCTTTACGCAGAGTCTTTTTGTCCTTCTTCATGAAGAGTACTACCGAGATACATGCAAGTCCCATGGATAGGAACCACTTGGGATGAATGCCGTCTCCGGTCTTAGGTGTGCTGTCTGCGATGGTTCCCGCAGTCAGATTATTCGTATCCACATAGATCACATACGGTGAAAAATGCTCTGCCGTAAAGGTTACGCAGGATACTCCGGATATTGTGGAGAACTTCGGCGACAGCTTATCCAGCTTGCTGTTCACTACTCCGGCCACTTTATTATTACCTGCGTAGGTGATCAGGGAATCCGGCAGAGGCAATGTAATGCTGATGGACAATCCTGTGGTATCTGTGATCTTTGTATTGCCGGTGGAATCATAGAGACTGATGTCCATGGGGAAATACTTGATAGCACTGATATCACTGCCGTATTCTGCCATCAGAGCCTTAACTACTTCTTCTGAAGCTGCTGCGCTCTCTGTGATCTTAATAACAAAATTATCGGAAGACCCGTTCACTGTTGCGGATACCACTCCGGTATTGGACAGACCGTTTTTATCAATAACAACAGTGGTTCTGCCACCGGATACGGTTCCCGTAGTAGTGCTGCTCGGTCTTCTGTTGGAATTGGAATTCGTGGAATTACCGCTTCCTGTAGATGTATTTGTTTTATTACCCGAACCGGATTTTGCAGTATAATTTGCAGTTACCGTTACATTAGCTTCCGGCATAGTGATGACCGTTGCAGACAATACCTTGCTGGCAATCTTCGTATTGGCCGGATCTATTGACCAGCTGCTGAACTGTTGATTCTTTGCAGGATCATTCGCAACAATGATCGGCTGGGAACCTGCTACATAACTGCCGGAGCCGGAACCATTTTTAACTGTCAGAGTATACATCTTGGCAGTAGTTCCGTTGTTATTATTGCCTCCCGGACTGGTGCTTGCTCCGGGGCTGGTGCTGGTACCCGGACTGGCAGTTCCACCATTATTAGAGCCACTGGCTTCATATACTGCATAGAAATCTGTATTTTCTGTGATAGCTGTTGCAATATCCGGCAGCCATTCCTTGAAAGTATAGCCACTGACCGTAGGAGTCTGGATACTGGGTGCAACCGTACCCTTCTTAATCGTAGTCTGATAGAACACTTCCTTGGTCACACTATTGATATATCTGACTACAATATCATCTTCGCTTAGCGCCTTATATTGTGCCATGGTGGTAAAAGACTCTGTAATATTGGTCAGAGGTCTGTCCCATCCGATGAAGATATAACCATCTCTCACAAGATTAGATGTGTTGGGCAGATCCGCATCTGCGATGCTGCCGCCGGAGGATACCTTGATCTTCTTAATTACCGTACCATCCCAATCCTGGAAGGTTACGGTCAATTTACTTGCATCGGGATCTTCCTTCTCATAAATAGCGGTACATGTTGTATCTTCCGTGATGTTCGTGTAATCGCCATCCCATCCCTTAAATACTTCGCCGGTCTTACCTAACGGTGTAGGCGGAACCGCATCTTCCCCGCCCCGTACCTGTTGTTCGTCTACCTGGACATTTTTCTGCAGTTCTTCATTCCAGTCACGGAAGATAACGGTATAGATTTCCTCCAGCGGAGTATCTTCCACTGCAAATCCGTTCGCATCACCATATCTGTAGAGATAACTGGTCTTCGGAGCACATAAGGTAACATCTCCCTTATCTTTAAGGATTCCGGTAAAAGTATCCTGGTCAATCAGTGTTAATCTCTCACTGGACTCCTCCAGCCATTTAATGCTACTGCCGTTGAATACATTATCTTTCAGTTCTTCACAGGTGATCGGCAGTTTCACGGTATCCAGATTCTTAGTCTCCGCAAACGCATAGGAAGGCACTACCGTAATGGCACTGTCCGACAGATCGATCGTAGTCAGATTGTCGCAGCCGCGGAACGCCTCCGGTGCCATTTCCGTCACGCCCGTTGTCTCTTTGGCATTCACACGCTTGCTGGTTCTACCCTCTAAGCATTCAATAATCTTCGCTTTTGCACTGCCGTTCATTCCATAGATAATCGAATTGTCGCAGGTGAAATAATCGGTTCCCTGGAATCCTACCTTATCCAGAATTTTGCAACCGGTAAATGGAATATTACCAAGACTGCTGATGGTTCCGGACAGGGACACATCTTTCAGAGCAACACAGTCTTTAAATGCATAGTCGCCAATGGACTGGGTATTGCCGTTGATCTCTACTGTAGCCAGTTTCTCACAGCCATCAAAGGCATTTTTTGCTATGCTGGACAGGGTATTGCTGTAGCTGATCACACCGGTCAGATATTTTGCGCCCTTGAAGTCATTTTCTTCAATACTGTCGAGACCGTATATGGTCAGAGTCTTTTCCTTCTGATCCTTCTCTTTTTCCACAAACAGACCGTCCTTGATTGCCTGAATGCCTTCCGGTATGGTCACGTTCAGTGCGGAATCAATAAACTGCTGCTGATCCTCTGTCAGAGACTCTCCAGCATTATATTTGGTCAGTGCAGTTTCCGCTGCACTTCTCTGGGCATCTGTCAGATACGGATAATCATCTTTATTTAAGTATTTGGTCAATTCCGTAAATGCCGGGAAATCGATCAGTTCGCTGACATTCTTCTCCGGGTTGTACTGTGCGACCAGATTGGACGGCCATCCGCTGCAATATCTGACATAGGTTGCCACCTGACTGCTGTTATTATATCTGCCGTCCGGACTCATCGCATACTTATACGGTGTGGACTCCGGTGAGATTTCTCCTACAAAGGTCAGTTTCACTGCCGGACTGTTATCTGCATCGTTCATAGCTGTCGCTGTGCTGTGTGTACAGCCCGTTCTGTGTGTACCGGTAAAGTCCTGGGTCTTAAACGCATCCGTTCCAATAGCGATACTGCTATTGTTAAATATTACCGTTGCCAGATTATGACATCCACGGAAAGCACCATCTCCTACCGACTGTACACTGGCAGGCAGAGATACCATTGTCAGGTTACAATTGTTGGCAAATGTATTTGCCGAGATATTGTAAATATGATATGGTCCGATGGGATCCGGGATATTCAATGTCTTAACGCCGGTTCCTACGCTGGCATTAAGCAACTGGTTGGAGGAATCTACTATAAACGTAGACCGACCAGGTTCACCTGAAACATTGGGATCCTGAACCGTCAATTCGTATTTGTTCAATTTCTCATATAAATGTGTGTCAGGATTATAATTAATGTAACTGAATGCAAAACAATTTTCCTGACATAGCTTGTGAAGTTTGCTTTCTCTTAGTCCTTCAAAATAGAAGGTACCGTTTAGCGGATCCTCCGCAAGCATGGACTGCACGCAGTCAGAGCAATAAACAGCGGCATCTTCTTTTCCGGAGTTGATGGTATACTTGGAGTTTGGGGAAG
>ENA-UEOL01000499-UEOL01000499.1-human-gut-metagenome-genome-assembly--contig:-NODE-499-length-28799-cov-8.070852_pt1 | contig 28799 bp, 18 predicted proteins | sample MGYA00242884_ERZ507884 | MGnify/ENA primary metagenome ERZ507884 (study PRJEB26167, sample SAMN06115417) | human gut metagenome | host: Homo sapiens | place: China:Chongqing | collected 2015-03-06... | reverse complement strand
TGATGGGATTTTTGCCCTCCAGCCTATGTTTTCTTACGGTCAGCGCAGCAAGTGCGCAGACCTACTGAACAGTTACATGATTTCTACTTACTCACCAGTTTCTCCACATCCAGCAGCCCCCACCCCTGCTGATTTCTCGGAAGCCCGATATCCGTGCAGCTTTCCCGAAGCTTCAGCTTCACATCCTTATTCGTCATATCCGGGTACCGTTCCAGAAGGAGCGCTGTGGCACCGGAGACGATGGGAGTGCTCATGGAGGTGCCGCTTTTGATGGTGTATTTATCCGCCCGGCCAGCACAGCTGACGACGCTGCAGCCCGGAGCAACGAGGTCCGGCTTGCAGATGCAGGCGGCGGTGGGACCCCGGCCGGAGTAGTCCACCATCCGGTTTCCACCCACCAGGACCTCCCTGTCATCGTCCGAACAGCCCACCGTGATCACCTTTCTGCTGATCCCCGGAGTCGTGATGCTCATGGTCCGGGGGCCATTGTTTCCCGCCGCCACCACAACAACAAGCCCGGCGTCCCATGCCCGGTTCACGCCTTTCACCAGGGCGGAATTTTCGCTCATCCCCCGCTTCGAGCAGGCACCTACCGATATATTTAAGATCCGGATCCCCAGCTTCTCCTTCCTCTCCAAAATCCAGGAGATTCCCGCCAGGACATCCGAAGAATATCCATTTCCTCTCCGGTCCAGGACCTTCACCATGACGAGGTCACAGCCCGGCGCGATCCCGCTGTACCGCCCGCCGGACATGCGTCCGCTGCCGCCGATGATCCCGCAGATATGGGTCCCATGCCCACAGTCATCGTAGGCGAAGGTCTTCCCATTCACCATGTCTGCGAACCCGGTGACCCGGCTGTCGAAATCCCGGTGAAGAAAGATCCCGGTATCCAAAACCGCCACGCCGATGCCTTTTCCAGTGAGTCCCAGGCGGTAAGCCGCGCCGCAGCGGATCTGATCTTTAATACGGTTCACATGCAAGATTCCTCTATTCTATTCCTCTTACCTACAGGATATTCATAAACACTTCGTCCTGCGCTGCCGCCCCAAATATGCGTCTGTGCATATCCTCATCCACAATTTGCAGTATTTCCGACATTTTTCCACATCCTTCAAAAATAGTGTCCGAATCTTAAAGAAATCTTAATAATTCATTCAAAGAATATACAATCATTTTCCGGGGTGATGTGCTATACTTTAACCATAAGAAATGCACGAGATATTTTAAATCCTTTATCCTAAACCTTTTTGAAATTGAAATCCTAAATGATGAATCCCTGTACAATATGTACAGGGTTTTTTCATGCCATTTTTCCAGAAAGATCTCCCACTTCCCATGCTTAAACCTTGTTCCCGGCCACCATCGGCGCCTCGCGCGGTCACTTGCGGCAATCTGCATCTTCGCACGAGTGTGCATCTTTAGCACATAAAAAAGAGACGGCACTCAACTCGTTCCAGGGCTAAGTACCGTCTCTCTGTTTTTAACTGCTGTCCGCCACGCCGGTCCAGATCAGCCGTCTGTTTCTTACACGTTTCTGACATTCTTAAGAATATCGCAGAAATCAAATGTAGCAAAGTAATCCTTCGGAGTCTCTGCACGGCGGATCATCTGAACGCTTCCGTCCTCCTTGAGGAGAAGTTCTGCGCTCTTTAACTTTCCGTTGTAGTTGTAACCCATCGCGAATCCATGTGCACCCGCATCGTGGATGAATAAAAGGTCACCCATATCGATCTTCGGGAGCATGCGGTCGATCGCAAATTTATCGTTGTTCTCGCAGAGGGAACCTGTCACATCGTACTTGTGATCACACGGCTCGTTCTCCTTGCCCATCACAGTGATGTGGTGGTAAGCGCCGTACATTGCCGGACGCATCAGGTTTACCGCGCAGGCATCCACACCGATATACTCTTTGTAAGTGTGCTTCTCATGGATCGCTCTTGTGACAAGCGCACCGTACGGAGCCAGCATGAAACGGCCAAGCTCTGTGAAGATCGCAACATCGCCCATTCCTGCCGGAACGAGAACTTCCTCGTAAACTTTTCTTACGCCCTCACCGATAACCTTGATATCGTTCGGCTCCTGGTCCGGTCTGTACGGGATTCCGATTCCGCCGGAGAGGTTGATGAACTTGATGTCAGCGCCAGTCTCTTTCTTTAACTTCACGGCAAGTTCAAAAAGAACCTTCGCGAGAAGCGGATAATACTCATTTGTCACAGTGTTGCTTGCAAGGAACGCATGGATACCAAAGTTCTTCGCGCCCTTTGCCTTTAAGATCTTGTAAGCCTCTGTGATCTGGGCCTCTGTCATGCCGTACTTCGCATCACCCGGGTTATCCATGATATCAGTTGTTACCTTGAATAATCCGCCCGGATTGAAACGGCAGCAGATCGTCTCCGGGATCGTTCCGATCGTCTTCTCCAGACACTCGATATGTGTGAAATCATCCAGGTTGATGATCGCACCGAGGTCGTAAGCCAGTTTGAACTCTTCCGGCGGGGTATCGTTGGAAGAGAACATGATGTCATGGCCGGAAAAACCGCATGCATCGGACATTAAAAGCTCTGTCTTAGAAGAGCAGTCTGTTCCGCATCCAAGCTCCTGAAGGATTTTTAAGATGAACGGGTTCGGGGTTGCCTTTACTGCAAAATACTCTCTGAAGCCTTTATTCCAGGAAAATGCTTCCTTTAATTTCATCGCATTCTCACGGATTCCCTTTTCATCATAAAGATAGAAAGGAGTCGGATAGGTCTTTGCGATCTCTTCCAGCTGTTCCTTCGTTACAAACGGTTTCTTCTCCATGTACGTTCTCTCCTTATCAGTCAATATATTCCGCACCCTGAGGCGCTCGATCCTGTGCTGTATACACCACACAAATATACAGTGCACTACAGACAGCTGCGCCCGGTGCAAAGCCCGGCAGACCGGACTCTTTCTTTTAGTCGATATTTACTACACGCATGATATTGGTGGAAGCCGCCGGCTCATGTCTTCTCGCATAATCCACAACTCCCGCAGTCACGACCGCGATATCGCCTGTTTTTACAATACCATTCTCTTTTAAAATGTCAATACTGTTCTCAATTAGAGTGTCAGTGGATTCCGCTCTCTTTGCCTGGAACGGAGTTACACCCCAGTAGAGCATCATCTTTCGGACTGCAGAGATACTCGGGGACATTCCCACAAGTTTTGTGGACGGATGCCACTTGGAAAGCATTCTCGCTGTGTAGCCGCTGATACTCGGCGCAATGATGACAGCCGCATCAAGGGACTGTGCCGTTGCGACGGACGCATAGCTCACTGCATTGGAAATATTGTGGCGGTTATCGTCGGATACGGTTCTCTTCTCATAGAAGTCACCGTTCATGTGGGACTCGGTCTCCTCAACGATATGAGCCATCATCTTTAATGCCTCGACCGGGTACTTACCGTTTGCAGTCTCACCGGATAACATAACGACATCTGTTCCGTCATATACAGCGTTCGCAACATCGGAAACCTCCGCGCGGGTCGGTCTCGGGTTGCGGATCATAGAATCCAGCATCTGGGTCGCTGTGATAACGACCTTACATGCGGCGCTGCACTTTTTGATCATCATTTTCTGAAGATGCGGAAGCTTCTCCGGTGCGATCTCAACACCCAGGTCACCGCGGGCTACCATGATTCCGTCGCTGGCCTCGATGATCTCGTCGAGGTTCTCAAGTCCCTCAGCGTTCTCGATCTTCGCGATGATTCCCATTGAGGAACCGCCCTCATCCAACATCTGGCGGATCTCACGGATCGCATCTGCGGAACGGATAAAAGAAGCCGCGATATAGTCGAACCCAAGCTCGATACCGAAACGGATATCTTCCTTATCTTTATCTGTTAATGCCGGAAGCTTGATCTTTACATTCGGGACGTTGACGCCCTTTCTCTCTCCAAGCTCGCCGCCGTTCATGATCCTGCAGTAGATCTCGGTTCCCTCGACACGTTCAACATGGAGCTCGATCAGACCGTCATCGATCAGGATCACGTTGCCCTCTGTTACGTCCTCATTTAAGCCATTGTAATTGATGTGGACTCTCTTTGCGTCACCGATGATATCCTCTGTTGTAAGGATGATCTCCTCGCCTGCTGTCAGGGTTACTTTCTTTCCGTCTTTTAATACGCCGGTACGGATCTCCGGTCCCTTTGTATCAAGAAGAGCTGCTACCGGTTTTCCAACCTCTTCCGCAACCTCGCGGAGCTGTTTGTAGCGGGCTCTCTGCTCATCGTGTGTTCCGTGGGAGAAGTTGAAACGGGCAACATCCATTCCGTTTAAGAGCAGCTGTTTCATGACCTCTCTGTCATCGCTGTTCGGTCCCATGGTACAGATAATTTTTGTTTTCTTCATGTTATGCCTCCTGATTGCTGTTTGCCTGTCTTGGATCCATCCCGCCTTTTGTTACATGTTTGTGGGTATACAGGTGGTCCTGACAGTATTCATAGTCGCCTTCGCACTTGGAGCAGTAGCGGAATACAAGATTCGGGTCATCCTCCTCGGTACGTCCGCATACAGCACAGCGGTGGCGTCCGATCTTTTCCGCTGTCTTCTGCGCCTCGCGCATCTGTGTGTGAAAAACCTGCTTTCTTCTGATCTCTTTCGGATTCAGACGGCTCCCCCTGGACATGAAGAGGTATACGATAAAATTAAGTAAAGACATAACGATCGCAATTCTCTGCGACATGCCGCCGAAAAGGAATCCATAGACGAAGTAAAGTCCATCAAAAAGTGCCAGATACTTCGCCTTGATCGGAAGTACAAAAAACAGGTAAAACTGCATTTCCGGGAATGTGGCCGCAAATGCAAAAAACAGGGAAAAGTTCAGATAATCTGTGGTGAGAATATAGACCTGCCCTGTAATGATGTAGATCAGCAGCGCCGCAAGGACATGACCGATCACACCCATAAAAAAGTACACGTTAAACCGGAAGGTTCCCCAAACCCGCTCCAGAGTCATTCCCAGATTGTAGTAAAGGTAGATCGCTATCAGGTTAAAGAAAAGACTGCCAGACGGCGGCCAGATCATAAATGTAACGACTCGCCAGATCTGTCCGTGAAGGATCGCCCTCGCATCCAGCATCAGGTACTGGATGTAAAATGCCGGTGCCATCATCTGGACCAGCACGCCCACCGCATACAGGATCACGATATAATACATGAGATTCGGAATCGCGTACCGTCCGAATTTCCGCTCCATCTTGTTCATAAAATTCATTGAAGCTTTCCTTTCCTAATAGAAATATCTATTTCTCCTACGTCCCGTATTATAATTCCCAACCGTTTCTTTTGTCAAACGCTTTATGATATCGTTACTGGAATGTCTATCCATCCCCGCAACGCTTTCTTCTAAAATCTTTACACATTCTTTACAGAATTTTAACCGTTTTTAGCCTCAAGATGCCAGTTCCGTCAATTGTATTTCCTTTTTTAATGTGTTATACTATGTGCGGAATTTTGACATAACAGTTCAGCTATGTGCCGATTCCGGCAGAAAATTGTATGGCTGAACGGTTCGGCATGTTGATGCCCGCATTCCGGCTGGCTGCCTGCTTTTTGCGGACGGCTCGTTTTTTTCTGTTGAAAAGGAGGTATGGGGAGAACTCCCCGCTCGTATGAATCAATGCTATCGTCTGGGAATCGATATCGGTTCCACTACAGTAAAAGTTGCCGTGATCGACGACAACAACAAAATTTTATTCGCGGATTATGAGCGGCATTACGCCAATATCCAGGAAACCCTGGCCTCGCTTCTGAAAAAGTGTAAGGGAGAACTCGGTGAACTCTCTTTACGGCCCAATATTACAGGTTCCGGCGGACTCACTCTGTCGGGTTACTTACATATTCCATTTGTCCAGGAGGTTGTAGCGGTTGCGACCGCACTTCAGGACTACGCTCCGCGGACGGATGTCGCCATCGAGCTTGGCGGCGAGGACGCGAAAATCATCTACTTTACAGGCGGAATCGACCAGCGTATGAACGGGATCTGCGCCGGAGGTACCGGTTCCTTTATCGACCAGATGGCTTCCTTATTACAGACGGATGCTGCCGGTCTGAATGAATATGCAAAGAATTATAAGGCGATCTACCCGATCGCTGCCCGCTGCGGCGTATTCGCGAAATCCGATATCCAGCCGCTGATCAACGATGGGGCTACCCGTGAGGACCTCGCCGCCTCGATCTTCCAGGCAGTCGTAAACCAGACCATCAGCGGTCTCGCCTGCGGCAAGCCGATCCGCGGAAACGTAGCGTTCCTCGGAGGTCCGCTGCACTTCTTACCGGAACTTCGGAACGCCTTTATCCGCACCTTAAATCTGACCGGAGACGCCATTATCGCTCCGGATCACTCCCACCTCTTTGCAGCCACGGGCGCTGCCATGAACGCAAAAGATGATGCGGAGATCTTCTCCCTTGATAAGCTGATCTCGGATCTCTCCGGCGGCATCAAGATGAAATTTGAAGTAAAGAGAATGCAGCCTTTATTTAAGGATGAGGCAGATTATAAGGAATTCACCGACCGCCATGACCAGTACAAGGTCCGCCGCGGCGATCTCTCCACCTATGAGGGGAATGTATTCTTAGGAATCGATGCCGGTTCCACCACAACGAAGGTGGCACTCGTCGGCGAGGACGGTTCCCTGCTCTACAGCTTTTACAGCAGCAACAACGGAAGCCCGTTGGCAACCGCGATCTCTTCCATAAAGGAGATCAAGTCCCTGCTTCCGGACAGCGCGAAGATCGCCTACTCCTGCTCCACCGGCTACGGCGAGGCCCTCTTAAAGGCGGCCTTCATGCTGGATGAGGGCGAGGTCGAGACGATCTCCCACTACTACGCGGCGGCATTCTTCGATCCGTCCGTAGACTGCATCCTCGATATCGGTGGTCAGGATATGAAATGTATCCGCATCAAGGACGGCACCGTGGACAGTGTCCAGCTCAACGAGGCATGTTCCTCCGGCTGCGGTTCCTTCATCGAGACCTTCGCAAAATCCTTAAACTACAGCGTTCAGGATTTCGCAAAGGCGGCACTTTTTGCCCAGAACCCCGTGGATCTCGGAACGAGATGTACCGTATTCATGAACTCCAACGTAAAACAGGCGCAGAAAGAGGGCGCTTCCGTTGCGGATATCTCCGCCGGTCTCGCTTACTCTGTTATCAAGAACGCCCTGTTTAAGGTCATCAAGATCACTTCCGCCGGCGACCTCGGAAAGAACGTCGTTGTACAGGGCGGAACCTTCTACAATGACGCAGTCCTCCGAAGCTTCGAGCGGATCTCCGGCTGCAATGCCGTCCGCCCGGATATCGCAGGTATCATGGGTGCCTTCGGTGCGGCACTGATCGCCCGTGAGCGCTACATGCACCGTCCCCATGAGACGACGATGCTCTCTCTGGACGATATGATCAATTTGACCTACACGACAACCATGAGCCGCTGCCGCGGATGCGTAAACCACTGTGTCCTGACCATCAACCGGTTCGAGGGGGGACGTCAGTATATTTCCGGAAACCGCTGTGAGCGCGGTCTCGGCGTGGAAAAGGCAAAACGTGACATCCCGAACCTCTTTACATGGAAGTATCACAGACTTTTCGACTATGAGCCGCTGACAGCCGACAAGGCGACCCGCGGCGTTGTGGGAATCCCGCGGGTTCTCAACATGTACGAGAACTTCCCGTACTGGGCAACCTTCTTTAAGGAGCTCGGCTTCCGCGTGATGCTGTCCCCACAGTCCAGCCACCAGATCTACGAGCTGGGCATCGAGACGATCCCGAGTGAGTCTGAATGTTACCCGGCAAAGCTTGCCCACGGTCACATTTCCTGGCTCATCAAACGCGATGTGCCGTTTATCTTCTATCCGTGTATTCCTTACGAGCGGAAAGAGGTTCCGGGAGCCGGAAACCACTACAACTGCCCGATGGTCACCTCCTACTCGGAGAACATCAAGAACAACATGGAGGAATTAAAGGAAAAGGACGTGAAGTTCTTAAATCCGTTCATGGCGTTCACAAGTGAGGAGATCCTTTCAAAGCAGCTTCAGGAAGTCTTTAAGAAGGAATTCGATATTCCGGAATCCGAGACGAAGAAGGCCGCTAAAAAGGCCTGGAATGAACTCGCCCAGGCGAGAACCGATGTGGAGAAGAAAGGCGAGGAAGTCTTACAGTACTTAAAAGATACCGGAAAACACGGTATCGTCCTTGCGGGACGTCCGTACCACATCGATCCGGAGATCAACCACGGCATCGCCGATATGATCACCTCCTACGGTTTCGCTGTCCTCACGGAGGATTCCGTATCCCATTTAGGAAAGGTGGAGCGCCCGCTCGTCGTTACCGACCAGTGGATGTACCACTCCCGCCTCTATGCGGCGGCGACCTTTGTAAAGACACAGGATAACCTGGATCTCGTCCAGCTGAATTCCTTCGGCTGCGGTCTCGACGCCGTGACCACCGATCAGGTCAGTGATATTCTCACCCGATCCGGTAAAATCTATACGGTCTTAAAGATCGATGAGGTCAACAACCTCGGAGCCGCAAGGATCCGTATCCGTTCCCTCATCTCCGCCCTCCGCGTCCGCGAGGAGCGCCGCTACACGAGAAATATCGTATCCAGCTCCTACAACCGTGTGATCTTCACGAAGGAGATGAAAAAGAACTACACGCTGCTCTGCCCGCAGATGTCCCCGATCCACTTCGAGCTCATCGAACCGGCGATCCGCAGCTTCGGCTACAACCTCGTCGTTCTCCAGAACGATGACAAGACAGCCGTGGATACGGGATTAAAATATGTAAACAATGACGCCTGCTACCCGTCCCTGATCGTCATCGGACAGATCATGGATGCCCTGCTATCCGGAAAGTATGATCTCGACCACACAGCCGTCCTCATGAGCCAGACCGGAGGCGGCTGCCGTGCGTCGAACTACATCGGATTTATCCGCCGCGCACTCGAAAAAGCCGGAATGGCGCAGATCCCGGTCATCTCCATCAACGCGAACGGTATGGAGACGAATCCAGGCTTCACCTACACGCCCTCCATGCTTGTGAAGGCTCTTCAGGCTGTTGTATACGGTGATGTATTTATGCGTGTTCTCTACGCTACAAGACCTTACGAGGCCGTTCCAGGCTCCGCAAATGCGCTCCACGAGAAATGGAAGAAGATCTGTGTCAAAGCACTCTCCACAAAGAGCGCCGGAATGATGACCTTTGTGAAGAATATCCGCGGCATCATCCACGACTTCGATAACTTAGAGCGCACGAATGTCCACAAACCGAAGGTCGGAATCGTCGGAGAGATCCTCGTGAAATTCTCACCGACCGCCAACAACCATATCGTGGAGCTCTTAGAGTCCGAGGGCGCTGAGGCGGTAATGCCGGATCTCATGGATTTCCTGCTTTACTGCTTCTACAACAGCAACTTCAAGGCAGATAATCTGGGAATGAAGCGCTCCACGGCGCATCTCTGCAACATGGCGATCTCCCTTCTGGAGTACATGAGAAAGGCCGCAAGAATTGCTCTTGAAAAGAGCACTCACTTCACTCCGCCTTCAAGGATCAAGGATCTGGCAGTGATGGCAAACGGCTTTGTCTCCCTCGGAAACCAGACCGGTGAGGGCTGGTTCCTGACCGGTGAGATGCTGGAGCTCATCAAGAGCGGTGTCAACAACATCGTCTGCGTCCAGCCTTTCGGCTGCCTGCCGAACCATATCGTCGGAAAAGGTGTCATCAAGGAGCTTCGCTACGCGAACCCCAAGGCAAATATCATCGCCGTCGACTATGATCCGGGCGCCAGTGAGGTAAACCAGTTAAACCGTATCAAGCTGATGCTTTCCACAGCACAGAAGAATCTTGAGAAAGAGGAGTATGTGGATCCGAATTTGGCGAAGACGTTAAAAAAAGTGGAAGAGCTTTCTTCCAAGCGGGTCAATAAGTGCCGGTTGTAATCTACATACCATAAGCTTCTAAATACAAATTCGTCTCAGTCGAAAACTGACTTCCACTGAGACGAATTTGCTGTTACTACCACCTGAAAAAGGTGGGATCTTATCGAACCTGGATAAAGCACAAATCGGGTAGGAGGCTGGCTATTGAATAGCCAGCCGACCTCCCACAGAACCGTGCGTACCGGTCCGGTACACGGCTCCTCCCCTGTTTATGCCGCTACAGACTTGCGGTAGTAAGAATAAAAGAACTGGAATCCAGCCTTCTCAAGCCGTTGGCTTGAGAGGGCTGTTTGCAGTATGGGGCTGGATGCTATCCGCCAGTATCCCTTTCTGGAATTGGCAAGAATGCCCGCATTTCTGTTGGAGATTCCCAACTTCAGCAGGTTTCTCCATCTTGTACGGACTATTTTCCACTTCTTCCAAAACACCATGCGGATTCGTCTGCGCATCCACTCGTCAATGCTCTGGAGGTACGCTCCCATATCTGCCAGCTTGTAGTAGTTCACCCAGCCGACCACATACCGTTTCAGGTCTGCCTTCCACTTTTCGTAGTCGTTTACCGTTCTTCTGCTGGTGAGTTCCCTGACCCTTGCTTTCATCTTTGCCTTGGATTTGGCGTGAACTCGCAGGGCAAACCCTTTCCTTCCTTTGTAGAAGCCATATCCCAGAAATTTTATTTTTCCGGCATATGCCACTACCGTTTTCTCTCGGTTCACCTTCAGAAACAGTCTCTTCTCGATAAAAGGGACGATGTGTTCCAAAGTTTGTTCCGCACTGGCTTTGCTTCCGCAGAAGATTACCATATCATCTGCGTATCGGACAAAGCGGTGCCCTCTGCGTTCCAGCTCGTGGTCAAGCTCGTTCAGCATGATGTTTGCGCACAGAGGACTTAACGGCCCTCCCTGCGGTACGCCAACCTCCGTATCTTCAAAACGTCCGCACCACACAACTCCCGCTCTGAGATACTTATGAATCAGGCTCAATACCCGTCCATCCTTAATATCTCTTGCCAGAATCTCCATCAGCTTGCTCTGGTTGACGATATCAAAGAACTTTTCCAAGTCCATATCCACCGTCCACACTTTGCCTGCATTCAGATATTCCCTGCTTTTCTTGAGAGCGTCATGGGCACTTCGTTTCAGTCGGAAGCCGTAACTCGTTTCTGCGAATTTCGGTTCGTAGATTGGCGTCAGCACCTGCGCAATTGCCTGCTGGATGACACGGTCTACTGCTGTTGGGATTCCCAGTTTTCGTGTCTTACCGTTGTCCTTGGGAATTTCTACCCTTCGGACGGGCTGCGGCTGGTATTTTCCAGCCAGAATGGATTGTCGGATTTCCTCGCCGTTGTTTTTGAGATATTGCAGAAGTTCATCCACTTTCATCCCATCAACTCCGCCCGCCCCTCTGTTCTTCTTCACCCGCTTGTAGGCACGGTTCAGATTTCCGCGGCTCACGATTTCCTCCAGCAGTCCACTTGCTTGTCTGTCGGCATCGGCGGCGTTGTTTTGGGCTATCCTCTTGTCAATAAGCGCTTCTGTTTCTTCTTCGTGTTCCGCACTATCCCTCCACAGACAGCCATTGCCACAGCAATGTTTTGTGCTTTCTTTTCTCTTGACTTCGGTAACCTTCATTTACTACCACCTCCAAGGGTTTCTCCCTTCCCAACGCCGTCGACTGCGTTGGTACTATGGATTCATCTGACTTCCTGCGACAAATCTTATTTCAACCATACCTCGTAAAAAAAAACTCCGTATGTCCGCAGGACCTCCCCAGGTACTCGCATGTTCCTTCTCACCATATACCTGCCATGGTTACTGAATATGCTTCCGTACAGCTATTGGGCTTTGACTTGTTTGGCAGTCTTACCCACATATTCAGCCTTCATGATTTCTGTTCGTCAGGCCAGTGATTTGCCTCCAGCTTCCTTCAGATTCCCAGTTACCCAGGACACCCTTGCTCTTGGCTATATCCTTCCCGCTGTCGGGCGGATTGGGGACTTTCACCCTTTGAAACATGCGCCCGCTGGGCGCACCAAAAACAGCGGCAGATATCGTTTCAGATACCTGCCGCTGTCTGTTATCTTCCGATCAGCGCCCCGGATACTCCGACATGATAGCCATCCGGCGTCACAGCACTTACGTACATTGCGCCCTCCGGTATCGGATTTCCACCCGGATCAAGGACTCCTGCCATCGGATTCAGGTAATACCAGACTCCGTTCACAAGGATCCAGCCGATCGCCATATCTCCGTCCGCGTTCAGATAGTACCATCTTCCGTTCACCCAGGCATGAGCACTTGCTGCAGGTCACATTTTTCCGCTGTTAAGCCGACACCCCCCGGATCCATGACATCAAAACAGCATATACCTTCCAGAAATTCTCCAGAAAATACATGCTGTTCTTTTGTTCACAGATGTCCGCCAGCCTCAGCCAGACACCCTGCCATATTCATATGTTATGTAAACCTACATTAAGCCTCCGGCTTCTCGTAGCTGCGATGCATAGAGAAGGAATCCATATCGTAATTCTTTAAGTTCTCCCATACTCCGCGGTCGTCTGCCTTCGCAATCACAGCGTCACGGTCTTTCTTGAATGCCATCTCCTGTTTCATGTTGCTCGGTCCGCCTACGCAGCCGCCCTGGCACATCATACCCTCAATGAAGTCTTCCGGAAGTCTGCCGACCTTGAGAAGAAGAAGGGCTTTCTTAACCTCAGCCGCACCGCTGCAGCGCGCAACCTTAACATCTGCGCTCTCGCCTCTTTCCTTGAAGCACTCGATCACTGCGTTTGTCACGCCGCCGCCATTGCCAAAGCGTTTTCCGAAGACACTGCCTTCCTGCTTTGTCTCCTCAGCCGGCTCAAGCTCAACTTCTTTTCCGCGCAGCATTTCGATGGCCTCACCGAAGGTCAGAACATAATCCGCATTGTTCTCGATGGACTTGTCAGCCGCCTCAGACTTCTTTGCCATACACGGTCCGATAAATACGGTAACTGTCTCCGGATCGATCGCTTTTAACATTCTGGATACCGCGCACATCGGGGATACCGTTGTGGACATATTATCGATCAGAGTCGGGTAGTGTTTCTTGATCATATTTACAAATGCCGGACAGCAGGAGGTCGTCATCTTCTTGCCTTCCTTAAATGCCTCTGCCCATTCCATTGCCTCGTAAGCTGCTGTCATATCAGCACCGGCAGCAACCTCTACCATATCGGCAAAGCCAACCTTCTTTAATGCAGTACGCCAGCTCTCCATTGTGATATCCTGGCCGAACTCACCTTCAGCAGCCGGAGCAACCATGGCAACGACCTTCCTGCCGGCCCTGATCGCTTCGATCACCTGTACAACATATACCTTGGAGGAAATTGCACCGAACGGGCAGCTTCTTACGCAGGCACCGCACTGGATACATTTCTTTTCATCGATCTGACAGATTCCGGTCTCCGGATCCATTGTGATCGCATCTACCGGACATGCACGGCGGCACGGACGGATCAGCTCAGCGATCGCATTGTACGGACATGACTGAGCACAGCGTCCGCACTCTTTACAGACACTCGGATCGATATGGGCACGGTCGCGGCCGATCGAGATCGCACCAAAGTTACATGCGTTCTGACAGGCTTTACCCATACATTTCTGACAGTTATCGGTTACAACGAATCTTGTGATCGGACACTCCTCACATGCAGAAGAGATAACCTGAATGATATTGTCGCTCTGTTTGTCACTCGGACATTTTCCCTCCACGAGACGGATTCTCTGACGGATGATCTCTCTCTCCTTGTATACACAGCAGCGGAACTGTGCCTTTGGACCCGGGATCAGTTTGAACGGGATATTGTCTCTCTCTTCCTCGAGTCTGCCCTCAAAAGCCAGCCTGGAAACTGTGCGCAGCACGTTATACTTGATCTTAAGCAGTGCCTCATCGTTGGTTTTCATACCATTTCCTCCTAAATTTTGAATCCTCTATCTTACCTTAATTTTTAATGTTTTCGCATCATATTATCGCATATCCCCCTTTGCAAAGCAAGTCGGAAATTGTATATAATCCAACGCATTCCGGGGAAAAACCTTATTTTCTTAAATTGTATACAATAAAGTACAGGCAGCGAAATTTCTTGTATTTTCCTGGGTTTTTCTGTCTTTCTGTGTCGGATATTTGTTCGCAGTATGCGGCTGTCCAGCACCGCTTTCTTTGTCTCTTTTTTTCACAAAGTCAGGTTCCGGTTCCGCCTCTTTCCCGCCACTCCGTTTCCGATTATTTTCGGTTTGGCATATGCAGCCTTCGCCTTTAAAACATGTTTTCCCCCAGTCTCATGTTGGATTGACATTCCTAACTCCCCATGATATATTCTATTTAGTTCGGTCGTGCTAACCCCAAAGGTCAACTGTCCTGAGGGAAAAGACGAAAAGAATCTGATACGGGAATATCTGTCATATTCAGGATCCCCGGTATGCTCTTTTCGTGTGCATACCGGGGATTTATCATTCACGCAGACAGTGGGACAAGACCCGTGTCTGTCAGATTTTTTTCAGGAGGAACTAAGTTATGAGAAAAATGTTATCCGTCATGATGGCTGCCGCGATCGCGGGATCTCTCCTTGCAGGCTGCTCATCATCCAAAATCGAAACAACAGCTGCCGCTTCTTCCGCGGAGGAGACAACGACTGCCGCTGAGGAGACCACAACGGAAGCCGCTTCCGAGTCCGCTGCCGAAAACACCGGTGATGAGACCGTTGTCCGTGTCGGCGGTTTAAAGGGTCCGACCACCATGGGACTTGTAAAGCTCATGGACGAGGCCGCAAACGGGGAGTCCGAGAACAGCTACGAATTCACTATGGTCACCGCGGCTGACGAGATGACCGCCATGGTCGCAGGCGGAAAAGTCGATATCGCCCTGCTTCCGGCGAACGTCGCAAGCGTTCTCTACAATAAGACAAACAAAAATATCTCCGTGATCGATATCAACACTCTCGGCGTTCTCTACTTCGTATCTGCCGACAGCTCCGTGACAACGATTGATCAGTTAAAGGGAAAGACCGTATATCTTCCGGGAAAGGGAACTACTCCGGAATACGCACTCCGCTATGTGCTCTCCGCCGCAGGACTCGGAGAGGATGATGTAACTCTTGAATTCAAGTCCGAGGCATCTGAGGTTGCTTCCGTCCTCGCTGAGGATCCGAACGCCATCGGTCTTCTTCCGCAGCCATTCGTAACTGCCGCTCTCGCCCAGAACGAAAAGCTCTCCATCATCATGGACCTCACAAAAGAGTGGGATAATGTCCAGGGCGAAGGTTCCGGAAGCCGTCTTGTAACAGGTGTTACCATTGTAAACAATGATTTCTTAAAGGAGCACGAGGATCTCGTCGATACATTCTTACAGGAACATGAGGCATCCATCGCCTTCACCGCGGAGGATCCGGATGCCGCAGCCGAGCTCATCGCAAAGGCTGAGATCGTCGCAAAGGCTCCGATCGCGAAAAAAGCGCTTCCGTACTGCAACATCACCTTTATCTCCGGTGATGAGATGAAAACAGCACTTTCCGGTTACCTTCAGGCTCTGTACGACCAGAACCCGGCCTCCGTCGGCGGTGAGCTGCCGGATGATGGATTCTACTATGTAAAGTAATTGTGACTGCGAAAGTTATTAACAGTTACAAGCATTCATGCCGACTGTGAAAAACGAGGTATGGCTGGCAAAACAGTCATACCTCATTTCTATATCGCCGTTTATTCTCACGGAATTTAGTTTACATAAGTCAGTTTAATTGCTTGAGCCATGAGAAATATCTGTCATAATTTGTAACTGTTCAGTAGGTCTGCGCACTTGCTGCGCTGACCGTAAGAAAACATAGGCTGGAAGGCAAAAATCCCATCAGCGAAGCTGATCTGGAATGGATTTTTGCACGTAACTATGAAGGCACTGAATAGTTACTATAATTTTATTATTACGATTACATGCAGAAATTCAACCGCTGGAAAACAGCATTGATTTTTATTACACTTTATGAAAGGAGACAGCCGCCATGGATCATCGTTTTTCCAGATTTCTCCGCAGGCTCTCGATCATCCTGTTCTGGATCGTCCTCTGGCAGACCGCAGCCTCCCTGATCCGGAATCATATTTTCCTTGTGGGACCTGTCGATACGCTGCGGGCGCTCTGTGAGCAGATCCTACTCCCGGATTTCTGGTCCGCCATCGCGTTTTCTTTCTGGCGGATCAGCATCGGATTCTTTCTGGCGTTTTTTCTTGGACTTTTCACCGGTTCTCTGGCGTACCGTTTTCCCATCGTGGACGAATTCTTAGAGCCGCCGGTGCAGCTCATGAAGACGGTTCCCGTCGCGTCCTTCGTGATCCTGGCGCTGATCTGGACCGGCTCTAAAAACCTCTCCGTCTTTATCTCGTTCCTCGTGGTCTATCCCATGATTCATGTGAACACGAAAGCCGGGCTGATATCCGCGGACCGGGAGCTTTTAGAGATGGCGGAAGTCTTCCACGTCCCGTTTATCCGCCGGGCGTTCTATATCTACCGCACAGCACTCTACCCGTACTTAAAAAGTGCCTGCCGCACTGCCCTCGGCATGGGATTTAAGTCAGGGATCGCTGCCGAAGTCATCGGTGTGCCGGACGGTTCCATCGGCGAGGGGCTGTATCTCGCGAAGATCTATCTGAGCACCGCAGAACTCTTCGCGTGGACGGTCGTCATCATTCTTGTGAGCAGTCTGTTTGAGAAAGGATTTCTGTGGATCCTCAGGAAATGTGCCGGAAAGGGGGCCGATATGAATGAGTCCGATAAATAAAAAAAACGACACTGCTCTCGCGCTCCGCTCCGTCACCAAATCCTACGACGGGCAGCCGGTTCTCTCCGATCTCTCCCTGGAATTTTCCTTCGGAACTTTTTACTGTCTGATGGCACCATCCGGAAACGGAAAGACTACAATGTTCCGTCTGATCCTCGGACTTGAAAAGCCGGATTCCGGTGTGATCCTGTTCGGTACATCAGCAGGGGATACCGGCAATAACGATATAAAAGCATCTTCCGGCATGGTATCAAAATCTGATCCTTGCAGGATCCGGGGAATGCGTCCCCTGATCTCCGCAGTTTTTCAGGAAAACCGTCTTCTGGAAGGCTATACCGCCATTGAAAACCTCCGCTTCGCTCTTGGAAAGCGATATTCCAGCGAAGCTCTGACCGCATACCTGCTCCGTCTTCTCCCGGAAGACGCCCTGAATAAGCCTGTCTGTGAATTTTCCGGCGGCATGAAGAGGCGTGTCACGATCCTGCGCGCGATCCTCGCACCGTCTGAGATCATTCTCATGGATGAGCCTTTTACCGGACTGGACGCCGATACAAGGCAGCTCACGATCGACATGGTCAAAGAGCTCTGCGCCGGAAAGCTCCTGATCATTGCTACCCATTCGGAGGACGCCGCAGAGCTTCTGGGGGCGAAGATCATTCACTTATAAGCCGGAAAACCATTTCAACTGGCTTCTAACTTCTCAACCATATCATCCAATCTGCCAGTCTTTAACCACTATATATGAAAAAGAATGTGCCTCGCGTGATCGCTTGCGACAATCTACATCTTCGCGCGAGTGCGCATCATTTTAAAAAGCGTTCTCCTGTCCGGTCATCTCATCAACAGATATCCCTCAGGAAAACGCTTCTCTATTATTTACGCACTGTGCAGACAGTAACAGATTTCTCTCTATCTCGCCCCTAACAGCTTATCTATCTTCCTCATATGGAGGAAGTAGACCACGAACATTGAACATCCCGTAAACAGCCAGGACGCCACATACACATTCATCAACATATCATAAGTCGTGAACATGCGGAATATCGTTGTGAGCCAGATCAGTCGGAATACGACTGTGCCGAGAATCGTGATGACGGATGGCTCCAGGGACTTTCCAGTTCCTCGCAGGCAGGAACTGGCAACCTCATATGTCGCAGTTAAACCTTCCAAGGCACACACACGATCCATTCGTATGATCCCGTATGCCGCCACCGCAGCGCTCGTCGTATAGATGCTGACGAAAAAATCTTCCCACACGATAAAGATCACGCTGAGGATCTCCGTAAATCCGAATCCAAAGAGCAGGCAGAGCCAGAAGATCTTTCTGCATCTCTTCATGTTGCCCGCACCAAAATTCTGACTTGTAAATGTAACCGCCGCCTGGGCAAATGCACCTGCAATATCATATGTAAAATACTCAAAATTCAGCGCCAGGGATGAACCCGCGATGGCCGCCTCACCGAACATGTTGATCCCACTCTGGATAAACACGTTGGAAACAGAAAAGATCGCACCCTGAATTCCTGCCGGGATACCGATCGCCAGCACCTTTTTCAGCTCATTTGTATCGATCCGCATCCTGTCAAACCAGAAGCTGAACTCATCATTCCTGCGGTACAGATGGGAGATAATGAGGAATGTGCTGACCACGTTGGAGATCACCGTGGCGATGGCAACGCCCGCAACTCCCAGATGGAATCCGATCACAAGGAGCAGGTTTAAAATTACATTCAGCACGCCGGACACGATAAGGTAGTACATCGGTCTCCTCGTATCACCGTAGCTTCTGACAATGGCAGCACCAAAGTTGTACGCGACCATAAACGGAATTCCCACAAAATAGATCCTGATATATAAGAGTGCCTGATCCAGCACTGTCTCCGGCGTTCCGGATGCCACAAGGACCATTCTTGCCACCAGCATTCCGATCACGAGAAGCGCAATTCCGAGAACCGCACCGAAGGTCAGGATCGTGTGGACCATGCTGTTGATCTTACCGCGGTTCTTCTGACCAATAAGGTTCGCCAGAGCTGCATTCGGTCCCACAGAAAGTCCTACGATCAGGTTCACGAAAATTCCAACCAGTGCCACACAGCTTCCCACGGCCGCCAGCGCCTGTTCCCCCGCGAATCTTCCCACAACGGCAACGTCCGCTGAATTAAACAGCTGCTGCAAAATACTGCTGAACGCTAACGGTATCGAAAACAGGATCAGTTTTCCTGCCAGTCCTCCGTTTAACATATCCATTTCCTTTGATCTTACTGATGTTTCCAATGTTTTTTCCTCTCTTTTACTTCCATGTGCTGACCTGACCAGTAAATTTTTTCATATCCTCCACAGTATACCACACTTTTCTTATCTTGACACTTCAAAAGATCCATGCTATCATGATGGTAACCTGATACGCACGAGTGGCTCAGTGGTGGAGTATCGCCTTGCCAAGGCGAGGGTCGCGGGTTCGAATCCCGTCTCGTGCTTTTACAAAAATGAAAGAAAAGAGGTATCCTTTGGGACACCTCTTTTCTTTCGTTTACGCTCCGCGACGTCTCGTTCTCTCACACTAAATCAAAACGCACATCTTCTTTCTCCCATATGATTAAGGTAATTGAAAGCATGATGTGCGTTTTCTTTATTCTCTCTATTTAATTTCCCGGAAATCCTGCAATATTTCCAACCGCTTCCGTTGTAGCCGCTGCTGTTGTTTCATCACCCGGGCCGTTTGGTGCGGCTGCCGTCGTTGCTTCTGTCGCCGGTGCAGCCGTCGTCGCAGCCTCAGTCGCTGCCGCTGTCGTCGATGCAGCCGTTGTCTCACTGTGTGTGCCCTTCGTCTCAGATCCACCGGTGGATGCCGCTGTTGTCGATGTGCCGGAAGAACCGGCTGCGGTTGTCGCAGCGGCAGAGCTCTCCGGCGCGACGCTCTCGCCCGGAACGTATCCGTCCGGCATTCCGTCTACGGCTGCGGCGGACGTGGACTCAACGGCCGTCGTCTCATCCGGTGAAACCTTCACGGTTCCCGTATTTCTGCGGATCACAGCTGCGTGTCCCTTGTAGGTTTTCGCGTGATCTTCTGTCTTCTCGATAACGGTTCCGTTCTTTGAAACGATCTTATAGGTAACCCAGCGGCTGCCGTTCGTCGCTGCCTTCTGTGTCACCTCGGTGCCCGGATCCAGCGTCGGGTCTTCCACATAGGTCGGCTCCGGCGGCGGAAGCTCATCCGTCTTCTCAGACTCCAGACTCCAGGTGATTCCATCTTCCAGAACCGGTACTCCGTAGAAGGAGACTGTCATCTTCCGGTTGCTGTAGTTCGCGCGGATACCGATGGCCGCCTTTGATGTATTGATAAACCGGAAATCCGGAATATCCCAGCTGATGGCCGCATCCTGTCCCGGAGTTACATAGTTCGGCTCAAAGGTATGAGATCTTCGGAACGTGATCTGCATACCGGACTGAAATGCCACACGGTACATCGTGGAAGATACCTGGCAGACACCACCGCCCGGTTCCTGTACGACCTCGCCTCCACTGTAGGCAGCCGCTTCCTGATATCCCTTTTCCGCCGTGCGCTGTCCTACAACCTTATTAAAGGAAAATTCCTCACCCGGCTGCACGATGGTTCCGTTGATGGCTCTGGCCGCAAGCTTTACGTTTGTATTTCTTTTCTCGTTGGCGGTAGTCTCCGTCGTAAACGTAGAAAGAGTCTTATACTGCTCCTTCGCGTTTGCTGCGGAAAGCTCCGGCTGGCTCTCATCGACCTCAGCCTGGATCACAGCGTCATAATTGCCGCTTGTAGCCGCCTCCACAAGATCCTTTATAAGCTTCTCCTGGTTCACAGCCTTGCCCGGAGTTCCGTCCGCAAACAGGAACTTATCTGTCGCAGCGTCATACTCGGAGATAGAACCGTTCTTTGCCTTCACATCCCACTTCGCCGCCGCGTCCGCCGCTGCCTCTGCCGCAGCGGACTGCAGATCCTCGGAGTCTTCAACCGCGAAGGTGTACTCTCCCTCTGCCTTTCCCGTGCAGATTCCATCTAAAAATGCGTCAAGATCAGTGTCGATCAGGTTCTCCGCGTCGATACTCTCCCCGTTGTAGGTGATCGTCACCTTCCACGGATATTCTTTTTCAATAGCGGCCTTCGCCTCACTTCTCGTCATTCCCTTTAAGGAAATTCCATTTACACTGATATCGGAGGCCTGGAATGTGGATTCCTCGATGGCACTGGACTCCGTCTCTTTTCCATGGCTCTTTCCGCCGGAAAAGAGACGGATCACGCCCGCGATCAGCACGATGCAGATCACCGCACTGCCGATCATGATCCGCCGTCTTATAATGCGCTTTCTCTTCCTGCGCTGCGCCCGGATCCATGCCGGGGAATGCTGGCGGTAATCATCCCGATATTCTCTCTGTCTGTTTGTGTTTCTCTTTTCCATATTTTTTCAACTTTCCGGAAAATTAGAATCGTTTTCCATGCTTATGTCAACATAGTTACAGGGTCCGCATCAAATGACGCTGAACCCTGATGTATACAATGCTCATCGTACACTGCTGTACGCTTCTCGGATACTCACTCATTATATCGGTCTGTCAAACCATTGTCAAGAATCCCGGAGGTCTATTTGTATCTCATATTATCCGAGGAATCCCAGATGCTCCAGCAGGATCTTGATCCCCATGAGTATCAGGATCACTCCGCCGGCCAACTCCGCCCTCGACTTATATTTCATCCCAAATACATTACCGGCCTTTACCCCGATTGCTGACAGGACAAACGTCGTACAGCCGATAAAGGTCACCGCCCAGACGATATTTACATGGAGAAATGCAAAGGTGACTCCCACCGCGAGGGCGTCAATACTCGTCGCAACCGCCAGCGCCAGCATAGTCTTCACATCAAAGCTCGCACTGACCTCTTCCTCTTCGTCCTCCCTGGATTCTTTGATCATGCTTGATCCAATGATCCCGAGAAGCACAAAGGCGATCCAGTGGTCGATCTGGGTGATCATGGATTCAAACTGGCTTCCCAGAAGATAGCCAAGTGCCGGCATCAGCGCCTGAAATCCGCCAAAATAAGCGCCGCAGAGCAACGCATGCTTCGGTTCCATTTTCGTCACCGACAAGCCCTTACAGACAGACACCGCGAAGGCGTCCATCGACAGCCCCACAGCCAGGATAAACAATTCCAGAAGCCCCATAGATCATTTCCTCCAAATTTTATTTCTTGTTGATCTTCCCACCAGTAAGAGGCCCGCAAATGCATAAAAAAAGAGACCCCCTCTGTCTTTTCCCGACAGATAAGTCTCATCATTTAAAGTAAAACCAGGATCATTTCCAGTATGTTGGCCTTACTGCGCCAGTGGCGCCGACTACTCCCCTATTCTGGTAGTTATTCGATTCGTAATTCTAAAGAAGAATGCGGATGAAGGGATTTGAACCCCCACGGTTGCCCGCCAGCTCCTAAGGCTGGTGCGTCTGCCAGTTCCGCCACATCCGCATGATCTCCGATAGAATCTCATTATAGCGTGTTTGAAAAGAATTGTCAATTACGCTTTTGTTTAATTTTCCGCGCAAGTTTCCCACAGACTGCCGCCCTGAACTATCCTTATCTACCGCGGCATTTTCTTCTCTTCCTCATCATAGTCATCAAGAAAATTATACGTCCAGTCTCCCTTGTGATAGCCGATGACCGTTTTTAAATTAATATTGTGGACACTGTTGAAGATGTTCATGTCGATGGTGTCGCAGCGCTTCCTGAGTTCCGCGATCAGTTCCTTCATCTCGTCGCGCTTCGATCCCTTTTCTCCGCCGCAGGTCGCACAGCGCTCGGTGAAACGGCAGGCGCACTGGATAAAGTGAAGGTTGTTGTAATCCCTCCAGGCCTTGATGTCCGCCTCGCGGACCATGTACATCGGGCGGATCAGCTCCATGCCCTCGAAGTTCTTGCTGTGGAGCTTCGGCATCATCGTCTCGACTTTTCCGCTGTACAGCATGCCCATGAGCGTCGTCTCGATCACATCATCGAAATGATGCCCCAATGCGATCTTATTGCAGCCAAGCTCCTTCGCGTGGGAGTAAAGGTAACCGCGGCGCATTCTCGCACAGAGATAGCACGGACTCTTATCCACGTCAGCGACAATATTGAAGATATCGCTCTCAAACACGTTGATCGGGATGCCGAGAAGCTTCGCGTTGTTTAAGATGATATTCCAGTTGTCCTCGTTGTAGCCCGGATTCATCACAAGGAACACAAGATCGAATTTTACCTTGCCGTGAAGCTGCAGCTCCTGTAAAAGCTTCGCCATCAGCATCGAGTCTTTTCCTCCGGAAATGCAGACCGCGATCTTATCGCCTTCCTTAATTAACTCGTAGTCATGGACTCCCTTTGTGAAGCGTCTCCAGATGGACTTGCGGTATTTCGTGATGATGCTGCGCTCGATGGCTTTCGTCCGCTCTGTGACCTCTTCCTCGTTCATGACCATCATGGACAGGGACAGGCGCAGGAAGGAACGGTATCCGCCCTCCACGCTTCCGGCATCAAAGCCCGCATCGCTCATAAGCTCTGCAACGTAAAGACTCTTATTTCCGGTGTGACAGAGTACCCATACCGGCTTGTCCTTCGGGATCGCCGCGAGAAGCTTTCCCACATTCACGCCCTCTTCCCAGGCTTTTCCATCGCCGATGGTGCCGGATTCCAGATCCGCCTCTTCCGGATTCTCCAGATATTCCACCAGCTTGTCCTCCGGGATATTTAAGGCGGCGTCCATGGACCCCTTTTTGTATTCCTCCGCCGGACGGATGTCAATGATCGTCCGGTCAAAGGTTCTTCCATTGATCAGCTCTGCGGCTGTAATCGTTTTAATCATTCTTTTTCTGTTCTCCGTTTACGGCCGTCTCCGGGTGCCGGGGTGCCGTCACTGTTTCTATAGGAAGAAAATCCCTGTATTTTCAAGGAGTTTCCGATTTTATACAACGGTTGACATGATAACATAAGGAAAAAAAGCTGTCAATCTGTATCTTTGCAGTTCTTTATTTTCCCATGATGTCCTGCAGCATATAGACTCTGTTGAACGGGAATGAGAAGTAATATCCGTCCACAAAATCTTCCACCATCTTCATAACTTCCTTCGCGAGCTGGATTCCCGCTGCCTCGCCTTCCTTTCGGTTCGCTTTCTCCGGATATCTCGCCACGATCTCGTCCGTCACGTTGACACCCGCGATCTCGTTCTTCATGAACATGGCGTTCTTTCTGCTGATCAGCGGCATGATCCCGCAGAGGATCTTCGCGCCCGTCTCCTCCTTGATCCGGCGCAGTCTCGCCGCGTCCTCCTCCGTGAATACCGGCTGGGTCAGGAAGAACTCCGCGCCCTCTTCCATCTTCTTCTTCACACGTCCGATCTCCACATCCAGGTTCTTTCTTCCCTGGTTGATCGCACCGCCGTAGCACAGCGGGTTCTTCGCGAAGACATCCTCATTCATCTCCTTTGCGATCTTCATGAGACCGGTGGAATCGGAGTTGAACACCGCCTTTACGGTCTGTCTCGCTGTGGACGGGATCGGATCACCAGTGATGATCAGGAAGTTGTGGATATCGTTGATGGCCGCTCCCAAAAACAGGGACCGCATAGCGATAGCATTCCGGTCACGGCAGCAGATATGCGGCATCACAGAAAGGCCTGTAGCCTGGCGGACCTTGCTCGCCATGAGGACGGAATCTACTCTCGTGCGCCCGGACGGGGAATCCGGGAATGTGAGGACATCCACGCCCGCATTCTTTAAAAGATGGGCCGACTCCAAAAGCTTCTCATCATCCGCATCGAACGGCGGGGCAAGTTCTACCGCGATGAGCTTTTTCTGTTTCCTCTCTCCGTTTTCATCGTAAAGGAATCCATGTCTCTGGACATGTCCCGTCTGCTCTCCATTATCCGTCTCTGTATCCAGGACAATCTTGTTTAAGATTCCGTCCCTTGAAGATATTTCTCCGATAAATTCCGGGGTCGTTCCACAGCAGCCGCCGAGAATATCTGCGCCGAGCGCCTGAAGTTCCTTCATCTTCTCCGCAAAGTATGCCGGTGTGTTGCCAAACTGGAGCTTATTTCTCGTCAGTGTCGGATATCCCGCATTCGGGATCGCAAGCAGGAACTTATCCCCAGAACGGCCCGCCTTTTCCAGGATCTGGCGCATATGGGCCGGACCTACGCCGCAGTTTAAGCCCACCGCATCGATCTCCGAAACAGCCGCCGCATCCGCTAACAGGCGCTTCGCACTGAGTCCCGCCGCGCTGTAGCCAAACTGGTTTACGGAGAAGGAGACCATGATAAACATCTCATATTCCGCGCAGATCTTTTTGATCGCCGGAAGAATTCCGTCGAGGTCCGCGAATGTCTCAAAATCCAGAACTGTGACACCGCGCTCCGCAAAGGTCTTCGCAATCTGATAATACTCGTCCGCCGCTGCCGCCGCGTCCTCCGCTCCATTCACCGGAATCGGGCCGATATCTCCCGCGATCCAGGCATCTCTCCCGTTTACCGCGTCTCTCGCGATCTCAACCGCCGCCTGAATGTTTTTCTCAACTTCCGCAAAATCCTCCTGCAGTGTTTCTTTGTTTGACGCAAACGTATTTGTCCTGATAAATTTCGCTCCGGCATTCAGGTATTCCTCGTGGATCTTCTTTACCTTCTCCGGCGCAGTAATATTTGCCAGCTCCGGGATATCCTGGGTCTGGTATTTTGCGGCAAAATAGGTTCCGAAGGCGCCGTCGGTGATGAGGTTGGTGGTTTTCAGATATTCGCGTAAATTCATGTTCGTCCTCCTGTGGGGTATCAGCTTTTATGGGGTAGTCTGACATTCTGACACAATTATTATATAGAAAAACCGGACCTCTGAAATTCAGAGATCCGGCAATTCATAAGAAGAGCGGGTGATGGGAATCGAACCCACGTATCCAGCTTGGAAGGCTGGTGTTCTACCATTGAACTACACCCGCGTATAAGTAATGAGAGGCAACTTTGCCATTACCTCTAGTGCCCAAAGCTGGAATCGAACCAGCGACACGAGGATTTTCAGTCCTCTGCTCTACCAACTGAGCTATCTGGGCGCATAAATTTGGAAGCACAGAGGAAAGGTAATAAATTTACGAAGAAAATTCCGTTGAGAGCTTGCTCACATAAGGAATTTTATTTGGAAATTTATTCGTTGATTTGTATTTACAAATCAACGTACATCTCGGGGACGCAGTTCCCGAGATGGGCTTTCCGCAGCTCGCCAAGAACTGCTCATTCCAATCTGGGGCTTTGCATTCCCTAACTTCCTGGATCAATAATGGGCGGAGGTGGATTCGAACCACCGAAGCAAGTTGCAGCAGATTTACAGTCTGTCCCCTTTGGCCACTCGGGAATCCGCCCATATCATTCTGACAATTCAAAATGATACCATACATTAATTCAAAAATCAAGCAGTTTTTTCATCATCCTGCCCAGAACTCCGCGCGATAAAGATCATCGCTCCATTTCCCGGAAGCTCCACTTCCATCACACCATCCACCACCGGGTATTTCAGGCTTCCTACATTGTAGCGCTTCGCGTCCGTGAGCATCACACGGACCATGGCATCTGCGGTCACCTCCGCTTCCCATACCGGGATCCGGACTCTCTGTGCATAGTCCTCGCTGTTCACCACGACGACTCCCTGCTCGTCTGCGTCGAACCTTCCGTAAGCGATCATGCCGTTCTCCGCCAACAGCGACTTAAACGCCCCCCGCCTGAACGCAGGAGTCCTGTTCCGAATCCCCGTCAGATACCGGTGGAATTCCGTGAGCTCCAGATCTTCCTTTCCCCACGGGAACGTTCTCCGGTTGTCCGGATCTGTCCAGCCGCAGACACCGGCCTCATCCCCGTAATAGATCGTCGGAGCCCCCGGCCATGTCATCTGGATCAGGGCGCCGGAGCGGAATGTTCCGTAATTGATGCCTTTTTCTGCGTTCTCAGCGTCCTCCGGCTTATAAAGCCGTCCCACCATGCGGTTCGTTCTCGTAAGGAATCTCGAGTGATCGTGGTTCGAAAGCTCATTCATCGCCGCGTATAGCGATCCCGTCTGCATCCGGCTCATATTGGAAAGCATGGAGCACATAAACGCCTGGCTGTTGTGGAGCAGGTGCTCATCCTTCCGCTCGCTGTGCTTCTCAAGGCCTGTGAGGAACCAGGAGATCGGCTCCATGAACGCATCGTAATTCATCACCGTGTCCCACTGATCCCCGGAAAGCCAGTCTGAAGCGTCCCCATAATGTTCCGCCAGGATCAGCGCGTCCGGGTTCACCTCCTTCACCGTCTTCCGGAAATCTCTCCAGAACCGGTGGTTCATCTCCGGTGAATGCCCGAGATCCGCCGCCACGTCAAGTCTCCAGCCATCGATGGAGTATGGCGGGGAGAGCCAGCGTTTCGCGATGTCCAGCACATACTGGTACAGCTTCTTGGATCCCTCGTAATTTAACTTCGGCAGCGTGTTATGTCCCCACCAGCCTTCGTAGGAATCATTGTCCGGCCATCCGTCCTGATCTCCGAACAGGAAGAAATCCCGGTACGGACTGTCCGCTGTCAGGTAAGCCCCCGGCTCATACCCGCCGTCCTTCTCATAGATCTTCTCCCGGTCCATCCATTTATTGAAGGAACCGCAGTGGTTGAACACGCCGTCCAGGATAATCCGCATCCCCCTCTTATGGACCTCCTGCACAAAGCGGACAAAAAACTCATCGCTGGCCTCCAGATTTTCCCGGTCAGAGGTGCGCACGGAATACCGCTTCGCATTCCCGTTGTCTGACGCGTCTCCCGTCACAAGCCCGCCCTCATCCTTTACGATCACGCCGTAATGCGGATCGATATGCTCGTAATCCTGACAGTCGTACTTATGGTTCGACGGAGACACGAACACCGGACTCAGATAGAGGACCTCCACCTTCAGACTCTGAAGATAGTCTAACTTATCCCAGATCCCCTGAATATCACCGCCGTAAAACCGATCCACATCGAGAACCGAAAGCCGCTCATCCCATTTTTCCACCTTCGTCACCGGGAATCCGATGTAGACATACTCGTCCCCCAGAACATCGTTCGTCGGATCGCCGTTGTTAAACCGGTCCACGAAGATCTGGTACATCAGGGCACCCTTCGCCCATTCCGGTACATGGAATCCCGGTGTGATCACGAAAGGCGCATCCATGCCGCCGGCCTCCAGAACGCCGAGACGATTGTAATGGCAGACCTCGCTCCCCTTTACCGCCTCAAAATCATATCGCAGCGGGGTCTCCCCCACTAAAATCTCTGTCTCATAGAAATCAAATCTTCCGATGGATTCCTTTTTCTTAAGCTCCAGCCGCCTGCCCTCTTCCCGGCTTACGGCATCCCGGACCACCGCATACACATGATCCACATCCCCGGCTCCGGTCCGGAACCTGATCGTTACCTGCTCCCCGCACTCCGGTTCTTCCGGAATGCGGTACTCTTTTGTCCCATCACTGAAAAGTGCCGCCTTCAACATATTTTGAATGGCCTCCCTTACTGATCTGAAACGGCTGCCCGGTCAGCACGCAGCCGTATGACTGATATCTGTTTTCATTTACTTCACTCACAAGTGTTATTATACAGGATTGCACACCTGTTTGCACGTTTTTTTCTGAAAATAGATAGACCCGAAAATAGAAAGACCTGAAACCAGCCGCTCTGAACTGCGGCAAAAATTCCAGGTCTTTTGTCTAAAAATGGACAGAAAGAAAGCCAGCGGGGGGAACCACTGGCCTTCTTCCGGAAAAGGTATTATGTCTCTTATGGGGTATAGCAAAAACTATATAATGTATTGGGGGGTTACGTGTAGTAATATAGCATAGGAATCCGGATAAGTGTGCACAAACATTTAAAAACATAAAAATATTTTTTGTTCATTCTGCCACTGGTCCATTTTTCTTTATGCATTTTTATCATTTCAAGCAAAAAATCGACGTTTGGCTGTATTTCTTTTGCACAAACGTCGATCTGCTTAAGTTTTTAAAGTT
>ENA-UEOL01000468-UEOL01000468.1-human-gut-metagenome-genome-assembly--contig:-NODE-468-length-29967-cov-6.148076_pt1 | contig 29967 bp, 23 predicted proteins | sample MGYA00242884_ERZ507884 | MGnify/ENA primary metagenome ERZ507884 (study PRJEB26167, sample SAMN06115417) | human gut metagenome | host: Homo sapiens | place: China:Chongqing | collected 2015-03-06... | reverse complement strand
AAGGCCCTCCGGGCTCTTTTTACTCCAGTCAGTATCAGTCGGTCAATAGTAAGCGCAAATTGCTTACGAGACGTTCACAATTCACGGCGACAATCCACCTATGACGGATTTCATCAGCAGGGCTTGCTCATCATCCAAAACTGCAATCCGTTATCTGCAGCGCTCGTAAAGTGATATTTTCTCCATCACTTCCCACTTTCAGGGAAGATGATTTTGTTGACAAAGAAGAAAATGACCATAGACACGCCGCCGTTCAAAACCGTCGTGCCGATGTTATAAATAAAGTCCGGCACCAGCAGCCCGGCTACGGCGACCCATACGCAGTTGATGGAGTTGACGATGCAGGTGATGACGCAGAAAGCCAGCACATACCACGCGATCTGCTTGCCTAAATTGCCCTTACTGCGGAACACGAAATTGCGCTGGATCGGGAAGTTGATACATTCACCAATCACCATAGCAATCATATAAGCGCAAAAGTACGGCAGCCCGCCGTGGGCGGCATCGTAGCCGAGGATGTTCCACTTGAAGGTTTCCCCAAACAGGGTCACATCCACGCCGGGCCAGCCGAAATCCACCACCGGCAGACTGCTGAACGCAGCGGGCAGAAATTGCAGCAGCAGATACTTGAACACGGTGATCAGGTTCGACACGATGACGAACAGACCGCCCTCGCGCACCCACTTGGCTGCGGCAGGGTGTTTAGCCGCAAAATTATTCCAAAACTGCATAATGCAACCTCCATCAAGCGCCGCGCAGACGCTTTTCCATCTGCGCATTCAGCACCACATTCTTAATTGCTTCATAAATCACCCGCACAAGACCCAGGATCCAGAAGCCCTGCAATTCCATGACAATGCCGTCCACCATGCCCATGCTGATGGCGCCGTTCGTCATCTTTGCCAGGGCGCGAAGGGGCATATTGTACTGGAACAAGATGTTCAGGTCCGGCTTGCCGCGTTTATAGCTGACATCCAGCAGGATCGTCAGCACAAGCCAGACAAGCCAGCCCAGCGGGCTGCGTGCGTGGTTCAGTTCGCCCAAGGTCAGATTGCGGTCAATTTTGGTTTTTCCGTTCGGGATGGGATGCCCCAACAGCTTTTCAAAGTCTGCATCGGAAACGTGCAGCACATTGCCCTTATAATAGCAATCCAAGTCCCTATCCTCATACGGATGCACGGTAGCCGTTCCATGTACGGAGATCTTCTCGCACAGCCGGATGTCCTCCACGCTTGCGCCGACAAGCAGCTCGTACTCGCCGCCCTCGATTTCCCAGCGGTTAGCCTTGACATTCCAGAAACGGAACGCCTTATCGTCCAGCATGATGGTGATGCGCTGTTTCTCACCGGGGGCAAGCGTTACGCGGGCAAAGCCTTTCAGTTCCTTTGCAGGGCGGAAAAGCTCACTGTTCTTTTTAGCAACATACAGCTGCACAATTTCCGTTCCTGCCACACTGCCGGTGTTCGTTACGGTAAGGCTGACCCCCTGTTCATCGGCGACCAAATCGCTGTACGCAAACGTCGTGTAGCTCATGCCATAGCCAAACGGGAAGCGCACAGCTTTTTCCGCCGTGGTAAAGTAGCGGTAGCCGATGTACAGCCCCTCGCGGTACTCCACAGTCTTGCGGCGGGTGGCAAAGTCGGCGGCGCTGGGGACGTCGGCGTAGGCCAACGGCCATGTTTCTGCCAGCTTGCCGCAGGGGTTGACCTTGCCGGTCAGTGCATCCGCAACGGCGCCCGCCCCCGCCTGACCGCCTAAGGCGGCGTACAACAGGGCTTGGCAGTTGTCCAGCCACGGCGTTTCGACTACGCTGCCGCTGTACAATACCACGACAATTTTCGGGTTGACAGCCGCCACAGCCTGCAGCAGATCCACCTGATTTTGCGCAAGGCGCAGATTGCTGCGGTCAAGACCCTCACTCTCGGCGATTTCATCCAGACCCATGCACAGAATAACTGTATCCGCCTGTGTCGCCAGTTCGCAGGCGGATTTCTGCAAAGCAGCATCCGGCTTACCGTGGCGGTCAAAGCCCTGCTGATACCCGATGACGTTCAACTCGGAGTCGATCAGCTTATCCAGCAGCACATCCACCTGTGTCGAGTTCACCATGCTGGAGCCTGCGCCCTGGTAGCGCGGATTTTTGGCAAAGTCGCCGATGACAGCCACCTTGCTGCCCGCCGCCAACGGCAGCAAAGCGCCCTCGTTTTTCAGCAGCACAAGGCTTTCCTCGGCGGCGCGGCGGGCAAGCGCATGATGGGCTGCCGCATCAAACTCACGCGGGGCAGCGTCCAGCGCAGCCTTGGTATCAAACACCAGCGGCAGCAGCTCTGACAAGCGGGCGTCAATGTCGGATTCAGAGATTTTCCCGCTTTCCACCGCCGTCAACAGTTCGCGCACACTGTCCCCGCCGGGCGCGGGCATTTCCAGCGTGGAGCCGTTTTTCACACCCAGCGCGTGGTCGTTGCTTCCGCCCCAGTCGGTGATGACCGCGCCGTCAAAGCCCCACTCACCGCGCAAGATCTCCATGAGCAGGTGCTTATTCTCGTTGGCATAGGTACCGTTCACAAGATTGTAGGAGGACATAATGCTGCGGGGATGCCCCTCTTTGACGGCAATTTCAAACCCGGTCAGGTAAATTTCCCGCAGGGTGCGCTCGTCCACGATGGAATCCGAAGCCATACGCCGCGTTTCCTGACTGTTGACGGCAAAGTGCTTCGGGCAGGCAGCTACGCCCTTGGACTGGATGCCGCGAATATATCCCGCCGCCAGCTTGCCCGCGAGATACGGGTCCTCGGAGAAATACTCAAAGCTGCGCCCGCACAGCGGGTTGCGCTTCATGTTAAGCCCCGGTCCCAACACCACCGACACTTCCTGCGCAGCGGCTTCCTCGCCCAAGGCTGCGCCGATTTTCTCGCCCAGCGCGGCATCCCAGCTGTTGGCGATGGCGGATGCCGTGGGGAAGCAGGTGGCGGGCACGCTGGGATTCAGCCCCAAGTGGTCGCTCTCCCCCGCCTGCTTGCGCAAGCCGTGGGGACCGTCCGACAGCCAGATCTGCGGGATGCCGTGTTGGGGCATACCCCGCGTTTTGAAGGTTTCCGCGCCGGAAAGCAGCGCGCATTTTTCTTCCAAGGTCAATTCTTTCAGCAAAAGTTCTGTATTTTGCATATATTTTCCCTTCTCATAAGAAAAGCCGCATCCAACGCCTGCAAGCAGACATCAGACGCGGCTTTCATTCAGCAAGTACCGTTAGGTTTTATCAGGGACAATGGACGCTTACTCTGCCGCCAGCGTGACCACAGCCTCGTTGATGGAGTAGGTGGTGCTGGAGCCCCAGCCGGAGACGATTTCGTCGTGGGCGGGGATGGTCAGCTGCTTGCTGCCGTCCTCACCCTCGGTGATGGGCACCGTCAGGGCATCGCTGCCGTTCAGGGTCATGGTAAGGGCATTGTCCTGCACATCCACCAGCGTGCCGGTGATGGATGCAGAGTCGTCGGCGGCAGTCAGCGTGCAGACCTTGTGGGAGTAATCCACCAGCAGCACGGCATCCGTTGCGGTGGGCGTCTCACCCTGCACCAGCTCATAGCTGCCCGTGTACTGCTCGGTGACCAGATCCTCGACCTGCACTTCAAACGTAGCGGTTGCACCCAGGAAGGAGGCCGTCACGGTCTTGGTGCCTACGGTGTCGCTGTCGTAACCGGTGAAGGTCAAGCGACCGCCCCAGATGGACTCTTCCGCACCGTTGGCGCGGGTAGCCGTCACAACCAGCTCGCCCGGGTTGAAGATGTCGCCCGTGTAGAAGGTGCGCAGGTTGGAGGCATCGATCGTCAGGCTCTTGGCAGGGGCATAGGGCTGACCGTAGATGTTGATGTTGCGGGTGAACATACCGCCCATAACGCCATAGCTCAGGCTGGCTTCCATGCTGTATGCGCCGTGGTCGGTGTCAAAGACGAAGACATCCGCATCTGCGCCGCCATCCACATCGGTGGGGCGCACAGTGCCGTCGGCGTCCTGATTGCCCAGCAGATGAATGACGAAGTTCTTGTCGCCGTTTTCATCGTAGTTGTACCAGTAGCCGTAAACATGGGAGATAGAGTCGCCGCCCACGGAGGTGCTGGGACCGCTGAAGGAACCCCACATCGAACCGTCGGTGTAGCAGTACATATCAAGACACGCCGGATCCACGATGGTGCTGAAGCCCTCGGTGTACTGACCCTCAAAGAAGTAGGCGACTTCCCCGTTCGGCTCCTTGGCTTCCCAGGTTTCCTGCGGGATGGCAATAAGGTCATCCAGCGTCTTGGAGACATACTCGTTGTCGTTGTAATTCATAACGGGACCATCGGCAGAAGTCTGCGCCGCATCGGGGGCAACCTCCGCATTGTCGGCCGAGGGCAGGCTGCTGCTCTGCAGGGAGAAACCACCCACGCAGACCGCAGCGACCACGACCACCGCACCGGCGGCAGCAAACTGTTTGCCGGTGGCTTTTGCCTCGCCGGTTTTCGTCTGCTTGCAGAAGCAGGCGATCACGCTGAGCAGGCAGGCAATGAAGGTGCCGACCATATAAAACACGCACAGACCGGCGTTGCCGCCCGCAAAGGTGACATGGTTGATGACGTCGGCAAAGACGAAATACAACTGCACAACGACAAGATACAGGGCAATGTTATAAATGACCGCCTGAATCAGTGCGCTGAACGGAACGGAAACAAAGAAGAAAACGAGCGAAGCGGCAGCACCGACCAGCAGCACCACGCCGGCCATCGTGCCGGAGTGACCCAGAGGGGCAGCCGTGGCCTGTGTGAGCAGGAATACAATGCCGGTGATCAGCGCGACCAGCGCTGCGGCAAGGCAGAACCAGCTGCCCAGCCCTTTATTTTTCAAGCCTTTATTCATCAGGTTCCACCTCCATCAATTCTTTTTGGCGGCACGATTCTTCCGCTTTTCCTCGGAGAAAACGTCCGTGTAGGTATGCAGCACATACATCACGACAGCGGCAACGGCCAGTGCGCAGAACACAACATCGAGGGCGCGCAGGGTCGTCTGCCACCACGGGGCTGCGTCGGAAACGACAACGTCCTCCGCGCCGGAGCCGCCCATAGAGGACTGCAGCATGATGTAGTACAGATAATGGTTGGAGTCGATGACCTTCTGCAGCAGGTCGCCGTCATCGGTGCTGGTGATCAGCTTCTCGATTTCGTTCGGGCGGGCGGTATCCAGGCAGAAGATGTTGTTGCCTGCCATCAGCATTTCGGGGGCAGAGGAATACTCGGACGCAGTCAGCGCATCGTCGATGATGTAGCCGCCGTAGTTCCACTCGTCGCGCAGGATGTGCTGAATGCCCTGGTTGGCGGCAGCGTACATAACGCCGATACGGTTGTAAGCGGTCATAACGCCGAGAGAATCGCCCTCAGCCAGAGAACCCTCAAAGGCGCGCATATAGATCTCGCGGATGGACTGCTCGTTCGCAAAGGTGGAGATGCCCTGACGACCGGCTTCCTGCTCGTTCAGGAAGAAGTGCTTGACCGTGCCGATCAGACCCTTGTTGCGCATACCGTGGGAAACGGCCTTGGCAGCATAGTAGCTGAGAACGCCGTCCTCGGAGAAATACTCAGAGGTACGACCGGAGTAGGGAGAACGCAGGGTGTCCGCGCCGGGCGCGTAGGCGATGGGGATGGACGCATACAGCGCATCCTCGCCGTACATCTCGCCAAAGCGGGTCTGCACATCGTGGTTCCAGGTTGCGCCGACGATGGGCAGCGTAGCCCAGCCGGTGCAGTTGCGGCGGTCGCCGTACTTAAACTGACCGTTCATGCCCTCGGGACCATCGACGATGGTGCAGCCGGGCTTGTTGACAGCCTTGACAGCCTTGATGCCCTTGGAGTCGCCCATGTTGATGAGCAGATCGCTCAGCGTCAGCTGAGAAAGGAAGTCGTTCCACTTCGGGTCGTCGAAGGCGACGCCGATCATATCGCTGAAGTTGATCTTCTCATCCAGCTCCACGCCGAGGTTGAAGTCGGAAACGCTCTTGGCGTCGGCTGCCTTGACGTAGGTCTGCATATTCAGACCGTTGTACAGCTTATCGTTGACCGTCAGGGTCTCCAGCGTGGTGGGGTAGGTCGTATCCCACGCGCTGCGGGACAGGTAGGTGATTTTTTCGTCGTCGTTCGCCCAGTAATTCACATCAGCGTCGTCGAAGGTGTTCGTGACTTCCACATCGCTGTTGTAACGGGAGTTGCGGTACTTTTGGGTATCGACCTCGGTGTTGGGGGCGGTCCAGGTGGCCACGGCGGCGGTGTTGCCGGTGACGACATTGCCGTCCTGATCGATCAGCTTGCCCGCAACGGCGTCACCGCACTTGGCGGCCAGCACATTGTTCAGTGCCTCGTGTGCGCCGTTGCCGACAGCGAAGTAGTAATCGCCCGCATCGAGGATGTAGCCCTTCGCGCCGTTGGCGTCATAGGACGCGAGGAAGTAGCCGGGCACATCGACCGTGACAGTCTCGGATGCACCTGCGGCCACGTCGATTTTGTCATAGCCCAGCAGCTGGATCGAGGACTTTTCGACGTTGTTCTGCTTGTCGTAGTCGGTGTAGGGGGTCTGTGCGTACAACTCCACCGTAGCCTTGCCGTCCCTGTCGCCGGTATTGCTCACCGTGACAGTCGCCGTAAAGGTGTCGGTGTCGCTGTTGTAGTCCAGTTTGTCAAGGTTGTACTCATAGTTCGTGTAGGACAGACCGTAGCCGAAGGGGAAGCAGACCTCCTCGGCGTAGTTCCAGCCGTCGGTCGAGGCTTTGGTGCCAACCGTGGAATCGGCGTTGCCCTGACCGAGGATGGTGTCCTCGTAGCGGGTCTCGTAGTAGCGGTAGCCGACGTAGATGCCTTCGTTATAGCTGACAAAGCTGTCGCCTGCCGCGCGGGGCGTTTTGCTGCCGTAGTTGTAGGCGTGCAGACCGAAGTTTTCGGCGCTGGGCGCGGACAGGGAGTTGGCGGCAAAGGTGGCGGTGGTGTGACCGGAGGGGTTTACCTCACCGGTCACAACGCGGATGGCGCCGGGCATACCGTAGAAGCCGGGGTTGCCGACCCACAGCACGGCGTCAACATTGTACTCGTCCAGCCAGTCCATCTCCATCGCAAAGACGGAGTTCAGCAGGACGACGGTTTTCTTGAATTTGCCGGAGTCCTTGATTTTCTGGAAGATCGCTTTCTCGTTGTCGTCCAGCTCCAGCATACGCTTGCCCTCGTCGTTGACCATTGCAAGGTCGTTGCCCTCGGTGGCAAAGCGGGACAGCGTAACAAACGCGACATCGCCGTAGGACGCAAACGAGTCGGTGACGCTGCCGGTGAACAGCGCCGGGTCATATTCGCCCACGCTGGAAACGCTTCTTTCTTTCGGCGCGGTGGCGGAAGCGTAGGCGTCCAGCACGGTTTGGTTCACGTTGAAGCCGGCATCCTGCAGGGCGTCAACGGGGGTTTTCTGGTAATCCGGGTTCGTGGAGGAACCGCCTGCGGTGCTGCGGAACACCGGGTCGATGCTGCCGCGGCCAAAGACCGTGACGTTGCGCTCAGACTCGGAAAGCGGCAGGGCATTGTTGCGGTTGTAGAGCAGCACGCTGCCCTCTTCTTCTTCCTGCTCACAGAACTGATAAGCGGCTTCGATGTACTTTTCGTAGCTTGCATCAGACAGGGTGCCGTCAGCGGAGAACTCCGTGCCGCCGTAAGATGCGTCAGCGCCTTCGATGCCGAGTGCATGGTTGACTTCGCCTTCCTGCTGGAACGCAATAGTCGTTCCGGTCAGGACAAGGTTTGCCACCAGCACAGCCGCGCCGGACAAGCCCAGCCAACGGCGGGACTTGTTTGAGGTTTCCTTTTGTGCCATAGGTTTTTCTCCTTCCTAAACTGTCACAGATGAATGATACGATGCGCTTGCTGCCAAGGGCTGCGCACTTCCCTTTTGCAGAAACCGTTCATATCTTTTTCACAAAACTATCATAAAGGGAAGCGTTGCCCGGGTCAATGGAGTTGGCGTAAACGTCAAAAAACACGGCACAAATGACAGAAAAGCAAAGCGACCGCCTTTCGGCAGTCGCTTTTGGGTTATGCAGTTTCTTTTTGGCTTTTCCCGCAGGGGAAGGTGACAACTAAGTAAAAAATCGAGTCCTCCACAAAGCAGTCTGCCGTGCCGCCGTACAGCTCGGCAATGCTTTTGATGCTTTTTATGCCGTAGCCATGCTCCTCGGTATCCTGTTTGGTTGTGACGATAGCGCCGTCCCGCAGCGTCGGTGGTGCGGGGGTGTAGTTCTGCACGCGGATGACCGCCATGTCACGGCAGCGGCTGATGTCCAGTGTGATGACCCGCTTAGACGCATCGTTTACCTGCGTCAGACACTCAATGGCATTGTCCAGCGCATTGCCCAGCAGGGAGTAAATGTGGTAGTGCTTCATATTCTCCAGACAGCTGCCGTCTGCCGAGCAGACCAGCTGAATACCTGCCTGCCCGCAGAGTGCCGACTTTTGGGTCAGTGTGATGTCCAGCGCCTTATTCCCGGTGAAATAGCGCAGGTTCAGGTTGTTCATCTCTTCTTCCAGACGGGCGCGTTCCTCATCTGTGGCGCGGGAATACTGCTGTTTCAGGTCATGGTAGCGGATGTTGATTTTTTCCATGTCTTTTTTTGCCTGCTCATACTGCTGCTTGTCACATTCCAGCAGCTGCGCCAGCATTTCATTCTCGTGTTCCAGACTCTTGATGCTGCAATTTGAAAATTCCAGCGCCAGAATCGTAATGGCAAACAGGATGCAGAACGCATTCAGCGCCAGATAGGCGGTCAGGTAGGACTCTGCGCTGCTGTCCAGGACATCCTCCAGCACAACACTCAGGTAGACCGCGGCAATCAGGAAAAAGCCGGAGTAAAGCACGGTCTTGACATTGTCAAACAGCAGGCGCCCGCGCCGGATGCGCAGGGTGAACAGCAGGTAGATGACCAGGCAGACCACAAGGTTGCTGAAAAGCAGAATGACAAAGTCAACGCGCCTGTCCGTGCGCCCATGCTGAATCAGCAAAAAAATGGGCATATAGGCCAGCTTGCTGGCAATGTGCTGCACCGCGTAGGCACAGGTTGTATAAAACAGAGCGTGCAGCGGGCTGCAGTCAAAGCTGAACCATATCAGGTCAAACAGCAGCGTCGTATACAGCAGCAAATTTGCCCAAAGCGGCAGGAATGCCAGGGTGTCCGTCAGCGCAAGAAAGGCCCATACACCCGCCGCCAGCCGCGGAACGAAGCAGCTGCGGCGCTGCCCCCACGGGACAAACAGGCCAGCGCATAGAATCATACCCAGCTGGATTTGCTGGTTCAGTATCCAATTTATGACCGGCACGGGTCTTCCCACTCCTTTTTTGCCATATATCGGGAGAATGCCTCGGTGAAGGCGTCCTTGTAGGTGCGCCCGATGGGCAGTGCCGCCCCGCCGATATAGACATTCATACGGCTTACCGCCGTGATACAGCGCAGGTTCACAAGATAACTGGCGCTGCATCGCACAAAGCCGTAGGGCGTCAGCTGCGCCGCGATTTCCTGCATCGAACCGCGGTTTTTGATGATCTCGGTCTTACCGTCCCCGCCGCACAGGTTGTACAGCAGGTCGTGCTGGCGCACCTCCACATAGGCGATTTCCGCTGCATCCAGCAGCCGCGTCACGGTGCCGTCCTTGACGACAATGTGCGGCGGCGCAGTCTTTTGACCGGCGCGCTTTTGCAGCACCTTCAGCGCCCGCGTCAGATACATATGGAAGGAGTACCACTGTATCGGCTTTACAATAAAGCCCAGCGCCCCGACACTGTACCCGTTCAGCGCGAATTGCTGCAAATTCGTGCAAAAAATGAGGATGACGTCTTGATCTGTCTCCCGGATTTTTTCGGCCAGTTCCATGCCGGACATCTGCGGCATATCAATGTCCAGATATAAAATGTCAAAATCACGGTCTTGCGCCGCCAGATAGACTGCCGCACAGTCGAACTCCTGTACGTTCAGTTCTGTGCCGTTCTCCGCGCCAAACCGCGCCAGTGCCTGTTTCAGTTGGTCTCTTTCTTGTTTTTCATCGTCCACAATGCCGATTCGGATCATCGTGCGTTCCTCCCTCCGCGCAAGGATCTATACAAATATGATATACCCCCGAACGCAGCCGCGTCAACCTTTTACGAGCGAATCGTCCAATTTTTCCAAGATATTTCAGGTGGCAGTTGCCGCAGTTGCAGCCGCCGTAGATGGGATCATTACCCGTACCGTCTATCCCGAAGTGCCGCCGCGGGTGGAATACGCTCTCTCCGACTTAGGCGAATCCATGCGTCCCATCATGGATGCAATGGAGATTTGGGGGACGGCATATAAAAAATCGAAGGAATAAAAAAGCAGCACAGCCCCCGCCAGAAACTCATAGAGCTTGGCGGGGGCTGTACTATGTTAATCAGCCAATAGTTAAATCAGGCCCATCAGGCTGGGCAGGCCCAGAGACAGGGCCGGGATGTAGGTGACAGCCAGCAGGGCGGCAACCAGTGCCACAAAGTAGGGGATCAGCTTGGACGTGACCTGCTCGATGGAGACATGACCGATGCCGCAGCCGACGAACAGAACCGAGCCGACCGGCGGGGTGATGTTGCCCAGGCACATATTGAAGATCAGCATAACGCCGAACTGGATCTCCGTCATGCCAAAGCTGGTGGCGATGGGCAGGAAGATCGGGGTGAAAATCAGGATGGCCGGGGTGATGTCCATGAACATGCCGATGACCAGCAGGATGATGTTCATGAGCAGGAAGATGATGTACTTGTTTTCAGTCAGGCTCATCAGGCCGTTGGAGATGGCTGCCGGGATGCCGGAGTAGGCCATAACGAAGGACATGGCAGAGGAGGCAGAAATCAGGAACAGGATGATGCCGGACGTTTTGGCGGAGTTGAGCAGGATGCCAAGGAAGCCTTTGAAGTCGATGCTCTTATAGACGATGGAAAGAATCAGGCAGTAGAGAACCGCGACACCTGCGCCCTCAGTGGCGGTGAAGATACCGGAGACGATGCCGCCGATGACAATGACGATCAGCAGCAGAGACGGCACGGCGTCCCAGACGGTCTTGGCAATGCTCTGGCTGTGGTCAATGCCGGTGGCTTTCATGCCGGCCTTTTTTGCGCCGATGAACGCAACGACCATGCAGCACAGGCCCATCAGGATGCCGGGAATGTAACCGGCCATAAACAGCGTGGAGATGGAGACACCGCCCGCGACGGTGGAGTAGACAATGAAGGCAGACGTCGGGGGAATCAGCAGGCCGGTGGGGGCGGAGGCAATGTTGGCGGCGGCGGAGTAGGCGGGGTCGTAGCCGTTTTCTTCCTCAATGGGGCTGATGCAGCCGCCCATGGCGGATGCGGCAGCAACGGAGGAGCCGGACAGCGCACCGAACAGCATGTTGCCCAGGATGTTGGCCTGCGCCATGGAGCCGGGGATCTTGCCGACGAACAGCTGGGCAAAGTTGACCAGGCGCTTGGCAATACCGCCGTTGTTCATGATGTTGCCGGCCAGAATGAACAGGGGCACAGCAAGCAGTGAGAAGCTCTCCACACCGGAGTTCATCTTCTGCATCGTGATAAAGGTGATCTGGTCCCAGGACAGGGTGGACATGGCGGTCACGATAGACGACGCCACAATGCTGATGGAGATAGGCACGCCGAGGAACAGCAGCACGCCGAACACGGCGAACAGGATAACGGTGGTCATGGTGATACTCATTTGTCTGCACCCTCCTTGGATTCAACTTTTTCGCCGGTGACGTCCTCATAGATGTTGATGATCTGCGCCAGGACGATGAACACGCCGGAAATCGGGGCGATGGAGTAAACCAGGCTGCGGGGAATACCCAGCAGGGCCGAGAACTCGCGGCTGGCAGAGACAGCCAGCTTAAAGCCGCCGATAGTGAATACGAAGATGGCCATCAACAGAATCAGACCATCTATGACCACCAGCAGGGCGGTGTGCGCCTTGCCGGTGAATTTGTCGCGGATGAGGGTCAGGGACATGTGCTCCCGGGTGGAGAAGGCGTAGGCCGCGCCGATGAAGCCGGTCCAGATCAAGCTGTAGCGGACAAGCTCCTCGGTGAAAGCCACGGGGCTGTTGAGGATATAGCGGGAGAAAACCTGAATCAGAACCAGCACCGTCATAAAGGTAAGCAGTACGGCGCAGGCAATGCTCAAAATTTTGTCCATCCAGAATTTGATGGCAGCAAAGGTGTTTTTCATGGCTTACTCCTCCCCTCTTGCGGCGTCGATGGTATCCAGCAGCGTCTTGACGCCGGGATACTGCTCCTCGTAGGCTTCGATCATGGGCTGGGTTGCCTCGCGGAAGGCTTCCTTGTCGACGTCATAGACGAACTCAACGCCCATCGTCTCCTGTGCTTCCTTGACGGCCTCCTCCACAGCGGTGTCCCACATGACCTTGTGGGCATCGGTGGAATCGTGGGCGGCCTCCAGAATGATTTCCTGATCCTCGGGGCTGATGGTCTCCCAGACCTTCTCACTCATGATGAGGACGTCGGGGATCATGGCGTGCTGATCCACCGAGTAGACCTTGCAGACCTCGCCGTGCTTGCCGGTGGTCAGGGCGGTCTCGTTGTTCTCGGTGCCGTCAATGATGCCGGTCTGCAGCGAGGTGTAAACGTCACCGTAGGACATGGCGACGGGAATGCCGCCCAAATAGCTCATCATGTCGGTCTGGCTCTTCATATCCTGCACGCGGATCTTCAGGCCCTTCAGGTCGGCGGGCGTGCGGATGGCGCGATCCTTCGTGTAGAAGGAGCGTGCGCCGGAGGTGTAATAGGTCAGCGTGACAAAGCCGTCGTCACCGGTGGAGAGGAAGAAGTCCTGCATTTCCTGCGAGTCCATGACATGGTAGAAGTCATCGGTATCGTTGAAGATATAGGGCAGACCGAAGGTGTTGAAGGCATCGTTGTAGGTAGCCAGACCGGGTGCAGAAACCTTGGTCATGGCGATAACGCCGGCCTGCAGCTGCTCAAGGTTCTCGTTCTCGCTGCCGAGCTGGCCGTTGGGGAAGATCTTGACCTGGATGCGGCCATCGGTCTTTTCAGCGACCTCGTCCGCGAACTGGGTCATGGCGATGTGGACAGTGTGGGTCTCGGACAGGCCGTGGGCCAGAGTCAGCACCAGCGGGTTCTCGGCGCTGTAGCCGGTGGAGTCGGCGGTGGTGCCGGACGCGCCGCAGCCGGTCATAACACCCAGACTGAGCGCAGCCGCAGCAGCCAATGCTGCGAATTTTTTGAACATAGTATTTCTCCTTCTTGTATGCATGCCGTTTTCCCCTTGGCCCCCTCTGAGAGGGGGCTGCCGCCGCAGCGGCTGGGGGGAGAGAACCGTGCCATTACCCGAAATATTTCGGGCTGCGGCAAGGTTCAACCCCTCCGCCCCTACGGGGCATCTTCCCTGCTCGGGGAGGCAAGAAGCCGGGTTACATCCCGATCAAATCAAACTGTTCGAACGAGACAAGTACCTCGTGATCCTTCTTGGGGTTGGGGTATTTGATCTGGACGCTCTTGAGGCGCTGGCTGTAGTACCAGCCGCTCTCGGCCTCCTCAAACTTGCGGCGGTGCAGGAAGTGCGGCAGCTCTTTGCCGTCCACCTGCACATAGAACGGGGACTTCTCGCGGTGGATCATATCGAGGTACATGCTCTCGACGGCGGTCTCGTAGCTGCCCTCATTCGTGAAGGTCACGACGGTCTTGACGCCTGCCTTGACGGCGATCTTCGTCTTGAGATACGCGCCCTTGCGGTAATCGTTCGTGTGGCCGTCATCCTCGTACAGCGTGAACTCAGAATCCACATCGGGGGCCATCAGGATGTCCAGCGCGGTGGTCTTTTCGGTCATCAGGTTGTGCAGCTTGTTGCCGCTCATCGGGAGAATGGCACCGCTGCGCACAAACAGCGGGATGCTGGCAATATCAACCGGCACCTCAATCGTCTGGCCGGGGGCGTATTCCTCGCGGGTGTAGAAGTCGTAGAACCGCTCGTTTTCGTTCTCGGTCACGGGCAGGTAGATCGGGCGGACGGTCTGGCCCTTTTCAACGACATTCGCAACCAGCAGAGAATCACCGAACATGAAGTCCACGCCCTCATCGTAGGTGGCCGGGTCGTTCTGGAAAACGCTGAACGTCGGCTGCCAGATGGGCAGGCCGTTCTCATGCGCGCGCTCCATCAGGGAATACAGCGTCGGGCTGAGCTTATAGCGGAAGTCAATAGCGTCCTTGATGTACTGCTTTTTGTCGCTGTACATCCACGGCTCGGTGACGGTGTTGTCGGTGTTCGTGGAGTGGATGGAGAAGCGCGGCTGGAAGATGCCGTTCTGCACCCAGCGCACGAACAGCTCGCCCTCCGGCGCGGGGCCGAAGAAGCCGCCGATGTCGCAGCCGTGGTTGGACACGCCGCAGAGCGCCATGCCCAGAATCGTGGCGATGTTGTATTTCAGGGTATCCCAGTGGGTCAGGTTGTCACCGGCCCAGACCTGCGCATAGCGCTGGATGCCCGCATGACCGGAACGGCAGACCGAGAACGGGCGGCAGTCGGGGTCATACTCCTCGATGGCCTCGTTGGACAGCTGGCACATCAGGTTGCTCATGACCGGCTTCATCGTGCCAATCGTGCTGCCCTTGCCCTCAAAGTAAACCTTTGCGTCCTTGTCAACGAGGGAGTCATACTCGCAGTTGTCGTTCCAGATGGAACGGCAGCCGTATTTCAGCAGCGCATCCTTAATGTACTGCTTCCAGTGCTGCCGGGTGGATTCCTTCGTGTAATCCACAAACAGGCCGGGGCCGCCCCACCAGGTACCGACAGCCAGACCGTCAAGACCTGCATTGTCGTCGGAGGCGGGCAGGAACATGCCCTTCTCCTTCATCTCGTTCAGCAGCGGATGGACGAGCAGCATACCGGGCTTGATGTTGGGCGAGACGACGATGCCGCGCTTTTCCATCTGGGCGAACCAGTCTGCCGGGTCCTTGAAGCGATTGTGGTTCCATGTGAAGGTGCAGCGCTTGATGCCCTCGGCGGTCTCAACGGCGCAGTAGCCGCTGGACAGCTGGAAGCCGTCGGCAGGGATGCCTTCCTCGCGGGTCGTGTCGATGAAGTCCAGCACGGCATCGTCGCTGTTCTCGGGCAGCTCGGGGTAGTACATCGAGCTGCCGAGGTAGCCCAGCGCGGCCTTCGGCAGCATGACGCTCTTGCCGGTCAGGTCGGTATAGCGCTCGATGATCTCGCGGATGGACGGCCCTGCAATCAAAAACAGGTCAATGTCGCCCGCGTCGGTGCGGTAGGACGAGTAGCGGTGCCAGTAGTTGCGCTTCTCGCGGCCCATGTTGAAATCGCACTCGGCGGTATTGTGGTAGAAGTAGCCGACAGCCTGCTTTGTGCCGCGATTCAGGCGGATATAGAACGGAATGTGCTTGTAGAGGGAATCCGTCTCCTTGGCGTTGTAGCCCATGGCGTCGCCGGGAGCCATATTCATGTATTTCTCGGCCTTGTTGATCTCGCCGGATTTCTCGCCGAAGCCGTAGAAGCAGTCGTCGGCCTCGATCTGGCTGGCGTGGATGCGGCGGTGGTTGCTGTCCTCGCGGTAGGCCAGGTCGGGAATATCGGCGTGCAGCAGGCTGCCGTCCTTATCATAGACCATGATGCGGAACGGTGCTTTCTCGATGACGACCTTGAGACGCGCACCCTGGATGACGGCCTGCCTGTCGCCGTCGGTCAGGGCTGCGGCGGCGGACTGGACGCGCTTGCGGCAGTCCTTCATCAGCTCGTCGGTGCGGGACTCCCATGCGGTCATGGTCAGGCTGTAGGAGGCTTCATCCCAGTCGCCGTCAAAGCCCGCGCGAATGCGCAGTATATCGTCGGTCAGGAACCAGATGCGCAGCTCTACAGCGTTGGTGGCTACGGAATAATAGCTTCCGCAGTCCTTGACAGCGCCGCCGGTGTAGCACACTTTCATAGATTTTCTCCTTTCTATTTTGCGTATAATTGAATGGTGGAACTTGTTATTTGGCAGACAATGTGCATATTGTACAAAATTGCATAATATATTTTGTTCAGTCTGCACATTGTGCCCTTCTTCGCCTTTATAATAACAAATTCTCCACAATATTTCTTCCGTATTTGTAATGCAAATGTCGCAAAATGTGATATAATCGTGGCAAAGACAAAATTTAAGGCAATACCGCATAATTCTAAGTGCCGATACGGCGAGCGAGGCACGGCAGATGCTAAGCCAAAAGCGCAGATAATACTTTGTGTATTATCGAGCATTTTGGCAACGCAGATGCCGTGCCGCAGCCGCCGGAGCGGTGCTTAAGCCATTAGGCGGGAATTGTGCGGTGTTGCCTTGACAGGAGGAGTCGCTCATGATCCTGCAAAAAATGCCGCATTACGTGGATTCCATTCTGACGCAGGAGGATGCCAGTGCCGCCCTGCAGGACGGTCAGGTTGTCGTGGGCCTGTATACAAACCGGGAGAATGTCCAGTCGGTGGTCCACTCCCATCCGTATTATGAGATGATACTGCCGGTGGCGGGCAGCAGCGTGCGCTACTCCGTCGACGGCAGTGTCTACGATTTGCACCTGGGGGAGCTGATACTGTTCCCGGGCGAGATGTACCACTCCGGCAAGTTCAACATCACGGACACGACCTCGGAGCGGCTCGTCGTGCAGATAGCTCCCGGCATCTGGGAGCGTGCCTGGGCGCAAAGCGGCCTGCCGCGGCATGTCTGGTCGGGGGATCCTGTCATTCTGGACACTGACGCCGTCACGCAGTGGGACTTCCGCGGTCTGCTGGAGCGGATGGCCCAGACCGTGTATCTCGATGAAAAAATACGCGACACCGTGCAATGCTGCGAAGTCACGGAGCTGATTTTGCTTATCAGCCAAGTTGTGACCCGGCGGCACAATGCCCCGCCGCCCTCGGCCACCAGTCTGCTCGTCGCCAAGGCGGTTGCTTACCTTCAGGCCAACTACACCGACCCGCATCTGACTGTGGCCCAGCTGGCAAAGTACACCTACACCAGCCGGGAGCACCTGTCCCGCGTGTTCAAAGAGTACACGCTGGAAAGTATACACGGGTATCTGACCAACCTGCGTATGCAGCACTGCCGCAACGAGCTCGCCGACGGCACCGGCGTACTGGACGCCTGCACCGCCAGCGGTTTTGCAAATTACAGCAGCTTTTTAAAGAGTTTCCGCGCACTGTACGGCATCACCCCCGCCGAGTACCGCGCCCAACTAAGGCAGAGCCGCAGAACGCCATAAAGAAAACCGCACATTGCGGTGTGCCGTTCCTCGTGCCGTTCGGTATCGGCTGCGGTGTCTGTTGCCTTGTAAACCAAAATCGCCGCGATATAAACAAAAATCCGCCGGGGAGCCTTCCCAAAAACGGGAAGGCGCCCCGGCGGTATTGCCTTAGGGGTCATTCTTATATACTATACGATGACTTTCTGTCCGCATCAAAGGTATTTCCGCAGGGTCGGCACAAGAACGCTCATATTGATCGGCTTTGCGATATGGTCGTTCATCCCGGCGTCCAGCGCCACCTGTTTATCTTCGGAAAATGCATTTGCCGTCATGGCGACGATGGGGATATTTGCTTTTTGAGGATCGTCCATTCTCCGAATCTTTTTTGTCGCATCGTAGCCGTTCATCACGGGCATCTGGACGTCCATAAGGATCAGCTGATACGTTCCGTTCGCAGCTTTTTCCAGCATATCCACGCATTCCACACCGTCTTTCGCGTGGTCCACCGTACAGCCTTCTTCCTGCAGCAGCTCGGTGGCGATCTCCGCATTGAGGTCGTTGTCCTCGGTCAGCAGGATCCTTGTACCGCACAGGCACTTTTGATCCGAAGGGTTGATCTCTCGTTTCGCCTGTATTTCATCCTCGGACGCAATGCGGCAGGGAATGGTCACGGTAAACGTGGAGCCAACACCGATTTTGCTCTCCACCTCCACGGCACCGCCCATCAGCCCGACCAGCTTTTTCACGATGCCCATCCCGATGCCGCTGCCTTCCACCTTGCTGACGGTGGACGTGCGTTCCCGTTCAAACGGTTCAAAGATATGCTTCTGGAACTCCTGCGACATACCGATGCCGTTGTCGGCAACCGTGACCACCGTATCGCACCAGCCCTCTTTTTCGCCGGGCTTCTGCGTAATGCCACAGCGGATCGTACCGCCGGCTCCCGTGTATTTGACAGCGTTGCTGACGAGGTTTGTACAGACCTCCGTCAGGTGCGGAATATCCGCATAGATATACGGATACGGCAGCTGTGTTGTCACCGTAAGCGTCTGGCCCTTGCTGTCTGCCTGATTCCGGAACATGGCAATGCAATTACGGAAATCCTTCTCGACATCCGAAACAGAATACTCCATCTCCGTCTTATCGTTCTCAATGCGGGCAAGATCCAGAACATTGTTCAGCAGCATCAGCAGGTTCTGTCCGCACACCTGGATGTTCTCCATATATTTTTTCAGCTTTGCAGGGTCGTCCGAATGGCGGGAGGCAAGGTCTGCGTAACCGATAATGGCGTTCATGGGGGTGCGGATATCGTGCGACATATTGAACAGCAAGGTGGATTTGGCGCGGTTCGCGCTCTCCGCTTTTTCCACGGCGACCTGCAATTTTGCATTCAGCTCCTGCGTATCGTTCGCGGCTTTTCTTGCGGCAGCCTCGGCTTTGCGTGCCTTCCGGAGCAGCTTCAGGATCGCGAGCAGAATGACTGCAACAAAAATGCAGCTGACCAGCAGGACCATGAAGAAGTTATCCCTTATAAACTCACGCAGGCTAACCTTCCGCGAGGCGCTCTTATACATCGCCAGAGCGCCGGTGAGCATATTGGTCGGCATGGCCTTGATCGTTTTGTTCAGGATGGACAGCAGGCTGCGGTTTCCGCTATTGACCGCAAAGCAGGATTTGGCAGGGTTTGGAAGCAGAACGCTGTAAAAGTCGTATTTTTTGCTGTAGTTTTCCTGGCTGCTGACCCCTGTGACAAAGCAGTCCGCCTGTCCGTCCTTGACCAGCCTTGCCGCATCCTCCTGTGCAGCGCAGTCCACGATTTCCCACTGCGGATAATAAAACGCAATGTACCTTGTTAGGGAAATCTTGTTATGGGGAACGGCAACGCGGTTCGCCTGGTTTTCGTTAAAGAGCTGTTTGTTCGTGACCGCCATCATATTGGAGGTCCACGTTGTGTTGGTGCAGGCAACGCGATACTCTTCCGCCAGATTGGGACTCTGGTCGAAATGGAATACCATGTCGATCTCGCCTGATTTCAGCGCATCGAGTTCCGCTTCTTTGCTGTCATACCCGACCATCTGGAATACCAGCTCCTGATTTCCCAGACAATCCTTGGCAAACTGAATATAGTCCGTGATGGTTCCGGTGATTTCCCCGGTGGACGGGTCATAGGTGCTGACGCCGCTGTCACCCGTCAGAAAGCCCATCCTGATTGCACCGTGCTCTTTGAGCCACGCCTTTTCCTCTCCCGTAAGGATAGGGGTATAATCCAGCGAGAAATACCTTTTATAGAGATCCGCCGTATAAAAAGGAGCCGCTTCGTCCAACGCGCGCATCGCATTGTCCAGTTCTTCCTTGAGATCAGGACGATCTTTGTTGATTGCAAAGTAGATGCCGGATTTTCCCACGCGGGTTATGGTCGAGATGCCAAGCTCCGCCCAGAAGGATTCTTCCAGCGAAACAAAGCAGTCGATCTCGTGGTTTGCCAGCTTTTGCTTCACATCCTTGCTGTTGGAGACATTGACGTGCTGCGTTTTCAGGCCGTACTTTTCTTCCCATTCGGTCAGCATGACCTCCGGTTCCGTTCCCATCAGAACGCCGATCTTTTTGCCGTTCAGCGTTTTGTAATCGGACGTGGAGAGGTCTGTGAGCGAGAGATCGGCGTAGAGGTAATATTTTTCCTCCCCCATCGGTTCGTCCGAAAACAGCATCTCCTCAGCGCGATCCTCCGTATAAGAAATACCGCCCATGATGTCGATCTCGCCGTTTTCAAGTTTTTCAAAGCAGTCTGACCAGTCGCAGGTCACATACTCGAACTGCCAGCCTGTATAGCCGGATAGTGTTTCCAGCAACTCGTAGCCGTAGCCCTTTCTTGCGCCCTTCTCGTTGCAATAGTTGAAGGTGTCCTCAAACGAGCCGACACGGACGACCTTTGCAGGGACGGTTTCTGCGGCAGCCTTCACAGGGAGCACGACTGACAGCAACAGCAGCAGGCACAGCATCGCACAGATGCTTCTCCATGTCGGGGTCTGCATGGCTTTGCGCGTTCCGGAGTTTTTCATTCTTTCCCATCTTTCTCCGCCCCAGGCGGCTGCATTTTGATTTCGTTTCCGTACCGCCGATTTCAAGAAGGTCATGGCAGCCTCCATCGCATCGGGTTGTCAACAGCCTTCTTGAACAGTATATACCAACGTATACAGTATGTATTATAGCATTGTCGCGAAATCGTTTCAAGATTTTTTCGCTGGGCAGCGTAAGTAAATATAAGAAATAGCCATCTGAAATCCGTGACCTTCGGCATCTCAGGTGGCTATTTTTCAGGCCGTCAAAAAACTGCATTTTTGCTCTATTGCGTGTGTAGGGGCGACCATTGGTCGCCCGCCAACGTACCGCAGCAACGCATTTTCTGGGATAGTTTTCTTACAAGGCAAACGGGTGCGGGCGAGCAATGCTCGCCCCTACAAGAGTTTTTCGACAGTCTGAAAATGTGAATCGCTCCATGGGGAGTGGTTCACATTTTGTATATTATTCAGGTAGTTGAATCTCCGGCATCAGCTCATCGGAGACGACTTGCAGCATTTCCTCCAATTTAGCCAAGTCATCGGGACCGAAGCGCTGTTTAGCGCGCTCCATGACAAGGTGCAGGTAGGAATAACTGATGTTATAGTAATCAATGTACTTTTGGGTCGGGCGCAGGCGGTATTCCCGCTTGTCAATGGTGGATCGGATGCGCTCTACATAGCCTTTTTTGACCAGTGAGTTGATCTTATACGCGGCGTTGGGGGTAGAAAGATTCATCATGTGGCTGAACTGCGCAATCGTAGGTTCGCCCAATGCCATGATGACTTCCATGCAGAAAGATTCTACCGTCGTCAGCGTGGCTTCGCGATCCTCGAATCGGCTGAAGATCTGCTTATAGAAGTGCAGTTTGAATTTGGTATATACCCGTCCGAATGTCTGGTCCAGCATAGCGAGAATCCCCCTGTAGGTTAGTGGATTTATTATAGCACATTCCGCCATGTAAAACCAGCCCTCAGGCATCCGTGAGAACAAACGTCAGCTCGGCGTTGGCTGCGCGCACACCGTCCACCCATGCGGTGGCCTTGCCGATGCCTACCGGGCCATGCTGTTCTATCAGTTCACATTCCAATATCAGCACATCGCCGGGTATGACCTGCCGGCGGAAACGGGCGTTTTTTACGCCGCCGAACAGGGCGAGCTTTCCGCGGTTTTCCGGCAGGCTTAACGCGGCTACCGCCCCGGTCTGGGCCAGCGCTTCCAGAATCAGCACACCGGGCATAACGGGGTGTCCCGGAAAGTGCCCCTCAAAAAACGGCTCCGTGCGGGTCACGCATTTGACGCCCCGCGCCCATTGGCCGGGGGTGTAGTCCAGGATCTTATCCACCAAAGCAAACGGGTAACGGTGCGGCAGGATCTTTTCGATCTCTGCCGCGCTCATGGCTCGGGGCGGCTCATTTGGCGTATAGTTCATCCTCATCCCTCCCAGCGTTTGAATACCACGCAGGCGTTATGGCCGCCAAAGCCCAGACTATCGCTCATGGCATACTCCACCTGCGCCGCGCGCCCATGGTTGGGGATATAGTCCAGATCCAGCTCCGGGTCCGGCTCCTGCAAATTGACGGTGGCGGGCAAAAAGGCATCGTGCAGAGCCAGCGCGGTAAATACGCCCTCTACCCCGCCTGCACCGCCCAGCAGATGGCCGGTCATCGACTTGGTAGAAGACACGGCCAGCTTGTACGCATGGCCGCCGAACACCGTTTTGATGGCAGTTGTCTCGCAGCTGTCATTCAGGTGGGTGGACGTCCCGTGGGCGTTGATGTAGCCGACCTGTTCAGGCACTACCCCGCCGTCGGCCAGCGCCAGCCGCATACAGGCCGCACCGCCTGCGCCGCCCGGTGCCGGGGCGGTAAAGTGGTAGGCGTCGCAGTTAGCGCCATAGCCCACGACCTCGGCATAAATTTTGGCACCGCGCGCTTTGGCGGCCTCGAGTTCTTCCAACAGCAGTACGCCGCTGCCCTCGCCCATCACAAAGCCGCTGCGGCGGGCATCAAAAGGGATCGAGGCCAGGGCCGGGTCGTCCGCCGTGCAAAGGGCTTTCATGCTGGCAAAGCCGCCCACGCCCAGCGGGCTGATGCAGCTTTCGCTGCCGCCGCAGAGCATGCGGTCCTCGTATCCATCGCGGATACGGTGGAACGCATCGCCGATCGCATTGGTGCCGCCTGCACAGGCGGTGGTGGGGCAGCTGCACATGCCCTGCAAGCCAAAACGGATGGCGATCTGCCCCGCCGCCATATTGCCAATGGACATGGGGACAAAATAGGGGCTGACCTTTTCAAAGCCGCGCTGCTGGCCGCGGGTGTGTTCTTCCTCGATGGTGGGCAGGCCGCCGATGCCGCTGGAAAGGATCACACCAAACCGCGTATGGTCAATTTCTTCCAGCGCAAGGCCGCTGTCGCGGACGGCTTCGTCGGCGGCGGCCACGGCAAACTGGGTAAAGCGTGCCATTTTGCGGGCTTCGCGCTTGTCGATGCGCGCGGCGGGGTCAAAGTCCTTGACCTCCGCGGCCAGCTTTACTTTAAAATCAGCCGTATCAAAAGCCGTGATCGGTCCTACTGCGCAGCGGCCAGCCTTAATGTTCGCCCAGCTTTCTGCCACCGTATTGCCGGTAGGATTTACCGTGCCAAGGCCGGTAATAACGACCCTGCGTTTCTTTTTTGTGTCCATTGCACACCTCACATTCCCATTCCGCCGTCAACGCAAAGGACCTGCCCGGTAATATACCCGGCCTGCTCCCCTGCCAGAAAAGCCACCGCCGCCGCAACATCCTCGGCATGGCCGATTTTGCCTGCCGGGATGGCCGCTTCCGCTGCGGCACGGGCCGGTTCTGACAGCACGGCGGTCATATCTGTTGCAATAAAACCGGGAGCCACAACGTTGGCGGTGATATTGCGGGCAGCATACTCTTTGGCAGCGCTTTTCGTCAGGCCGATCAGCCCCGCCTTGCTGGCTGCGTAGTTGGCCTGACCCGCGTTGCCGTGCAGACCGACAACACTGCTGACGCTGATGATGCGCCCATACCGCTGGTGCATCATAAAGCGGCAGGCCGCTTTGGTGCAGAAAAACGCCCCCTTCAGGTTGGTGGCAAGCACATTGTCAAAATCAGCCTCGGTCATCCGCAGAAGCAATTTGTCGGCGGTAATGCCCGCGTTGTTGACCAGCACATCGATCCGCCCAAAAGCGGCAACGGTATCTTCTACCAGCTTCTGACATGCTTCGGGGCTGCGCACGTCCGCCTGCAGCGTGACAGCCTGCACGCCAAGGGCGCGGCAGGCTGCGGCTGTTTCCTCGGCAGCGGCAGCGCTGCCGGCATAGTTGACGGCAATGTTCATGCCGTTTTCGGCCAAAGCCCGGCAAATGGCACGGCCAATGCCTTTGGCCCCGCCCGTAACCAGAGCGGCACGGCGCAAGTTTTCGGTTTGCGGCATGGTCAGGCTCCTTTCATGGTGCGCAGCAGCTGTTGCAGCTGCGCGGCAGTTTCCACCGGATAGCACGAGATAGCACTTCCCACAGTCTTTTTGACAAACCCGGTCAACGCCCTGCCGGGACCGATCTCAATGGCGGCGTCCACGCCCAATTCTGCCAGACGGCGGACGGTCACCTCCCAACGCACGCCGGACTGCACCTGTTTTTCCAGCAGCGCGGCAATGGTGTCGGTTTCCTCCATCTCGTGTCCCAGGCAGTTGAACAGCACCGGGAACTGCATCGGCGCAAAGCGGACAGCCTTACATTTTTCCCGCAGTGCATCCCCTGCCGGGTGCATCAATGAGGTATGGAACGGGCCGCTGACATTCAGCGGCAGGCAGCGCCGTGCCCCGGCAGCAAGCGCCAACTCGGCAGCTTTATCGACAGCGGCCTTGTCGCCGCCAATGACCAGCTGGCCGGGGCAGTTGTAGTTGCAGATCTGCACAACACCTTCGTCGGCGGCTGCATTGCAGCATGCCTGCAAGGGGGCTTCGTCCAGCCCCAAAACGGCTGTCATCCCGCAGGTGCGCCCCGCCGCAGCCGCCGCCATTGCCTTACCGCGGAAGGCGGTTAAAGCGACTGCGGTCCGCACATCGAACACTCCCGCACAGGCCAGGGCGGAATACTCCCCCAGCGACAGCCCTGCCGCATAATCCGGTGTGATGCCTGCCTCCCGCAGTACGGCAGTAAGGCCAGCGGCAAACGCCGTCATACAGGGCTGGGTGTATTGGGTCTCGCTCAATACACCGGCTGCGTCGGTAAAGCAGACTTCTTTCAAATCAAAATCCACCGCCGCGTCGGCTTCGTCAAAAGCAGCGCGGAAAGCCGGGAAAGTCTCGTAAAGATCCCGGCCCATACCGGCGTGCTGGCTGCCCTGCCCGGCGTATAAAAATGCTAGTTTCATAAGGTGATCTCCTTGTACACCCCGGCGATGCAGTCTTTGGCTTCGCTTACCATCGCGGCAAAAATTTCTTCCACCGGGCGGACTTCGTGCAGCAGCCCTGCGGCCTGTCCGGCCATCAGGCTGCCATTCTCGGTGTCACCGTCAAACACAGCCTTGCGCAGACTGCCTAAAGTAAAGCGTTCCAGCGCCATTTTATCAGCCCCGGCCTTTTCCTGGCGGACATACTCGCGGCTCATGCGGTTTTTCAGTACACGCACAGGGGTGCCGCCGATGCGCCCGGTCACGATGGTATCACTGTCGCGGGCTTTTAACAGGGCGGCTTTATAGTTTTCATGGATGGGGCACTCGGTGCTCGCCAGCAGACAGGTACCGACCTGCACACCGCACGCCCCCAATGCCAGCGCAGCAGCCAGCCCTCGTCCATCGGCAATGCCGCCCGCAGCGATGACCGGCACATGGACGGCATCGACGACCTGCGGGACAAGTGCCATCGTGGTCATCTCGCCCACATGGCCGCCGCTCTCGGTACCTTCGGCAATAACGGCGTCAATGCCGAGCGGTTCCAGATGTTTGGCCAAAATGGCTGCCGCCACCACGGGGATGACCGTGATACCGGCTGCTTTCCACGCGGCCATGTACTTTCCCGGATTTCCCGCCCCGGTGGTGACGAGCTTTACGCCCTCCTCCACCACGATTTTGGCAAATTCATCCGCCTGCGGGTGCATCAGCATGATGTTCACGCCAAAGGGCTTGTCGGTCAGTGCGCGGCAGCGGCGAATGTTTTCCCGCAGGGTGTCCGCGTCCATGCCGCCGGAGCCGATCAGCCCCAGCGCCCCGGCGTTGGAACAGGCAGCGGCAAACTCGCCCGTGGCGATATTGGCCATGCCGCCCTGTATAATGGGATATTTTGTACCTAAAATTTCATTGAGCAGCTTCATTTTCCACCCTCATACGTCAGCAGCATCCCGCCCCATGTCAGCCCGCCGCCAAAGCCGATGCAGGCCAGCGTCTGGCCGGGTCGCAGCAGATCACTTTCCGCCATTTCGTGCAGGGCAATCGGGATGCTGGCAGCACTGGTGTTGCCGTGACGGCTTATGTTTTTGTAAAACTTTGACGGTTCTGCGTGTAAACTTTTGACACAATGGTCGATTATACGGCTGTTGGCCTGGTGGCAGACTACCCAGTCCAGATCAGACAATGTCTTTTGGCTGCGGTCCAGCACGGCTTGCAGACAGCGCGGCATAGCCTCCACGGCAAAGCGGAAAACCGCCTTGCCGTCCATCGTGATCGGCGCGGTATCGCAGGCCGCAGGGCCGCCCGCGCGGATCGCTTCACTGCCCCGTGCGCCTAACGTTACGGCGAACGGTGCATTTTCGGCCAGCTCAAAAACAGCCGCACCCGCGCCGTCGCCAAACAACACACAGGTCGTGCGGTCAGTCGGGTCCACCATGCGGGAGAGTGCCTCGCAGCCAATGACCAGCGCATACCGCCCGCCCAGCGTGCTCAGGAGCCCGTGGGCCGCGGCGGCGGCATAAATAAAGCCAGAACAGGCCGCATTCACATCAAAGGCAGGCCGGTTTTCCGGCAGACCCAAGGCAGCCTGTACGCGGCAGGCAATGCTTGGGGTAGCCGTCGGGGCCGAGAGCGTTGCCACAACACAGCAGGCAATGTCGTTTGCCGCCAGACCGCTGCGGGTCAGGGCCTGACGGGCGGCGGTGACAGCCAGCGTGGCGGCATCCTCGTTTTCGGTGCAGTAATAGCGCTGGCAGATGCCGGTGCGGGTCGTGATCCATTCGTCGCTGGTGTCCACCTGTCGGCGCAAGTCCTCGTTCGTCACTACACGGCCGGGCAATGCCCCGCCGGTAGCCAGCAGCTGTAAACCTTTCATGCGCCCCTCATTTCTCCGATGCGGCGATATTTTTTGTAGCGCTGGTCTGCCAACGCTTTGCCGCTCATCTTACATAAAGCGGCAAGGTGCACCGCAATGGCAGTGTCCAACCGGCTGAAAAGCAGCTGCCGTCCACGCTGTGCGCCGCCCAGCGGTTCGGGGATGACTTCTTCCACAATGCCATCTGCGTACAGGTCCTGTGCCGTCAGCTTCATCATGGTGCAGGCCTCGCCGCTGCGGGAAGCATCTTTCCACAGAATACTGGCAAACCCCTCGGGGCTGAGCACTGAGTACACGGCATTTTCCAGCATCAGAATGTGGTTGGCAACGCCCAGACCCAGTGCACCACCGCTGGACCCCTCACCTGTGACAATGGCCAGCACCGGGACAGTCAGGCCGCTCATCTCCATCAGGTTGCGGGCAATGGCTTCCCCTTGGCCGCGTTCTTCCGCATCCTTGCCGGGGTAAGCACCGGGAGTGTCAATAAAAGTGATGATGGGACGGTGAAATTTTTCCGCCTGTTTCATCACGCGCAGGGCCTTGCGGTAGCCCTCCGGTCCCGCCATGCCAAAGTTGCAGCGCAGGTTTTCTTCCAGCGTAGTCCCTTTGCGGTGCCCCAAAACGGTAACGGGCATCCCGTGGAACCGTGCGATCCCGCATAAAATGGCCGCATCCTCTTTACATTGTCGGTCACCGCACTGCTCAAAGAAGTCGGTAAACAAGTTGTCGATCATTTCGGTTATATGCGGGCGGTCAGGGCGGCGGGCCAGAAAAACGCGGTCCGCCGGCGTCAGCGAGGTGCAGCGCTGTAAAAGCGTGTTTTCCTCTGCAGAAAGCTCAGCCAGTTCAGCCGCATGGGTGGTCGTGCTCGCCATTTCGGCGTCATCGGCACGGCTGCACAGTGCGTCGATCTGCGCGTCCAGCGGTTCCAACTGCTGCAAAACTTCTTTGATCATCTGCGCTTCCTCCCCTGCGTGTGGAGCTGCAAGATCCGCGTTAAGACCTCTTTCAACTCGGTGCGCGGCACGACCTGATCCACAAAACCGTGTTCCAGCTGGAACTCGCTGCGCTGGAACCCGTCGGGCAGTTTTTCACCGATGGTCTGTTCAATGACGCGCGGCCCGGCAAAGCCGATGAGTGCCCCCGGTTCGGCGAGCGTAATGTCACCCAGACTGGCAAAGCTGGCCGTGACGCCGCCTGTGGTGGGGTGGGTCAGCACGCTGATGTACAACCCGCCGCTGCGGTTGAACCGTTCCAGCGCGGCACTGGTTTTGGCCATCTGCATCAGGCTGAAAATGCCCTCCTGCATCCGTGCGCCGCCACTGGCAGAAAAAATGATGAGCGGCAGGTGCTTGTCGGCAGCGTACTCAATCGCACGTGTGATTTTTTCACCAACAGCGGTGCTCATGCTGCCCATAAAAAAACGGCTGTCCAGCACAGCGACCACCGCCTGCACGCCGCCGATCCTGCCGATTGCTGTAACGGCGGCTTCTTTCAGGCCGGTCTTGACCGAAGCAGCGGCCAGCTTTTCCTGATAATCGGGAAAATGCAGCACATCGTTGGGCGCAATGTCCGGGTTCAGCTCTTTAAAAGTTCCGTGGTCCAGAACCGTGCTGAGCCGATAATAGGCACCGATTGCCAAATGCACCCCGCAGTTGGGGCAGACATACTGGCTCTTGACCCAAACCTGCCGCGTGGCACGGCGGCCACATTTTTTGCACTCGACAAATTGCGGCGGCACCCAGTTGGGCGCAGCCGTACCGGCATCGCGGCGGGCTTTCATCTGAAAGCTGCGCTCCTGTGGGCTGGTCGGGAACAGCTTTTCAATGGCACTCATCCTGCAATACCCTTTAGGCTGCCCGCGCAGCCAGATAGTTGAAGATGTCGCCCACGGTTTTGAGCGTCCCCAGGTCCTCGTCGGCAATCGTAACGCCGAACTTATCCTCAAACGCCATGTTCAGCTCTACCGCATCCAGGCTGTCCGCCTGCAGGTCGTCGGTCAGGCTGGCATCCATGGTGACCTTATCAGCATCGCAGTTCAGGGTGTCAACAAATACTTCTTTTACTTCTTCAATGCTCATCGGCGGCGCTATACTGCCCGCCTGAATTTTGAGCTGCTGCCTCATCTGCGGCGGCAAGCTCTGACATTCGCTGCTCAAGTTTCCTCACTTCCTCTCCATATTCGATCACAACGGATGCCCGCGCCTGCATATCCCCGCCCAACAGCTCGTCCAGCAGATATGCAATCAACGAGAGCTTCTGTAATGCTTCTACAAAGTGCGAATGATAGCCGTCCTCCGGCGTCTGCGGGGCATAATCCTCCTTCCAGCGGCATAACAGCCGGTAATAGTCCAACAGCACACGGAAACAGTAGCGTTCCATGTGCTGATAATTCTGTTCGTCGGTATTCTGTTGTCGTGGTCTATTTGTCTTGCCCGCGCTATCCTCATACGGAATGGCAAAATCCTGTGCCAGCAGAATTGCGGCTTCCTTGCTGCCGATCCCGCGAAGCCGGGAAACGAAGTCAATCACGTCCCCGGTGGCACCGCAGCCGAAGCAGTAATACCGGCGATCCAGCTTCATGCTGGGTGTGCTGTCATCGTGGAACGGGCAGCGGCACATTCCGTTCCGCTCCACCCGAATGCCGTATCGCTCCGCAGCCTGCCGGGTGGTCACAGACTGCTTGACGGCTTCAAAGATACTCAATAGGCAATGCCCTCCTTAGTGTTCAATCTCCTGCTTTTTCTGCCGCGTCGCGGTGTTCTGGCGCTCCTGCTCATGCTGCACTTCGTAGATGTTGTAATGGATTGCCCAGAGCTTTTTCGCGTCGGCATGGAGTGGCAAAAGCTCTGACTGAATGTCCCTATATTCCTGCTCCAACTGCTCGCACTCTCTTCGCCATGCGGTGATAGGCAGCTTGCCATCTTTGAAATACGGTTTCAGCTGGCGTTCCGCCATATAAAATGTCCGCAGCTCATCATCGTGTTCTGCTTTGTACTTCTGCCGGGATTTCTCAAACCGGATGGATTTCAGCTTGTCCGCAACGGGTTTGCCGGACTTGTAGTAGTCCACCATGCGCAGCAGCTCATCCAACTCCTTGATGTGGGCTTTCTTTGCCGATGCTGACTTTTTCAGCGTGTCGATCTTGCCGGCAAGCTGCTCGGAGCTGTGGGAGAGGTCGTCGGTATTGACGCCCGCCTCTTCCAAAGCCCCGCTCAGCTCGTTCAGCTTTGCCGTCTGCTTCTCCAGCGAGGCGGAGGTCTTGTCGATCTGAAGCTGCTTTGCCAGCAGCTTGTTCTTCATGTCGGCGGACTCGTTGCCGG
>ENA-UEOL01000437-UEOL01000437.1-human-gut-metagenome-genome-assembly--contig:-NODE-437-length-31129-cov-12.424836_pt1 | contig 31129 bp, 24 predicted proteins | sample MGYA00242884_ERZ507884 | MGnify/ENA primary metagenome ERZ507884 (study PRJEB26167, sample SAMN06115417) | human gut metagenome | host: Homo sapiens | place: China:Chongqing | collected 2015-03-06... | reverse complement strand
TCTGTTGCATTCGTATTTCAGACGTTACTGGATCGGCGTTATGGAACGTTCAACCAGATTATTGCAAGCATCTATCGGTTATTTGGTGCAAATTACACTCCGGTCGACTGGCTTGGATCATCTGCAACAGCAGGTGTGACCATCGCAGTGATCAGTTCCTGGATGTGGTTTGGTAACTCCTTCATTATGTTAATGGCTGGTGTGCAGGGAATCTCAAAAGATTATTTCGAGGCAGCAGCAATTGACGGAGCCGGAAGATGGACCGTATTTGGAAAAATCACATTACCATTATTAAGACCGATGTTACTTTATGTAGCAATCACATCACTGATTGGTGGATTACAGATGTTCGATCTGCCGTATCTGATGTCAAATCCGGCAGGGGCATCTTATAACTCCGTATACACCGTGGTAATGTATCTCTATAAATTTGGATTTACAACAGGAACAACACAGACTGGTTATGCATCCGCAATCGCCTATGTATTATTCCTTATCATTTTAGCTGTTTCCATTATACAGTTAAAAGTGTTTAACCAGGATGAAGAGAAAGCAGCAGCACGCCGTGCAAAAAAACGGGCTTCATCTAAGACGAAATAAGGAGGATTACTATGAACGGCATTGGATATAAAATCAAAAAAACAATTTTATATATCTTACTAATCCTGCTTAGTGTAGTGTGTATGTTTCCATTTTTATTAATGATTGTCAACGCAACACGAAGCGGATCTGAGATTATGAAATCATTTACTCTGATTCCGAGTGTTTATTTAAAAGAAAACTGGGCTACTGTATTTAAATACTTCAACCTGTTTTTAGGTATGTGGAACAGTTTGAAAGTAGCAGTTCCATCTACATTACTCTGTGCATACTTTTCCGCTATGACAGCTTATGCACTGGCAATGTACAAATTCAAGGGAAATAAAGTATTATTCATGACGATTTTAATTTTCATGATGATACCTGGACAGCTTGGTCTGATCGGTTTTTATAACTTATGTACCAAACTTCATCTGGTAAACTCTTATATCCCATTGATTATTCCGGCAATTGCTTCACCGGGAACCGTATTTTTCTTAAGACAGTATGTACTTTCCGTTATGCCACCTTCACTGATCGAGGCAGCCAGAATTGATGGAGCAAGCGAGTTATATACATTCCACAGAATCGCAATCCCAATCATGTCACCTGGGATTGCAACCATGAGTATCATGGGATTCATCGGTGGATGGAATGCTTACCTGTTACCTATGATTATCTTAAATAAAAATGAGAAATTTACATTACCGGTTATGATGGCAACTTTAAGGGCATCAACAGATATTACTGCAAACCAGGGCGCAATTTATCTCGCCGTTGCAATTTCTGTTATTCCGATTTTACTCGTATTTGCATTCTTCTCTAAATACATCATCAGCAGTATTTCTGCAGGTGCTGTAAAAGAATAATGACAGTACATAAAATAGTTTCCTTACCATATTCTTCTCTAAATAGATAAAAACAGAAACGCTACTCAAAAAATTGGGGTAGCGCTTTTGTGTGTTTAAAAAGAAAGTAAAAAGAACTCGGAAAATGTCATGAAAACAGGAAATTTGCTCTGTCGGGGTTTGCGGGAAACGAAAGAAAATGGTATGATAAAGATACTTGGAAACAGAAATAAAGGGGAAGTTTTATGGTTACATACAGAATCAGAAAAATGATCGCATGGGGCATGGCAGTGACCATGACAGCCGGGATGACAAATGTTTTGACGGGCTGCGGAGCGGAAAGAGAAGGACAGGCTGTGGAGACATCTCAGGTGGAGGACACCTCACAGGGTGATGAGGATACACCGGCATGGAAAAAATATGCCGGAGAACCTGTTACGTTAGACTGGTATGTCAATTATTCCTGGTTTGCAATACCGTGGGGAGAGAATGCAGTCTCTCAAAAGATTACAGAGGAGACAGGAGTAAATATTAATTTTATTACACCAATCGGGAATGAAACAGAAAAATTAAATGCACTGATCGCATCGGATTCTCTGCCTGATCTGATCACATTAGGGTATTGGGAGCCACAGGTGAACCAGATGATCGAAGAGAACATGGTCTATGCATTAAATGAACTTGCAGATGATTATGATGCCTATTTCTGGCAGGTCACAGATGCAGATGTGGTGAACTGGTATACAATGGATGATGGCAATATTTATGGATATCCGTGTTCCACGGTTACACCAAAACAGGTGAAAGAGCATGATGACATCATATCCAATCAGACGTTTCTGGTACGTAAAGATATTTATGAGGCAATTGGAAGTCCGGATATGACAACACCGGAAGGCTTTTGCGCAGCGGTAAAGAAGGCAGCGGAGATGTTTCCGGAAGTAGACGGGGAGCCTCTGATCCCGATCGGTGCGCACGTGTTCGACAACGAGGGAAATGTTTCCTTTGACAAATATCTGATGAATTTTCTTGCGGTTCCGTGGGAAAAGGATGGGAAATATTATGACAGATATACAGACCCAGAGTATGTTATATGGTTAAAAATGTTCCGTGAACTGGGGGAGGAAGGGCTGCTTGCCAATGATATCTTTGTGGATACACGGATACAGATGGAAGAAAAACTGGCAAAAGGTCGGTATTTTTGTATGCTCTATCAGTACAGTGATACGATCTCACAGCAAAAAGCATTGTATGAGAATGATCCGGACAGCATTTACATGGCGGTTGAGGGACCGAGAAATTCCAATGGGGATGATCCGACACTGCCGACTAACAATATGAATGGATGGACATTGACGCTGATCTCAAAAAATTGTAAATATCCGGAACGCGCCATAGCGTTTATGGACTATATGATGAGTGAGCATGGACAGATGTTGATCTATCTCGGTGTGGAAGGGGTTACTTACGATATCGTGGATGGTAAGCCGGTATTAAAAGAGGACGTCAGCAAAATTTTAAATTCCGACCGGGAGACTTACGACAGGTTATACGGCGCAGATGATGCTTATTGGATGCTGCAGAATAATGTCATGCAACTTCAGTGGGAGCAGAAGGCAGGTCCTGCTACTGAACAGTTACTCGTGTGGGCATGCAAATATACAGTCTACAATGGACAGTATGATGTGAGTTTGTCGACAAGTCCTGAAATTGCAGCTATGGATGAAAAATGTACCAAACTCTGGAGTGAGACACTGCCAAAGCTTCTTCTCGCATCAAATGAAGCACAGTTTGATGAAATATTTGAAGAATTTGTGGGAAAAAGGAATGCCATGGGCTATCAGGAAGTTTTGAAACAGAAAACAGTATTAATGAATGCAGCAAAGGAAAAAATGGGAATTAGCGAATGAAAAAAATAAGAGAGCTGTTTCGAAATACAAAGCTAAATATCAAATTTACCAGTATTATCATTCTGTTTATGGTGATTCCAATCGGGGTGTTAGCAGGGGTTTTGTTCTATGTTATGGAGCAGAATGCGGTGCAGGAGAACATGGATTACATGGAATATACAATGCAGCGGAATGAGGATGGAATCAAGACAAAGATTGATTCTATCAATATGTCCACACAGTTTTTCTTAAGTGATGATTCCCTGCTTCAAATGTTGAATGCATCTGCGATTGGGGGAGAAATCTCTACGGCCGACTGGCTGGATTTTAAAAATAACGAAGTGTCGGCGTTGGAACGGTTAGTTAACAATAACCCATTGCTGTATGGTGTCCGTGTCTATGCGGTGAATGACAGTGTGCAGGAGATGATGCCCATTTTATACAATGCATCCCGTATGAAAAAACAGGAGTGGTCCAAGCAGGATAAATATGTCGGCTGGAATTTTGATTACACAGATAATATTTTCAATTCCTATACGATGAACCAGAATCGGAAGATTATTTCACTTGTCACACCGATTATTGACAGTGCCAATGGAAAAGTTGGTGTGATCGAGTCTGCCATGACGATGGAGAATATGCTTCCACGTCTGTACGAGGGAATTGATGATGAGTGGAGTTTTTTTTATTCGGATGAGGGAGTAACCTATTTTGGACAGAAAGAGCAGACAGAATCTTCAGCGCTGCTTGACGATATTTTAAAACAGCGTCCCACAGAGGACAAGATACAGACCATTTATAAAAAATTGGATGGAAAAAATCTTGTAATCTCTTATATGCAGGTGCGCGAACTCTCCGGTACACTGATCTGTGTGAAGGATATCACAAAAAATGTTCATAATGTATATTTTATGCGTGATGTGTTTGTGGCTGTCATGCTGGCATTTATCATATTGCTGGCGTTCTTTATCAACCGTATTGTGCAGCATCTGTTAAAGCAGTTTTATGAGATCTTAAAGTCCATTCGAAAAGTACAGAAGGGTGATCTTGATGTCGTGATCGAAAACTGTGGCAAAGATGAGATGGGCGAACTCGGAACGCAGATCAATAAGATGTTGGAACGTATCAGGGAGCTGATGGAAGATAATTTAAACCGTGAGATGTTAGCAAAAAATTCTGAGATCCGGGCTTTGCAGAATCAGATCAATGCACATTTTATTTATAATGTGTTAGAATCGATTAAGATGATGGCAGAGATTGATGAAGAATACGCCATTTCTGATGCGGTGACCGCATTGGGGAAACTGCTGCGTTACAGTATGAAGTGGGTATTAGGAAATGTGCTTGTGGAGCAGGAGTTAGAGTACATTAAAAACTACATGGCTCTGATCAATCTGCGGTTTGATTATGAGATTTATCTGTCGTTAAACCTGCCGGAACTGGTATTAAAACAGGAGATTCCGAAGATGTCCCTGCAGCCGATCGTCGAGAATGCCATTTATCATGGAATCGAACAGATGGCAGAGGACACAAATATCTATATCAAGGGCATTTTAGACGGAGATGACTGTGTGATCGAGATCACAGATGCCGGAAAAGGTATGTCAGAAGAAGAAGTGGAGAAGCTTCGGTTAAAGATTGCAGGAAAAATTGATTCCAACGGAGGCTCCGGCAATGGAATTGGTCTGAAAAATGTACAGGACCGTATCCATATTGCATTTGGAGATCAGTATGGAATCGAGATCGCATCCAAATTGGGGTGTTATACAAAAATTATGGTCCGGATTCCAATCACGCATAGACAGTCAGAGGAAAATGACCCGGAGCATAAGTGAAAAATAAAGGCACAGGGGACTGTGACAGAAGAGAGATACAGGATTAGAAGAGGGTAAGGAAGATAATGAAAACAGTTTTGATCGTTGAAGATGAGAAAATGATCCGTCAGGGAATCAAAACAATGATTATGCGAAGTGGTGTGCCAATCGAGACCATTATGGAGTGCAACAATGGAGAGACTGCGCTTGAAATTCTGAAAGAGCAGGAGATTGATGTGATGTTTACGGACATCCGTATGCCGAAGATGGATGGCATCGAACTGGTACAGAAAATGCAGAGCCTCGAACATATTCCACTTACCGTGGCAATCAGTGGTTATGATGATTTTGCCTATGCGGTGGAAATGTTAAGAAACGGGGTGCGGGAGTATATTTTAAAACCGATTGAGCGTGAAAAAATCACCGAAATCTTAAAAAAACTCAATGCAGAGATTGAGAGCCGGAAAGAGAAAGAGGAGAACAATCAGAAAATTGGTTATCAGCAGATGCGGCACCTGATGCTTTCCGATGAGATTTCCGGGGAGGAACAGCGCACAATCGAAAGTCAGTATGCAGATCATTTTTATACCGGAAATTATTATGTGTGCTGCCAGAATCAGGTCAAGAGAGGAGAACTGTCCGACGATAATTATATTTTCATGAAAAATATGAATGACAATGATATTTTTATTGTTCCGGCAGAGAACCTTTCCCTCTTATTGAAAAACGAATTGCAGGATGGTTACATTGGAATCAGTGCGGCGCATTGTGGCTTAGAGAGCATCCGTCAGGCATATGCGGAGTCTGTCATGATGCGAAAGAAAGCATTTGTCCGCAATAAAGTGGAAGCGCAGTACGGTGTATTTCAGGAAAAGATACCGGAAGGTCTTATCACGGAGGCCGCTAAGTTGACAGAGGAGGCAGCCAGAATCCAACGCGTCCAGTTGATCGGAACAGATCATACAGACGATCTGGAAAAGAGTTTTCATCAGTTCTTTTATGAAGTGAAAAATGGAAGAATTGATGAGGCTGTTTTTGAGAGCTGTATGAAAGATTTCTTTACGGAGGTAGAGAAAACCTATCAGAATGCTTTAGAGACAGAGGGAGAACTTTTATTGGAATGCAAAGAAATCTGGAGTGAAAATTGTATCGATTCCTACGAGGACAAGGTAATGGAATTTGTGTTGCAGCTTCATGAGAAGATCAATAGCAGCTATGACCAGAACAAGAATGTACAGAAAATCAAAATGGCTGTGGATTATATAGAAGAAAATTATGCAAAGGATCTGAATATGGCGGTTGTCTCCAATTATATTTCCATGAATTACTCCCTGTTTTCCTACTCATTCAAGCAGTATACCGGAAGCAATTTTGTGAATTATCTCAAGGAAATCCGCATGAGAGAGGGAAAAAAACTCCTGACCGAAACCGATATGAAGATTATCGAGATCAGTCAGGCAGTCGGGTATGACAATGAAAAGCATTTTATGAAAATTTTTAAAGCAACCTGTGGAGTATCTCCGACAGAATACCGTCACAATGCTTATTTATCCAAATCCTGATGAAAAATCTGTTTTTGCTGGTACATATGTTCATCTGCCTTGGAAAATAAAGCTTTGACATCTTCTTTGGAAAGGGATGCACCCGGTGTGGACTGGGCATAGCCGCCGCTGGCAGAGATCTTATATTCCTTGTGGCTTATTTTATTATAATTATCTAAGTACTTATAGACGCGGGTGAGGAGTTCATCGGCATCTTCTTTTGTGTAATCCATTGTCAGCAGATAAAATTCATCGCTACTGAATCTTGCGCAGATATCGGTGGAACGGGTGACACTGGATAGGGCATGTCCGATGACCTGAATCGCAAAATCCCCCTCATTATGACCATAGTGGTCATTGATATATTTCAGGCGGTTTAAATCAAACAGAAAACAGGTCACAGTACTTTGGTTTTCTGCAGCTTCCTGAAGTAACAGCGTTTCACGGTGCAGATAGCCGTGTTTGTTATAAAGTCCGGTCAGCGCATCCTTGGTGTAAATGTCCTCCAAGTGAGAGACGAGGATGGAAGTACGTTTTGCGTCACTCAAACGTTTTAATAACTGGTTGATATTCATGAACCAGTGCACGAGCTGGAAGTGATAGTCAATGCGGTTGTTCTCGTAAGCTAAGGCAATATAGCCAAAAGTCTTATTCTTGAAGAACAGCGGAAAATAAAGGTAGGCAGAATCTGACTGTCTGTAGATATGTTCCGGCAGGAGGGAACGCTTGGTAAAACTGCATTCCGGCAGTCTTTTGCCATCCCGCAGACTTAATTTTAAAATAATCTCATCCTGACTTGGCTCAAAATCCATTTCATTTTCCGTTAATTCCAGTATGTGCTGGGAAACGCTGTCCCAGTTGGCGTACAGACACAGATAAAATTCGGAACAGTTTGGAATAGAATGAACGTAATTCTCCAACAGATCCATCGCTTCATCTATGTCGGCAATATTTTGGAATTCAGCAGACATTTTCATGGAACTTAAAATAGAAGACTCCAGAGAAGCAATCTGACTGGTCAGTTTCTGCTCAAAGTAAATAGCAGGAGTCTCTTTTGTAAGACTGCATCCACAGGAATTTTCCAGAACCATCTGTGCATGTACCACAGTGATGGCAGGAACATTTTCCTCATGGATTAATTTCATCAGTTTTTCTACGGAAGCTTCCCCAAGTTCATAGACAGGGAAAGAGACGGTCGTGAGAGAAGGTGTGAGATTCTGTCCTTCTTCACTGTGGTCGCAGCCGGTGATCGCAAGGTCTTCTGGAATATGATAACCGGCAGAGATGGCAGCAGTCATCAGTAAAAGTGCCAGTTTATCATTGTAACAGACAACCGCATCCGGTTTTGTTTCATTTTCTTCAAAGAAGCGGAGTGCTTCAGCAGCGGACTGCGCAGTGTAGGTTCCGGTATAGATGGAATGTGCGTGTGGTGCAATGCCATGTTTTTTTAATGCGTCCCGGTAAAAATGTTCTCTTGCATCCGAAAAGAAACGCTCATCGGCACATCCAAAATAACAGATATTTTTGTAATGATGTTCTGTGATGAGATGTTCTGTGATATCAAAAAAAGGATGGTTATTTTCTAAGGAAACAGAGGGAAACTGCTGCTTATAAACAGCAATCTGTATGATCGGACAGTGGCATTTTTCTTTCAGCAGGGAATAGATCTGATCCTTTAACTGTTCGTTTGGATAAGTTTCAGACGCAAAAATAACACCGCTTAAATCATCAAAATTCGGCAGTGTCAGAATGCTTTCCTCTCCCAGACTGTAGTCCCCGAGATTCTCGCCATCCATAGAAGCAAAAATCTCAGCAGTGTAACCGTATTCTAACGCTTTGTCAATAATACCCTGACATACATTTTTCTGGTAAAATCCCATGATATGGGAGATAAAAACTCCAATTTTTTTGTTGTGATACATGATAAAAACCCCTTGGTAGCAGCCATAAGGCGGCAGCTTCTTTTCCCTATAACAATATAATTTTATTGTACAAAAAATCAAAATGTTTTACAATAGGAAAAGCTTTAAAATGAAAGGAATCTAAGAAAATGATACAGGATATTGCACCAATGCAGTTGGATAATTCCTATAAAAAGAAAGTACCGCATGCAGGCAGCAGAATGCTTGGTTTTGGAGAGAGAACAGTATATCTGGAATACAACGGGGAACTGCAGTTTTTGACTTACGAACAGTGGAAGGATTACAACGCAAATGTGCTTGGCAGGGAGGTGCCGCCATGTGTTTATCTTTTTTCCATAGGGGAGGAAGAATACTTTCTGACGGAGATCGGAGCGGATACAAAAATCGGCGAGTTTCGTTTTTATAAGATGTTTGATGTCCGGGCAATGCAGCCGAAGGAACGCGTCCTTGCAGCTGCGACCGCATGGCATTTGTTTGTGTGGTATCGTGACAATCAGTTCTGCGGCAGATGTGGGAAAAAACTGGTTCACAGCGAAACACAGCGGATGCTTCAGTGTCCGTGCTGCACGAACATGGTATTTCCGAAGATCGCACCTGCGGTCATCGTGGGAGTCACGCACGGCGATAAAATCCTCATGACAAAATATGCGGGCAGAGAGTACAAAAGGTATGCGCTTATCGCCGGATTTACAGAGATCGGAGAGACAGCAGAGGAGACAGTCAAAAGGGAAGTCATGGAGGAAGTCGGACTTGCTGTGAAGAACATCCGTTACTATAAGAGCCAGCCATGGGGCTTTGACAGCAATCTTTTACTCGGCTATTTCTGTGAGCTTGCAGAGGAGGAAGAGATCCACTTAGACGAGGAAGAGCTCTCCGTGGCAGAGTGGGTGGATTATCACGATGTCCCGGAGGATAGGGAGAAGTTAAGCCTGACACATGAGATGATGACGTATTTTAAGGAGCAGAGAATGCGATGACAGGAGAGATTCTGGAAAAGTTACAACAGATCACACCGGAAGAACAGCGTATTTTATCCGGGGAAAAGACGATTGAAAAAGAAATCTATATGGAAGAAAACTCGAATGTGATCGATGCCACAAAGCTTTTGGAGGCAGGAAAACTCATTCAGGTGCGGACACATACGAGATTTATCCATTTTCCGGAACATACCCATAATTATGTGGAGATGATCTATATGTGTTCCGGCAGCACACATCATGTGATCAATGGGGAAGATGTGATTTTAAAGCAGGGAGAACTGCTCATTTTAAACCAGAATGCCGTGCAGGAGATCTATCCGGCAGGAGAAGGGGATGTGGCAGTGAATTTTATCATTCTCCCGGAATTTTTTGACTATGGGTTAAAGATGATAGAGACAGAGGAAAACCAGTTGCGAGATTTTATCGTGGACTGTCTGAGGGGCGAAAATCATTCGGCAGGGTATCTGCATTTTAAGGTTGCAGAGGTGCTTCCGGTGCAGAATCTTTTAGAAAATCTGATCTGGACGATCGTGAATAAACAGCCGAACAAGCGGAGCATCAATCAGGCAACGATGGGACTTTTATTTTTGCAGCTGATGAACCATATGGATAAGATGGAGACGGATGCAGCCAGTGAGCAGCAGAAGTTTATTATCCAGGTGTTGAGTTATGTGGAGGAACATTATAAAAGCGGTGAACTCACAGAACTGGCAGAGGAACTGCATTTTGATATTTACTGGCTGTCAAAGGAGATCAGAAAAAGAACCGGAAAGACCTATACAGATCTGGTTCAGGCAAAGCGGTTGAGTCAGGCGGCATATCTGCTCCGCACGACAGCCATGAATGTGATAGATATTTCCATGGCGGTCGGCTATGACAATATCAGCTATTTTCATCGGATTTTTCAGAAAAAATATGGGATGACGCCGCGCAGATACCGTATCAGTGAGTGAGAGACAGCAAAAAGTTTTTTAGGATTTTGCATAGAGCTGCCGGTATTTTGTCGGTGACATGCCGGTTTCCTTCTGGAAGCTGGAAAAAAAGTAACTGCGGCTGCTGAAGGACAGCTCATCGCTGATCTCTGAAATTGACATACGGGTACCGGACAGGAGAAGCTTGGCTTCTTCTGTTTTTTTCTGCCGGATATAATTGTTGACGCTTTTTCCCATCACATCCTTGAATTTGTGGGAAAAATAGTATTCGGTGTATCCAAGCCGCTTCGAGAGAAGCGAGATGGATAAAGGCTCCCGGATATGAAGCGTGATATAATCACAGATATCGGCAATTTGTTTTGCGTGCTCGTCCGTCTCGTGGGCGGCGCGGACTCTTCTGACATAATCGTCTAAAAATTCATTGCCCAGGTTGTTGGTGTCGGCAGTCGTTTTACATTCCTCGATCAGTTTTCCGTAATAATCATTTAAGGTATATGCAGTGGAGGGATTTAATCCACCTTCGATGGCGGCACGGCTGCAGAGGGTGAGAAGTACGAGCAGATTATTTTTATTGGCACGCAGCATATCTCCAAGTTCCACCTTCATACCGGAGCTTAAAGTCATGGATTTGCCGAGTGCCCTCCGGTAATCCGGATTTCCCTCACGGATCATGGAAAGAAAAGTCTGTTCTGCCATCCAGATTCCAGGATGTTCATCGGCAACGAGAGTAAGTTCGTCTGTGTCCGTTGCTTCGCTGTGAGCGGAGAAGGAGATCATGTCTGCGGATATTTTTTCTCCGGTGATCGCACAGTGAAACATTACGGCGTAGGAGAGCAGTGTGGAAGATGGAATGATCGGAACACTCTCAATCTGTCGGACGATTTTAGAGCGCAGCTTCACGGTAAGCTGGTAGGAGTCTAATTTTTTGCGCAGGATCAGATGGGAGCTGCTTCCGGTAAAGGCTGGTCCCATAATGTGGATCTGTTTCAGCTCAAACCCTCGATACTCAAATCCGGCAATCCATAAAAGACCAAATTCCGTATCGAGAATGAGCGGAAGACGTTTTCCACTCTCAATGTGGGAGAGAACGAGAGAAGAAAAACCAAGCATGGATATAATATCCGGCAGCATCATTTCTGCCGGGCAGTCTGTCTTGATCAGTTCAAAATCCGGATCATATCTCCAGAGGTGAAGCGGGTATTCACATTGTACCATTTCCTGAAAAAAAGAGAGACGTTCTTTAATATTCATGCCTGGTTTCCTTTCCTGCTTTTATCTATTGATTCCAGTGGCCGAGGAAGGATAAACTTTCCTTCGGGCAGCGTGTCTGTGTGGTGCGGTCGACTGCAATCAGCCCAAAGGTCATGGAGTAGCCTTTCTGCCATTCAAAGTTATCTAAAAGGCTCCAGTGGAAGTAGCTTTTTACCGGAAGACCATCTGCAATGCAGGAGGCAACTCCTTTTAAGGCTGTGTCGATAAAGGCAACACGTCTACTATCATCAGAGGTTGCAATTCCATTTTCTGTTACATAGAGATCTCCGTGGAAATCTTTTGCCACTTCCCGGATGACATGTTCTAAAGCCTGTGGGTAAAATTCATAATTCATCTGGGTAAGCTCTGCGCCTTCCGGATTTGGTAACTGTCCATCCGGTCCAATGAGAGAACGTGTATAATTCTGTACTCCTAAGAAATCGTCCTCTTTAATATAAGGAAGATAGTGCAGAAATTCTTCGTCCCATTCCTTTCTGGCACGTTCTTCACCGCCTGCCTGTGGTTGGATATCGTGCAGACTTAACGTGAGTCCGACTTTTATGTCGGGATAGAGGGATTTGATCTCTTTCTTTGCAAGTTCATGAGCTTTCATGATGAGAAGGTCGCCCTCTCTGGTACGCATGGAAGTGAAGTTTTCTACTTTTTCCACGCTGAATACTTCGAGGTTCTCAGCGGCGGCAGCTTTCTGACCTTCCATCATTTTCTGGAGGTTGATGCCAACCTGAACGCTTCCGTCGGCACTGTCACCGCCGGATCGTGCAGCCTGCATCTGTGCCATCATCTGGCGTTTGTAACGCTCTGCGATGGCTGCGACCTGAATGCCCATATTGGCTTCGTTGATCGTACATATGTAATGAAGTTCACTTCCAAGCTGCTCGATAATGAAATGCACATAGTGTGCAAAGTCCGCAGGGGTTGTCTCTGCTTCCCATCCGCCTTTGCTCATGAGCCATTTTGGGCTGGAAAAATGGTGAAGGGTGACAAAAGGTTCCACTCCAAATTTTTTACAGCATGCAATGACATCACGGTAGTGCTCCACTTCATTCAGGTCAAAAGAACCTTCTTCCGGTTCGATCCTTGCCCATTCAATGGAAAAGCGATAGGCATTTAATCCGGCGTCTGCCAGAAGTTTAATGTCTTCCTCATAACGGTGATAGTGGTCGACCGCATCTAACGATGGTTCTGAAAAACTGGTATGCTTCATATGCTCCATTGCCCATAAATCGCTGTGGATGTTGTTTCCCTCTACCTGATGTGCGGCGGTGGCTGCTCCAATCAAAAAATGTTCTGGTAATTTCATAAAATTTTTCTCCCTTCATGGTTGCGTTACATTAGGCAATTGCGAAACTCAATTTTACGTTATGAATATTACGAAAAGTTAACAAGATCAACGAAAACACGCTTCCGCTACGTGTCACTCGCAACGGTACTGCTCATTCTTCGCAGTACTTCGCAAATTCATTTAAAATCTGCTACGCAGATAGGAATTTGCTCACACCTGAATCATCTTCGCACGGTCTGTGCAGTAAATGCACAGACCTGATTAAAAATGTCGTTCCTGCCTTCTAAGAACCGGCGGTTTCCCAGGTTTTCTTTTGCTCTTGTCAACTTTCCGTAATTTAATTCACGTATCTAAGAGTTTCGTAATTATCTATTACGTTACATAGATAATATAAGATTTTATGAAATCATATGTTTGCAAACTCGTGAAAATGTTAGAAAAATGATGTAATGTAATTATATAACATGAATTTTATTACATTTACATGAATTTGTAAACACACGAAGAAAAAGAAAAAGGTACAATAACAGCAAGTAAGGAGGTCAGACACAATGAAGTATTATTGTAATCCTATCAATGTAAATTATAGATATCAGTTTAATGCAGATCCGAGGAGCACCGGAATCCAGATTGACAGGGAAGCGGCAGATCCATCGATGATCTGTTTTAAAGGAAAATATTATATTTTTGCATCAATGAACCTGAGTGTGTGGGTATCGGATGATCTGGTAAACTGGGAAATACACAGACTGCCGGATAATCTTCCGCTGTATGATTATGCACCGGATGCCAGAGTGAATGGAGACTATGTTTATTTCTGTGCATCGAAAAAAGGTGAAATCTGTAATTATTACCGGACAAAGGATATTATAAATGGATCTTATGAGGAGATAGAAGGAACTTTTGATTTCTGGGATCCAAATCTGTTTTTTGACGAGGATGGCAGGGTATATTTTTACTGGGGATGCTCCAATGAAACACCGGTCTGGGGTGTGGAGTTAGATCCGGCAACCATGAAGCCGCTTGGAGAGAGAAAGCCGCTTATCTATGGAAATCCTTTCACCAGAGGATATGAGAGGATGGGGGTTGACAATAGTATTTTCCCGAACCCCGAAGAAGTGGTAGAGCAACAGTTTCAGGGCTTTTTAAAAATGCAGCATATGACAGAAGATATGCTCCCGAAGGAAATGATTCCACTTGTAAAAGGAATGTTTACAAAGAAACCTTTTATAGAAGGACCATGGATGGATAAATATCATGGGAAGTACTATTTACAGTATGCCTGTCCCGGAGCAGAATATAATGTATATGCTGATGGTGTTTATGTTTCAGATTCACCGCTTGGACCATTTGTGCTGGCAGAGAATAACCCATATTCCTATCATCCGGGTGGATATATGCCGGGAGCAGGACATGGTTCTACGATGTGGGATAGAAATGGAAATCTCTGGCATGCTTCTACGATGAGAATCAGTGTGAACCATCAGTTTGAACGCCGTGTTGGTATCTGGCGCGCCGGTTTTGATGAGGATGGTGAACTGTTTTGCAATCAGCGGTATGGTGACTGGCCGGTTGCAGTGGAAGAAGAGAACACAGATGCATGGGTAAATCCACAATGGTATCTGCTGAGTTATAAAAAATCTGTCAGAGCTTCTTCTTATGAAAAAGGAAAAGAACCGGAACTTGCAGTTGACGAGGATGCAACGACATGGTGGCAGTCACAGACGAAAGATGGCTGGTTACAACTGGATCTTGGAAAAGTGTATGATGTCCGGGCAGTTCAGATTAATTTTGCAGATGATAAAATTGATATTCCGGTACCGGGAGAAATTAAGGGTACAAAAACCCAGCCACGTTATATTGAAGAAAAGGATTATGTGACAAGATGGAAGTTAGAGGGATCCATGGACGGAATTACTTATGAAGTGCTGGAAGATAAGTCCGGTGCAGTGACCGATCTGCCACATGATTTTATTGTGAAAGAACAGGGAATCAAAGTCCGTTATATAAAACTTACAATCTATGAAGTTCCATATCAGCAGAAACCGTGTATTTCCGGTCTGCGTGTATTTGGAACAGGAGATGGAGAAAAACCGCAAAATGCAGAGTTTACAGTAGCGAGAAGCGAAAATGGACTGGACATGACAGTGTCAGCCAAAGCGGAGCAGGCAACTGGATACAATATTTTATGGGGACATAAAAAGGATAAACTGTATCACAGTTATCTGGTATATGGAGAGGAACTCAAAGAGAAAAGAATTGGAGCACTGATCAAAGACAAAAATTATTACGTGCGGGTAGATACTTTTAATGAGAATGGAATTACAGAGGGTAATACAGTAAAAATGGTGTAGAGGTACACGAGTGATAATGCATGGAGGAAAAAATAATGTTTGGAAAGAAAAAACAACAGATAACAGAGACAAATGGCTTTACATACCGGAGGGCGAAAACGTGGCAGATTGCACTTGCGTCCTGTAGTTCGGGAATTGGAATGAGCTTTTATGTATTGCTTGGACTCGCAAGTTATGTTGCAAATGCAGGATATGGAATTGCAACTGCAGTGGTAGGGTTAATTCTTACTGCAACAAGAATTTTAGATGGTGTGACGGATCCAATCATCGCAATTATCATTGATAAAATGAATACAAAATTTGGAAAAATCAGGATTTTAACAGCACTCGGCTGGGCAATTGAGTCACTGGCAGTTCTTATGATGTACTGTTGGGCAAGTGGAAAAGGACATGGAATTGTATTGTTTGTTGTTTTATATTGTGTCTATATTATTGGATATACACTCTGCAACGTAACAGCACAGATTGTTCCTGCAATGCTTACAAATGACCCGAAGCAGAGACCAATGGTAGGTGTCTGGAGCACTGCCTATAATTATCTTGTACCTATGATTTTAAATATTGTAATTACTGTTATGTTACTTCCACAGTATGGAAATGTATATTCCGTTGAAATGCTTGCAGCAGCATGTAAAGTCTGTGTTGCAGTTTCAGCAGCCGGACTGATTTTATGCTGCATCGGTGTTACGGACATTGACAAGCCGGAGAACTTTAAGGGTGTGAGTACCACAAAGAAAAATGAACCGGTCAAATTTAAAGATATGGTGGAATTAGTGAAATCCAACCGTGCATTACAGTCCTTTATCGTAGCGGCAAGTTCCGATAAGATCGCAAGCCAGACAGCAAGTCAGGCAGTGGTCACAACGATGTTATTTGGTATTATTATCGGCAATATGCAGCTTGGAACAATCCTCAGTGTGATCGGAATGCTGCCGTCTATCGTGTTTGCATTTATTGGTGCAAAATATGCCGGAAAGCACGGAAACAAAGAATCAATGGTGACATGGACTTATGTATGCATGACAGTGACAGCTATACTTGTCGTATTATTTATACTGATCGATCCGACGCTGATCGCGACAGCAGCGCCGATGATGATCGCGTATGTCGTACTTACTTTAATCTTAAATGGAGCTAAAATGTGCGTTACGATGTCAAGCAATGCCATGATGGCAGATATTATTGACTATGAATTAGACAGAAGCGGTAAATTCATACCGGCAGCAGTGACAGGAACTTACAGTTTTATCGACAAACTGGTATCTTCTTTCAGCGCGGCAATCGCAACCGGACTGGTAGCACTGATCGGATATACATCGACAATGCCACAGCCATCCGATTCATCCACACCGGCAATTTTCTGGATGACGATGAGCCTGTACTTTGGACTTCCACTGATCGGTTGGGTATGTACACTCTGCGCAATGAGAAAAACACCGCTCTCAAAAGAAAAAATGGAAGAAGTGCAGAAGAGCATTCAGGAGAAAAAGCAGGCAGAAGTAGAAAAAGTGATTGATGAGATGAAATAAGCAGAGACAAAAAAGTCTGAACACAGACAGAAAATACAGGAGGAATGACAAAGATGAGACAGACGACAGTATTGGATAAAAACTGGATTTTTTATAAAAACCCGGACAGTGTGGAAGGGGAAAACGTAACACTTCCTCACACCTGGAACGCAGTGGATGGGCAGGACGGTGGAAACGATTACTACCGTGGAACCTGTAAATATGCCTGCACATTCAAAAAACCGGAGATGGATCAAAACGGAAAGGCTTATCTGGAGTTTGACGGAGCAGCCATGACGGCAGATGTGCTTGTAAACGGAACAGAGCTTTTCCATCATGAAGGTGGATATTCCAGATTCCGTGTGGATGTCACAGAACATTTAAAAGAACAGAATCAGTTAGAAGTGCTCGTTGATAATTCCGATAACACAAAAGTCTATCCGCAGAAGGCAGATTTCACATTTTACGGCGGACTGTACCGCATGGTGAAGCTGGTGACTGTGCCGGAAAACCATTTCTGCATGGAGTATGCAGGAAGTAATGGTATTAAGGTGACACCGGAGGTAACGATTTTAGACGCCGGAGCAAAAAAGGCAGACGCAGAAGTGACCGTGGAACTCTGGATAGAGGGAAAATCTGCTGACGTTATAGTGACGGTGGGAGATGAGAAAAAGAGTGTTCCTGTAGAGCATGGATATGCAAAAGCAGTGTTTGAACTTACCAATGTACATCTCTGGGATGGCGTGGATGATCCGTATTTATATACGGCAAAAGCGGAACTGTCTGATGGAGACAGCGTGGAGACAACCTTTGGATGCAGAAGTTTTTCCATTGATCCGCAGAAAGGATTTTTCTTAAATGGAAGGTCTTATCCGCTTCGCGGTGTGAGCCGTCATCAGGACCGCGCCGGAGCAGGCAATGCGCTGACAAATGAGATGCACCGTGAGGATATGGAGATCATAAAAGAGCTTGGAGCGAATACCATCCGTCTTGCACATTATCAGCATGCGCAGGAATTTTATGATCTGTGTGATGAAAACGGTATGATCGTATGGGCAGAAATTCCGTACATTACGATGCACATGTCAGATGGAACAGAGAATACATTAAGCCAGATGAGAGAGCTGGTCGTTCAGAATTACAATCATCCATCCATCGTCTGCTGGGGACTTTCCAATGAGATCACTGCAGCAAGTGCCGTAAATGAGGAATTATTGGAAAATCACAGAAAATTAAATGATTTGTGCCATGCACTGGATACGACAAGACCAACGGTTATGGCAGACGTGTTTATGTTAGAGACGGACAGCCCAATGTTAGAGATCCCGGAAATGAACAGCTATAATCTGTATTTTGGCTGGTATTTAGGAGAGTTAGAACAGAATGACAGTTTCTTTGATTCGTATCACAAAACATATCCGGATCGTGTGATCGGACTTTCCGAGTATGGCGCAGACGCCAATCCGGCTTACCACAGTGCAAATCCGGAACGGGGCGATTACACAGAGGAATATCAGTGTATTTATCATGAGCATATGGCAAAAATGATCGAGGAGCGCCCGTATCTGTGGGCAACACATGTCTGGAATCTGTTTGATTTTGCGGCAGACGGAAGAGATGAGGGTGGAAAACACGGTGTGAACCAGAAAGGTCTTGTGACCATCGACCGTAAGCTGAAAAAAGATGCCTTTTATCTGTATAAAGCATATTGGAGCAAAACTCCATTTGTCCGTGTATGTGGCAGAAGGTATGTGGAGCGTACCGAAGATGTGACGGAGATCAAGGTTTATTCCAATGAGCAGAGCGTCACACTCTTTGTGGATGGCGTGGAGAGAGAAACATCCGAAGGTTCCAAAGTATTTAAATTCAAAGTTCCAATCACAGGAACACACAAAATTAGGGCAGTGTCCGGTACCTGTGAAGACGAGATCACTGTAAAAAAAGTACAAAAATCAAATCAAGATTATATATTTAACAAACAGGGAGATGTTGTCAACTGGTTTGACAGGGATGATTTTAAGGCAGACCATTATTCTATCTCGGATACGCTCGGCGAGCTTGCACAGAACGAGATGGCAAATGCGATCGTACAACGTCTGATGGCGCAGGCATCAGCAAGCCGTGGCGATGTGGCAGAAAGTGTGAAAGATAACCCGGCATTGCAGCGCATGATGCAGCGGATGACATTAGTCAGCCTTTTAAAACAGGCAGGTGACGCAGTGAGCGAGGAACAGATGAAAGCGCTCAACGACGCATTACAGAAAATCCCGAAAAATCAGGCATAGGAAAGGGATGGTTACGAACATGACAAAAGCAATACAGCAGATTATGCTTGGAACTGTGACAAAGAATGAAAAACAGGCAGCAGAATCTTTAAAGAGGATCAAAGCGGCCGGATATGACGGCATTGAACTGAATGGGTTTATGATAAAACCGACCTCTTTTCTGGTCAGAATGCTCACAAAAGCAGCCGGTATGCCGGTCGGAAAAGGCGGGGATTATGACTGGAATGCCCTCGTGAAAGAGGCAGGACTTGCCGTGACAAGTATCCATGAGGATCTTGGCACGATAAAAAGAGAGCCGGAGACTGTTATCAGGGAGGCTGAAAAATTTGGCATAAAATACGTGGTCATCACCGGAATGTACCATTTTGATTATTCCGATAAAAATGCAGTGCTTGGCCTGTGTCAGGACTTAAATGCTTCCGGAAAAATTTTAAAAGAGGCGGGCGTGGAGCTTTTATATCACAACCACAACTGTGAATTTTTGAAAGTTGAACCGGGAAAAACGGCATATGATCTGATCCTCTCTGAGACGGATGCTTCGTGTGTGAATTTTGAACTGGATTCCTACTGGCCAACAGAAGCAGGCGTAAATGCACTGGAACTGATGAGAAAGCTTGACACAAGAATGAAGCTTTACCATATCAATGACCGTGGAACAAGACTGTCAAAACCTGCCATGACACCGATCTTAAAATCGGACAGCATGGAACTCGGCTATGGAAACATGGATCTTGTTTCCCTGATCACGCAGGCAGAAAAAGTGAACGTGGATGCAGTGATCTTAGAAAGCCACAAAAACTGGGTGGACAATTCTCCGTTAAAGTCCATGGAGTTAAGTGCAGAGTTTATGAATCAGTATGTTCGTTAGTGCATAGCTGGAAGGAGGAAACGCAGGGAATGGAAGAACTGAAAATGCATTTTATCACCTCAGACCGCGGGTACCGCGAGGGAGAGGTATTTGTATATGAGCAGAAATTTACCGTGAAAGATGTGAAGAAAGCAGTGTTCACAGCAACCGCACTCGGAGTATATGAGGCAGAGATCAATGGCGTCAAAATCGGAAAACAGATGTTTGCACCAGGATATTCCTACTATCCGAGGCGTGTGCTTTACCAGACTCATGAGGTGAGCGCACTGCTTCGTGAGGGTGAGAACACATTGCGGGTTTATCTTGGACAGGGCTGGTATTGCGGCCGTTTCCTCTGTGAGAACAAGACACAGATTTACGGGGAAAAACCTGCAGTATCGTGGATTTTAAACATCGAGGATGCGGGTGGCGTCCGGGACATTGTATCCGGCGAGCAGACGGACGAACTGGAATCTCCTTACGAATACGCCGGGGAGTATGACGGTGAGATTTATTTTGCGGATGGAAGAAATCAGGTGATCGGACATCCGGTATCTTTCAAAAACGAACTGGATTTTGCGTTGGAGCCAACGTTGACCGAAGTCACGTTACAGGAAGAGATGGAGGTGAAAGAGGCAAAGCAGACAGGAAAAGTGACGATTCTTGATTTTGGACAGAACTTTGCCGGAATTGTTGAAATTAATCCTTCTTTTCTCACAAATGAGACAATTACAATCCGCCACGGAGAGATTTTAAATGCAGATGGAAGTCTTTACACTTCCAATTTGCGGAAAGCAAAGGCAACTATCATCTATCATGCCGGAGCGGAAAAGAAAAAATACCGTCCGCGTTTTACCTATATGGGATTTCGATATATGGAACTCTCAGGCGTAGATTATCAGTCGGGCATGATCAAAGCGTATGCGCTTCACACCGATATGAAGCGCACCGGATACTTTTCGTGTGAGAATCCAATGGTTCAGAAGTTATATGAGAATCAGGTCTGGGGGCAGAAATCCAACTATGTGGAAGTGCCGACCGACTGTCCGCAGCGGGATGAACGTATGGGTTATACCGGGGATGGTCAGGTGTTTGCACGCACCGGAGCCTACAATTTTGACACCAATGATTTCTGGAAAAACTTTTTGCGTGATCTGGAACTGGGACAGCTTGACAACACGGAAGGGTATGTGTGTGCCACTGTGCCGCAGACCGGACCTGCCGGAATTGGTTTTATCAGCATGTTAGGCTGGGGAAATGCAGTCACAATTTTACCGGAAATGCTCTATCAGCAGTTTGGAGACGAGGAAGCACTGCCACGCCAGTACGAGAGCATGAAACTTTTTGTGGAGGCGGAAATCCGGAAAATGGGAAAGAAAAATCTCTGGATTGGACCTTCTTTGGGAGACTGGCTTGCAATGGGAAAAGGGATCGCATGGCAGGCAATGCACAACAATCCGGTATCGAATGCCTTTATCGTACATGATCTGAAGGTCATCAGCGAGACGGCAGAGCGTCTTGGGAAAAAAGCTGATGCAGACAGATACCGCAGACAGCTGGAAGCCACAACGAAAGCATATATTGAGAAATTCGTGAGCAAAAAAGGAATTGTGGCAAAAGATTATCAGTCTGCTTATATTATGGCATTAAAATTTGTATTGCCGGAGGGAGAACTGCGGGAACTGGTGAAGAAGAATTTTGCTGCCAATATCCGCAAAAATGGTCTCCAGACAGGATTCTTTGCAACGGAACATCTGCTTCCACTTTTAGTGGAAGCGGGAGAGACAGAACTCGCCTATGATATCCTGCTACAGGAAGGCTGTCCGGGCTGGATGTATCAGATAAAATGCGGTGCGACCACGACATGGGAGCGCTGGGATGCATTAAAACCGGATGGAACGGTCAACGAAGAGAAAATGGCAGGTTCCGGCGACAATATGGTTTCTTTCAATCACTATGCATTTGGCAGTGTCGGAGAATTTTATTATCAGTATATTCTCGGAATCAAACCACAGAAACCGGGTTTTGCAGAATTGCATTTCGAGCCGTATCCGGACAGACGGCTTGGCGGTGTGAGCGGAAGTTATCTCTCAAGAGCAGGAAAAATTGAAAGCTCCTGGAAGTATGAGGAGGATGGCTGTCATATCTCATTGAATACGCCGGTAAAATCGGAAGTGGTTTTGCCGAACGGACAGAGGGAGACAGTGGAAGAAGGAACCTATCAGTGGCTCTGCTGAAAACAATTTGGGCAAATAAGAACACTTTTTTGAACAAAAAGTGTTCTTTTTTTGCGCTCATTTTTTTCCTAAAATAAAAAATAGAAAAGGAACACAGATGCAGGAGAGGGGGAAAATATGGAGCAGTATTATCTTGCAATCGACATTGGAGCTTCTAGCGGCAGACACATATTAGGACATATGGAAGACGGAAAAATGGTATTGGAAGAAATGTATCGTTTTCCGAATGGAATGACCGAAGAGAACGGACAGAAAAGCTGGAATGTAAAAGCACTTTTCAGAGCAATTTTAGAGGGAATGAAAAAGTGTAAAGAAGCGGGAAAAATCCCGGTGAGTATGGGAATTGATACCTGGGCAGTTGATTTTGTCCTGTTGGATAAAAAGAATAAAATGCTTGGAGATGCAGTCGGTTATCGGGACAGCCGTACCGCAGGGATGGATGAGAAAGTCTATGAGATCATCCCGGAAGAAAAGTTATATGAGAGAACAGGCATCCAGAAGCAGATTTTCAACACCATTTATCAGTTGATGGCGGTAAAATCCAACAATCCCGAAATTCTCGAACACGCAGAGACCATGCTGATGATCCCGGAGTATTTTAATTATCTTTTGACAGGAGAGAAGGCATCAGAATATACGAATGCCACCACAACACAGTTAGTATCCCCGGAAACAAAAGACTGGGATTATGAACTGATTGAAATGTTAGGATATCCAAAACAGATTTTCCAGAAAATAAAGAAGCCGGGAACGGTACTGGGAAATTTGACGAAAGAAATTCAGAAAGAGGTCGGATTTGACTGTGAAGTCGTCTTACCGGCAACACATGACACCGGTTCTGCAGTGATGGCAGTTCCGACAAATGAGGACAATATCATTTACATCAGTTCCGGAACGTGGTCACTGATGGGAACTGAATTAAAACAAGCAGACTGTTCACCGGAAAGCAGACTTCATAATTTTACGAACGAGGGAGGATATGCGTATCGTTTTCGCTATCTGAAAAATATCATGGGACTTTGGATGATACAGTCGGCCCGAAAAGAACTGGAACCAAAGCAGGGATTCGGAGAGATCTGCGAGGCGGCGGCAAGGGCGGACATTGCATCTTTGGTAGACTGTAATGACGACCGCTTTTTAGCACCGCAAAGCATGACAGAAGAAGTGCAAAAAGCCTGCGCAGAGACCGGACAGCGGATACCGGAGGGAATCGCAGAAACAGCGTGCGTGATTTATAACAGTCTTGCACAATGCTACGCACAGACGATCAGAGAAATCGAGGAGATGTCAGAAATTACATATGAAAGCATCCATGTTGTCGGGGGAGGAGCCAATGCAGCGTATTTGAATGAACTGACTGCGAAGGCAACCGGAAAAACAGTTTATGCCGGTCCAACAGAGGCAACAGCAATCGGAAATTTGACAGCACAGATCATTGCAGCAGGAGAACTTGAAAATTTACAGGCTGCAAGAAAATGTATCTTTGAGTCTTTTGAAATAAAAAAATATGAGAAATAACAATCAGGAATATCAGAAAAAAATATATGCCGGAAGCGGATGTTGTGCCCGGCAGAAAGGTGAGGTAAAAATTTTATGACGGTACAGGAAAGATATGAAGCGGCCAGAAAAATGTATGCAGATGTCGGTGTTGATACAGATGCAGCGATCGCAAAATTAAAAGAAATCCCGGTATCACTTCATTGCTGGCAGGGCGATGACGTGACAGGATTTGACCATGACGGACCTTTGACCGGCGGAATCCAGACAACCGGAAACTATCCCGGAAAGGCAAAGACACCGGAACAGCTGATGCAGGACATGGAAGAGGCGATGAGCCTCATGCCCGGCAAAAAGAAATTAAATCTTCATGCAAGCTATGCAATCTTTGAGAAAGGCGAATTTGCAGACCGCGACAAATTAGAGCCAAAGCATTTCAGAAAATGGGTAGACTTTGCAAAGAAACACCATGTTGGGATTGATTTTAATCCGACATTTTTCTCACATGACCAAGTAAAAGACGGACTGACACTGACAAGCCCGGACGAGGAGACAAGAAAGTTCTGGATCGAGCATGGAAAAGCATGTATCCGCATTTCGGAATATTTTGCAAAAGAGACAGGTGTTCCATGTGTGATGAATATCTGGATTGGGGATGGATACAAAGATATTCCGGCAGACCGCATGGAACCACGCATGAGATATAAGGATTCCATTGAACAGATCATTGCAGAACCACATGATCCAAAGCTGGTAAAACCATGTGTGGAGTCTAAGGTATTCGGAATCGGTGTGGAATCTTACACAGCGGGATCAGCCGAGTTTACACTGACATTTGCGGCGACACATGAGAATGTACTTCCGTTGATGGACAACGGACATTATCATCCTACAGAAGTAGTATCTGATAAAATACCGGCTTTACTCTGTTATTTCCCGGAGATTGCACTTCACATTACAAGACCGGTAAGATGGGATTCTGACCATGTCGTATTATTTGATGATGAGACAAAAGAGATGGCAAAAGAGATCGTAAGATGTGATGCGATTGACAGGGTACATATGGCACTTGATTATTTTGATGCAAGTATCAACCGCATCAGTGCATGGACTGTGGGATTTAGAAGCTGGCAGAAAGCATTATTATCGGCGCTCTGTACACCGAATGCAGAACTTAAAAAATTACAGGATGAGAATCGCCTGACCGAGCTGATGGTCATGCAGGAAGAATTAAAGACATTTCCATTTGGAGATGTATGGACCAAATACTGTGAGGTATGTGGAGTTCCCGCAGATAAGAACTGGTTTGAAGAAGTAGAGAGATATGAGAAAGAAGTACTGTTAAATCGATAGCCAGAGCAGGCTATGTGAAAAATAAGGCAGTTCGTTCTGACGCAAAAATGACGATAGAAAACCTAGATTGAGGAAAGAAAAAATGAAAGTATTAGATGCAGAATTTGTGCAGGGATTTATCCGCATGGCAAATGATGGATGGGAGCAGGGATGGCATGAGAGAAATGGCGGAAATCTTTCCTATCGTATCCGGCTGGAAGAAGTGGAAGCCGTAAAGGAAGATTTTGAACCGAAAGAATGGCAGCCGATCGGAACGACAGTTCCAAAACTTGCAAAGGAATATTTTATTGTAACCGGAAGCGGTAAATATTTCCGCAATGTGATCATCAAACCGGAGGATTCCATCTGTATCATCGAGTTGGATGAGAAAGGGGAAAACTACCGTATCGTGTGGGGACTGGTAAATGGCGGCAGACCAACCTCCGAACTGCCAACCCATCTGATGAATCATGAGGTAAAAATGATCGCAACAGGTGGAAAGCACAGAGTGATATACCATGCACATCCAACCAATATTATTGCGCTGACTTTTGTATTGCCACTGGAAGATAAGGTGTTTACAAGAGAATTATGGGAAATGTCAACAGAATGTCCGGTTATCTTCCCGGAAGGTGTCGGTGTGGTGCCGTGGATGGTTCCGGGCGGTCGTGACATCGCAGTGGCAACCAGTGAATTAATGAAGAAATACAATCTTGCAATCTGGGCGCATCACGGAATGTTTGCTTCGGGAGAAGATTTTGACCTGACATTTGGGTTAATGCATACCGCTGAAAAATCCGCAGAGATCCTTGTGAAAATGTTGTCAATGCAGCCGAATAAGAGACAGACCATCACACCGGATAATTTCCGTGATCTTGCAAAAGATTTCAACGTGACACTGCCGGAAGAATTTTTGTATGAAAAATAGAGTAAAGTAGAAGCGTTTATAAAAAAATGCGTGATAAAATCACTTTTTAGGACAATTGCCGTGCGTAATGTCATGGAAGGTGATTTTTTCTTTCAAAAAGGAACTTTATGTGATATAAAAGAAGGAGGCTTCGGCTTAAGACACATATAAAAAGCGAGGATAAAAATGAAACAAGACTATAAAAAAACAACATACGCCTGTTTTATCGGTTATATCGTTCAGGCGATTGTCAACAGCTTTGTTCCGCTATTATTCGTGACATTTCAGAAAACATACCAGATTCCACTGACGAAGATCACACTGCTTATTACGATTAATTTTGTGATACAGCTTCTGATAGATCTGCTCTCAGCGGGATTCATTGATAAAATCGGTTACCGGGCATCTGTGATTATTGCACATATCTGTGCGGCGGCAGGGCTGGTACTGCTCACGGTTTTGCCGGAATTTTTCGCAGATCCGTTTGTTGGCATTTTAATGTCGGTCGTGATTTATGCAGTGGGTGGCGGTTTGCTGGAGGTGTTAGTCAGCCCGATCATTGAGGCATGTCCGACGGATAATAAGGAAGCAGCAATGAGCCTTTTACATTCCTTTTACTGCTGGTGATGTACCGGCGTTGTTTTATTTTCCACAGTGTTTTTCGCACTGTTTGGAACGGAACACTGGAAAATCCTCACACTGTTGTGGGTGATCATTCCGGTCTGCAATATGATTTTATTCACAAAAGTGCCAATCTACAGTCTGCATGAAGAGGGCGAGAAGGGCATGACCATGGGAGAACTTTTCCGGGAAAAAGTATTCTGGTTTTTAATGATCATGATGGTGTGCTCCGGTGCATCCGAGCAGGCGGTGAGCCAGTGGGCATCAACGTTTGCGGAGCAGGGACTTGGAATCACCAAAACGATCGGTGATCTGGTGGGACCTATGGCATTCTCTATTTTAATGGGAACTTCCCGCTTGATTTATGGAAAATATGGAGACAGATTCGATCTGGATCAGTTTATGAAATTAAGTACGCTGCTTTGCATTGGCTCTTATCTGCTGATCGCATTTGTGCCGGTTCCGGCGGACCGACACTCGTGGGATTTGTTTCGAGTGTGTTTTCCAATAATCTGCGCGTGGGAATTGGAGCCTCAATTCTTTTCCCGGTTTTGCTGTTGGCGGGACTTGTGTTAGTTAGCAGCAAAAGGAACGAAAAATGCCAGATAATTTTTTAGACCTTTTTTAGAAATCATTCCTTTTCATAAAGAAACGTGAAAGAAATATTAAGATTACATTAATCCCCTTTTTTTCTGAAAACAATATGGTACAATTTGCCATAGGTCAAAAAAGACAAGGAAAAAAAGGAGATCATGTAAGCATGGAAGACAACAATGTAAAGGAAAAAAAGCATTTCTTTCATAAAAAAGAAAAAAAGACAGAAGTGGCTGAAGTACCAAAGAAAAAGAAGAAAGTATGGCTGATCGTTTTAGTGATTGCAGCTATTGTAATTGTATTGATCGGCAGCGCTGTTAAAAATATGACTTCACAGATTGAGACAGCAGCGAATATGGTTGAGGTAGAACCGGTAGAGAAAAGGGATTTATCCGATTCAGTTTCTTTGAAGGGAACGATCGCAGGACAGAGCAAGACAAATGTCATGTCCCTTGCAGCAGCAGAGATCACAGCCGTGAACGTTCAGGTGGGTGACATTGTAAAAGAGGGTGATCCGCTTGTGACATTGGATCAGAAGGATATTGAAAAACAGATTGCAGAGTTAAAGACAAATATCAGCAATGCGAATGCAATCGCAGCAAACGATGCTGCACAGAAGCAGGAAAGTCTGGTTCAAAATAAGCAGGACCAGCAGGATTCTCTAGAAGCTGCGCAGAAAGCGATTGATGAGGCACAGAGTGATGTTGATAAATATAAGAAAAAGGTGGCAGAGTGCGGGGATTATATTTATTATCTGAAAAATAACCATGAGGACACTTCTGAATATGATGCAAAATTAGAAGGCTTCAAATCGTCTTTAGAGGCAGCACAGAAAGCATTGGATACAGCGAATGATAACTACGCGTCCGTATTAAAGAGCACAGACAGAAGTGTAGCATCAGCTCAGAATACCGTTGACATGCAAAAATACCAGGCAAGCACGACCACAGAGTCAAAAGACCAGCTGGAACAGTTACAAAAACAGCTTGCCGACTGTACACTTTCTGCACCAATCGGTGGAGTTGTCACAGCCGTCAATGTATCAGTCGGAGATAAAAACACAGCAGGAACGACCATGATCACGATCGAGGATACATCTTCCTTAAAAGTGATCGTAAATGTTGAGGAAGCTGACATTTTAAAGATCCAGGAAGGAATGCCTGCAACCGTTTCAACGGATGCAACGGGGGATGAAGAGATCAAAGGTACGGTAACACGTGTGGTCAGAGTAAAAAATCAGTCCACCAACACAAACGGTACAGATACCAATACCTCAAGCGGTTATTCTGCAGAGATCACGATCGACAACACAGAACTTCTGGTTGGAATGAGTGCAAAAGCCAAAATTGTGATCAAAGACAGAGGTACACAGCTTGCAGTTCCATATGATCTGATCCGGCAGGATGACAACGGAGATTCCTATGTTCTGGTAGCGGAAGCAAATGAAGATGGAACAGCAACCGCAGTCCGGAAAAATATCAAAGTCGGTGAAGAGGTAGATTATTATACAGAAGTGACAGGCGGCGATCTGAAAGAGGGCGACCAGCTGATCTACGATAATACATTTTCTGTCACCGAAGGTCAGGTGTTTACTCCGGAACAGATATATTCCAATCAGGCACTTGACACAGAAGGCATGATGAGTACGGAGGCAGAATGATCGTGAGTGAACCAGTAATCCGTATGGAGAATATTATAAAACGTTATTACATAGGCAAGCCGAATGAACTGCAGATTTTAAATGGGATCAGTCTGTCAGTCGATCAGGGAGAATTTGTCTCCATCGTCGGTGAGTCCGGTTCCGGAAAAAGTACATTGATGAATATTATCGGCGTCCTGGACCGCCAGACCGAGGGAACTTACTTTCTGGAGGGAAAAGATGTAAATAAAATGGATGATTCCATGCGAAGTGCGATCCGGAACAAAAGAATCGGTTTTGTTTTTCAGAATTTTAACCTTCTTCCGAAGGCAAATGCATTAAAAAATGTCATGGTTCCGCTGTTATATAGTACTGAGAAGGAAAAAAATCAAAAAGAACGTGCCATGGAAATGTTAAAAATGGTTGGCATGGAGGAACGGGCTTTTCATAAACCAAACGAGCTTTCCGGTGGACAGAAACAGCGTGTGGCGATCGCACGTGCAATGATCAATGATCCGGCGATCATCTTAGCGGATGAGCCGACCGGAGCGTTGGATTCCAAGACCGGACATATGGTCATGGATCTTTTTCATAAGCTGCATGAAGAGCAGGGAAAAACCATCGTTTTGATTACACATTCACAGGAACTTGCGGCGGAGACAAAACGGATCGTTACGATCTTAGATGGTAATGTCGTGTCAGATAATGGAGGTGAAGGCTGATGTTTTTGGAAAATATAAAAGAGGCGATCACCAGCATTTTCAGCAATAAAATGCGTTCGGTTCTGACCATGTTAGGAATCATCATCGGTATCAGTGCAGTCATCACGATCACGACGATCGGTAATTCCATTCAGACTACTTTGACATCCACCTTAAATTCACTGGGTGGCAATACGGTACAGGCATATGTGGATGCAAGATATCCGGAAGATGATGCAGACTGGGATACATGGGAATACCCGGAAATGAAAACATCGGACTTTGTGACACAGGAGATGATCGATGAACTGGTGGAAAAATATCCGGATGAATTTGATGGAATAGCAGCTTCTGAATTTCTTGGAAACGGACAGATCCGGCAGGATAAAAATACTTATGCCAATGTATCCGTTCAGGGGACTACTTCCGAGTATATTGATTATATGAAATTAAAGATGTATGCGGGAAGAAACCTTACAAAACAGGATAACAAAACAAAGAAGAACGTCTGCATTGTGGCAGATACCATGGCAAAGCAGTATTTTGGAGATGAAAATCCAATAGGAGAACAGATCACTTATGCAGGCAGCGATGGAAATCTATATAATTTTACAATTGTAGGCATATACGAATATAATGCAGCACTTTTTGGCAAGGTGGACACCAGCGTCCCGGAAAAAGACCGTTCTACTACAATGTTTATTCCAATCCAGACCTGTTTTAAGCTGATGGGAAAGGATCAGTCCGGTTACACAAACTTTAACCTGATGGTCAATTCCCTGGCAGATATCGATCAGGCAACGACAGATGTTACAAACTTTTTTGAAGAGAAATATGCAAACAATGAAAATTTCCATGTTACTACCTATAATATGGCGTCTGATATGGGAATGATCAATACCGTCATTAATGTGATCACGATCGCAGTGTCCGGCATTGCATTGATCTCGTTGATCGTAGGTGGTGTCGGTGTCATGAACATCATGCTTGTGTCTATTACCGAGCGTACAAGGGAGATCGGTGTCCGGATGGCGCTTGGAGCGAAGAGGAGTACCATCCGTATGCAGTTTGTCATAGAAGCGATCGTACTCTGTATCTTTGGTGGAATGATCGGGATATTGATCGGGGTGTTTAATGGATTTGTATTAGGCAAAGCAGCGGAGTTTGTGATCCAGAATATGTATTCTGAATATTCAAGCTACATTATTATGTCGGTACGGCCGTCATTATCCGCTATTGTACTTTCCTTATTCTTCTCCATGCTGACAGGAGTATTCTTCGGATACTATCCTGCAAACAAGGCAGCCAAGATGGAAGTAATCGATGCATTGAGATATGAATAACCGGGGTTTAGGTTATGAACTGCCGCTTACAGGTGGTGTTACGGATTTCCTAAGGTTATGTTGTATTGCATGCCAACAAAGTGTATAGAAATATAAAAAATAGAACTGTTTGTTTTCAGGAGCGCTTTCGCTTGTTGTCGCTGGCAGCGGTACTAAGAAAGCATCCATCGTGATTTCAAAATCCAATTACATTGGCTTTTGAAAT
>ENA-UEOL01000425-UEOL01000425.1-human-gut-metagenome-genome-assembly--contig:-NODE-425-length-31494-cov-10.379603_pt1 | contig 31494 bp, 24 predicted proteins | sample MGYA00242884_ERZ507884 | MGnify/ENA primary metagenome ERZ507884 (study PRJEB26167, sample SAMN06115417) | human gut metagenome | host: Homo sapiens | place: China:Chongqing | collected 2015-03-06... | reverse complement strand
ATTATGGTGCTGCCGCCACTGCTTTGGATGAGGTGATTAATAGCGGAAAGTACGACCTTTACAGTGATTATGAAAATATTCAGACAACTAAAGGAGAGGCAAATTGCGAAAGCTTATTTGAAAGTAACTATGTCTACGATGCCAATAATGCTACTGGTATTATGAGTAACATGATTTGGGTATATGTGCATTGGCGCGGAGATATGCTTGCATTTAATGAGCCTACTCAAATCTATTCTCACGGAGGTTGGGGATTTTTTAATCCGACCAAGGAAAGCTATGATGCATTTGTTGAGATGGGAGATACGTATCGCTTGAATGCTTCCATAAAGACATACCAGCAGATGGAAAGTACTGGTATATCTTTGAGTGATGCCATTGCGTATATGCCTGACAATGCCGGTTACTTTAGTTGGAAATACCGTGTTTATGAAGCGGATGTCATTAATTATTATTGGTTGCGTTGCCCTAACAATACTCGTGCTATGCGGTATGCTGAGGTATTGTTGCTTGCTGCTGAGGCGAGTCTCCAGTCTGGAAATGCAAGTAAAGCTGTCGACTATGTAAATAAGGTGCGTAATCGTGCTCAGTTGCCCGCATTGGGTAGCGTTTCTATGGATGATATCAAGAAAGAAAAGCGTCTGGAACTTTGGATGGAAGGTTGTCGTTATCAGGATTTGATTCGGTGGGGCGATGCTGCTACGGTACTTGCCAAAAGAGGACAGGAAAGACCGGCTCTTTATAAAGACGGTCGTGTCAGTTGGAATGAACAGAAAAATGCTTCTGCTGGTTTCAAAAGTGGTAAGCATGAATTGCTCCCATTCCCTGCAACTGAAATGAATGTCAATAAGAATATGACCCAGAATCCGGGTTGGTAGTTAATCAATAAAATTTAGTGTATGAATAAATTTAAATGCTTATTCTTCTCAGGCCTTATGGCTGTGATGCCGGTTTGCATGAGCGGACAGCAGAACATTGTCCACGCCTCCGACTCTGTAGAGAATGCCGAGATTGAAATCCGACGCTTCTTCAAGCCGGAGGAAATCACCGACTACGAGACACCGATGCTCAAGTATCTCTATGCCGACGACGAACTTTAAACATTAAAACAGTAAACCAAAAGAAAACATCGGGACGATGATCATAAACAGGATAACAAAACTAATAGGCATCGGCGCATTTCTTTGCTGCTCGCTGACAATAGCGGCTCAGAAACTGCGTTCAGTTTCTGCCCACAGCAATATGCACCATGACCTCATCGCTTCACAGCGCGACATGAGCGACCAGATAAAGGTGCAGGAGACACGCGAATTCATGAACGAGCTCCTCGAAGACGAACAGGAACCGGAAATCGACATCTATACCGAAGGCTGGAACAGCAATCTCGTCAACCCTTACGCCCACCAGGCGGTGCCAAACAACGTGCGTATCGATGTGTCTGACTACGCAATGCCTGTCCCTGGCTTCATCACCTCGCCTTACGGCTACCGTCCGCGATTCAGACGCCAGCACAAAGGCGTCGACCTCAAACTCAACACCGGCGACACCGTGCGCGCGGCATTTGCCGGAAAAGTGCGTTTGACAAGATTTGAACGCGGCGGATACGGATACTACGTAATCCTGCGCCACGCCAATGGTTTGGAAACCGTATACGGCCACCTCTCGCGCTTCCTCGTGAAGCCGAACCAGACAGTGAATGTCGGCGACCCTATCGCCCTCGGCGGAAGCACCGGACGCAGCACAGGTCCGCACCTCCACTTCGAAACGCGTTTCATGGGCTACGCAATCAACCCTTGCGCAATCTTCGACTTCGCAAACCAGACTACGCATACCGACTACTATACGTTTAACAAAGGCACTTACACACAGGCACGCAACTATGCTCCAAGCAGCAGCGTGACATATGCCGAGAAAGCGCACAAGCAGGACAATCCGTATGCCGATGGCTCGCGCCAAACCTACCGCGTGAAGAAGGGCGACACGCTCTACTCCATCGCCAAAGCCCACGGCACGACAGTCAACAAGCTTTGCAAACTCAACGGAATCAGCACCTAAAGCCGCATTAATCCCGGAAAGCTGCTCAGCGTAAAATACCATCACGACACTAGAACCACATCCAAGCTCAATCAGCCGCGTCCCGACTGATTGACCTTTTTATTAAGAACACTATGGATTCGATAAAACAAATCTACCGCATAGGCCACGGGCCGTCGAGCAGCCACACGATGGGTCCGAAACGCGCAGCAAGCATCTTTCTGAAAAGCGCGGAGGGCAAGGATGCCGACCATTTCCGAGTGACACTATACGGAAGCCTCGCCGCCACCGGACGCGGCCACCTTACCGACCAGGCAATCATCGACACCCTGTCGCAAAAAGGAGAAGTGGAAATCGTGTGGAAACCCGATGTATTCCTTAAATTCCACCCCAACGGCATGAAATTCGAAGCTCTTGGCACCGACGACAGCACCGTAGACTCCTGGACGGTGTTCAGCATCGGCGGAGGCACTCTCGCCAACGAGCATTTCAACGAGCAAACAGAGCGCAAAGTCTACGAAATGTCGCACATCAGCGACATCCTCCAATGGTGTGACTCGACAGGATACTCCTTTTGGGAATACGTGGAGCAATGCGAGGGCAAAGAAATAATTGAATATCTGCGCGAAGTGTGGGACACCATGCAGAAAGCCGTGGAACGCGGGCTCAACGCCGAGGGAGTGATGCCAGGCGGACTCGGGCTGCGCCGCAAAGCCCTCACCTACTACGTGCGTTCCGGCGGAATGTCGGGCAGCATGAAAAGCCGCGGACTCATCTATGCCTACGCCCTTGCCGTATCTGAAGAAAATGCCTGTGGCGGACGGATTGTCACCGCTCCCACCTGTGGGTCGTGCGGCGTGATGCCAGCCGTACTCTACCACATCAAGACAGCCCACGACATCAGCGACGAGCGCATTGTGCGGGCTCTTGCCACCGCCGGACTCTTCGGCAACGTTGCCAAAACCAACGCATCAATATCTGGTGCGGAAGTGGGATGTCAAGGAGAAGTGGGCGTGGCATGCGCCATGGCGGCAGCCGCTGCCTGCCAGCTGTTTGGCGGCACCGAATCGCAAATTGAATATGCAGCCGAGATGGGACTCGAACACCACCTCGGATTGACGTGCGACCCCGTGTGCGGCCTTGTGCAGATTCCTTGTATCGAGCGCAACGCCTTCGCCGCCGCCCGTGCATTCGACGCCAACTCTTATGCAAACTTCACCGACGGACGCCACCGCGTGAGTTTCGACCAAGTGGTCGAGGTGATGAAGCGCACAGGACACGACCTGCCAAGCCTCTACAAAGAAACGTCGCAAGGCGGACTTGCAGCAAATTTTGAAGACTGACAACAGTGCGCAACAATACAAACCAACCATCCATGAAATTTAACATTTTAACAATTCATAGTTAAACCATCGGACTTTTTCGTGGTCATAGATACTAACAACCCAAATTATAGAATTATGAAACGGATGAATTATTTGGCAATGGTACTGGCTCTGGCATTATCGATGCCGGCAACCGATATGGTAGCACAGCACACCGGCTACCGCGGAGGAACAACCACCGGAAACCCCGGCGGAGGACGCCGTCCCGACAGCAATCCGCAAAGACAACCAGGAAACAACCGTCATGACCGTCCGGACAACAAGCATCACGACCGTCCAGGCAACGACCGTCATGACCGTCCAGGCAACGACCGTCATGACCGTCCAGGCAACAACCGTTACGACCGTCCAGGCAACGACCGTTACGACCGCCCGAACAGCAGCCACCACGGACATCCAGGGAATCCTGGCAATCCCGGGCATCCAGGACGTCCCGGCAATCCAGGCTCGACAAACCATCACCACGGATTTCATCCAACGCCACCGCCGCCACGTCCATACCGACCTATAGTACGGCCAGCCCCGCGTCCAGTGCCGCCGCCTGCGTTCAGACCATGTCCTACCGCACCTATGTTGACCGCCGTGTTCGGACTTCCGTTCGGCATCAGTATCAACATCAGCATCGACAATCTGCGCAGAGACGGATACTACATCGACGGCTACAACAACAACGAGGTTTATCTGAGAAATGTCTATGAGATGAACTATTCGTGGGACGACGGTGTTGTTATCTACGATTCAAGCGGACGAATGCAGTCTGCCAGACTTTATCAGTCGACCTATGGCTACGACTCTTCGCGCTTCGACAATCTATATTCGCAAATATGCAGCCAATACGGATTGCCGGCAACGCAAAAATACCGCAACGGAGAGAAAACAGTCACTTGGTATGACCGCAACGGCAGCCACTACGTGTCGCTTGCCTACAACCACATGACATCGGACGGAGGATATCCGCGCTACTATACGATTCTGTGCTACGGAATTTAGGTTATTACTATATTTGAAATATGAAGAAGAAAAAGACTCTGAAAAAGTCAGAACAAACTAAACGTAAAAAATTTATCGCACTCATTGTCGCGCTTGTCATCATCATGGCAGGCGCGGCATTGCTGATTTCTCTGCTGACGGCAAGCGCCGAGCGGGATGGAATGCTGTATGTGCGTCCGGAAATGACAAAAGAGCAACTGACTGACACCATCGCCGCACGATTCGGGAAAAGCATTGCCGACAAAGTGGAATTGCTGACTGCCGTGCGCGACATCGACCCGTCGACACGCATCGGTGCGTACAAGGTGGAAAAAGGAATGAGCGCACTGTCATTGTGGAAGGCACTGTCGTCGGGGGCGCAGACTCCAATTAAATTCACATTCAACAATGTGCGCACGGTGGATGAATTTGCTGAAAATGCGTCGAAGCAACTGGCTCTCAAAAAAGACGACCTGCTGAAACTGATGACCGACAGCACTTATTGCCAGTCGCTCGGATTCAACCAGCAAACAATCCCAGCAATGTGCATCCCCGACACATATGAAGTCTACTGGTCGATAACAGCCGACAATCTGCTGAACAAACTGAACTCGGCATACAAGGCTTTCTGGACAACCGACCGCGAAAAGAAGGCTCAGAAATTGGGTCTGACCAAGGTGGAGGTGTCAACATTGGCATCAATCGTCGACTCCGAAACCGCCTATAAACCGGAAAAAGCCACCATAGCGCGGCTATACCTCAACCGTCTTGAGAGAGGCATGAAACTGCAAAGCGACCCGACCGCCAAGTTTGCAGTCGGCGACCCGACCTTGCGACGCATCACGTTGGAGCATATAAAAACGCAGTCGCCCTACAACACCTACTTCGTGGAGGGATTGCCGCCGGGTCCTATCAGAATGCCTGAGAAATCAACACTCGACGCTGTGCTCAACGCGCCTCAGAACAATTATATCTATATGTGTGCAAAGGAGGATTTCTCCGGAAGCCACAATTTCTCAGCTTCGTATGCCGAACATCAGCAAAACGCCGCACGCTATCGCCGCGCGCTCGACCGCAACGGCATAAAATAAGAGCCGACAGGTTTATTACATCAACGACATATATAATCCGCAAAACGAAACGTTTCGCCATTCCAGAACGAGCCGTCTATTTTCTTAAAACGAAGCGTACCGCTGGGGGTACTCCCCCACCCCAAAATATTTTCGACCGGCTTACGCCGGTATTCACATAATGCAAGAACGGAGTCCGGACACCATCCGACCCCCGTTCTTTTCGTTTTGTCGCTTCGCTCCCGCTTTTCGCGCTTCGCGTTACGCTGCCTCGCTCAACGACTTATACGCAGCCACGCTTTGCGCCCTCACGAGCTTGCCGCGGAAGGCCAGGCGCGAGCCGACATACGCATTCGCACTCGAGGCATCGTAAAGCGCATTCGCATTCGAGACACCGCCATTCGCGTACGCATAGCTGCACCCGCGATAGACCACACGGCCTGTGGCTGTGCTTATCCAGTATATGTCTGAATAGTATGTGCTCGACGAACCATTCATCGAGCCTACTGGCACTACTGCCATCAGCCTTCCATGAGCCACTGCCGTTATCCAGTTACCGCTATTCGTCGTGCCCTTTATCATGATCGTGCTGCCGTCAGGCATCCAAATGCGCCACTTGCCCTCATTGCCGCTCGTGTTCGGCAAGTCCACACCGTCCATCATGTCATACTTGTGCCCGTAGATGTCCTCATAGCCCAGGCAGCAGATATTGTTCACCTGCGTCACCTTTGCAGCACCATACTCGTCCTTGTCCACATACCAGGCATATTGGTGCACTCTGTTCTCGTCCACCAGACTGTTTGTAACATTCGGGTTGATTGCCTTTGCGCCCTCATAGCCTATAGTGTCCTGCATACCTCTTGACATCGTGCCGCCAGTCGTGCGCATATTCGTATGCGAGCCAGCGCCACACTGCTCCTGCATGTTCCTCCTGCCATACTTCGCGTATGCAAGGTTCGCAATGCGGAAGTGCATCAGAGCGTCAATCTGCTGCATACCCCTCTGCACGCTGTAATAATGGAAGTCCGTCCATGTCATACTTGCAGTGGTACTCCCGCCCGTTATGCAGGCACGCAGCTTGCTGCCCACAACAGAACTGCCCACAACAGCACACAGATGCTCCTCGTTGGCAAACCATTCAGGCTCCAAATCCTCTATCTTGCTGCTGTTGGATAGTACAACCTTGTCAAACTCGGCTGTGTTCAATATAGAGAAGTACAAAGTCTTGGCTCCCTCAGGCACATCGCTGATAAGATACATACCAGCCTCAAATCTGTTTCCCAGCGTTGGCACCACGACGCTCTTTACCACATTGCCGTTCACGTCGGCAAATGCGCTGCCCACAAGGTTCGTGCCTGGCACACTCGGCCAACGGACACGCTTGTGCTTCGACACATCCACCACGCACACCGAATAAGAGCTGTCCGTACTCATGGCATTTGTTATGGTGTCCCTGCCACTCATCACTTTCCTGCCTTTAGTGTAACCGCCCTGCACCGCCTTGATGTCATCAAGCGTCAATACGTCCACATTCGGCACAGCCGGCATGTGATCCTTGTCCTTCGAGCTGTAGCAGCTGTAGTCCTTGCTGTTCAAGAAGTCATTGATACCCTTGCTCCAGAAGAAAGGCTCGTGCATCATCAGGTCGCCCTCGCTGCCGTCAAGTTTGGCAGGGGTCCCGTCGGCATACTTGGTGCTGTCCTTATCGTCAAGCTCCATGTAAGTCATCTCGCCGTCCAGATTGTTCACCACGGTATCGACATTCGCTATGTTCACGTTCCTCGTGGTCGCCTTCTTTGTCACCTTCGCCAGCACTCTGTGGCGGTTCTTCAGTATCGCAGCCACATGGCCGCTTGGCTTGTAGTCGCTGCCGTACTTGTAGCCCGTGCCGTTATCCAGGTTCGAGAGGTTTGCGTCGTCTGCCACGCTCTCGTCACTCTCCAGCATTGTATATTCAGGCTGCTCGATGTTCAACTCCGGGTAGTGCTCGATGTATGCAGCATAGGTCTCATCATCAACGTAACGAGTTAGTCGGTATGTGCCTACCAGTCGGCAGCTCTCCACATTGCCGCCATTCTCGTCCACACCGCCCGTCTGCATCAGTGAGGCCAGCAGGCTGCCGTCGCCTTCCATGTCGATGCCGGTCACACGCAGATACTTCACGTTTCCGCACCTTGCGTGCAGCGTCTGCCAGTCCACACCCGGACAATTGTCAACCACAAGCCTGTTGATGTTGCTTGTGCCCTCAAGCGTCAGACCGCCGGTCGTCAGTTTGCTCAGGTAGCGCAGTTCCAGTGTCTGCAACGTTGCCGGGAGCGTTACGCTCGTCAGCGGAGCACCCTGTGCGAAGTTCACGCCGGTCAGGGCCGTCTTGCCTGCCCTCAGTGTCTCCAGCTTCGTGTTGTTGCTCAAGTCTATGCCAGTGAAGCTGCCAGACTTCAAGCCGGTCATATTCAGTGTACGCAGGTTTCGGCAGCCGTTCACCAGCAATGCGTTCAGCGTTGTCTGTGTCTGGCCGCAGCTCACGTCAAGCGTCCTCAGGGCGGAACAGTTGTTCAAGTTCAGAGTCTGGAGTATGGCATGGCTAACGTCCGTCAGGTCAAGCCCCATGATGCGGCTCGCACCGTAGATGTATTGCGGGTCATTCACGATGAGGTCTGTGTCAAGCGTCAGTTCCACCTGACTTCCCGTGTCCTCCGCAAGCACTGCGCTTTCGTGCGGAGTACCGCTCGTGTAGCCGTACCCGAAGAAATACCTCTCGCTCGCCGTGATTCTTATCTTCCGGTTGTCACTCCCGAACTTATAGCCGAAGTAGGCCGCGAAACTGTCCTTTCTGTATGTTCCGCACACATACTGGCTGTCCAGCAATGCAAAGCGGTTCTGGATGGTATAGGTGCGGTGGGCATATCGGCTGCCCTGGAGTGCATAGAGATAGTCATAGTAACTCGTAGTGCCGTCAGCCGTCGTCACACCCTCCGTCAGCGGTTTGATGTACTTGTAGATGCCGTCCTTGTTGTAGATGCGCTCACACCAGTTGCCCATCATCTCCTCATTGAACACCTTCAGCACATACTCCAGCGACATCGTGCTTCGCAGCTTGTCTGCCACCTCCCTCAGTTTGTCCGGACAGCCTCTCACAAGTTCCCACAGCACGGAGTCGTGTCCTGCAAACGCATACGAGCCGATGCTCTCGTCCATCGTCTCCCACGTTATCGTGTAGTCGTATTTCAGAACCGAGTCGTTGCGCTCACCGAACACCGTGTCCATGTCGTATGGGATGAAGTACCATATCTTGCCGTCCCACGTCACGAGCATCATGTTCTTCGCGCGGTTGTCCACAGCCATGAAGTAGTCCGTTATCAGATACCATGCAAACGGCGAGTCATTACCGAAGTATTCCGCATATTCGTTCAGGAATTTCGTCGGGTTGCCCTTGCACGAGTATATCCACTCCCAAAGGCGCTTCACCGCCGCCTTGTCCTCCTCATGCGCCGTCGCCCATGTGTCGTCGGCCTTGAAGCGGAACTCCAGGGCGTCGTCAAACGTGTCCATGTTGCTCGTACCGAACAGGCACAATGTCTCCGAGTTGTTCAGGAACTCCAGGCAGATGCACTTGTTGCGCCCGCCCTTCAGCGTAGCCTCGTCATTGAAGCCCTCGATACCCTCAAAACCGTAGATGATGCCGCTGCCGCTCTTCTCGTTGTTGAAGTTGTACTTGCCAAGATACACGTTCTCACCCGTGCCGTTATTGTCGTAGAACAAATCTATCGGGAAACCGTCCACGCCGATTCTCACATCATAGTTGCCCTTGTAGGCCATTTGTGGCGGAGTCAGCCAGCCGCATCTCTTCCAGATGTCGTTCACAACTCTCACCGCACCCGTATTGTGCGTAGATGAAGAGTCCGAGAAGTCCGCCTTCAGGCAGAATATGTCTATCGGTCTCGCACCGGGCTTGAACGAATATTTGAAGTCCGCTACCTCCACACCGTTCACATACAGCTTCGTGCCGTACTTCGTCGAGCGGCTGAAGTAGATGCGGTAGTTCTTTCTCGGGTAGGTCGTCGATGAGGTGCCTTGTATCCTCAGTCCGCACTGGTAGATGATGAAGTCATACTCCTTGCCGTAGGCTGAGTAGAAGTAGATGTCCACCGGAACCTCAAACTTCTTGTTGTTCGTCTGGTTCACAAGGTTCACGTCGCCCACGATGCGCATCACGCTCTTGCCCATCGCACGCAGTTTGTCTATATCTACATCAGTGCCCTCGTCGTCCATCACCTGGTTCTTTTCGAACAGCACCACCATCTCGTCGCTTGTCGGGCGGTCCACCATATAGTTCGACAGTTCCTCATCATCACCCAATGCACGGTTGTATATGCGCAGGTTCCTTACCTCCACGTCCGCGCTCTCACTCGTTATCCTGATGTTGGCCGGATCGTCCTGCAGAATGCTGTCTGTCGGGGCGTACTGCTTTGCACCGCTCAATATGCCGTTCACATACAGTTCCATCAGCCGGTTGCCCTTCTTCTCCTGGACCACGAAGGCTATCTTCAGTGTCATGCCGCTCGCGAACTTCGTGCCCACTTCCGAGCCTGCGCCCGTGCGCATCAGCGCCTCCTGCGTGGTCAGTCTGAAACCGACATTGCCGGCCATGCAGTCCACCACCGTGCCCTTGCGGTCGGTCACATTGGTGCAGGTCAGTTCCATCTCGTAAGTCGCACCAGTGGTCGTAGCATCGTTGCCGAATGGTTTGCAGCCTATCTCGATGTTCGCGCCGTTCGTCAGTTTCAGCGCGTCACCCGTCCAGCCGTTGCTCTGCCAGTCAAAGCCTTCAAACGCCGTTTGAACGTCGTTATAACGCCATTCCGCAGGACTGCTCTCCGCATTGCTCCTGCCCGCTGCCGTCAGCTTCAGCACCAGTCCCGATGTCGCCTCGCCAAGGTCGATGCCGCTTTCCGTCACGTTCACATTGAACTTGTATTCGGTCGTGCCGCACTTGAACACCATCGCCACTGCGCCTTTCTCCAAGAAGCGGTTCGTGTAGGTCTGTACCGTTCTCGGCACGCTCACCGTCTGTGTCCTTATGCCGTCCCTCCACACGCTCATGCTTGCAGGAGTTGCCGTAGGGTCATACGACACGAAGTCGAACAGCACCTGCTCATACTGGCCTGTGTCAATGGTCGGGGTGAGATGGTCTGCTGTAAAGACGCGCCCGTCCTTGAAAATCATCTTGGTTCCGATATATGGGGCACTGCTGCCGGTCTTCAATATGTCGAAATAGATGCTCTCGCTCTTCAGTGTCAGTTCCTCGCTTGCCTTCATCTCGGCCACCATCTGCACGGTATGTCTGCCGACTGCAAGTCCGGACATGGAGAGCGTGAAACTGCCGTTGGTGGTACCGCTCCTTGTGACGGAAACGGAGTCTTTCTGTATGCCGTCCACATAAAGGGTGACGGTCTTTGTGCCGCTTCCGCTTACGCCATAGGGTATGTCCACGTTCTCGCTCACGCCATAGCCGCCTTTTGCGATACACTCGGCGATATTGAAACCACTGCTCAAGGCAAGGGTCACCGCCTTCACGCTCACATAACTCTGCTTGGTCTGCGTCTTGCCTGTTGTCGGGTCTGTGGTGGTTGCCTTCACATAGATGTCCGTCGTGCCCAAAAGAAGGTATTTAGTCAGGTCCAGCGTATAGGTGCCCTTGCTCACGTCCTGCTGCGTGTCGGAATACATCAGTGTCGCGCCACGTTTCATCTGTATCTCCACGATGGCTTTCTGCCCCGTCGATGCTCCCTTCTCGTCACCGCTGCTGTATTGGTGGTCGTAGAACCATGTGAGTGTGGCCTTGTCGCCTTCCTTGATGACGGCCTTGTCTGTCTCCGCCGTCAGCACGATTTTGGTAGTGGAGGTGTCTCCGCCACCGCCGCCTTTTCCTGCCGGTATGTCCAGACCTACGACCTCTGCGCCGCTCTTGTTGGTCAGCGTCACACGCACGGTGCTCTCGTCATCGCTCAGCTCGGCACTGCCGCCGAATATGGTGTTGGCTTCGACCTCTGCAAGTTTGGCGGACACGGCCGCGTTCTGCACAGGATTGGTGGAGTTCGTGTTCAGGCTCTCGTCCACCTCTGTCTCGTTGATGGTGAGGTTCACGTTGCCCGCGCTGTCAAGCGTCTGTTTCTTTCCGTTTACAGAAATGCTCTTCACGTTGCCCGCACCGCCGAAGTCCTCCCAGCTCGCCACCTGTTCCCAACTGTCAAGGCTCGTGCCGATGAACTGTTTGGTCTCCCACTTGCCCTGTGCCGTCTCGTAGGTGATGCAGCGTCCCTTGGCACGTTTCTTCTCCTCCACGGCAACAATGGCGGTCGCCAATGTGTAGTAACCACTCTCAAGCGGGATTTCCTCTGTCACGTTGCAGGTGTTTCCGCCACTGCCGCCTGTGGCATATTCCTGCCATTTCTCCGCATCATGGAGGTCGTTGTCGGGGTCACCGGTGAACTGCCAGGACTCCCAGCCGTCCGCACTTCTGAATATCATCACGCAGCCGGTGGTGAACACTTTCTCCCCACCGGTGCTCTCGTTGCCGGCAATGGTCTCCAACGCTTCAGACCAGTCAATGAATATGCGGTCGGCATCACCGATAAGGCTGTTCACCAGCACCACCGGGTGGGTGTTGGCCGCTGCGATGGCATCATTCAGCTTTGCCGTGGCCGCATCGGCAAGCATGGCCGAATTGTTGGCCGTGAGTGCCGCGCCGGAAGCCACATCTGCTGCGTCTTTGGCCTGCTGTGCCGCAGTTCCGGCCGCTCTCGATGATGCGTCCGCTGTGGCGGCGGCTGCGTTTGCTCTCTTGGCCGCGTCTTCCGCAGGTTTCGCAAGCAGGGACACAGGCACACGGACAACCTTCTCACCCTGCATGGCCGGGAGTGAGTTCACGCTGTCAAGTGAGGTGGCGGTTTCCAGTTCGTCCACGCTCTGACTGTCTGTCTTTATCTGGTTCAGGACTTCCTGAACGACGGTCTTCTTCTCCTCGTCTGTCATATCATTCGTTGTTAGGGTTATTATCCAACTGCTCGTTCAGTCCGTCTATGAAGCCGGGAACGCAAAGACGCTCGGCGACGACGCGCACAAGTTTCACCTCGTCATCGGTGTAGTCCGCCTCCCCCTCACTCTCGTATATCTTCAGGGCGAGGGCGTGCGCCTTGATGCCGTTCACGTTGTTGTATATCATGTCCGCGAAGGTCTCGCGAACGTCCATCGGCCGCGCCTCCTTGTGGCTGACCGACAGGTAAACATTGAAATGCTGAAAGTCTATCCTTCTCATCGTATATCTGTTTTTAGCTTGAATGATTCAATATCTGGTAGCGGAAGCCGTCCACCTTGCTGATGAGCACTGTCACACTGTCCCCTTCTGCCATCTTGTAATTCGTGAGGTTCTCATTGTGGTCGTAGATGCCGTCCAACGTTATAGGTAACGACCCGGCTCGTACACGGAATGTCACAATTGTGGCAAAATCCTCGGGCAATTCACTCAGTCCGAACTTCTCAGCGACTGAGGACTCGCTTGGAAGCGTAACCTCCACCCCGGAGGATTTGTCTTTTTTGAAATACATCAGTATGATGTTCGCTTGAGAGAAATCTATCGTATATGTACTGCTGTTCGGGTCAAATGTCAGTATCTTGGCCTTGGTATTCACAAAGGAGGGGGCCATCAATGCTGCATTGGACCAGATACCGTAGTTCTTTGTTCCGCCTGAAACATGAATGAACAGACCATAATTCGCCTGGTCAAATCCATAGTTCCCGTATGTGTTCGGATGCTCGTTCACAATACGCCCGGTGGCGGTAAATGCACCGCCTGCAGTTCCAGGTATCACATCATTTCCGAACATCACATAACCGCTGTTCCCACCCACACGGAAGAAGTTGCTGTATATAGCAAGGGAACCGCCATCTCCGCTCTGCGTGGCTTCTGCGCCTATGCGTCCATTACCAATGGTAAAGCCACCTATAGTGCCCTTGTAAGATTCTATTTCGCCAATAAACTTGCCATTCTTTGCTTCGATGCTGCCATCTTCCAATATTTTGAAATTCTCATTGGCGGTCACAAGTCCCTCCAACTGTATGTTGGCGGCCTTTATCTTCACGCCGTCCTGTCCCGCACCGACAAAGGATTTCAAATTGCCGTCCCCGTCGATGGCGTACAGGCCCGACACCTTGGAGGTGGTGATAAGCCCTGTCTCCTCCAGCATATTCTCGTCCTTGTCGAACACGGCAGCGGAGATTTTCACAAGCCGCTCGCTCTGCTCGAACAATGTGCGGTAGCGGTGCGTCAGCGCCTCGTACTTGTCGGTGCTGAGCACCAGCATGTACATGTAGATGTCTCCGTCAAACTCCAGACGGAAGTCGCCCGTACCGTTCCACAGGCCGTTTCCGGTATATTGCACATAGCCTTCGGTCTCCGCGATTTCCTCTCTTATCTCCATGCTGTTGAAGTTGGCAAAGCCTGTCTTATCCACATTCTCGAAGCGAACCTTCAGCGTGCCGGCCTTGGCACAGCGGTAGAAGAATGTCAGATACACAGGCAGAGCCTCTTTCTGCCCCTCGTCATTGGTCGGGAACGTGGGCACATAGCGCAGGTTGCCGTGTTTCTGCAGTATGTACTTGTTGCGTATGCGTACCACCGTACGCCCCATGTCGGTGACCACGCTTGCGCCGTCGCCTTTCTTGGAGAGCACGTTGCCGTTGGCCCATATCCACTTGTTGCCGACAAGGAAGAACACGGTCTCGTTCTCGGAGTTCCATTTCTCCAGTCCCGATGTGAACGTGGGGTTGTTCAGATAGCCTTTCTCGCTCAGGAAGTCGTTCCGCACGCTGTCGATGGCACTCTGCACCTTGCCCTCCGTTATCTCCAGTTTGGTCTTGATGTCCTCGCCGGTGGAGAGCAGGAATGTGCCGCGCAGGTACACGTTGTCGGCATACAGGCCGTTGCCCTTCGGCTGGTTATCCAGTGGAAAGCGGTCGTCCTTGATGTCGTTAAGGTTGCCGAGCCTTGCACGCAGGGCGTGGTCAAAGTTCTTGGCGTTCACTCCGTCCAGCACGTCCACTCTCGGGTGGCCGTCCTCCGAGGCGGAGATGAGGACGAGGTTCTGGCGGTTCGCCGTCTCGGTGTTGCCCATAAGCACACACTCGTCGCCCTCTTCGGGCTGTGCGGTCTCAAACTCGGATTTCTCCACAAGTATGCCACCATTCGCGATGCCGGCCACTTCCACCCAATAGGCTTTCTGCGACGTGCCGGTGAACACCTGGCAGCGCATCAGGTCGTGCGCCACGAAGGTGTTCTCCTGCTCGAAGGTGATGTACCAGTAGTCGCCCTGCTCCCGCACCGTCTTTATCTTGCCGTTGGCCGCGCTGACGCAAATCTGTCCGCCCACGCTGCGCACCTTGTTTATCAGCAGTTCAAAGACATTCATCACGCGCCTCACGGTTATCTTGTCAACTATCAGGTGCGACAGCAGGTCCTCGTCAAGGCCGATTTGCCAGCCGTTGCCTGTCATGCCACTGCCGCCATAGTTGGCGCTGCGCAACAGTTCGCGCACCACAAGGGTGAGCAATTCGGCATTGCCCTTGCCATCGATGCGCCCATTCTCTTCCAGTCCGATACCGATGCCTTCCTCGAAAGTGATTTTCTTCTTCGCACGGTCGTTGCGTTTCTTGCTGATGAACTCCTGCTGGCTCCGTCTTGCGGAGAAAATGTTGTTGTCGGTCGGCTGCGTGTCGTCCCACGAGCGTATGATGTCGGGCAGGGCCACGCCCTCTGTCCTGGACTTAGTATAGTTCTTCAGCTCTCCGATGCTGTCGTTCACCTTGTCAAGCGCGCCTGTCTGCAGGGCGTCGCTGATTTCAAGGTCCATCTGGCTTGGCAGGTTCGCCTTGCGCGTTATCTTGGTGATACGGCTCTGCCGGTAGCCGTTCTCCGGGAAATACTTGTCGCTCACAAGCCGGACACGCCTGCCGACATGGAGCACGGCATTGTTCTCCTCCACCCACACATGGTCGGTCGGAGCCTTATAGACGCTGATGTCCTTCCAGTGCTCGGCATTGTACTTCTCCACCGCATTCAGGAACTCCTCCTCCGCTATCGGGTAGTACTCGTCGGGCATGCGCACGTTCCACAGGATATAGTGGTCGCCCACTTTGGGCACGAGCTTTCCTCCGGGCAGCTGGGTGTCGTCGTCATACGGCCAGATGGTGATTATCTCGAACTCGCGTGTCTTGCTGTCGAAGTTCACCTCGAAATAGTGGTCGTCACCGGTACCGAGCCCGGCAAGCTCACCGTCCTGGAACGAGACGCGCTTGGTCTCGCCTGCCAGTTCATAGTCGTTGGGATCGAAGTTCAGCGTGTCGTCCCCGAAGTAGTAGATAGTGAACGCGTTGCCGTCATCGTCCTTGACATTCTCGCTGCGCACACTGCTCACCTCACCGGTGCGTCTTGGGTAGATGCCGCTGAACGCGTCTTTCTCGTAGTGGTCATAGATGCCGTACTCGTCGGTGTGCAGTTCCACATACTGGCGACCGCCGGGCAGCATCAGACGGCTGTGGCCGTATTTCTCCGCATCGATGTTGCGGGTGCTGCCTATCGGGAACAGGCGCGTGTAGAACTTGTTGGTGTTGTCAGTGTCACGCTCCAGGCTCGTCAGTCCGTTGCCGTACCCCAATATTATTTCCTCGCCGTGCTCGCATCTGCAGATGTTCACGGTCTGCCCTTCCACCCACCACTCGGCACTGCCGCCCACTTTCTCGGCTATCTCCTTCAGCGCCTCGTCGCAGTACTTGCCCTCGTAGTCGATGACAATGAGGTCGGTGCCGTCCACCTGCCCCACCTTCCAGTCGGTGGTGTGCCCCATGCCGTTGTTGATGCACTTCACCACCATCGCCACATGCTCTCTTGGAGTGGCGGTGAGGGTGAACACGGGCTCGGCATTGTTGTCTGTGGTCTCCAGCACGAGGAAACGCTTTATCAGGCTCTCGATGCCGTAAAATTTCACGTCATACGACCACTCGCCATCGCTCTTCTGGGCAGGGGCGTATTTCTCGGTGAGCCAGTAGCGCTCGCCCTCAAAGTCCACATAGTCGTTCACATCGAGGGGTATGTGCTCGTAATGGGTGAAGGAGAGCGTCAGCACGTTGTCGCCCTGAACCTCCTTCTGCTGGGTGCTGCCGTCACCGGGCGAGATGTCCGTCCGGGCGGTGCCGTATTTGTCGTATATCGTCAGAACCATATAGGAATGCTGTTTGAATGTCATTAGATGATGGGGACAGGCTCGCGGAACTTCACCTTGAACTTGCCGGCGTTCACACCCTCCTTCCACAGGTAGGTGAGCGGTGTGAACTTGGGACTCTCGCTGTATTTCACATGCAGGGTAAGGTCAAGCTGCGTGAATACGATGTCCAGCCAGCCGCCCTTGCCCTGTTTCAGGAAATTGATGAACGAGAAGTATTTCCGCAGCCAACCCGCCTGTGTCTTGTCATACAGGGCGAAGTTGAGCGTGATGTCCCTCGGCTCGTTTCTCGGTGTAAGCGTGGCGGAGTATTTCTCGCCCTGCTCCTCGCGTATGTTCACGGCGGTGTCGTTCTTCGTCTTGCTCGGTGTGAGTATGGCGGTGAGGTTATCCATGCCGCCACGTTTGTCCTCGACGAGGAACACGCCGTATTCTTTCCAGATGTCAATGCCGTTCACCAGCACCAGCCCTCCAAGTATCTTGTCCATGTCATTTTACTTTTAGTCCGTCCCTTACTATTTTTCTGATGTCCTCCTTTATCTCGCCAAGATGCCCCGCGCTCGTGCCGGTGTTCTCGGCAATCCGGGCAAGGTGGCTCTCGGCAAGGTTCATGCGGTCGGCCACGGTCTCCAGACGCTCGTCCATGCTTGACCAGTGCTGCAGTCCGCTGGTGAACATGCCCTCCAGTTTCGTGCCCTGGTCCTGCGTCATGGCGGTAAAGCCTCCGGACTTCGCGCTCTGGCTGGTACCGCCCGTGTCCTCGTAGCCGGTGACCTTCGCCCACTCGTCCCTGCGTTTCAGCCCTTCCGCCACTATCTCGTCATAGCGGCGGTTGAAGTCCTCGATGTCCTTTTCCGTCAACTCGCCGTTCTTGTCGGAGATAAGCTGTGCCCAGTCATCGTACAACTGCTTCAGCTCACCGTTGATGAGGTCTTCCATGGAATAGCTCAGCAGGGCTTTCTGCATGTCCGTGGCGAAGTCCTCGGCAAAGTCCCTGGAGGTTTTCTTCATGTCCATCAGGTTGGAGATGAAGCTGTCCTTCATGCTGTCGAAACTTATCTGGGTGATGGTCTCGCGCCAGCTGTCGGTCAGTTCCTCTATCTTTCCTGCCTGGTCCGCGTAGTCCTGCAGCTTGTCCAGCACACGATTTCCATAACCGCCCTTGCCGGTGTTCTTGATGTACTCGGCTATATCCACATTGGAGAGGAGTTTCTTCATCTCCTCCGGTGTAAGGCTCCAGATGCTGCCGTCGAAGTTCTCCTTCACGTTCTGCCTTATCCATGCCGTCTGGTTATCTGAAAAGCCGTTCCAGTAGTAGTTCCAGCTGTGGTGGTGCTTCCAGTAGCCTGCCTGTGCCTGCGCGATGCCCAGGTAGTTGGCGTTGGTCTCCTCCTGGTTGCGCTTGGCCTGCTCGTAGGCATCGGTGGCTTTCTGACCGTAGCTTTTCTCCATCACATCGGTCAGGTCCTCGATGGCGTTCTGCAGGAGTTCCGTGCGCTCGGTCAGATTCTCTATGGTCTTCTTCACCTCTTTCTCGTTGCCGTTCAGACCGAAGAGGTCGTCTATGCCGAACCACCCGGCAATGCCGCTGAGCAGCCCCTGCACGATGTTGCCCACGTCCTTGATGACATCGATGATGATTTCGGGAAGTTCCTCCACCACCTTGTTTATCGTGTCGGCCACCTTGTCAAGCAGGTCGTTGATAAAGCCTTTCGGGTCATCGCCCAACGCGTCGAGTATCTGGAGTATGGCACCGACGATGCCGCCCACCTTTCCGCCCAGCTCGCCCAACGACTTGCCGATGCCGTCAGAGCCTTTGGAAAGCGAGGTGATAAGTTTGGTGATGCCGTTGGCAAAGCCGTACAGTGAGCCGTCCGACATCTCGTTCAGGTAGCTGGTGAAATTTTTGATGCCCTGCGCCGCCGCGTTGGTGTTGTCGGTGAGGGTTTTCCGTGCCTTGTCGCTGGCCTCCTGCGCCTCGTTCTGCGACGCAGCCGTCGCATCGACCTTGCCCTGCGCTATGTCCACCGCTTTCTGTGCGATTTCCTTTGAGGCATCGTCGGTGGCATCGGCAAGGTCTTGCTGCGCCTGTTCCAAATCGGTCACGGCCTGCGTGTGGGCGTCGGTTTTCTCGCAGAGCGTGCGCACGCTGTCCTGATAGGCTTTCACGTTCTCTGCGATTGTGCCCCATATCTTGAAGTTGAAGGCGCTGGTGCTGTTGCCACCGATCTCGTCCTTCAGTTTCGCCTGCAGGTCGGTATATACCTTCTTGTTTTCCGCCGAGAGTTTCTTGAACTCGGAGGTCTGCATGTACTCCTCTATCTTGGCGAGTGTCTCTTTCGCAACGTCTTTGAGCACGTTGCCGACACCCTCGAAAGTGGTGCTCCAGTCTATGTTCAAGGCGAGGTTCTGGGCATCGGTCTGACTGACGGCAGCATCACGCTCCTTTTCGAGCTTGCGGACTTGCCACCGCTTTTCCTCCGCCGTGCCGTCGCCCTCGTTCACCTCGCGTATCTTCTCGGCGTATTCCTTGGCGATGGCGTATTTCTGCTCCTGGAGCGTACCATACTCGCGCAGGTAGTCCACCATGGCCTGGAGCTCGTTCTTCAGAGATTCCTTGTCGATTTCCTCCAGACCCTTGCGCTGTTCCTCCTGTGCCAGACGAAGCCGTTCCGCAAGGGCTTCACCCTGCTCCTCCGTGAGATTTCCACCCTGCGCATCGCGCCACTTGACCTCCTGCGCCTTTATCTCGGATTCCTCTTTCTGGTAGTTGAACTTTATCTGCCGGATTCGCTTGGCACTGCCCTCAGCCATCTGGTCGATGCTTTCCTGCTCGTTCTCCTGACGGAGCCGCGCAAGTTCCTCGGCCCGCTTTTGCTCGGCCGCCTTCTCGCGCTCCAGTTCTTTCTGCCGGTCCCTGTCTCCGTTGCCACCAGTCGGCTTGTGTTCGGGCTTGGAATGGCCGCCTATATTGCTGTTCTTGCCTATCTTGCCCATTTCCTTTGTCAGGTCCTCCGCCTGTTTGAGCAGGTCGTCACGGAGTTTCTCGGCATCGGCGATGGCCTGCTCCTTGTTCTTCTCATTCTCTTCCTTGATGATGGCCGACGCGTCTATCTGGCCGTTGGTCTCTCCTTGCGCAAAATAAAGAAGAGACTTCTTGAACCACCCCATGGAGCCATCGACATCATCTGCATCGGTCGCCTTCAGCTTGTTCACCTTGTCGTCGGCTTCCACGGCCTTGTTGACCAGTGCCTGTGCCTTGGCCTGCAGGAAGAGCATCTGGATATAGTCGGCCGCTTTCTGCGTGAGGACATCGTACCACTCGGCAACGGTGTCATAGTAGCCGAAAGCCTCGCCGTACTTGCGGTTCAGTTCCTCGGTCTTCTTCTTTTCCTCCTCCTTGCTGCCGGTGAACTCCTTCAGCTCGCGAATGGTGTTGTCTATCTCGAAACGGGTCTTTATCATCTGCGCCCTGCCCTCGCTCTCCACCTCGATGAGCTCCTGCGCCTTCTGCCGTGCCTCCTCCTGCGCATCGCTGTATTTGTTGAACAGGACTATCAGGCCGGTGATGACGGCGGACAGACCCAGCGTGAGGGTCGCCATGAGCGCAGACGCCGCTGCGGTGGAGATGCCGAGAGCTGCCGCCAGCCTTGTGTTGGCCGCCGTCAGCAGGTTCTTCATCTTCACCACCGTCACCAGTCGGAATGCGGAGTCTTTGTTCAGGGTGTTGAACACCTGCTGCAGACCCATCGTGACGGCCATGACGGACTGCACCCTCGCCTGTATCTTGGCAAGGTTCTCGTTTTCGGAGGCGAACAGGGACACGGCACCGGTGGCGGCGGTGAACATGCCGGACAAACCGCTGATGCCGGACATGAAGCCCTGCAGGTTGGCATCATCGTTGGAGAGTATCTTGGTCTGGGTATGGAGGTCGGCGATGGTATCGGACAGCAGGGCTGCCTTCTCCGCCATCTCGCGGTACTCTTCCGTGTCCTGCTTCCCTTCCAGACGCATCTTGGCCATCGCGTTCTGCAACTCGCGCAACTGCATGGCCAGACGCTTGTTGCTCTCCCGGTTTTCCTCCTGCTCGCGTGTGAGGCTGGCGAGTATCAGCTTCTCTTCCTCCAACGCTTTCTTGGCGGCGTTGAGTTCGGCAAGGGCTGCGGACTGGGCGTTACCGGGGGCTGCGTTCTTGTAGGCTTTCTCCAGCTCCTTGATACAGGACGTGGTGTACTTCACCAAGTCCTTGCTCTCGGCGATACGCTCGGCAAGGGTCTTCTGCGCCACAGCCGCCGTGGTGCTGGACTCGGAGAGCTTGCCATGCTCCTTCTCTAAGTCGGACACAGCCTTTTCCGCCTGGCGGTGTTGTTTCTCCAGATAGACGAGGGTGTTCCGCTCCTCGTCCAGCACCTTACGGCAAGCCATGACATCGGCGGCGAGTTCCTTCTGGGCGGTACCTGGTTTCATGCCTGCAAGCTGCCTCTCCATACGGCTGAGGTCTGCGGCCACGCCGTCAATGACCTTGTGCTGCTCGGCTATCTTGGCGTTCACCAGCTCGGCCGCTTTCTTGGCATTATAGATGAGGGTGTCGATATGCGCGTTGGCATTGTCGATACCGTCACTCAGTTTGTCCTTCATCAGGAACTCTATCTCTACGGGCTTGCTCATGCTTTCAATTCAGTTTACTTTGGAAAAATCCTGCTATGTCTTCGGCTTCCTCCTCGGCGGTCTTGCCGCTGTCGGGTCTGCCTGCTTTCTTCTTGATGTAACGTGGGGCATCGCACAGCATCATGATGAGGGTCTGGTAGTTCACGCCGTGGAGTATGTAGTCCACGCTCCAGCCTGTGGCGCTGGCTATCTGCCACACGAATCCGAAAGGGCTATGGGAACCTTCATACTCGGTCCTTAACTCCCCTTCTTTCCTTGGCTCAGTCTCAGCTTCATCGGGTTCGTCCGTTCCGCGGATCTGATAATACTCATAAAAGGGTCTGTGCCCATCAGCCGCTCGAACTGCTCGGTGGCGGCCACCTGGTACCGGTACGCCACAAAGTTGCGCACGAGCCATGCGGTCAGCCCCACAAGCAGATGGCGGGATATATATCCCCTGCACACGGTGTAGGCGATAATGCGCGACAGGCATTTGCCGTGTTTGGCAATGAAACGCATCTGCCCCAGCTTAGGCATAGTCCGCACCTCTTCTGCCGTTATGTCCATCTCCAGGTACTGCCGGCCGATTTCTATCTGCCCTGCCAACGTGGGGCGTTTCATGGTGACGCGCACCTTCAGCGGTTTCTTGCGGAACGGCAGTCGTATGTCCTTAAACGGCACGGAGACACCCCTGTCAAGGAGTGCCTCCGCCGCTTCTTTTTCGAGTGCTCGGTTCATACGCTACTCCCCTGGTTTAGTGTCGGCCACATCATAGGGAGCACTGCCGTCGTCTGGCGCGTTCACCGTCAACTGACACTCTATCTTGGAGACTTCGGTCAGGGTGAGCTTGCCACCAAGGTTGGCCATAAGGGTGGCACTCGGTATCGTCACGGTCTGACCGCTCTTCAGCTGAATCTCACACTTGTCACGGAGTTCCACAAGGTCGGTCGGGGCTTTCCAACCGGTATAGGCTCCTTGCGTGCCGACAAGCGTTCCACCAAGGGCGAGTTGGAGGTTCTCGTAGTCCAGCTGTATGAGGTTGAACGTGGGGGCTATAGTGCCGTTCTTCGTGACAAGAGTCAGCACGGGGGCACCGGGCACCTGCTCGGCATCCACATCCACTTTCTCGGGCTTGGCTCCACCCCAGTCCCAGCTGCCCTTCTCTATATAGCCGACTGTCTTGTCACCAAACTTTACGACACCGATGCCGTACATGAATTTCTTACTTTCTGCCATATTTTTCTTGTTATGATTGTTAATACTGTGCCGGTCGCCACTCCGACAATAAAGGCGATGAGAAGCATCTTCCACGGATTTGAACTGCGTTCCTTTTCCGTTCTGGCTTCATTCTTCTGCTGCTCCAATGCTTTCTTGTAGCTCGCCATCTGGCGCTCATAGTACTCGCACTGGCGTTGCAGACTGTCGCAAGTGGCATACACCACGATGATGCCACCTTTATTCTGTACTGTTGCGCTGGCTCGTCCGTTCTTGGCCCGGAACTCTGCCTTTTCGGGCAGGTTAGTCAGTTCCGTCAGGGGTATCTCCAGCTTGGCTTCCTCCTGCGGTACAGTCTCCGTCCATGTCTGACGCACCTCGCTCTGGAGGGTGTCCGCGGATACTTGTTTCACGCTTTCCTCCGTGGCTACGCTCGCTTTTCGGCTTGTCGCGCAGCCCGACAAGAACAGGACAGTCATCATGATGCTTGCAACTGTTCGCAGTGTCGATAGCCTTCCGAAGACGCGCCATCTCGCGTTTCGAGGCTTCGAGGTATCTTCTTGTCTCATTGAGTTCTTCCTTCAATGGTTTCACGATGTTCTCTACCAAGATACGGGTGGCATGCTCGGCGTTGTCCATACGCACCGTCTCGGCATCGGCTTCCGCCTTCATCGATTCCGCTTTCGCTTTCCTTATGGTAGCCCGTAGCGTGCATATTGCAACAATGGTAGCCACCAGACCTCCGCCAAGGAGGACGTTCAGGACTTCGCTGATATTCATGCCATCCATATTTTTACTGTTGGTATATTCCTATTGACTTGAGCCACTTGGCTACATCGAAGGCAGGGCAAGCTTTATTCACGCCCGGAAGGTCACAATGACCTACAATCTTGATTTGCGGAAAACGCTGATGGAAGTTCCGCACATAGTCGGTCATTGCCTTCAGCTGCGCAGGGGTGCGGGTGTCCTTGGGATGCTTCATATCCTTGGTGCAGCCACCAGCATACACCACATGGCGACTCACACTGTTATAGCCCTTGGCACCGTTGGTCACTTCCCACGGATCAACCTCCGCATCTTCGTTGTTATCGACAAGGCGTTCCACCTTGCCGTCCAAGTGTATCAGGTCGGTATAGCCTACCTGCTTCCAGCCACGCCCACCCTTGCTTACCGGGTCAGTGTGCCAGTGGCGTATCTCCTTCGAGGTTACCTCACGGCCTTCAGGGGTGGCTGTGCAGTGTAGGACTAAATACTTCATTCTCGCCATTACGCTTCAGCTTTATATCCGCTGGTCATTACGACACCTGCGTCTGCCTTCTTGAACATGCAGATGAAGTAGTGGCGGAAGTTTACCTTGTTGCGCTGGTACTCAGGGTCGTTCTCGGCAGGGCTCCAGTACATCTTGGTGGAGCCAGTAGCCTTGAACACACGCTGTGTATAGAATGCGAATGAGCAGTGGAAATCACCTACGGTATCTCCCTTGTCGCCGACTGCCTTCTTCACTCCATTGGATGTGTAATAAGGGGTATTGGCAAATTCATAAATGTCAAAGCCGTAGAGCTTACCCACCTTGCCGGTGTTGCGGTCGATGTTGTACTGCTCCTTAAAACGCTGATCGGTCTCCAAGAGGTCGTTCACATGGTCGGTACACAATACGAGGCGACGGTTGGTGGTCGGAACGCCCAACTTGTCGAGGGCTGCCTTCATCGCAAGCAGGTCCTTGACGGTCATTTTGAGACGACCAGTAGCAGCATCACGTTCGCCGGTGGTGGTCAGCACTGGGGTCTTGGCTGTATTCTTCTGGGCGCAGAGCGCATGTGCTGCCTTGGCGAACTTGGCATCGTTGATGGCGTTTGAATGACTCTCCTTCACTCGGGCAATCTTGTCGTAGCTGATGGCGTACAACTCATCATCGGTGATAGGGGTCACCTTGGTCTGGAACTTGTCAAGCTTAATGGCGATGTCCTTGTCATCAAGTGCCTGCAAGGGGATTGGGTAGGTGGTGTTGTTGACAAGCACGTCAGGGTCAACGCCAACCTCCACCAAGTGAATCACATCATTGTCAACGATGCTTGAACTGTCGGGGATTCCATCAAGCCAAGTTCCTGCGAGAAACTCACGCAAGGACTTAACCAACTCTCCAGTCCAAATCTCCTTAAGCACGCCCTCGCGTGCCACGCCCACTGGCATTGCACCGCTCACGGCTAATGCGATGGCATTGGCACCTACTGCACCTGCCACGGGCGATACGCCCAAAGTCATACCGAACACGGCTCCTGTAAACGCATTGAACAGCAAAGCCGTAATCATGGTCAAAATTGTTTTCATTCTTTTTGTATTATTGGTTTGTACTAAAGTTCACACTCCATGCCGTACTCCTCCTTGTAGAGTCGTTTATACTCCTCGGGCTGCTCTTTGCGGAGTGTAAGGAGTTCAGCAGACGGCACATCGCTCAGTTTCTTGTATGTGGCAGGCTGCTGGGTTGGAGCTCCACCCTGGTGGCCGATAACGGCACTGAGCTTCATCTGTGGCGACATGGCAGAGATGATGCGCTCCAACTTCTCCTGGCCAATTTCCTTGCCGAGGTTAATGAACTCGTCCTTCTTGTCTGTGGCGATACGCTTCTCTCCGACTGCTTTCTCCACGACGGCAGTGATACTGGCAAGCGTGAGGGTCTCCTTCTCCTTTTGGAGTCTCTCGTTCTCTTGCTTAGCGGCATTCAGCTCGCTGAGCTTGGCGGTGATCTCCGCATCAGTCGCCGTTTCCGGCAAGCCCAACTGCAGGGCATACTGTTTCTGTTCCATTTGTTTTTGATTATTATTGTTCAACATTGGCAAGGGACACTCGCTGTCCTTGCCGAGAGTAATCTTCTTGCCGTCCTTCTGCAGCACGATGGCATCATCATTGGCTCCAATGTCCACCAGACTGACTTCAAACAGTTTGCTCTTGGTGACGGTAGGACTGGTCTGACCCTGCACAAGCAGTTCGGGGTCCTCACTTGTCTCCAGAATGTCAAGCCCTGCGCTCACCATCTTCAGACTGCCGAACTCATACTGCTTCTTACAGCGTGTGGATAGTTCGGATGCTTCGTCAAACATCAATTCGCCGGTCACTTCACCATCCTCCACCTTCAGGTCTTTCACATAGCCTATCACATTACCACGCTCGTGCATATACAGCAGGACGGGGTTGCGCTGATACTGCTCCACGTTCATGCCAGCTGTCAGCACTCTTGTGCCGTAGCTGTTCAGGCTGTCGTTGGTTATTCTTACGCGTTTTCCTTTACTCATATCATTGTCGTTTTCTGGGCTGCATTGCCCGATTCGCAGTGCAATATTACGAGGTAATTGTCTGTCCGCCAAAAAAGTGTGCAATGGTTGCACACTTCTATGAAACCATTGCACACTTTTTTGGAGAGCCACCGAAATCGTGGCACTTTTGCAGAAGGAATCGGGGCGTGGTATGCCCTGATGTGAACAAAAACCTTATCAACATGACAAAGGCAGATATTGAAAAAAAGAAATCGCTGGCACGCACGCTCTATCTTTCGGGCATGGAGCAGCAGGAGATTGCGGAGAAGGTGGACGTGTCGCGCGTCACCATATCCAAATGGTGCTCAGCCGAGGGGTGGAAAGAGGCTCGTGCCGCCAAGAACATCACACGCCCTGAACTGGTGAACAAACTGTTGCTCACCATCGACACACTCATTACACAAGTGAATGGTTCTGACGACCCTGCACTCATTGCAGGACTTGGCGACAAGCTGGCTAAACTCTCGTCGGTCATTGAGAAGCTCGACAAGAAGGCCAATGTGGTGGATGCCATCGAGGTGTTCATGGCGTTCTCCAAGTGGCTGGAGTACCGCTCGCAGACAGACCCGGAGGTGACTCCCGAACTGATGCGTGTAATCAACAAGTACCAGGACATGTACATCACAGAACAGATGGGCATAAAATAGTGGAGGCAGCCTATGGCAACAGCAGCGGAAAAGAAAAAGGCATACGAGGAGTGGAAAGAGCGATGCCGGCAAGTGCAAGCCATTACGGACACGTCACTCCTAAAAAGCGAAACGCCAGTAGAAAGGGACATGCGTATCAAACGCTTGCTCAACAACTACGCAGCGTTCTGCGAGTATTACTTCCCACACTTCCTGCAATTGCGTGACAAGACGACCGGTGAGGTCATACGCACCATTCACAACGCTCCGTTCCACAACGAAGCTGCACGCAAGGTCCGAAACACGCCCGACTTGAAGGCTGTATTCATGTGGCCACGCGGTCACGCCAAATCGACCCACCTTGATGTATTCACGCCGCTCTGGTTGATGTTCCAACCGAAGCGGCTTATCAACTTTATGGTGGTTGTCGGAAAGTCGGAGGACAATGCCGACCGACTGCTTGGAGATATTCAAGCGGAACTGGAATACAACCAGCGTCTCATTGCCGACTTCGGACAGCAGAAGAACGACGGCGGATGGCAGGAGGGCGAGTTCAAGACAAAGAGCGGTGTGAAGTTCCTTGCCTGCGGTCGTGGACAGTCGCCTCGTGGTCTGCGTGACCGTGAATCCCGTCCTGACTACATCGTCATCGATGACCTTGACGACGATCAGCTTTGCAAGAACGACAAACTCGTACACGACCTCACCGACTGGGTGAAGGAGGCTCTCTTTGGTGCGCTTGATGTGGGCCGTGGACGCTTCATTATGGTGGGCAACCTCATCAGCAAGAACTCTGTGCTCTACAATCTCTCACGTACAAAGGGAGTGTTCCTTTCTAAAATCGTAGCGGTCGATCGTAACGGAGAACCGGTATGGAAAGAGAAATGGACCAAAGAGGAGGCGCAGGCTTACCGCGACTTCGTGGGCTATCGTGCCTGGGAAAAGGAGATGATGCACAACCCTATCGTGGATGGTACGATCTTCCGTGCGGATTGGATTCGATACAAGCGTTTGCCAAAGCTCGAAAAGTACGACATGATTGTGTGCTATACCGACCCGTCGTTCAAATCGACAACCTCGAACGACTACAAGGCGAGCCGCGTTTGGGGAAAGATTGGCTCGGAACTGCATCTCATAGACAGTTTCGTGCGCCAGGCGACAGTCAGCGAGATGGTTCGATGGCTATACGACCTCTACGAGCGTACACGCGACACGGTGGCTATTCAGTTCTTCATGGAAGCGAACTTCATGCAGGATGTGATTTTGGACGAGTTTGCCGTGGAAGGTGAGCTGCGTGGCTACCAGCTGCCCATCATGCCCGACAAGCGAAAGAAGCCAGACAAAATCCAGCGTATCGAGGCGGTCAGTCCTCTTTGGGAACGTGGCTTTGTCTGGTACAACGAGCGCAAGAAGGAAGACCCCGATATGCAGGTGGGCATAGAACAGACGTTGGCGTTGGAGCGTGGCAGCCGTGTGCATGACGATGCGCCTGACGCTGATGAAGGCGCTATATGGATACTCCAGCGCAATACAAGACAGGAAAGTTTCAAACCGGTGTTCGGCAAAAGACCGACCGCTAAAAACATTTGGTAACAATTGGTGTGCAAACGAGAGCAGAGACAAAATTCATTTTGACTCTGCCAAGTGCAGCCAGCAATCTACAAAGTAAATGATACAAGTAATAAAGGACATTATCTGGGGATGGCAGTGCAAGCGTGCCATCAAGAAAGCCAACAAGCTCTCAAAGCTGCTTGGCATGAAGTATTATGTGATTTACATGAACGGCTCGCTGAAGGTCGTACCGAAACGCACCATCCGCGAACTGGTTGCCAAGCACCGCTTCCGTAAGGGTGTAAAGGTTGCCGACATTGAGCGTCGTGCCATTTATGTGACGCATTAGGAAGGAGGCTTACTATGTTTATCACGGAAGAGGACTACAGAGTGGTCATAGGCGAAAATGCGCTGAAGGTCGTGTCGCAGGCATCGCAGGAGATACGCGACAATGCGGAACTGGAGGCTTGCGAGGAGATTGCCGGCTACCTCAGACCAAAATACGACACGGAAGCGGTGTTCTCGGCTGAAGGCGAAAACCGCAACCGTTTGGTGGTAATGTATGCCGCCGACATTGCGCTCTATCACATGATTGCCGCTATGCCCCAAAAGATGGGCAGCGAAATACGCAAGGAGCGCTACGAGCGTGCCATAAAGTGGCTGGAAGGCGTGCAAGCCGGAAAAATCATCCCCGACCTGCCGCTCAACACCGACGAGGACGGCACACCGACTGGCGACTTGCTCATATTCGGTTCACAGAAACAATTACGACATAACTGGTAACGCTATGGATATAAAGAACTTTTTCAGCGGTATGTTCGGAGGTGGCAGTCAAAATATACTGCACACGCCAAACGGGGACTTCAACCTTGCGAAGTCGTCTGACCGCAAGCGCATAAAGAAGATGGTCATCGAACTGCAACGCACCACCGATGCGCTTACACGCAGGGACATTGCCGACTGGCGCAACGCCTGGCAGATGGCTATAAATGTGGACAGCCCGAACCGCCAACGTCTCTACGACATATACCGCGATGTGGATATTGACCTTCACCTATCGGGCTGTGTTCGCCAGCGTGTAGGATTCGTCATGGCGAAGTCCTTCAAACTGGTCGATCCAAAGGGTAATGAGAGCGAGGAGGCACACCACTATTTCGACCAGGCTTGGTTCAAGCAAATGCTCGAATATGCGCTTGCCGCCAATCTTTGGGGACACTCGCTCATCGAACTTGGCGACCTCACCACCGATGGCGACGGATGTCCTTGCTATACGGATGTGAAGCTCATTCCACGGAAGCATGTCATTCCAGAATACGGCCGTGTGATTCAACAGCTCGGGCAGGACTGGACTGCGGGCATCGACTACCGCTCAGCCCCATTCTCTGACTGGCTCATAGAAGCCGGACGGCCTGACGACCTCGGACTGTATCTGAAGGCTGCCACGCAGACCATTCCTAAGAAAAACATGTTGGCATTCTGGGATTCCTTCGGCGAGATTTTCGGTATGCCGATGCGTATTGCACGCACCACCTCACGCGACCCCAAGGAAATGGGACGACTTGAACAGATGCTCAAGGGTGCCGGAGCAAGCCAGTACATGGTGGCAGGGCAGGACACCGAGATTGAATTCGTCGAAAGTGGAAAGGGCGATGCCTTCAACGTCTATGACAAACGCATCGATCGAGCCAACTCGGAACTGTCAAAGCTCATCATCGGGCAGACGATGACCATCGAGGACGGCAGCAGTCTTTCACAATCAGAAACACACCTTGAGGTGTTCGAGAACCTGGTGGAAAGCGACTGCACCATGCTGCGCGACATCGTGAACAACCAGCTTATCCCACGCATGGTGAAGCATGGCTTCCCCGTCAAGGGGCTGCGCTTCGAGTGGGACGATGCGGTGGACTACACGCCGGAGCAGCAGGTGGCATACGAGACGATGATCGCCGACCGCTACGAGGTGGACCCGATGTACTTTGCGGAAAAGTACAGCATGCCTGTGGGTGAACGGCGCAACGCCACACCCATGCTCCAGGCTGGCGGTGACGATGATGACGACGAGGGCAACAAAGAGCCGGACGACAAGAACAAGAAGAAACGGCAGCAGAACATTCACGGCGGTTTTTTCGACTGAGCCCCAGTGATTACCTGGGGCTGCACCGACGCTACGCCCAGCTGTTAGACGATGGGCCGCAGACTTTGTCGCTGTCAAAGGAGCGTGAGGAGGAGATACGCAAGCAGCTCTCCGAACTGTTCGACGGCATGATGCGCACGCTCTACTCGTTGGAGGGATCGCAGTTCCGCATTGAGGTGCTGGCCGAGCCGAAAATCCAGAAGTTCATCGATGCCCATGCCGGTGTGCTGGACTCCACTTTCAAAAAGGTGGAGATGTCCGATGCCATGCGCAAGCGGCTCCAGCGGTCTGACTACATCTTCTCCGGCATGAAAACATTCCACGAGTTGAACGAGGCGTTCCCGTCCTTGCTGGATTCTAACGGCAATAGAAAGACGTTCGAAGCCTTTTTGAATGATGTTCGGAAGATAGACAACACCTACAACTCCAACTACCTCCGTGCGGAGTACAACTTCGTACAGTCGTCTGCGGAGATGGCTGCCAAGTGGGAACGGTTCTCTGAGGACGGCGACCGCTACAACCTCCAGTACCGCACGGCTGGCGATGGCAAGGTGCGCCCGGAACACGCTGCGCTTAATGGCGTGACGCTTCCGCCGTCAGACCCGTTCTGGGAGGAATATTATCCACCAAACGGATGGAACTGCCGTTGCACCGTAGTGCAGGTGCGCAAGTCCAAATATCCTGCCACGCCCCACGATGAGGCAATGGCGCTTGGCGAAGAAGCTCTTCAACGTGACACAAAGGGCATCTTCCATTTCAATCCAGGAAAGGAAGACAAGACCATACCAGACTACAACCCCTACACTATTCGTCGGTGTCGTGACTGCGATGTCGCAAATGGCAAAATCAAGCTGGCGAGATTTGTTCCAGAGAATGAGTTGTGCGAAGCGTGCAAGCTACTTCGGTGCATCAAAGATATTCAAAATGAACACATAGAAAAGAATCGTTCCTTATATGGCAAACTCATCAAAGATGATAAATATAAAGATGTTGCCTTTGATGAAAAGAACGGGGGCTTAAAAGCCACCCATATTGGGCACAACTTAGACAAAGACAAAGGCTGGTATGAAACCACAATACAAGATGTCGGATATAAGCATGGGCACTCTGTGATTTTAGAGGAAGAACCACAAAATGTCTATAAGGGTAAAAGCTGTGAAGGACTTTGGGACAATCTTAAATTTGAGGTTGCCGGTGCAGAAAGTGGCACACCTAACAATATTAGAAATGCGCTCAAACATTGTACATCAAAACCTGAGTCAAGAATTGCAGTTTT
>ENA-UEOL01000410-UEOL01000410.1-human-gut-metagenome-genome-assembly--contig:-NODE-410-length-32170-cov-8.206369_pt1 | contig 32170 bp, 22 predicted proteins | sample MGYA00242884_ERZ507884 | MGnify/ENA primary metagenome ERZ507884 (study PRJEB26167, sample SAMN06115417) | human gut metagenome | host: Homo sapiens | place: China:Chongqing | collected 2015-03-06... | reverse complement strand
GGGCTTTTTGTTTACATCGGAATCGGTGTCCGAAGGACATCCCGACAAGGTTTCGGATCAGATTTCCGATGCAATCCTCGACGAATTCCTGCGCCGCGACGCCAACTCGAAAGTCGCCTGCGAAACCCTTTGCACCACGGGACTCGTGGTCGTGGCGGGTGAAGTGCGCTCGGAGGCGTATGTCGATGTGCAGGGCGTGGCGCGCCGCGTGATCAACCGCATCGGCTACACCCGGAGCGACTATCAGTTCGACGGCAACTCGTGCGGCATTCTGTCGGCCATTCACGAACAGTCGTCGGACATCAACCAGGGCGTCGTGCGCGAAGCCGAGGAGGAGCAGGGCGCCGGCGACCAGGGCATCATGTTCGGCTACGCCTGCAACGAGACCCGCGAGATGATGCCCGCGACGCTGATCCTGTCGCACGTGATCCTCAAGGAGCTGGCCGTCATCCGCCGCGAAGGCGAGGTGATGACCTATCTGCGTCCCGACTCGAAGTCGCAGGTCACGATCGAGTACGACGAGACGACGAACAAGCCGCTGCGCGTGCATACGATCGTCGTCTCGACGCAGCACGACGAGTTCATCCTCCCGGGCGAGGGCCGCAGCGAGAAGGAGGCGGAAAAACAGATGCAGGACAAAATCCGCGAGGACGTGCGCACGATTCTCATTCCGCGGGTCAAGGCGCGTCTGGAGCGCGCCGGCGACCAGCTGGCCGCACTGATCGGCGACGACTACATCCTGCACGTGAACCCCACGGGCAAGTTCGTGATCGGAGGGCCTCACGGAGACACGGGACTTACGGGCCGCAAGATCATCGTCGACACCTACGGCGGCCGCGGCGCGCACGGCGGCGGCGCCTTTTCGGGCAAGGACTCGTCCAAAGTGGACCGTTCGGCGGCCTATGCCGCGCGCCACATCGCCAAGAACCTCGTGGCGGCGGGCGTCGCCGACCAGATTCTGGTCGAGTTGAGCTACGCCATCGGCATCGCGCAGCCGCTGTCGATCTACGTCGATACCTACAATTCACCCCGTCCCGCGGCGTTGGCCGGCATGACCGACGGCGAGATCGCCCGCCGCATCGGGAAGCTCTTCGACCTGCGTCCCGCGGCCATCGTGAAGCGTTTCGGCCTGAAAAACCCGATCTTCGAGGCGACGGCCTCCTACGGGCATTTCGGCAATCGTCCTTATACGAAGGTGGAGAAGGTCTGGGAGAACGGCGTCGAGACCGAGCGCGAAATCGAGTTCTTCGGCTGGGAGAAACTCGATGCCGTGGAGCAGATCAAGCGGGAGTTCGGCCTTTAGCGTCCGGATACGCTGAAAAATCGGGGCGTCCGTGCAGGATGTCCCGATTTTTGTGCGAAAAGGACATACTAACCGGACGTTATTGTGCGTTTGTCCTTCGAAATTGAAATTTAAACGTACAGCTTATGTAATGAAGTTGCCTCTGATTAATAGAACCAAAACATTTAATTCATTATGAAAAAGGCATTTTTGATTTTAGGACTCGTAGCCGTGTCGGCCGCAGCCGGCGGACTGACGGCTTGGACGGTTTCCGCGGACCGCGGAGGTTCCGTCGCATACATCGAGCGCGAGGTGGAACGTACGCCCGCGCTGGGAACCCAGTTTACGTCTTACCAGGCCGAGCAGTATCCCGACCTCACCTACGCCGCCGAGAATGCGGTGAAGGCCGTCGTGAACATCGAGGCCATCCAGCAGGTCGAGATGCCCCAGCGCCGGGGCTACGATCCGTTTCTGGAGTTCTTCGGAATCCCGCAGGATTACGGCCGCGGCGACGGAGGTCCGCAGTACCGCGAGCAGCGGGCCGGCGGTTCGGGCGTGATTATTTCGGAGGACGGCTATATCGTGACGAACAACCACGTCGTGGACGGGGCTTCGAAACTCAAGGTGAAGCTCAACGACGGGCGTTCGTTCGACGCCAAACTCATCGGCAAGGATTCGGCGACGGACCTCGCGCTGCTGAAGGTCGAGGCCAAGGGGCTGCCTACGCTGGCTTTCGGATCGTCCGATGCGCTGCGTCTGGGCGAATGGGTGCTGGCGATCGGTTCGCCGTTCGACTTGCAGTCGACCATCACGGCCGGCATCGTGAGCGCCAAGGCGCGGCAGCTGGGAGCCATTCCCAACGATTTCAGGATCGAGTCGTTCATCCAGACCGACGCGGCGGTGAACCCCGGCAACTCGGGCGGTGCGCTGGTCAACACCCACGGCGAGCTGGTGGGCATCAACACGCTGATCAAGTCGCAGACGGGAAGCTACGTGGGCTATTCGTTCGCCATTCCCGAGTCGATCGTCCGCAAGGTGGTGGTCGATCTGAAGGAGTTCGGCGTCGTGCAGCGCGCCCTGCTGGGCGTACAGTTCCGCGTCGTGGATCAGGATTTCCTCGATACGGAGGGCAAAGAGTTGGGCATCAATGATCTGGGCGGCGCCTACGTGGCCGCAGTTGTCGAGGGCGGAGCCGCTTCGGAGGCCGGAATCCGCAAGGGAGACGTGATTCTGGACATTGATGGCGTGAAAATTGTTGAGCCTTCGACGCTTCAGGAGCAGATCGCCAAACGCCGACCCAACGATACGGTTAAATTATCCGTAAAAAGAGACGGAAAGGTGAAACAATTTGACGTTACTTTGCGTAATAAAGCAGGTAAAACGGAATTGGTTACCAAGGAGGACGTCGATGTTGTCGATGCGCTCGGAGGTAAGTTCGCCGATGCGGGCGCCAAACTGTGCCGCGAACTTGACATCAAGGGCGGCGTGCAGGTGGTCGGCATCAAGGCCGACGGAATTCTGGCCCGCGCCCGTGTTAAACAGGGATTTGTGATCACTCACATCAACGACCGCCCGGTCTATTCGCTCGGCGACATGCAGCGGATGACGGAGAAGGTCCGTTCGATCGACGGCGTTTATCCCAACGGCCGTTCGGCAAGCTACACGCTGGTGGAGTAAATCGCAGCCCGGGCGGGTTTATGGATTGCAGTATTATTAGGATAGTTAGAAAAAAATATGCGTCAATTAAAGATTACAAAGTCCATCACCAACCGCGAAAGCGCCTCGCTGGACAAGTACTTGCAGGAAATCGGCAAGGAGGAGCTTATCACGGTCGTGGAGGAGGTGGAACTCGCCCAGCGAATTAAAAAAGGAGACCAGGAAGCGCTTGAGAAGCTCACCAAAGCCAACCTGCGTTTCGTGGTGTCCGTCGCCAAACAATACCAGAATCAGGGATTGAGCCTCCCGGACCTGATCAACGAGGGCAACCTCGGGCTGATCAAGGCCGCCGAGAAGTTCGACGAGACCCGCGGTTTCAAGTTCATCTCCTATGCCGTGTGGTGGATTCGTCAGTCGATTCTCCAGGCTTTGGCCGAGCAGTCGCGCATCGTGCGTCTGCCGCTCAACCAGGTGGGTTCGCTGAACAAGATCAACAAGGCGTTCGCACGCTTCGAGCAGGAGCACGAGCGCACGCCGTCGCCCGAAGAGCTGGCTACGGAACTGGAACTCCCGAAGGAGAAGGTCACCGACACGCTGCGTGTCGCCGGCCGCCACGTATCGGTCGACGCTCCGTTCGCCGACGGCGAGGACAACTCGCTGCTGGATGTGCTGGTGAATCCCGATTCGCCCAACGCCGACCGCGGGCTGATCAACGAGTCGCTGTCGACCGAGGTGGACCGTGCGCTGGAGACCCTCACGGAGCGTGAGCGCGACATCATCAAGTACTTCTTCGGCATCGGAACCTCGGAGATGACTCTCGAGGAGATCGGCGAGAAGTTCGACCTGACGCGCGAGCGCGTGCGCCAGATCAAGGAGAAGGCGATTCGCCGCCTCCGGCATTCGTCGCGGTCGAAACTCCTGAAATCCTATTTGGGATAAAGTTTATGGGATTAGAAAACCGGTCGTGTTGTATACACGACCGGTTTTTTGGTGTCTAATCTTCGTTGATCGGTTGTGGCTTGCCGTTGCGCAGGAAACTTTTCAGGTCGGGTAGTGTGACGTAGCCGTACGACGTTCCCGAAATGTAGAGCGTATCGCCGCAAATGCGTAGGGGCGTGGTCTCTGGATCGAATGGGCTCCAGAAACCGAGCGTTTGCGAACTTTTTCGTCCCCGACTGGCTTGGATGTAATTGTCGCCTTCGACCGAGAGAACGTGGATCGAAGTCTTTTCCAGTTGTGTAATGAGCGCTTTGCCCGATGCTTCGGCCCGTTTGTACTCCTTCAGGACTGCCGCGCTGTTGCCGGCGGTAAAGAGCAGGTAGGCAGCAAATGCCGTCGAGAGGATTTTATTGCTTGTTTTCATGACTTTTCCGTTTTAAATAGTTGTTGTGGAGAGTCTGCAGGTCGTTCATGTCAATGCCCAGTTCGTCCATGCGGGCGAACATGGTGTGCAGTTCGACCCGAATGAATTCGTGTCGCTGGGCTTCGAGTGTCCGAGCCTGCGAGCCTTCGGCGACGAAGAATCCCATGCCGCGGCGGATAAGGATCAGTCCGTCGCTTCCGAGTTTATCGTACGCCCGCATCACCGTGTTGGGGTTGACTTGTAGTGTCACGGCGAGTTCGCGTATCGAGGGGATGCGCTCCCGCTCGGGCCAACGGCCGGAGACGATGGCGCGGCAGGCGTGGTCGTAGATCTGGAGCCAGATCGGCTGGTTGTCGTTGAATTGCATGGCCGGATTATTTGAGAGTTTTTTCCCGGAGCTTGAAATATCCGGTCACCCAGCTTACGAGAGTCCAGTATCCGAAGATCATCGTGTAGGCGCCGTATTCCGGGAGTTGCTTCCGGAGCGGAAAAGAGAGCCTTGCGGTGTCGGAGTGTATGTTGACAGTGAATTCGGAAAAGGGAATGCGGACGAATAATCCGTCTGATGGCATCAGTACCCAGTAGTAGATGATGAAGAATAGGATGAAAGCTCCGGCGAGCAGCAGGAATATTTTCATCGGGTATTCCTTGCCCCAGCAACAGGCCAGCAGCAGCCCGGCCTGCACCGTGAAGATCGTCAGCCATGTAGGATAGATCATGATTCGGATGATGTTGCCGTCGGGGATGTCTGCCGCGGCTGTGACAGGCCACAAGACGAGGCTGAAAAGCAGGGTGGCGATAACCGTTGTGTTGAACCAGATGAAGAGGTATTTCTCCGCCGCCGTGACAGGCAGCGTGTAGGAGCGTACCATCGGCAGCCGCTTGTAGAGGTTACGGCAGCTCAAGCGGGTGACGTAATACATGAATCCCAACATCGTGAAGCAGGCGGTTACGCGGAATTCCCCCGGATCACTGCGCCATGATCCGTAAAACCACGCGAAGACAGAGAGCAGAATCAGAATTGCCAGCAGGCCGTAGCCGTAGTAGCGGGCATTTTCAACGTAATGTTTGCGTGCATATAATACAGTGCGCCGAAAAGAGATGGAGTTATTCATGATTGGTGGGATTTGTGTGAAGAATCGAGGGAATGGTCATGCGGTCGTGGGTGGTGGCTGCGAAGATCAGTTCGAGGTCCGGACGGCTTTCCCGGCCGGTCGTATTGAGGGCGATGCCCTCTTCGCCCGAGAACGAGGGGGTGCTGTAAATCGCTTTCGCGTCTGCGGGCAACGGCCCAAACGTGAGGCGGTGCGACAATTCTTCCGTGGTTGCGGCGAGCACAAGGCCCTGTTCGTCGAGGATGACGATTTTGTCGATCAGGTTCTCGACTTCGCGGACTTGATGGGTCGAGATCACGATGGTGCGTTTCTCGTCGGCGTAGGCCGCCAACAGGCTGCGTAGGATTGTTTTCGACGGGATGTCCAGACCGTTGGTCGGTTCGTCGAGTAGCAGGAACTGTGGATTGCAGGCGAGTGCGAAGGCGATGTAGCCTTTTTTGCGCTGGCCCATGGACATGTCGTGGGGATTTTGTGACGGATCGATTTCGAGTGCTTCGCAATGACTTTCGAACATTTCTGCTGAATAACCGGGGTAGAAGACACCTGTGTGTGAGGCAAAACGGCGGAGTGGAATATTCGGCAGGCTCAGTTCTTCCGGGATCAGCATCAGCCTGGACAGAAAATCCACGCTCCGCTGCCGCGGGATGAATCCATCGACGACAATGTGCCCTGTATCGGGTTCGAGCAGTCCGCAGATAAGTTGCAGCAGCGTGCTTTTGCCAGTGCCGTTGCGTCCCAGCAGGCCGTGGATGTGCCCTTCGCCGAACGTTAGCGAGAGATCTGCGAAAACCTTCCGGCGACGGTTGTAACCGAAAGAAACGTTTTGAAAAGCAATCATGGCTGTTATTGTTTTTGTGTATTAGTGTAGTAGCACACTACAAATATAGGGCGATAATTTTATATTCCAAATTTTTTCGGAATTTTAAAAAAAGGAAATGGCTACGCGTCTTAATGGATCGTGGCGTTTTTGTAACCGTGTGTTCGGTGGGTCTGGGGAGCAGGCTCCAACAGCATGACTGTGATCAGAAGTGCGAGTTGTCTAATTGGGTGATTCTGTTAAATGTTGTTACCACACGATCGGCTCCTTGCCCACGGAGCGGAGGTATTCGTTGGCGCGCGAGAAGTGGCGGCAGCCGAAGAATCCCCGGTAGACCGACAGCGGCGAAGGGTGCACGGCTTTGAGGATCAGGTTGCGCTGCGGGTCGGCGATGGCGCCTTTCTTCTGGGCGTAGCTGCCCCAGAGCATGTAGACGATGCCCTCTTTGCGCTGGGCGATGGCGCGCACCACGGCGTCGGTGAAGGTCTCCCAGCCGCGGCCGGCGTGCGACGCGGCTTCGTGAGCGCGGACCGTGAGCACGGCGTTGAGCAGCAGCACTCCCTGTTCGGCCCAGCGGTCGAGGTTGCCCGTAGACGGTATGGGCGTGCCGGTGTCGTCGGAGACCTCCTTGAAGATGTTTTGCAGCGAGGGCGGGAAGGGAACTCCGTCCGCGACCGAGAAACAAAGCCCGTTGGCCTGTCCGGGACCGTGATAGGGGTCCTGGCCGATGACGACCACTTTCAGGCGGTCGAACGGGCATTTGTCGAAGGCGCGGAAGATGTTGCTGCCGCGCGGGAAAATGCGCCGCGAGGCGTATTCCTGCCGTACGAACTCCGTGAGCTGCGCGAAATAGGGTTTTTCGAACTCCGGGGCGAGGAGTTCCTTCCAGTCGGGGGCTATCTTTACATCCATGTTACGAGCGGTTAAAGTCGTGTAAATGTAGTAAAAAGTTCCCGGAATGCCGTGTTTTTGCGGCGGATTTCGGCGGGCAGGGCAAAAAACGGGCGGCATCCGCTGAACTTGGGGTGGACGCCGCCCGTCGCTGATGGTAAGAAGGGGGTTATTTTTGGGTTGCGCCATAGCCCACGACGAGGATTCCGTCGAGACTGCCTTGGGGTTTTTCAGGCCGTTCGGAGAGCTTGTCCCCGCTGCCTTGGAGGTAAAAATCGACGGGCAGCGTATATTTCACGCGCACCTTCTCACCGCGCTGTTCGCCGGGCGTCCATGCTCCGGCGGGCGAGGAGGCGATCACGCGGAGAGCCTCGTCGGCAAGCAGTTTGTCGGGCGATTGCAATACCAGGATATTGCTTACCGAACCGTCCTTTTCGACGATGAACGAGACGATGACACGTCCCTGGATATTGTTTTTCATCGCTTCGGCCGGGTATTGGATGTGCATCTGTATCCAGTTGCGGAAGTCTTTGATCTCGCCGCTCCGGAACGAAGGCATCTTCTCGGTGACCAGGAATGGTTCGTTACCGTCGGGAGCGCCCTGCACGGTTGCGCTTTCGGTCTGGGGCAGGCGGAAATCGACGGGCAGCGTATATTTCACGCGCACCTTCTCTCCGCGCTGCTCGCCGGGCGTCCATGCTCCGGCGGGCGAGGAGGCGATCACGCGGCGGGCCTCGTCGGCAAGCAGTTTGTCGGGCGATTGCAATACCAGGATGTTGCTTGCCGAACCCTCCTTTTCGATGGTGAACGTCACGACCACGCGGCCCTGAATGTTCCGTTCCACGGCCTCGGCGGGGTATTTGAGGTGCTCCTGCACCCACGCGCGGAAGTCGTTGAGGTCGCCGCCGCGGAACGAAGGCATCTTTTCGACGATCAGAAACGGCATGTCTTCCGTGGACGCGGAGGCGATTTCGACCGATCCGGGTTTCTCGTTGAAAACGGCTTCGTCAGCCGCCGGTTTGGCTGCGCCTTTGGTGGTGATCACGATCACGCCGTTTTTACCCCGCGAACCGTACACTGCGGTGGAGGACTGATTTTTGAGGACGCTGATCCGTTCGATCGTATTGGGGGCGATGTCGTCGATGCTCGTCCGCTCGACGCCGTCGACGATATAGAGCGGTTTGGCTTTCCGCTCCTTTTCGGCTCCTGCGGCGCTTTGAGGCGCGGGCGTTTTTTGGTCGCCGGGGGTTACGCTGACGGGGTCGAGCTTGTTGCTCTCGGTCTCCAAGGTGATTTCAAAACTCTCTGCGCCGGATTTGTCGGAGACGCGGACTTTCCGGGTCTGGCAGCCGACGTAGGAGATGACAAGTTCATTGCCGGGAGCCGCTGAAATCTGCGCCGTGCCCTCCTTGCCGGTCACGGTTCCGACGTTCGATCCGCTGATCAGTACGATTGCGCCCGGAAGCGGCTGGCCGTTCTGGAAGACGGTTACGGAGACTTTTTTCTTCGTTGCGTCCTGGGACGCCGTTTCGTCGGCCGGGGCCTTTTCGGTCTCTGCAATCCGGACCTCGGCGGCGCGCGTGGTCAGCGAGAAAGCGCACAGGAGTCCTATCACGGCGGGAAGCGTTCCCGCCAGCCGCAGCAGGGAGTGCCTGCCGGAAGTTTTCGTTGTCATCATTTTAAAGCGTTTTTTGGTTAAGGAATCCCGCAGCCCGTTGGCTATTTCCGGACTATAACCGAATAGCTGCCTGAATATGGTTTTCATGTAATGTTCGATGTCGTACCCTTCGGCCAGCACGTCGCTGTCGGCTTCGAACTCCTCGGCTTCGGTGAGCCGCCGTGCGGCGAGCCATACGAAAGGGTTCCACCACAGCGCGGCCTTCATGCATTCCATCGCCACGCGCTCGGCGGAGTGGCGGTGGGCGACGTGGCTCGCCTCATGGGCTACGATGGCCTGCAACTCTCCGGCCGGGATCTGGTCCCAGAGGTAGATCGAGCGGAAGAACGAGAACGACGCAATCCGCTGCGGGGTGCGCACGAGCGTGAAACGCTCCGTGCGGGTGATCGCCGCACCGCGCCGCAGCCGGCGGATGCGCACGACCTGCCACAGCATGACGCCCGCGACCAGCCCGACCCCGATCAGGTATACCGCCAGGCATATCGCTTCGGGCGTAATGGCCGGCGTCGCCTCTTCGACCACCTCGGCGGTCCATTCGGCCTCGGGCAGGGCTACCGTTGGGATGACCTCGACCGCTTCGCCCGGCCAGACGGGGATGCGCAGCAGCGGAATGACCGCCGCCAGGAGGGTCGATGCGAGCAGGTAGGCCCTGCACCAGCCGAACCGCACGTGTCGTTCGAGCAGGATGGCGTAGGCCGCCAGCAGCACGCCGCTGCAAGCCAGCACTTCGAGGGCGTAGATGGCGAGGGTTTTCACGGCGGTTATTTTTTGGCGTTGCGCATGATTTCGAGAATTTCATCCATCTCCCGGGCGGGGATGTTTTCATGGCGCGAGAAGAACGACACCAGTTGGGCCAGCGAGCCGTCGAAATAGCTGGAAAGCATCGACGACATGACGCCGCGGGCATACTCCTCGCGGCCGATCAGCGGAAAATAGCGGTGGCTCTTGCCCTCGGCCGTATGGCTGACGAAGCCCTTGTTCTCCAGAATCTTGAGAAACGTGGCGACGGTGGTGTACTTGGGGTGGGGTTCGTCGGTCCGGGCGATGATGTCGTTGACCACCGCGTCGCCCAGACGCCAGAGAATCTGCATGATCTCCTCCTCGCCGCGAGTCAGTTCCGTAATCTTGGTATTCATAGGTCGTGTTGTTTCGGGTTTACGACACAATATTACTACTAAATTTTTAGTAAAACAAATTTTCGATCTAAAAATTTAGTAGATAAGCCCGAAATAATTGATACCTATGTTTATAAGAGAGGTGGAGAGGCCTGGTCGGAGTGGTCGGAGCTGGGAGCGAGGCTATCGTAGCTGCCGTTCGGCCTCGTTGTCTTTCTCCTCCTTGTCGTCCTCCTCCCAGTCGAACCACGGGAATTCGTGCCGGCCGCCCAGTGCGAAGCGCGTGTAGGTGATCGGAAGTCCCATTTCGAGAAAGCGGGTTTCATAAGCCGTCTTGACCGAAAGCACCTCGTCGGCGAACCCCGAACCGTAGATGTCGGGTTCGGAGACCTCGCAAGTCAGCCCGTAATGGCGGATGACCTCGCCCGTGTAGGCGTAGAGGTGCTTGGAGTCGGTCTTGAGGTTGATCCACCCGTCGGGCCGGAGCAGGCGGGCGTAACAGGCCAGGTAGAGCGGCGAGGTGAGACGTTTCTTGGCCCGCCGGGTCTTGAGCTGCGGATCGGGGAAGGTGATCCAGATTTCGGACACTTCGTTTTCGGCGAACAGCGCGTCGATGAACTCGATGCGTGTGCGCAGGAAGCCTACGTTGTGCATCCTGCGGTCCGTGGCGGTCTTCGCGCCGCGCCATATGCGTGCGCCCTTGATGTCGATGCCGATGTAGTTGCGCTGCGGGTCGCGCTGAGCCAGCGCGACGGTGTATTCGCCCTTGCCGCAGCCCAGTTCCAGTACGATGGGATTGTCGTTGCGGAAGAAATCACGGTTCCAGTTCCCTTTCAGCGGGTGGTCGCGGTGGAACACCTCGTCGAATTCGGGTTGCACGAAACATTCGAAAGTCAGGTTCTCGCGGAACCTGCGGAGCTTGTCTTTGCCCATAGTGGTCTGTTGTTCCGCCGGACTGCGGGGCCGGCAGGACGGTAATGTGTTTTCGGTTATCTGCTTTGCTGCAGGTCGACGCCGACGGCTTCGACCCCGCGGACGGGGCGGACCGGCGTGACCGAGCAGCGGTAGTCGCCGTGCTGCGTGAGGCGGATTCGGCGGCGGTAGGGGATCGCTGCCTCGCGCATCAGGGCCGCGGGACCTTTCGGGTGCGGGATGACGAGCAGGAACCACTCCCCGAAGCGGAGCGAATCGGGGGTTACGGTGGCGATGCGGACCGTCAGCGTGTCCTCCGCGAAGCGGTCGTTGCAGCGCAGGAAGATCACGGCGTCGCGCAGCGACACGGTGTCTGCGTTCGGCAGGCGGATTTCGGCCCGCGAGTCCCACCGGGCGGGGTTGACATCGGTGACCGCCGACTGGTGGGGCGAGACGCAGCTTCCGGCCAGAAGCGCGGCCGCCACGGCCGCGATATGCCCTGCCGAGCGTTTCACCGCGCTATTGGTTTTGATGCGTTCCGCCGTTATTGCCGCCTTCGCTGCCGCCTCCGTTGCCGTTATTGCCGGCCGGGGCGTTTCCGCCGTTGTTTCCGTTTCCGCGGCGGCGGTTGCGGTTGTTGCGGCTGCGGTTTCCGCCCTCGCGGCCGCCTCCGTTGTTTTCACGGGGTTCGCGGCCGTTGTTCTCGCGGGGTTCGCGGCCGTTGTTTTCGCCTCGGTTATTGTCGCCGCGGCCGTTGCCGTTGTGCGGACGCTCGCCGTTGCCGCCGTTCTGACGCTCCCCTCCGTTGCCTCCGTTGCCTCCGTTGCGCGGACGGTCGTTGCGGCGCGGCTGCCTGTCGGGACGGCCGGGCTGTCCTTCACGCGGCTGGCGGGTCTCTCCGCCGGACTCCTGCGGCGTCTGTCCGTTCTGCCCTGCGGGGCGTCCCTGCTCGCCGCGGCCCTTGTTGTTGCGGCCGCCGCGCTTGCGGCGTTTGGCCTGGTCGAAGCGGGTGATGCTGTCCTCCTCCGAACGGTAGGTCGGCTCCTCGATCTCCGGGCGGATGTCGTCGGCGTCCTGCAACCGTTCGACCTTCTTGCCCTGGCGGTTCAGCGCCATGATCTCCCGCACGCGCGAAACGGGCAGTGTGGTGACGTTGGCCATCGCGTCCTTCGACGAAGAGAAGGTCATCGTTCCGGCCAGCACGTCGCTCTTGACGCAGAACCATTCGCCTTCGGCGGCCTGGAGCGGTTCGCGCAGGCGCGGGAACTCCTTGCGGGCGTCGACATAGGTGTCGTATTCGTACATCATGCAGCACTTGAGCTTCGAGCACTGCCCGGCCAGCTTCTGGGGGTTGAGCGAAATGTCCTGCACGCGCGCGGCTCCGGTCGTGACGCTCGAAAAGCTCGACATCCACGACGCGCAGCACAGTTCGCGGCCGCAGGCGCCCAGTCCGCCGATGCGTCCGGCCTCCTGGCGGGCGCCGATCTGCTTCATCTCGATGCGGATGTGGAACCGTTCGGCGAAGACCTTGATCAGTTCGCGGAAGTCCACGCGCTCGTCGGCGATGTAGTAGAAGATGGCCTTGATCTTGTCGCCCTGATACTCCACGTCGCCGATTTTCATGTTCAGGCCCATGTCGGCGGCGATCTGCCGCGAGGCGATCATCGTCTCGTGCTCCAGCGCGATGGCCTCCTGCCACTTTTCGATGTCGTAGGGTTTGGCCTTGCGGTAGATCTTCTTGTATTCGCCGTTGTAGGGGTTGAATCCCGTGCGGCGCATCTGGCGCGCCACCAGGTCGCCCGTGAGCGACACGACGCCGATGTCGTGGCCCGGCGACGCTTCGACGGCCACGATGTCGCCCCGTTTGAGGTCGAGGTTGTTGACGTTCTGGTAGAACGAACGGCGGGTGTTCTTGAAACGCACCTCGACGATGTCGCTCGGCATGTTGACCGGGTACTCGTCGAGCCAGGCCGTTTCGTGGAGCTTGAAGCACCCGTCGCAGAGTTTGGCTTCCGGCTCCGAGCCGCAGTTGCAAAAGGCGCACCCGCGGCCCACTTCGGGTTTGCAGGCGCCCGTATGTCGTTTTTCGGTATCCATGATTGGGTATAATTTGTGTAAAGATACAAAATAATTCACAATTCAGAATTCAGAATTCACAATTTTGGCTTATTCGGGAACATGCCTGCAAACTGAATTTATGAATTGCGAATTGTGGATTGTGAATTCCCGTTTGCATGCAAACGGCTGATGCTGCGTCGGATGCGCACGATCATCATCACGGCTGCGGCCGACAGTCCGAACGAGAAGCCCAGGAAAAGCCCCGAAGGACCCATGCCCATCGTGAAACCGAACAGGTAGCCCGCCGGGAGGTTCAGCAGCCAGTAGGAGACGAAGGCGATCGGCATGATGATCTTCACGTCCTGAATACCCCGCAGGATACCCACCGAGACGTTCTGGATGCCGTCCGACAGTTGGTAGAGCGCAGCGAAGACCATCAGGTTCGAGGCGATGGCGATCACCTCGGCGTTGGTGGTGAAGAAGGTCGGGATCACGTTGCGCATCGTGATGAAAACCAGCGCTGCGAGGGCGTTCCACGCCAGCACGAGGTGGTACGACGCCTTGGCCGCGAGCGACAGCTGGCCGATGTCGCGCGCGCCGTAGCATTGCGACACGCGGATGGTGGTGGCCGCGCCGATCGACATGACGATCATAAAGGCGCAGTGGCCGATGGTCGTGGCGATCTGGTTGGCGCTCATCGTCTCCTTGTTGAACCACCCCATCATAATTCCCGTGCCGACGAAGGCCGAGGCTTCGAGGAACATCTGCATCGAGATCGGCAGGCCCATGTGCAGCAGTTGTCTGACCGACGCCCACGAGTAGTTGCGCGGCGAAAAGCCTTCGAGATAGACGCGGTATTTGCTGCGGCTGTAAAAGTAGCCGATCATCAGCATCGGGGCGATGATGCGCGACATCAGCGTGCCCAGGCCCGCGCCCTCGGCGCCCATCTCGGGAAATCCGTAGCGGCCGTAGATGAACACCCAGTTGAAGCCGATGTTCGCGAGGTTGGCCGCGATCGTGACGAACATCTCGACCTTCGTGTTGCCCACGCCTTCGAGGAACTGCTTGAAGGTGAAGAACAGCATGATGAACGGCATGCTCCACACCAGCATCCTGTAATAGGGGATGGCCATGTCGACCACTTCGGCGGGCTGGCCGAGGTGGTACATCAGCGGGATGACGGCGTACTGCACGGCGGCCATCGCCACGCCCAGCAGTCCGTAGAAGAGGATGCCGTTCTGGAGCAGTCCCGACGATTTCTCGCGGTCGCCCTGCGCGTAGAGTTCGCCCACGAGGGGCGTCATGCCCAGTGCGATGCCGATGGCGGCGATGAAGAGGATGAAGAAGACGGCGCCGCCGAACGACACGGCGGCCAGCGGCGTGGGGTCGCTGCCTCCGTAGCGGCCGACCATCAGGTTGTCGGCGACCTGCGTGAGGATCTGCCCCAGCTGTGTCAGCACCACGGGCAGCGCCAGCCGCAGGTTAGCTTTGTATTGCTCTTTGTATGTTGCGAAACTGTACATTCGATTCGGGTATTGAGGTGCAAAGATAGCCATTTCCGCCGGGATTGCAATTCACAAACCCCTCCCGGGGCGGAAAAAGCGCCGGAAGAGGCTGCGAAAGTGCCCGCGGTGCGGATCAGTAGGGCAGTTCGATGCGGATGCAGCAGCCCCCGCTGTATTCGGGACAGACGCGGATGTCGCCCCCGAGGCGGGTGACGATCAGGCGGCAGAGGTAAAGCCCGATGCCCGAACCGGGTTTGAAGGGGTCGACCTTGGTGAAGCGTTCGAACACCCACTCCTGCTTTTCGGGCGGATGCCGATGCCCGTGTCGCTGACGCTGATTTGCAACGTGCGCCGGGACTCGTCGTTGCGGCAACGGAGCGTGATGCGTCCTGCGGCGGTGAACTTGGCGGCGTTATGCAGCAGGTTGTCGACGACGCGCGTCAGGTAGAAGGCATTGGTGGGTATCTCGATCTCCGTTCCCGCTTCGTTGACGTATTCGACCGCCGGATTGTTGCCGAGCTGCTTTTGCAGCTCCAGCCGTTCGGCGCAGAGCAGGCGGATGTCGGTCTGGGCGACCGGGAGCGGGCTTTCGGAACTGACGAGCTGCGAGAGTTCGAGCATGTTCTCCAGCAGGGCGGTCAGGGCCGTGGTGCTCTTCCAGATCTCGGCCTGAAAAGCCTGCCGGGCCGCAGGCTCCTGTTCCGTGAGCAGCAGTTCGGAGAAGCCGTTGATGGCGTTCAGCGGCGTGCGTATCTCGTGGCACATCGAGTTGATGAAGGCGGTCTTCATTTTTTCGCTCTCCTGGGCGCGGCGGCTTTGGCGCTGCGCCTCTTCGCTGGCCGCCATGAACTGCGTGCGCGCCAGCTTCAGCCGCCGGACCATCGCCTGCTGGTAGGCGGCCCAGCCGGCGAGCAGCAGCAGCACGATGCCGCCGGCGACAAGCAGGAAGAGTTTGTTGCGGTCGGCCAGCCGGACATAGGTCTGCTCCCGTTCGGCGGGCGTGCGCGCCCGGGACAGTGCTGCGGACAGGCTGTCGGCTTCAGCGGTTGCTGCGAACGCCGTCGTCGCGGCGCAGAGGGTTATAAACAAGGCCCCGGAGAGGGTTTTCAGAGAAATCGGACGCATTCGGTTTCTCTGAAGAGGTATGAAATATTCGCACAAATTTAGGAAAAATGGAAAATATCGCATCCTTTCCTGCCGGAAAAATGCGAAAAGGGGCTGGGAAACGATCCCGGTCCCTCTCTGCGAGCGGTCGGTTATGCCACGCGCAGTTTTACGCCGCGGCCCTTGTCCGACTCCACGATCACGGTGTCGCCCTCGTGGAGCTTGCCGTCGATGATCAGCGTCGAGAGCGGTTCCTCGACGTTGTCCATCAGCGTCCGCTTGAGCGAACGCACGCCGTAGCGCGACTCGTAGCCCATGGCCGCCAGCCGGTGTTTGGCCCCTTCGGTGATCTTCACCTTGTAGCCCAGCCTGCCCGTGCGGGCCATCAGCCCCTGCAATTCCAGGTCGACGATCCGTTCCACGTCGGCGATCTCCAGCGTGCGGAACAGCACGATGTCGTCGATGCGGTTGAGGAACTCCGGGGCGAAGGTGTGCTCCAGAGCCTTGCAGTACTCGCTCTGGGGCGTCCGGTCGGCCACGGCGCTCTTCGAGGTGGTGCTGTAACCCACCTGCACCGATTTCCGGACCACGGCCCGCGAACCCACGTTCGAGGTCATAATGATGATCGTGTTCCGGAAGTCGACCTTGCGTCCCGAGCCGTCGGTGAGGTGTCCTTCGTCGAAGATCTGCAACATGGCGTTGAAGACCTCGGGATGGGCCTTCTCGATCTCGTCGAAGAGCACCACGGCGTAGGGCTGACGACGCACGGCCTCCGTTAACTGGCCTCCTTCGCCGTAACCGACGTATCCCGGGGGCGAGCCGATCAGGCGCGCCACGTTGTGTTTTTCGCCGTATTCGCTCATGTCGATCCGGATCAGCCCGCGGCGCTCGTCGAACAGCCATTTCGACACCTCCTTGGCCAGCAGCGTCTTGCCGACGCCCGTGGGCCCGACGAAGAGGAAGACGCCGATGGGGCGGTTTTCGTCCTTCAGTCCGGCGCGCGAACGGCGGATGGTGCGCGAAATCTTCTCCACGGCCTCCTGCTGTCCCACGACACGCTTGGCGAGGTGTTCGCGCAGGGTTTGCAGACGGATCATCTCGCCGTCCGAGACGCGCTCCGCAGGGATGCCCGTCATGGCGGTAATCACCTCCTGGATATGCCTTGCGGTGATCTCCACGGGGTTGCTTTCGAGCGAGCGCTTCCATTCGGCGCGGCTCTCGCCCAGCTTCGAGCGCAGCGCGATTTCCCGCATGCGCGCCGAGGCGGCCTTCTCGTTGACCAGCGCTTCGACCGCTTCGCGGCGTTCGCGCCTGGCGTCGCTGAGCGCCGTCTTCATGGCCCGCAGCTCCTCCGGTTCGCGTGCCGATTGCAGGTGCGCCCGCGAGCCGGCCTCGTCCAGCGCGTCGATGGCCTTGTCGGGGAAATAGCGGTCGGTGACGTAACGCCCGGTGAGCGTCACGCAGGCCTGCAACGCCTCCTCGGTGTAGTGCACCTTGTGGTGGCGCTCGTAGTGGGGCGCGATGTTGCGCAGGATCTGGAGCGTCTGCTCGGGTGTCGTCGGCTCGATCACCACCTTCTGGAAGCGGCGTTCGAGGGCCGAGTCGGTCTCGATGTTCTCGCGGTACTCGTCGAGCGTCGTGGCGCCGATGGTTTGCAGTTCGCCGCGCGCGAGGGCCGGTTTGAGGATGTTGGCCGTGTCGAGGCTGCCCTGCGTGGAGCCGGCGCCCACGATGGTGTGTATCTCGTCGATGAAGATGATCGTGTCCTTGGCTTTGCGCAGTTCGTCCAGCAGCTGCTGCATGCGCTCCTCGAACTCGCCGCGGAACTTCGTGCCCGCCACGAGCGACGAGACGTCGAGCGAGAAGAGCGTCTTGTCGGCGATGGTGTAGGGCACTTCGCCGCGCGCGATGCGCAGCGCAAGCCCTTCGACGATGGCGCTCTTGCCCACGCCGGCCTCGCCGATCAAGATCGGGTTGTTCTTCTTGCGGCGCGAGAGGATCTGCACCACGCGTTCGATCTCCTGCTCGCGGCCTATGACCGGGTCGATCTTCCCCTCGCGGGCCAGCCGCGTGAGGTTCACGCCGAACTTGTCCAGCAGGTGGGCCGGGCCTTTCTCCTCGTTCCTGTTCTCCTCGCCGAAGTCGAGCATGTGAACCTGCACTTCGGTGCGGAAGTCGTCGCCCACGGCGAATTTTTGCAGGTCTCCCGACACGCTGTCGGCCGTCACGCCGTACATCTCCAGCACGCGCGCGGTCGCCGTCGAACGGTCGCTGATGATGGCCAGCAGCGCGTGGGCCGTCGACACGCTCCGGGCGACGCCCGGCATTACGAGCAGTTCCTCGGTGAAGTCGCGGTAATACTCCTCGGGCGACCGGGTCTCCTGCTGTTTGGCGCTGATTACCTCGCGTTCGATGCGCAGGCGCACCTGATAAAGCTCCCAGTCCTTGAGCCGGGAGGATAAAAGCTGGTAGGCGAGCGACCCCTCTTCGCGGAGCAGTTCCAGCGTGAGGAAGTCCTTGAGCGAATGCGTCATTCCCGCCTTCGTCGTGTTGAATGCCGAACGGGCGATGATGCCCTCCAACGTTTTCGAAATTTTTGGTTGCATGTTGCGTCGTCGTTATGAATTCGCCATACTAACGAGAGCGCGTATGTGATTATTATGCGGCCGTTTTTGTTTAGTGGATGAACTTTGGTGACTGACGCAGAGGCGTTTCCATCGGACGGGCATTTTCGGAGCAGCCCCAAGGCATCGGGTTTACCGGCTGACTTCCAATATCTTGCGGGCTTTATCGGAGTGTTTCCGAACGGAATTGTATAGAATCGGCTTTTTTATGGCGCGACTTGCCGGAATGTTCCGGATATTTCGCTGACGATCACCGAAATCCGCCCGGAATGCATTTCCGGCCTTTTGGGGTATAAAATTTTATTTCGGGTGATTTTGTGACGGAAAAGGCTCTCCCGGACAGTCGGTTTTAGCTCTCCGCCCGCCGGGTTTTCAGCAGCGGGGCCACTCGCCGACCTCCATGTCGCGCATCTCCGCGCCGTCGATCGTAAGGCGTACGGCCGTGCGGACCTTGTGGAAGCCGAACTCCCCGGCGGCTCCGGGGTTGACATGGAGCAGGTCGTAGACGGGATCGTAGATGACTTTGAGGATGTGGGAATGCCCGGCGATGAAGAGTTTCGGGTGCACGGACTGGATTTTCTGCACGGCGCGCGGGTCGTAATGGCGGGGATAACCTCCGATGTGGGTCATCAGCACCTGCACCCGCTCGCACTCGAAGGCCTGGAACGCGGGATAGACGCGGCGGGTCATGCCGCCGTCGATGTTGCCGCTCACGGCGCGGAGCGGCTTGAATGCGGCGATCCGGTCGGCCAGCTCGATCGAGCCGATGTCGCCCGCATGCCAGATTTCGTCCACGTCTTTCAGAAATTCGCGGAGCGTGTCGTCGAAGGTTCCGTGGGTGTCGGATATAATGCCGATGCGTTTCATTGGTACTTCTCTTTCCACAGCTGCGCCATCCGTTCGGCGATTTTGGCCTCGGCGGCGTTCTGCGTGTCAGGTTCGTAGAACTTCGTGCCCGAAAGGCTCTCGGGCAGGAACTCCTGCTCGGCGAAATGCCCCGCGTAGTCGTGGGCGTATTTATAGCCCTTGCCGTAGCCCGCCTTGTCCATCAGGCGGGTCGGGGCGTTGCGCAGGTGCAGCGGCACGGGACGGTTCGTGGTGTCGCGCTCGACCAGCGACATCGCCTTGTTGATGGCCATGTAGGCCGAATTGCTCTTGGGGCTGGTGGCCAGGTAGATCGTCGTCTCGGCCAGCGTGATGCGCGCCTCGGGCATGCCGATCTTGTGCACCGTGTCGAAGCAGGCGTTGGCCAGCAGCAGGGCGTTGGGATTGGCCAGCCCGATGTCCTCCGAGGCCAGGATCACCAGACGCCGGGCCAGGAACCGCGGCTCCTCGCCCCCGGCCAGCATCCGCGCCAGGTAGTAGATCGCGGCGTTGGGGTCGCTGCCCCGGACCGATTTGATGAAGGCCGAAATGACATCGTAGTGCTGTTCGCCGTTCTTGTCGTAGAGGGCGATGTTCTGCTGGAGGCAGTCGGTGACGTACCGGTCGGTGATCGTCACCTTGCCGTCGGTGGCCCCGACGACGATTTCGAGGATGTTGAGCAACTTGCGCGCGTCGCCGCCCGAGAAGCGGAACAGCGCGCCGGTTTCCGTGACCTCGATGTCGCGCTCTTTCAGCTCGGTGTCGGTCGTCAGGGCACGGTCGAGCAACGTTTGCAGGTCCTTGTCTTCGAGCGACTTGAGGATGTAGACCTGACAGCGGCTCAAGAGCGGCGAGATCACCTCGAACGAGGGGTTTTCGGTCGTCGCGCCGATGAGCGTGAAGACGCCCTGTTCGACGGCCCCTAAGAGCGAATCCTGCTGCGACTTGTTGAAGCGGTGGATTTCGTCGATGAACAGCAGCGGGGCCTTCTGGTCGAAGAACCGCTGCTTGCGCGCCGACTCGATCACCTCGCGCACGTCCTTCACGCCCGACGTGACGGCCGAGAGGGTGAAGAACGGGCGTTCCAACTGCGTGGCGACGATCTTCGCCAGCGTGGTCTTGCCCACGCCCGGAGGTCCCCAGAGGATGAACGACGGGACGTTGCCCGTCTCGAAGAACTTGCGGAACACCCCGTTTTTGCCCACGAGGTGCTCCTGCCCGATATATTCGTCTATCGTGCGGGGGCGCAGTCGTTCGGCTAAAGGAATGTTCGGCATGGCATGTTCGATTTATTAGGAACAAAGATAGGAAATTTTCAAAAAATAATCCTATATTTGTCGAACATACTGACAAACACGGAAAGTGTAAGTCTGTTCCCGAATCGTGAACGTAGGAAATTCACTTGGGTTGGGAGTAGGCAAACATCTTGCCGCGTCGTATCCGTATTCTGCGGGTATAGGCGTGGGAGCTGTCGCTTATTTTAATAAATCAGTTGATAAATATATCAATCTGACAAACAGACTTTTAAGAAGATTTTATAGGGGTTTTAGTAACGATTTGGAGAATGTGCGAAATTCGCTACTTTGCGTAATCATCTTGTCAAATAACCCTTGTCAAAAACAAAGGTAGGAATTTTCTTTGAACTTGCAAAAATATTCGATTTAAGTGCTAAATACAAAACGAAGGCACGAGGTTATGAGCCTCGTACCTTCTTCCCTTTTATTTCTTGTTACCGTGTTAGATGGCTTTGATGACGAATGGGCAATAAGATTAAAATGGTTTTCTGCAAATTACGAAAAATAATTGGTATATAGCCTATTTTCCGGTAATAAAAATGTAGCGACGGTGTTTCACAACTCTGTCGCTACCGCTACAACTAAAACAAGTTTTTAACCTTAATTTTTATCTTCATTACAAATGAATACAAAATAGTTGATATTTGCAAATCATCTGTCCGTTTCCGGTACGAGCCATTCGGGGGCATGAAAAAATGATATGCCGCATGATAGTGGTCGGAAATGCGCCGGAGCCCGATTCGGATGTGTCGGATGGAAAAAAGGACTCCGTCGTTATACGACGGAGTCCCGGTTTATGAGTGAAACGGATCGGCGGGGTTAGAAATTGCCTTTGTCCTTGCGGTCCCACCACAGACGGGTGCCACCGGTGTCGCCGTCGCCTTTCACTTCGGAAGATTCAGCCTTCAGCAGCTGGATGGCATTGTTCACCTCGACGGTGTTGGAGCTCAGTTCCGTTTCGTTGTACAGCAGGCGGCGCGGGCCGAGCTGCGTGTCGATGATCGAGGGGGCCAGATTTTGCTTCGGACGGAAGAGTTTGGGGTAGCCCGTGCGGCGGTAATCGGCCCACGCTTCGGTCGAGAGCGGGAAGTTGGCGATCCATTTCTGGGTGATGATGCGTTCGAGCTTTTCTTCATTCGAAGCGCCTTCGTCCCACTTCACCGTGATACTGGTGGTCGGATCGGAGTTGTATTCCGGCTTCCACGGGTCCGTATAACCCTCAGGTGAGGAGGTATCGTCGTTGATGTAGCTGCTGATAGCCGCATCGTCGATAGCCGCCCAGTCGGGGGCCGTCAGTTTCTTCTCGGTCCATGCTGCCGCGGCGTCGGACTGTCGGTAGCTCTTCTGGTTGCGGATGGAAACCTCGATACCCTTTTCATAGAGTTCCTTTACGCTCTGCTGCCCGGCGTCGGTCCAGCGAAGTTTGGCTTCGGCGCGCAGGAACCAGCCTTCGGCGGCGAACATGATGGGCTGCGGCGTCGCATATCCGCCGGCCAGAAACGAGTAGTAGACGCGCTGGTTGTCGTTGCCGCCGTTCTTATTGCCCAATTCGCAGCCTACGGGAACTCCGATGTATTGCGCTCCCTTGCGGATCAGGATGTCGCTTTCGTTGTATATGTCCTCGTTGTTCTGGTCTTTCTCGCCTGTCGGTTCGGCGGTCTTCTTGACCAGATGGCGGACGTTGGTGGTGAAATAGAGCGGGCGGCGCGGGTCGTTGTAGCCGTTCATGAACGCTACGATCGACGAACCGATGCCCGAATCCAGCCAGTCCATCATGCGGCGCAGTTCGTTCGAGTAGGACTTGTTGATAAGGATGTCCTTGTCTTCGAGGACTCCGGCCTGAATGGCTTCCTTGGCGTATTTTTCAGCATCGACGGGGTTTACCTTGACGATGCGCAGCGCCATGCGCAGCTTGAGCTGGTTGGCGATCTTCTTCCAGAGCGTGCGGTCGCCGTTGCACCAGCAGTCGAACGATGCGAGACCTGCGGTCTCCGTATCCAGTCCTTCGAGCGCTTTGTCCAGCTGTGCGAATATCGCCTTGTAGATATCTTCCTGTTTGTCGTAGGCGTAGCTGCTGGGGCGTTCGGCCAGTTCGTCCGCTGCGAGGACCGACGAATAGGGAACCGGGCCGTAGGTGTCGGTATACTGGAGCAGGTTATACGCTTCGACGATGCGGGCTACGGCTGCGAAGTCATGCTGTCCGGCGGCGTCGCACTGTTTGATCAGCCGGCGGGTGTTGTTGAATATTTTCTGCATGAAGTTCTCGTGCATGCCGCCGCAGAACCCGCGGGCGAGGTCGTAACGCGCCATCGTCCAGTTGCTGTGCGGCACCTCGAAATAACCGCCGTAGTTGTCGATCGACAACGAGGTCCAGTACTGGAACAGGTTCTGGTGGGTGGGGTAACTGAACGAGAGGGGAGTGGAGAACTGCGCTTCGAACGGCAGTTCTTCGGGGTCGATCTCGTAGGGATTGGTGTTCAGCTCTTCGAAATCTCCCGTACAACTTCCCAACAGTGCGAGGGGAAGCGCCATTGCGGTAACGTTTCTAAGAATATTCTTGAGTTTCATAATGTGTAAACGCTTTTGATTAGAAATTCAGTTTCACGTTCAGACCGAAGCTGCGCGTGGTCGGCAGGTTGAAGACATCGAAGCCTTGCAGGCCGTTGCCCGTACCCATCGACACGTCGGGATCCATCGGGGCGTCTTTGTAGAAGAAGAAAAGGTTGCGGGCGATGAACGCAAGGGTCAGGTTCTTCGACTGGCCGAACAGGTTACGGAAAGTGTAGCCCAGCGAAATCTCGCGCATACGGACGTTGGTCGCGTCGTATACGTAATCCTCGACGTTGTAGACCGAGTTGAAGCTTGTCGCGCCCACCACGTCGTAGTAAGCCTTGACGTTCGAGAATTTGATGCCCTCGCGCATCACGTAGCCGCGGTCGCGCGCCCGGCCCGTGCGTTCCGATACGCCGTATCCGTCGAGTGTGGCCTCGGTCATCGAAACGACCTTGCCGCCGATGCGGAAGTCGATGAGCATGCTCAGTGTCAGGTCCTTGTAGCGGAACGTGTTGTTCCAGCCCATGTTCCACTTCGAGTTCATGTTGCCCATGTATTTCAGGTCGGAATTCTGCTCGCCGCCGTTTACGGGGATCTGGTAGTCGGCGCCTTCGGGGGTTTCCGTCACCAGTTTGCCGCTCTCGTCGCGTTTGAGCGTGCGGACGTAGAGGTCGCCATACTGGCCGCCTTCATAGAGGATCACTTTGGCGCCGCCCAAGTTGGAGACCGTTACGCCGTCTTGGATACCGTCGAAAAGCTCGATGATCTTGTTGTCGTTGTACGAGAGATTCAGATCGGTGGACCATGTGAATTCATTGCCGAAGTCTTGGAACCAGCCGGCCGTCAGTTCGAAGCCTTGGTTCTGGACGTTGCCCGCATTGACGAACTGCGATTTGTAACCGCTCTCCCACGGCAGCGTCACCTCGAAGTACTGGTTCTTGGTGTTGGTCTTGTAATAGGTGGCGTTTACGTGCAGACGGTGCTGGAAGAACTCTCCGTCGAAACCGACCTCGAACGAGTGGGTCTTTTCGGGTTTCAGCGTGCGGAACGGCACCGATTCGGGCGGGTTGATGGCGCCTTGGTCGCCGTAGGTATAGCGCGGATTGGTCTTGTAGACGGGGACGTCGTTGCCGACGATGGAGTACGAACCGCGGAATTTGAACAGGTCGATATTCCGGCCCATGTCCACGAAACGGTTGAGCAGAAGGCTGGCGCCCACCGAAGGATAGAAGAACGAGTAGCCGTCGGTGTAAGCGAGGGCCGACGACCAGTCGTTACGGGCCGTCACGTCGAGGAAGAGCGCCTCTTTGAAGCCGAACGTGACAGCTCCGAAGACCGAGTTGAGCCGTTTGCGCTCCAGTCCCATGGTCGTGCCGTTCATGTAGAAATTCGACGGGTTGAAGATGTTGGGATAGTAGGCGCCGCCGTTGCCCGGAGCGACGAACTTGCTCTGCTCGTAGAGCAGGCTCACGTTGTTCGAACGTGTCTGCATCATGCTGGTGCCGAGGGTGGCGTTGAGCGAGAAATCGTCCCACGTATGGTTGTACTGGGCGAGCAGGTCCGCATAGAGCTGTTCGCTGAAGTAGCGGTTGTCGTCCATTTTGCCGTAGGTGTATTTATTGCCGTAGGACGACGCGTAGTGGTTGCGTACGTAGTGTTCGTCGGCGCGCTCGTAGCGCATGCGGCCCGTGAGCGAAAGTCCGTCGATGATCTGGTATTTGATCGATCCGCCGAATTCGTAGCGGTTGCGTTCGACGACGGGGCGTTCGCGGTTGAGCAGCCAGTAGGGGTTGCTGTTGGTCTCGTCGGTGGTAGTCACCCAGTTCTGGACGTTGGCGTTGAGCTCGCCGTTGTAGGTCTCGAAGTTGCTTTTGTAGCCGTTCCAGTCGCCGCCGCGCGGGAAGGTGTAGGTGCCGACGAGCGGGTTGAAGACGAAACCGCCGGCCGGCTGGTTCGAGATGTGCTGGTTCACGTATTTGGCGTTGAAATCGACCTTGATGTGGTCGTTGAAAAGGTCGAAACCGACTTTGGCGTTGAGCGTGTGTTGCGAGTAGTCGTTTTCAGGGGTGATGCCGCCGGATGTTACGTTGCCGTAGGAGAAGTAGGCTCGCAGGTCTTCGGCGCCGCCGTTGATCGAGATCGAGTTGTTGGTCGTCCAGCCCGTACGGAAGAACTTCTCGGCGTAATCGGGAGCCTTCGACGCGAGTTTGTCGCCCCAACTGTATTGGCCGTTCGCCCCGTATGTGTTCTGGAATTCGGGCAGCGAGAGCGGGGTGTCAATGGTCGTGTTGCTCGATACGTTCACCGCCAGACGCCCTGCCATGGCCGATTTGGTCGTGATCATGATGGCGCCGTTGGCGGCTACCGCACCGTAGAGGGCGGCGGCCGACGCGCCTTTCAGCAGGGAGATCGAGGCGATGTCGTCGGGGTTGATCGTAGACATGGCGTCGCCGCCGTCGCGCTGGGCGCCCCAGTTGCTGTTGACCTGTTCGGACGTGATGTTCATCATCAGGGGGACGCCGTCGACGACGACCAGCGGCTGGTTCGAGCCGTTGATCGACTTGTTACCGCGGAAGAGTATTTTCGACGATCCGCCCGCGCCCGTCGAGTTCGGGGTAATCTGCAGACCGGCGGCCTTGCCCTGCAGCGCGTTGATCATATTGACCGACTTGATGTCGGCCACGTCATCGCCGCCGACCGTTTCGGCAGCATAGGAGAGTGTTTTCGACTGACGTTCGATACCCATGGCAGTCACTACGACTGCGTTCAGCTGGTTGGCGGTCGTCGTCATCAGGATGTCCAGTGTCGTCTGACCTGTGTAGGTCACCTCGTAGGGGTCGTATCCTACGTAGGTTACTTGCAGTACGTCGCCGGGCTGCAACCCTTCCAGACGGAATTTGCCGTCCATGTCGGTTGTCGTTCCGCGCGTCGTGTTCTTCACAATCACCGTTGCTCCGAGAAGCGGCCCGGAGTCGTCTTTGATCAGGCCTTCAAGGGTGCTGCCCCCCCCCTCCTGCGCGTAGGAACGCAGAGCGGTAGCCGGCGCAATGAGGCAAAAGGACGTCATTAGAGCAAAGCAGATGAAAAGTGCTCGGTTGGTTAATTTCCTCATAAATAAGTGGGTTTTAGTTGAACAAGAGTAAAGATTCCGGAGTGACGCCGTATCTTTGGTTTGATAGAAAAAGCAGTGTTATAGCGGCATATTTTAATGTTAAAAAGTAGTGTTATGAAATCAAAGATAAATATATTTTAATTAAATATCAAATTATATATTAAAAAATAATACGTGAAGTTCAGTATGTCCATAATGATATTTCGATTGTTTATTTCACTATAAATATATTGAATTTCAGCAAAATACACAAATGTCTTTGTATAAATTTTACGCATGATTTATTCGTGTTATGTTAAAAAATATTAACGGACGTTATACGGATAATCATATTTGCAAATTATTCTCGTTGTTATATTGAAAACCATCTCCGCTAATTGGTGAGGAGTACTCTGCGTTTTCCGATGGTTTACGCCTAACTTTTTACGCTTCGTGTCGGCACGAATTTCTTTCGACTGATCCTCGTCCTCGGTTTTTTGGCTATGGGCTGGATTTCGGCAGACACTTCGGCTTTAGGCTTCCGCCCCCGCCTTTTTGGAGGCACTACCTGCAGGCAGTCTATGGCTTTCAGCCGCTCGTATTCCTCGCGCAACTCGTCGATGATCCGTCGGTTGTTGCTTGCAATACAATCGCGCAGGAGTTTTACATCTTCGCGGCTGAATCCGTAATGTTTAATCGTTTCGCGCGTCAGTTCGAAGGGCGCGTTTTCCAGAACCGCCCGACGGCACAGGTAAGCCAACAAATGCGGATATTCCGTTACGAAAATTTCTACCGTCAGCTCCTTGCGGCTCGTAGCGCAGAAACGCTCCTCCCCGTTGAAAGGGTTCTCCATCAATTCCCATTCGGGAAACTTCGTGGCCCATTGCTCGCGAAAAAAATAGGCATTGAAATTAACCCGGAAAGAATCGATGCGGCTGTCGAAGTTTTCGTAATTGTCGTTAAACTCCGCAACTGAAAATGTCTTTTCGTCGGGATGGCTTTCTTCATCGTCCAGCGTAATCCAAAATACCGATTTCGGAGCACCGCACAAGATTGCATAGACAAAATGCGCCTTCTTTTTCAGATCATCGAAAAATTGCCGGATGTCGCTTTTGCGGATGTCGCAATCCAAACAGTCTTGAAGCAGATTCCCCAGCGTATAGGATTTTTGTGGCATGGTTCAGTAGTTATGGGTTTATAGAACAATTCTTAAACGTACGCAAAGGTTATAGGCACTTCGAGAATACAAAATAAAGGGACGACCGAATTGTAATTGCAATAAAATAACGATTGTCTGTTAACTAATCGTGGTTGGTCATCCCTTTTTCTATTAAAAAGACAATGCCAAATACGTTAGGCGATGGTTGTGTGACAGTGATGATGTAAGTCCGTATCGAGTTTCGGCATTGCATTTAACAAATATCTTAAATTATTGTGAGAATACAAAATATATCGTAAAAAAACAGGTGCGGAAACAGTAAAGTCAGTAGTGGGAAAATATGAAGCTAAGATTCGAGTATCCCGCACCCGTTATCGTAAAATTGAAGTATCGAAAAAGAGGGGCGGTAACGGACTGGTACGCCTCACACCACGATAAACGAAAAAGAGCATCCTTCGGCTTATCGTTTCCGTCCGCCCCCTCGGCTTCCGAAACGCGAGCCTATGGAGGCAGGAGATTTCGGAAGCATTGTTACAGAAAAAGCAGGAACCGCAACGGACTTACTTGACATGATAGCTACATCACTTCCCTTGTCACTCTCTTTTTTAGCGGTTCCTGCATGATGAAAAACGGGTGCGGGACTGTCGATGAAAAAAATAGTGACGCAACTTCGACATGAAGAATTCCAATGTCCCGCACCCAGTTCGGAGAACGGCCCGCCGTTACCAGATTTAGGTGCCTTTAAAGCGGGATTATTATCGACGGCGAGCGTTCTCGTTACAGCGAATGACGGCGCCCCACCCCGCACCGACCGAGGGTCGGCGGAACGTGATTCTTTCCGATTGGGAGTATATGGCCGTAACATCGTATTATTAAGGGTTCGTTATTAAAATCCTCGTTCCGGCCTAAACACATAAAAAAGCACGGAACGCAGGTACAGCCCCAACGGTCGGCCTTGCGAGCCTTGGATTGGTAACTGCCCTTACGCCCGTGCCCGCCCACGGCACAAAGCCGCAGGCATGACAAGGGTTTCAGACAAATTTTACACCAATCCTAAAACCTATTATATCGCTATAATAGTCGCAAGTTTACCGCTGGTATAAAGGTTGTCCTAACCTTATGAATATGTTACGGCTATGGCGCCGTTTTCATCCGCAAAGGTAACATATCTTTTTCAATTTTAGTTATGCGACCCGACTGATGCCATAAAAGAATGACGAAACGTGAACCCGGCTCTGAAGAACCCCGCTGTCCTTTACAAGAAAGGTATGCGGCTTGCGTTACTTACGCTGCGTAGGTCGTAGGAAACCCGTCTGACTTCGTAACACAAGAGGCCCACGCCCGTCAGGTGTAGTTGCCTTAAATGTACTGCCCCGTCAAGGCGTGGTACGACCCGACAAGGACTCTCTTGTTGCCGCAGACTGTAAATTTCCTACGTTTACGCAAACAGCAACGCGATTCACGCCTTTACAGCGGATCGCTTGTCCCAAAGGTAGCACAAAAAATTCGAATCCGCAATATGTTGCGGGCACTTTTTGTGCCGTAGGGTTTATGCCGCCCGAATAGCCCATGTTCTGGCTTTAACGGAATACGCCGTCCTAAAACAACAACGGGACGGCCTTTTGGTTCCGTCCCGCTCGTGGTTACATCTTCATCCCGCGCCTTTGCTCCGTTTGTTCGATGTCAATTCCTATCCGCTCGTAAAACTCCTTTCGTTGCTGTCTGAACCACTCGTCGCAGTCCTTTCCGTTTATGGTGAACTGGAACCCGCTCGGCCCGTCCTTGTCGGGTTTGAATTGGAGAATGACATCGTTCGCCCGAAACGTATGATTATACCTTATCGAATGCAGCTCGCCCGTATATCTGTAAGGTTGCATCGTAAACAACGCTTTGGTCCGCTCCTTGTCCAACCCGACATCCTTGCAGTAATTTTCCCATTTCAACAGCCCCTTTACATAGGGACACAACTCATCGACACGCATCAAGGCTTTTATGACTTGTTGTGCTTCCTGTTTAAGGTTGGCCACCTCTTTATCGTGTCCGGCCTGCATGGTCTTGATCTCTTGTTGCAGTTGCCCGATGCACTTATCCTTGTCGGCAATTACCCCTTGCAAATCTGCAATCTGTTTTTCATACCTCGCGGGCTTGGGGTCGTGGAACAACGCTCCGATCCTTTCTACGGCTTTCGTCGTGGCATCCACGGCCACGCCTTTGAGTTTGTCGGTCTTGATCTCCCGCCGCGTCTGTGCCAACTCCGTTTCGGCTTTTGCCAGTTCTTCTTTCTTCTTCCGCCGCTGTTCGTCGATAGCGTTGCAGTCTGTCTGTGCGGCTCGTTGCTGTGCTTGGAGTGCGGCAATGTCTACCGTCAGCGTTTCTTTTTGTCCGATCATCGCTTCGATCTGTTCGGCCATTTCATTTTTACGGACGAACACCTCGCGGTAATACTGCTGCGTGGATATATGTTTGGCTTCCGAACCGTCGATGCCGCGTTGCAGTCCGTATTTGGCCATCGCTTCGGCATAGGTGGTCTGATAGGCTTTGAGTTTGTCCCGTGCCATCACATCGTCGGCACATAGGCGCGGGCGGTCTTTCTTAGTGCGGTAGGTTCTCTTTCCGCTTTGGGCGTTCTTCTCCCGCTCCAGCTTAGCCTTTCTGCGTTCGCCCCGTGTGATCGGCACGACGGTCGCGTGGATATGCGGCGTCTTCTCGTCCAGATGCAGGACTGCCGACACGACGTTCTCTTTTCCGAAGGTCTTTTGCAGCCAGCCGCAGGAATCCTTGGCCCATGCGTCCAACTGTCCGGCCTGCCGGATGCGCTTCATATCTTCGGGGCTTCCGGAGAGCATGACACGCAGGGCCCTCACTTGGTTCTTTCCGATCTTGCGTTCCAGTCCGGCGTTATCCAGCCGGTGCTGGATCGCTTCGGTGCGGTTGGTAACATCTTTGGGAAATTCGATTAACTCTTGGTTCAGGTAGGTAAGTGTCGTTATGACGTTGGCGGGTGTTATTCTCCGCTCGACGTGTCCCGACATGGCGGCATCCGTTCCGGCCGCCTTTTCGATATGCAATACGACATAGCCCATAGCGGTATAGTTTCAGGTGGTTTGGATAATCTGTTCTCGGCGGCATCGGAGCGAAGCGGATAAGGATTCGGAGTTGTCCCGGCCGTCCGGCTTGCGGAGTTGCCGCCGCAAGGGGTGTCCAGAGGGGCGCCGCCCCTTTGGCCTAATGGGGCATTTTCAGCGTTGCGGAGCAATGCGGAAAGAAAATGCCCTAATAGGCTATGCCTTTTGTAAAAAGGCGCGGGCGCGAAGCGGCCGATGGGTGGGCGACGGTGCCGCCGTCATGTCCGTCAGCAGGGGAAGCCGATGAAAGCGAACCGACGGCCCGGAAGCCCGTGCCCCTGTGCGCCCGGAGGGATCCTCCGTAAATCCCGAAGGGCGCACAAGGGCGGAAGGGCTGTTACTCCGCCAGACGGTATTTGTCGCCGAGGCGTTCGGTGAGCGCCGACATGTCGCGGCTTATCTTTTCATTGGTGATCTTCGCGTAGATTTGGGTGGTCTTGATGTTCGTATGCCCCAACAGGCAGCTGACGGTTTCGATAGGCATACCCTGCGAGAGCGTGATGGTTGTGGCGAAGGTATGCCGCGCGAGGTGGAAGGTCAGTTTGTTTTTAATGCCGCATTGCTTGCCGATCTCGCGCAGGATGTCGTTGCAATGGCAGTTGCACGGCATATAAAAGACATGGTTGTCGAGCCGCTGATCCGCGTATTTCTCGATGATGCGTTTGGGAATATCCAGCAGGCGGATACGGCTTTCGGTATTGGTTTTCTTACGTCGCGTGATGATCCACAGGTTACCGTCGAACATAGTTTGAAGGTTGTCCGTGGTCAGCCCTTTCACGTCGGCATAAGCCAGCCCCGTGAAGATGGAGAAGACGAACAGATCGCGGATGCGGGCATGCGCCTTGTTGGCCGTTTTATAGTTCATCACGGCCTTGATCTCCTCTTGCGAGAGATAACCCCTGTCCACGCTTTCGGGAGAGTTGATATAGCCCGAAAACGGGTTGAACGGCAGGCGCCCGTCGTTGCGGGCAATGGCGACGATATGTTTCAAGACGATCATGTAGCCCCACACGGTATTTGTGCGGCATTTCTTCTCCGTGCGCAGGAAATACTCGAAATCGTTGATAAAGGTAAGGTTCAGTTCTTTCAGCGGGATGTCCTCCCGGTGGTAGGTATGGGCGAGGAACTCCCGCACGCGCTTACACACGCAGCAGTACTTTTTCCATGTGGCGACCTCACGGTTGAAACCCACCTTTTTCCGGTATTCGACATTGTGCTGTTCGAAGAGTTTCAACAGCGTTTCCTGCTTTACTCCGATACCGAGGTAGGCATCCCGCAGTTTGGCGGCCGTGACATAGCCGTCCGACTGCATCAACTCCTGATAGCGGCGGTTCACCTCGACGCGGATTTTATCGACGGCAAGATTGATTTGCATGGCCTCGACGCTCTTGCCCGTCGCCCGGCCGTTCTTGACATCCCATAAACGCGGAGGAACGTCCATTTTGCAACTGAATTGTTTGACCTCGCCATCTACTGTAAGACGGCACATCAAAGGCAGATCGCCGTTGGGGCGGGCGCTGCCTTTCTTCACGTAAAATAAGACCCGAAACGTGCTTCGCATAATAAACCCGATTTTTGGTTACAAAGTTAATACCTGTCGGGCCGTTTGTCAAGATGTAAAATTGTGCAAAACACAGAAAAAGAATGTGTTACGCTTCAATAGCGAAGTAAATTCCGCGTAATGATCTGGTAACGATTCTTTGTCGGCGATAGGCTGTAAAACCGTATCGAACCAATTTCCGCATAACGCAAATTAACGCGCTATTAATTACAAGCCAACACTTTACACCTCTCGTTGCGCTATCCTGCTAATCCGCTGAAAGTTTATTTTAACATTTCAATTATGAAAACCATATTAAAATCACTGTCAATAATTATCCTTGTTGTGGCGATGGCAGGGTGTGCGGCGCAAAAGGGCGGAAATAAAGCAGACACATTCGGATCGGAAGCGCTTTATGGGATG
>ENA-UEOL01000401-UEOL01000401.1-human-gut-metagenome-genome-assembly--contig:-NODE-401-length-32500-cov-5.031274_pt1 | contig 32500 bp, 34 predicted proteins | sample MGYA00242884_ERZ507884 | MGnify/ENA primary metagenome ERZ507884 (study PRJEB26167, sample SAMN06115417) | human gut metagenome | host: Homo sapiens | place: China:Chongqing | collected 2015-03-06... | reverse complement strand
GAAAATAATGACTGAGTTTTCGGATTTGAATCTATGCCCAATTAACAACCGTCAGGGAATTGTAATTGATGGTGAAGATTCAAAGGTTATTTGCAAAGACTAATTTGAAAATTCCAGTTTGTGCGTCGGTGCGTCGAGAACGCCGCCCCGACGGATTGCAACCCACAAAAAGGTACAGCCTTGCAAAAGGGCTGCACCTTTTTTTGATGCCTATTTTCCTCAGCACTGGCGCATCAAACGGACGTAAAATCTCACGGCGCGTCCTACGGTCTCGGCGCGGATACGCTCGTTATTGCTGTGCGTGGTGCCGCACTCCTCAGCGGTCAGGTCGGTTATTAAAATTGCACTTTTCCGGCTGCAAATGTTTTTATACTGCGCATACTTGCCCCCGGGCGTGTTTTGGGCTATAATAAAGAGAGTATCGACTTTCAGGAGGCATCCATGCCCAAAGAGAAACTCAAAACCATCTACGTCTGCACCCAATGCGGCGAGACCAGCCCCCGCTGGCTGGGGCGCTGCCCGTCCTGCGGCGCGTGGAATACCATGACCGAGGATGTCGTAGCCGAGCCTGCCAAAGCGTCCTCCGGCAAGGCCGCCGCTGCGCCGCGTGTAACGGGGCAGACAAGCCTTGTGCCGCAGAAGCTGAAAAGCATCAGCACCACCGAGGAAAAAAGCCGCATCGTGACCGGCATCAGCGAACTGGACCGGGTCCTGGGCGGCGGTATCGTCATCGGCAGTGTAACGCTGATCGGCGGTGAGCCGGGCATCGGCAAGTCCACGATTTTGCTGCAGCTCTGCGGCGAGGTCAGCAAAACTAAAAATGTACTCTACGTCACGGGCGAGGAATCAGTGCGGCAGATCAAGCTGCGTGCCGTCCGCCTGAACGTACCCGAGGACAATATCTCCCTCGTTGCCGAGAGCGACGTGGACGAGATCTGCGGTCTGATCGAATCGATGAAACCCGATTTGGTCGTCATCGATTCGATCCAGACGATGCGCTGCACGGATATTTCGTCGTCGTCCGGCACGGTCAGTCAGGTCAAGGAGAGCTCTGCGCGCTTTTTAAATGTAGCAAAAACGCTGGAGATTCCAACCTTCATCGTCGGCCATGTCAACAAGGACGGCGCGATTGCCGGCCCCAAGGTCATGGAGCATATTGTGGATACCGTGCTTTACTTTGAGGGCGACAAGACCTTGCCGTACCGCGTGCTGCGGGCCGTCAAGAACCGCTACGGCTCCACGAATGAGATCGGTATGTTCGATATGACAGGCCGCGGCCTTGCGCAGATCGAGAACCCGTCACAGGTCATGCTGGAGGGGCGGCCCATCGGCATCAGCGGCACCTGCGTGGCCTGCGTCATGGAAGGCACGCGCCCGGTGCTGAGCGAAATTCAGGCGCTGGCGACGAAAACAAGCTTTCCCAGCCCGCGGCGCACGGCGAGCGGCTTTGACTACAACCGCATGTACCTGCTTTTGGCCGTGCTGGAAAAGCGCGCCGGATACGCCTTTTACAATCAGGATGTCTACATCAACATCATCGGCGGCCTGAAGCTGGACGAGACCGCCTGCGACCTGCCGGTCTGCATCGCGCTGGCGTCCAGCCTGCTTGACCTGCCGGTAGACGAAAAGACCATCGCCATCGGCGAGGTCGGCCTCGGCGGCGAGGTGCGCAGCGTGACCCATCTGGAAACGCGCCTGCGCGAGGCACAGCGCGTCGGCTTCGACACCGCCATTGTGCCCAAGCACAACCTGAAAATGATTGACCCTTCGCAATTTCCCGGCTTGAAGCTCGTGGGCGTGTCCTACCTGCGGGAAGCCATCAACGCAATAAAATTAAAGTGAGGAATGGACCCATGCCCGAACAGAACGAAAAGAATCTCCCCAAAGCACCCGTCTTCAATCCGAAGGTCAAGGAGACCATTGCGGCCTTCAAGGAGAACAACAACCCCAAAAATCTCAATGACATCCTGAATGAGCTGGTACGCTCGCCGCTGCTGGCCCCCGCCGTGTTTGACCTGCAGGGCCAGCCCGCCCCCAAGCCGGAGGCCGATGGCCGCGTGCAGCTGCCCAAGGAGACCAAGATCAGCCTGGTAATGGTCACCAGCCCCGAGGGCAAGCGCTACTACCTGGGCTTCAGCGATTGGGACGCTGTGCACGAGTGGCAGAAGGCACAGCCCAAAGCCGCACAGCAGATCATCCTGCTGCGCTTTGATGACTACGCCAACATGATCGCGAAAAACGCCGAGGCCAGCGGTCTGGTCATCAACCCCGGCGACAATAGTCTGCGCCTGGAACGCCCGCTGATCGAGTCCGTCAAAAAGACGAAGGACGAGGTTTCCCAGAAGATCGCAGCACAGCTGGCCGAGCAGCAGGCCCGCCGCATCCATCCCGGCGACAAGGTCACGCTGGTCGAGCCCAGCATTCTGCCCGACGCCATGATCGACCCGGTCTGCGCGGTGCTGGCCGACGCCCCCGGTGTGGGCTCTGCCTATCTGTCCGTTATGATCGTAAACGGTGACGCCCGCAGCTATCTGCTGGTGCTGGACGGCCCCAAGGACGAGAAGCTGTTTGCCTCCGTGGCACAGGCCGCCCGCCCGTACCTGCTCAGCCGTGAGAAGAAGATGGATCTGAACATCACGACCTCGATTTCTCCGCTGGGCCAGCAGGGTATGCAGGGCAGCGAGCCGTTCTACCGCAAGGGCATTGGCCGCGTGATTGAGGAGGATGACGACGAATGAGCGTAAAGCGTCTGCTGGACTGCACCCCCAGCGATTTGGCCCGGTACACCAAGGCGGAGCTGCTGGACGCGATTGCGGGCAGTGAGGGCCGCGTACTGGCGTGCGAGACCATCGGCCTGACGCCGCCGCTGCTGGTGGACGTGACGAATGCGGAGTATGCGGCCTCCCTGAGTGCTGACATTCTGCTGCTGAATATGTTTGACGTGCAGCACCCTGTCATTAACGCACTGCCGAAGGTTCCCGAAGTCGAGACCGTGCGGGAGCTCAAGCGTCTGACCGGGCGCGTCGTGGGCATCAATCTGGAGCCCTGCGACCTGCAGGCCGCCAAAAGCAACGATGGAACGCTCTGGAAAATGAGCGGCGGACGCTTGGCTACCGTAGAAAATGCACGGAGGGCCGCCGAAATGGGCGTTGATCTGATCGTTCTGACCGGCAACCCCGGCAACGGCGTCAGCAATGAATTGATCGTAGAAGCGCTGAAAGCGATTTCTGCCGCCGTCGGTGACCGCGTGCTGCTGGCCGCCGGCAAGATGCATGCATCCGGCGTAGCAGGGGAGGGCGGGGAGAAAATCATGACCCCCGCCGACGCCGAGGCCTTCATGGCAGCCGGTGCGGATATTATTCTGCTGCCGGCACCCGGCACGGTACCGGGCATCACACAGGAGTACGCGCACAGGCTGATTGAGGTTGTGCACAGCCGCGGCAAGCTGGCACTGACGTCTATCGGCACCTCGCAGGAGGGCGCGGACGTGGCGACCATCCGCCAGATCGCGCTGATGTGCAAGATGGCCGGTGCCGACATCCACCACATCGGTGATACCGGCGTGCCCGGCATGGCCTTGCCGCAGAACATCATGGCATACTCCATTGCCATCCGCGGCGAGCGCCACACCTACCACAAAATGGCACAGTCTGTCAACCGCTGATAATAGCAAACTGCCCGTAGGAATTTTGCGTTCCTGCGGGCAGTTTTTTATTGCAGATTGCGGTAATACTCGGACTGGCCGTCGTAGAGCGTCTTTTCCTGCAATTGATCGATCATATTCAGCCTGACCTTTATCATGGCAATCGCAGCCTCGTTTTGCGCGGCGTTCCAATCCTGCTTCAGCAGCAAAAGGCCGCGGTAATAGTCCTCGGTGCGCTTCATGCATTCGCGCAGCAGGTCGATTTCATCGGGCGTCAGAGCCAGACTGATTTTTTGCTCGTCTGCAGCAGCAGGCTCGGGCGGCTTTTTCTTCGCAAACAATGCCATGGGATTCACACTCACTTTTTCTTGGTAAAGAGCTTTACGGCAAACACAATAACAGCAATCGGAACCACAATTTGAATGATAAGCGCAATCAGCACTGACAGCAGTGAGGTCGTAAGCACCAGCGTGCCGATGATCATACCGCTGATGATACGCCACAGCCACGCAAAGACCATCAGCGCAATGATGGCCAGCAGAACCTTGATGATGGTGTCCTTGTTCATGATTTCAACTCCTTTTTATTCATCATACCAGATTTTTCAGGAATTGCAAGCTTGGCGTAGGTTTCATTCGGAGGAGCTGACATTTTCAGATTGCTTTACTTTATCAATAGCAAAGTGCCGTCCGGCAACCCGGCTTTTTGGGGCTTCCGCTATCGGTTTTTTCCGTTCAGTTCCGAGCTCCGGTTCCGGTTTTTCCCGTTTTTTCGCACCCTCCCTGCTTTAACGTCCTCCCTATATTTCGCTAAATTTGCATTTAGCGAAATGCTCCCGACATCCAACACCATACCACACGCCCCCCTATTTTGTCAAGGCCCTTTTTTGTCCCCTGCATCACCACGCGAACAGCGCGCCGCTCCTATGGGCTCCGCCCAGTCGCGGCGGCAGCCACAGAAACCCCACAACCGCCCGAAGTCGTCAGGCAGCGGAAAGCCCACCCGCGCCGAAAGCGCAGCGGCCCCGCGGGCCACCAGCGTGAACGCTGACGGCCCGCCCGAATGACGGCCACGCCGCACGCTGCGCGCAGCGTCGTGACCTGTAGGGCAACAAGGCCAGCAGGAGCCCACCCCCCGCCCGCCCGTGGGCGGGGGCGCACCTCGAGGGGACGCCCGCAGGCAACACGGATGCAGCAGCCAACGAAAACCCCAGCCACCACCAAAAAGTTGTTGACAACAACGGCGAAGTGTGCTATAGTGTAGGAGCACCGACAGGGGAGGCTTTCACAGAGCCTAACCAAAGAGGGCCAGCCCGAAAGGGCCGGCCCTCTTTCTTTTTTTGTCCATCACAGCCGAAAGCACCCAGCCGCCGAAAGCGCCCCGGCCATCCCGATTTACCCCGCGCCGCCGAAATCGCCCCTGACGCTTTCCCGTCCGCTTCGCTGTCGGAAGCTGTCGGCGGGAAAATGTACCCACCCCCTAACCCCCGCCCTTTTATCGGCGCGCGCCGCTCCGGGTCGGGGCCCCTACCCCAACCACTCCACGTCGCTCACCCCCGGCACTGAAGCGCCGGGGGCTGCGGGCCGCCAGCCAGCACAGGCCCCTTTATTCCTTTTTTGGGGGCCTGCGCTACCTGTCGTCCCTTGGCCTGTCGGCTGGCCTGGGCGGGGGAAGCGCCATACCACAGCCCCGGCCAAAATGCAAGGGTAAAATGCACGGCCCCGCCTTTATTCCTTTTGGGCGGGGCCGCCCTTGCATTTTGTCCGTGCCTGCTGCGTCAGGGGGCCCACCCCGAGGGGACGGGCCCCCTTCCTTGGCCTGTCGGGCCTGCGGGCCCTCGGGCTGGTTTGGCGCGCCGCCAGTCGGTTGCGGCCCAGCTTGGCCCCCTGTATGATGGTGGGGCCAAGCTGGGCCGCCATTTTAAAAGGGGCCGGGCGCGGCAGGTAGCCCCTGCGGGGCTGTACCTGCCTTGGGGCGCAAGCGCCCGGCCCCTTGGCTGGCGGCCTGGGGGTGCCTGCGGGCACGGGGGCGCCTGCGGGCGCGGGCCCCACCATCAACGGCAGCTCCCCCCTGTTGCCCTGTTGGGAGCCCCATTGTAGCACGGCGTCAAGGGTCTGCGCGCGGCGTTCACGCCCTGCCACTCACCCAGCGGGGGGCCATATACGCAAGCCCCCCGCTTCTTCTCCTGCTGCCGCGCTCCGCCGAGCCGTGCCTTTATTCTGTGTGGGCCCGGCCCTTGACTGTGCCGTGCTTCTTAGGCACTGCCCAACAGGGCAGAAAGGGGTACAACGCCATGTATATCGCAACCACAGCCGCCGAAGCCGCCATCCTCGCCAACTACATCTCCGCACGTCAGCTATACCAACTCGCAAAAGCCAACCTCGCCCCCGTACAGGCCGCAGCACACAAGCAATACCGCGCCAACTCTCTCCAATCCGCGCACAACTGCAACGACCTGCGGGCCCGCCTCGCCGCCATGGACGGCGGCGTTACCGGCCTGTACCGTACAATGTGCAATTACGGTATGCAGGCCCTCGCCCTCGGGCTCATCACTTGGGAAGAATACAAGACCGCTACCAACCAGTAACAGCAAAGGCGGCCCCCTCCGGGGCCGCCCTGTCTATGTTGATTTTCTCCCGAGAGCGCGGAGCTCGTCCGCGTTGAGCTGGTCGCTCAACGCATACACCAACGTCGTCGCCATGTGCGCCGGGTCGTGGTTCAACTTGCGCCGCACATCGTCAAGGGAGCCTGTGCGGTGGTACTCGCCCACGGCGTACACCTTGCGCGCGCTGTGAGGGCTGACCGTCGCACCCTTGGGCACGGAGCCGCCCCGCTGGAAGAACGCCGCACAGCGCACGGTATCTTTCCACACGGCCTGCCGCGTTCTGTGCTTGCGCCAGTCGGTGCGGCCCTCGAATACGTACAGCCGCCCGGCCTGCTCCAACAACTGTAACTGCAACTTTGCCGGAAGGTACACCCGCCGAGTTTTTCCTGTCTTGCTTTCCCGGACGGTGAAGCGCTGCCGCTTCACCTGCTCCGTCGTCAGCTTCAACACGTCCCCGACCCGCAGACCTGTGGCCAGCATCACTTCAAATACCAGCCGATTTGTCGGCTGCAATGCCGCCAGTACAAGCCCCAACGCTGTCGGCTCCACATAGCTGCTACGGCTCATTCGCCACCCCCTTTACATTCCGGTTTTTGTCAACTCGTTCAATCGGCCAGCACTCCAAAGGCTGAAACTCCGGGTCTACCCCCGGCCACTCCCACCGCGGCGACGCCGCGGGGTCGTGGGGGTCTGGGGCCTGCGCGTACTGCGCTACATCGGCCAGAACCCGCGCATACGCCTGGGGGTCGAACTCCACACGGTAACGGCACTTTTCCAACAAACCCGCAAAGCGTGCCCGCTTGCGCCTGCCCAACTCGTTCAACCTGTCAGGCGTGTTCAGCAGCGTGGCAAAAATAAAACGGTCTGTGTCGTTTAGTGCGGCAATTTCGGCGTCCCCCTGCACATCGGCCATACGGTAGACGGTGGGCCACAGGGCCGCCACCTGATGGGGCCCCGCTAACCCTTCCACGGTTATCTCCAACCGCGTCAGCGGGCTTGTCAGCCCGCTTTCCATTTGCTTGTTGTACAGCTTGCAGCGGCCCGGCTTGTTTCTCTCTCCGAGATACTGCGTCCTGTCGGCCTTGCTTCTCATAACTTCTTCATACAGCCGCGCATCCTTGCGCAGACTGTACCATTCGCGCGGCTCCGGCCAGTCGCAGGCCAAGTCCCACTGTTTTACCTCGCAGCCCTCGCGCAGCTTGGCACGGCTCCACAGCTGGCGCAGCAGCCACAGCAATGACCGTTCACCCCCGACCTTGTTTGGGTTGAACTCCAACTTGGCCGTATCGCTCGGCCTGCTCTTGCCGTAAGCTACCATACCAACCCCGAGCCAGTAGCTCAACTTCCCATCGGCCCCACACTTTACGCTGAACTGGTTCCGATAGGTTCCGAACTTTCTGCTCTCCCAATGGTCGTACTCAAACCAGCTTTGCCGGGCCATCTGGTCTAGCAGCTCTTGGCCCTCTCCGAACCGCAGGCGGTACACTAGCTGTACCTTGTCACAGCTGTAGACCCCGCCCGTCTTTTCCTCGACTGGCCTTTTGTATTTTATTTTTTCTTGGCTCATTGTGTACAAATGTACACAACATTCGCCCTATTAGATATAGGGCGAATGCCGGTTACTTTACCAGCCCCAGCCGCATCTTGCCATCACGCTCCACAAGGCCGAGCCGCACGACCTCGCCCGCCGCGTGGGGCTTGCTGCTGTAGATATAGCCGATATGGCCCTTGGCATCGGCCATATACAACCGATACATAGTTGTGTCAGGCTGCCCGCCCTTGCCCCCGAATACTTCTTCTGTCACCGCAATCAACGGCACTTCCACCACGGGCACAAACTCCGTCTTTGGCATCACAGCGCACCCCCTTCCCGAATCACGTCGGAGAGGTAGTTTTTCGCATAGATCAACCGCAGCTCCACGGGGTCAAGCCATGTAGCGACAACCTCGCTACCGCACGCCTTGCAATCCCGCACGTCGTCCAACGCCAGAATCACAAATTCTAACGCCTTCCCCACGGCCTGCCGCTGACTGCGTGCCCGCTTGGGCAACATCTGTTCATTGTACTTTTCCATTTTTACCTCTTTCCCGGAGACACCAAAAAAGGGCCCCCGATGTTTACTATCATCGAGAACCCTCACCCGCATTTCGCTAAATGTAAATTGTAGCGAATAACAAGTATTCGCTAAATTGACGCATTTAGCGAAATGTTATTACTCGCTAAAATCCTGCCGCGGACGCCCTCGCCCACAGCAAAAAGTCATATTCGCATGATTATACATACGTATACAGATTATCAACGCTTTGTAATATGAGCAGCTATTTGCGTTTCTTATAAGTTGGTGAAATTGACGAGGTGTTGCCTGCTGTGCTACAATAAAAAAGCAGAAGCATCGTTTCCGCGTGCTTCTGCAAATCAATATGTTAAGTTGAGGGCTTCCATGAGCAGTTATATTGATGTGGTCCACCCGGAGCGCCATGCGCCGTACCTGGATATTCCTGATGATGTGGTTGACTACCTGCATTACCTCGATTTTGTAAAGCTGCGCTCCCCGCGCACTGTCAACGGGTACTATCTGGACCTGCGCGGCTTCTTCCGCTATATGATGCAGCGCTGGCAGCGCGTGGCCGACGATACGCCGCCCGAGGAAATTGATCTGACCGGCATTACTACCGCCGACATCCGAACGATCACCAAGCACGATATTTTTGATTTTCTCGACCATGCGCGCAGTGCTGACAACGGTCCCAAGGCCCGCACACGGAAGCTGAGCGCCCTGAAGGGCTTTTTCAACTATATGTGCACGCAAGTCAATCGGCTGCCCGCGAACCCCACGGAAAACATCAGCCTCGGCTCGCCGGCCAGGGCTCTGCCTAAATATCTGACTCGGGACGAGGCCGTCACTTTGTTAAGTAATATACAAAGTGATTTTTACGAGCGCGATTACTGCATATTGACGTTATTTTTGAACTGCGGCATGCGGCTAGCCGAGCTTGTTACGATTGACATGGGTGATTTTCGCGATGACACGATCCGCATTGTCGGCAAGGGCAGCAAGGAGCGGCTTGTTTATTTGAATGACGCCTGTCTGGACGCGCTGCAGCGCTATAAAAAGGTGCGCACTTCCCTGCCGAACCTTGTGGACAGGGACGCTCTGTTCGTCTCCAAGCGCACTGGCAAGCGGCTGTCTGCGCGGCGGATCGAGCAAATCGTCGCGCGCTGCCTGCAAAGCGCCGGCCTGAGCGGACGCGGGTTTTCCCCGCACAAGCTGCGCCACACCGCCGCCACGCTTATGTATCAGGGCGGCGTCGATATGCTGGCCTTGAAGGAGATTTTGGGACACGAGAACGTCTCCACGACCCAGATCTACACCCACATCAACCGTGAGCAGCTGAAAAAGGCTGTAGCCGCCTCCCCGCTGGCCACCCAGAAATACGTGGAGCAAAAGCCGTCAGCACCCGACGCCCCCGATCCCCATGACGGCGAGTACGGCCCCGACGGCAGTGAAAGCCGCTGACAGCGCCAGCGCCGCGGCAAAACGGACTGCCAGCCGCCGCGCTGTGCCCGGTGTCTCCCGCGCAGCACGCCCGCGCACCGCGCGGAAAAGATCCATCGCCAGCCGCACTGCCCAGCCTGCCAACCACAGGCAGAGAAGCAGCGTACCCACATCAGAAAGCATCGTATCCAGCCGATAGCGCAGCAGAGCCGTTGCACCGCTCTGCGCTGCCACTGACGCCGCGCAAAAGCCCAGGAACAGCCCGCGCGCCGCAAACAGCAGCGCCAGCAAACCGACACCCCACACGCAAAAGCCGCACAGCAGCACCAGTATCAGCTGCAAAAAGCTCACCGCAAGCTGCGCCCCGAAGGCTGCCGCAAGGCTCGTACCTTCGGGGCGGCTTGTGTAGTAGACCGCCAGCTGCTGCCCCAGAGGCGTTGTCCCGCTGCGTCCCAGCCAGATGCCCGGCAGGTAACCTGCCAGAAATATCACGCCAAATGCCAGCGCCGCCCCGCTTTCTGTCTGCCGCGTATGTTCCCGGTGCGGGCGCTCTACCGCAGGCCGCAGCATCGGCAGCCCCGGGCGGCGCAGCGCCGTCTGTGCCGCCCGCATCAGCGGCCCGCCCGCAGGGCCGTCAGTGCACCGCCCAACAGGCCCCCTAGCAGCAGTGCCAGCGGCAGCATGGCGTTGCTTCCCTGACAATCCAGTCTGCCGTTTGCCAGCAGCGTTGCCGCCAGCAGACAGACCGCGTAAAACGCCCCGCAGCCCAGCCCGCACAGCAGCAGCCTTTTCTGCAATCTGCGGGCCAGCACGGCAGCGGACACAGCCGCCCCCACTGCCGCCGCCATACAGGCCATAGGCCGCACTGCGGACAATGGCAGCCCTGTATGCGTCAGCAGAAACGCCGCCAGCGCCAGCAGCAATATGCACACGCCCACACCGCAGCCAAAGGACAGCAGCAGCGCCGCCACTGCTGGATTTTTAACGCCGGTTTTTGGTTTGCGCAGATTTTTAGCCATAACAAAACGCCCCCTTGCACAGTCAACACTATGCAAGGGGGCGTGGGTTTTATGTCAATTACTTCTTGACGGGGGTGGACTTGCTGTCCTTACCGGTGTCCAGCTTCTCCACAGAGGAGATTGCGGAGCGGCGGAAGCGAATCTTCGTGCGGTCACTGCCGGTCTCGATAACGAGGGTGTCATCCTTGTCCGCAATGGCGCAGACGATGCCGACGATACCGCCGATGGTGGTGACTTTGTCGCCGATCTCGATGGAGCTGCGCATGGCAGCATCCTTCTTGTCCTGGCGCTTCTGCGGCAGGTAGATCAGGACGATCATGAACACGATGATAAGGATCATCGGCAGGAAGCTCATCAGCATTTCAGCCGTGGTAGCCGTGCCGGTGGCGGCATTCAGAAACTGGATCATAGCAAGTATACTCCTTAAAAATAACGATTTCTTCTATTATATCGGATAAATGCGCATTGTGCAAGCATTTTCCCGGAAAAATCAGATGCGGGTATCAAGTTTATGCACATAGGTGTCGTGGAACTGCTGGAAGGTGCCGTTGTCCAGTGCCTCGCGGATGCGCTCCATCAGGTGATTGTAGAAGTACAGGTTGTGCATGACAGCCAGGCGCATGCCCAGCAGCTCGTCCGCTTTCTGCAAATGGCGGATATACGCGCGGGAGAAATTGCGGCAGACCGGGCAGTCACAGTGCGGGTCGATGGGCGACTCGTCGCGCTCGTATTTCAGGTTCTTGATATTGATGATGCCGTCCCAGGTGAACAGATGCCCGTGACGCGCGTTGCGGCTGGGCATAACGCAGTCGAACAGATCAACGCCGCGGTAGACGCCCTCAATGATGTTGCCCGGCGTGCCGACGCCCATCAGATAGCGGATTTTGTTTTTCGGCGCAAACGGCTCTACGGCAGAGATGATGTCATACATGACCTCGGCGGGCTCACCGACGGCCAGACCGCCGATGGCGTAGCCGTCCAGATCATACTCGGCGATCTGCTTCATGTGCTCAACGCGCAGGTCGGCGAACGTGCAGCCCTGGTTGATGCCAAACAGCAGCTGGTCGGGATTGACGGCCTTTTCCTCATGCTTCAGGCGTTTCATCTCGTCCTTACAGCGCAGCAGCCAACGGGCCGTGCGGGCGCAGCTGTTCTTGGCGTACTCGTAGGTAGCCGGGTTTTCGACGCACTCGTCAAAGGCCATGGCAATCGTAGAGCCAAGGTTTGCCTGAATCTGCATGCTCTGCTCCGGTCCCATAAAGATACGGTGGCCGTCGAGGTGGGAGTTGAAGGTCACGCCCTCCTCCGTAATATGGCGCAGCTTGGCCAGACTGAACACCTGAAAGCCGCCGCTGTCGGTCAGGATGGGGCCGTCCCACTTGGTAAACTTGTGCAGACCGCCCATCTCAGCCACGAGTTTGTCGCCCGGGCGCAGGTGCAGATGATAGGTGTTGCACAGCATGACCTGTGCGCGGATGTCCTTGAGGTCCAGCGCCGACAGACCGCCCTTGATGGCGGCAGCCGTGGCGACATTCTGGAATGCAGGGGTCTGGACCGTGCCGTGCACCGTGGTAAATTCGCCGCGGCGGGCAGCCCCTTCCTGTTTGATAAGGCGGTAAGGCATAGCTTTCTATCTCCGTTTTAAAAATATTTCATCGAAAAAGGCGGCGCAGGGGGCTTTTTCCCTGCACCGCCTAATAAATTATTATAAAAGAAAATCAGTGGTTCGTCAACTGTAAATCGGCAGGATCACCACCCCCGCCGGGAAAATTATTTTACCCTATAGCGCAAAATGGTTTTGAGCCTGTTTTTTCCCGTGCGGGTGGCATTGCTCAGGTAGATTTCCCGGTGGCCTTCCTCCGTGCGCGTCAGGCTGTGGGCGTGTACAAATTCGTCCATTTTTGCGAAAGAAACCGGCTCATCGTCATACGCGCCGACATGCAAAAGCTGCACACAGGTTTCGCCCGGCACGGTGCCGAAGCAGACTTCTTCCAAGAGCGGGTTTGGTTTTCGGTGTTTTGTACGTTCCAGCGCAGCGCACACGCCGTCCTCTCCGACAAAATCCGGCTGGCGGATCACGAGAGTGTAGCGCAGCTTTTCCTTGATGAGCTCGCAGTTCTCAATTTTCTGCCAGACGCCCTCCAGTGGGTACACGGCAAAGTCGTCATACTCGCCCTTTGCAGTCTTTTTGTAAGCCATTTTGACTGCATAGGCCACGGAATACAATGCCGATATGCGGTTTGAAAAATCCGTGTCATTCGGGTTTCCTTCACCGTTTATCATGATGCAGCTTTGTGTCGGAACCGTCACCAAGGCAGGGGTTGTTTTTGCACCGTAAAGTTGCTTTTCCTGCCTTCTCCATTCGTATTTCATAAAAAGCGCCTCCTTGCGCTTTTCAGAATACCGCAGAAAGCATGACACCCCCTGTCATGTTTTATATTTTTCTGCCATGCGGGTCAGCTTTTCTTTCATGCTGCGCCGCAATTCGTCGGGCTCCAGGATTTCAACTGCGTCGCCATAGGACAAAATGTAGCTATACAGCGTTCTTTCGGGCATATCGACGGTCACATACAGGCTTCCCTGCGCATCCTTCTCCACGGTATCGGTAAATTCGTCATAGACGCGGAAGGCAGCCGCCGGGGAGAACTTCAGCCTTACCGAAATCAGCCGCTCCTGCTGTATCGTCGGTTTTAGCTCCGGGACATCCGCCTTCCTGCGCAGGAAGGTCTCCGGCAGAAGCGTCAAATCCTTGATGCGGGTCAGCTTAAAAAAGCGGTAGTCGTTTCGCAAAAGGCAGAAGCCGTACAAATACCAGTCCTTGCTCTTGAAAATCAGCTTGACTGGTTCCACCGTGCGGACAGTGCCGCCGCCTTCGCCCGCAAAATACGAAAAGCTGACCCTGCGGCAGCTGAAAACAGCCCTTTTGAGCTCGTCGAACAGCTCCGCACCCGCCGTATTTTTGTGCCAGTCGGAAAAATCGACCTCGATCCAATTTACGCCCTGCACCCGGAAAAGCCCGCCCAATTTGGTAAGCAGTTCATCGGTCCGGCTGTCTTCCGCGGCGGCAAGGCCCCGCAGTGCCATCAAAATTTGCTCTTTTTCCTGCGGCGTCAGCAGCGATTTCTCCAGCACAAACTCCGGCAGGATAAAAATACCCCCGCCCTTTCCCTGCACAGTATAAATCGGTATCCCGGCAGTACTGATGGCATCCAGGTCGCGGTAAATCGTTCTTACCGATACTTCAAATTTTTCTGCCAGCTCGGGAGCCGTGGCTCTGCCCTTGTCCAACAGATGATACACGATTTTGAACAGTCTGCCCTGCTCCATACAGTGCCCCCTCGCATCACAACAAAAGCGCCGAAGATCTGCCCCGGCGCTTTCGCAAAGGATATTTTCTGTTACCGAATGAACATCGCATCGCCAAAGCTGAAGAAGCGGTACTTTTCCTCAACGGCGACCTTGTAGGCGGCCATCGTCTTGTCGTAGCCGTAGAAGGCGGCAATCAGCATGATAAGAGTGCTCTCCGGCAGGTGGAAGTTCGTAATCAGGCCGTCGATGGCTTTCAGCTCGATGCCGGGATAGATGAAGATGCTGGTATTCCCGCTGCACGGCACGATCTTGCCGTACTTAGCCCAGACAGATTCCAGCGTGCGGCAGCTCGTTGTGCCCACGGCAATGACGCGGTGGCCCGCGGCACGGGTCTCGTTGATGAGCTTCGCCGTCTCCTCGCTGACGGAGTACCACTCGCTGTGCATCTGGTGGTCCTCAATGGATTCCTCATTCACGGGACGGAAGGTGCCCAGGCCGACATGCAGCGTGACCTCGGCAATGTTGACGCCGCGGGAGCGGATCGTATCCATCAGCTGCGGGGTAAAGTGCAGGCCCGCGGTGGGCGCGGCAGCGCTGCCCAGTTCCTTGGCGTAGACGGTCTGGTACTGGCTCTGATCCTCGAGCTGCTTCGTAATGTAGGGCGGCAGCGGCATCTTGCCGAATTCGTCCAGCTTCTCGTACAGTGTCTCGGTGTCGTAGGTAAAGGTCACATACTTATTGCCGTCGGGCAGCGTCTCATCCACCACGGCGGTCAGGCTGCCGTCGCCGAACTCCACCTTCGTGCCCGGCTGCATCCGCTTGCCGGGGCGGGCCAGGCACTCCCAGGTATCGCCCTTGACCTGGCGGAGCAGCAGCAGCTCGCAGACAGCGCCTGTGGGCACCTTGGTGCCCATCAGGCGGGCAGGCAGAACCTTGGAGTTATTGACAACGAGCAGATCGCCCTTTTCAAGATAATGCGGCAGCTCATGGAATACCGAGTGCAGGATCTTATCATTTTTGCGGTCCAGCACCATCAAACGGGCGGCATCGCGGGGGTCGGCAGGCTCCTGCGCGATCAGCTCCTTCGGCAGGTCGTACCAGAAATCTTTTTTGAGCATTTTTGTATCATCCTTTTTTACTTTAAAGCGTTATTGTCTTGACATTCTTATGTGGGAATATTATAATGAATCCAAACACAGAGGCGCGAAGCGCATCAGTACCGGTTTTCATCATGCCCTGCCAGGGGCGAGAGCCGGGAAAGGGTTCTTCGCCGAAGAAAATGCGCGGCACGCATTTTCTGGGTCCGCAGCCGAACAGGTGCGGGACTGTCACGCTGTAAAACAGTGTGTTGCGCTGTGTTATATGCAATATGATATTATATTGCATTTTGTGCCGGTTTTCAAGCCGGTTTTTTTATTATCTGTGCAAATTTCCGTGGGAGCCGCATAGATATAAGGAAGGGTATCGTGAAAGGAAGGTCTTAGTCAGGATGAAACAGTACAATGTTGGTGTTATCGGTGCAACCGGTATGGTCGGCCAGCGCTTTATTACGCTGCTGGAAAATCATCCCTGGTTTAATCTGGTTGCCCTTGCGGCCAGCGCGCGCAGCGCTGGCAAAACCTATGAGGAGGCCGTCGGCAGCCGCTGGTTGATGAAGACCCCCATGCCCGAGAGCGTTAAAAAGATGGTCGTGCTGGACGCCGCCAATGTGGAGGAGGTCGCCGCCAAGGTCGATTTTGTCTTTTGCGCCGTCAACATGAAGAAGGACGAGATCAAGGCACTGGAGGAGGCCTACGCCAAGGCCGAGTGCCCGGTCGTGTCCAACAACAGCGCGCACCGTTTTACCCCTGACGTGCCGATGGTCGTACCCGAGATCAACGCCGACCACATCGACATCATCCCTGCCCAGCGCAAGCGCCTGGGCACCAAGCGCGGCTTTGTGGCCGTCAAGTCCAACTGCAGCCTGCAGAGCTATGTGCCTGCCCTGCATCCCCTGCGCAAATACGGCATCTCTGACGTGCTCGTCTGCACCTATCAGGCCATCTCCGGCGCAGGCAAGACGTTTGAGACCTTCCCCGACATTCTCGACAACGTCATCCCCTACATCGGCGGCGAGGAGGAAAAGAGCGAGCAGGAGCCGCTGAAACTGTGGGGCCACATCGAGGGCGACAAGATCGTCTCGGCCGAGTCTCCCCGCTTTACGGCCCAGTGCCTGCGCGTGCCTGTCTCTGACGGCCACATGGGCGCGGTGTTCGTGCGCTTTGAGAATAAGCCTTCTAAGGAAGAAATTCTGCAGGCCTGGAAGGAATTCCACGGTCCCGCACAGGATCTGGAGCTGCCCAGCGCCCCGAAGCAGTTCCTGCATTACTTTGAGGAAAATGACCGCCCGCAGCCCAAGCTGGACCGTATGCTGGAAAACGGCATGGCTGTCAGCATTGGCCGTCTGCGTGAGGATAACCAGTACGACTACAAGTTCGTCTGCCTGTCCCACAACACGCTGCGCGGCGCTGCCGGCGGCGCGGTGCTGCTGGCCGAGCTGCTGGCTGCCAAGGGCTATTTTGACTGATTGGCTGCGCATGGCAGCCTTGGTGTAAGGAGAATTCGTATGAAGAGACCCGTATTTACCGGTGCCGCCGTGGCGATCATCACCCCGATGAACACCGACGGCAGCGTCAACTATGACGAGCTTGGCCGCATCATCGACGACCAGATTGCCCACAGCACGGATGCCATTGTCATCTGCGGCACGACGGGTGAGTCCCCGACGCTGACCGACGAGGAGCACACCGAGTGCATCCGCTATACCGTCAAAAAGGCGGCAGGCCGCGTCCCGGTGATTGCGGGTACCGGCTCCAACGACACGAAGTACGCCATCTGGCTGTCCCAGCAGGCTGAGGCCGACGGTGCCGACGCACTGCTGCTGGTCACGCCCTACTACAACAAGACGAGCCAGGCGGGCCTGCTGGCCCACTACACAGCCATTGCGGACGCCGTGCATATCCCCTGCATCCTGTACAATGTGCCCAGCCGCACGGGCTGCAACCTGACGCCCGCCACGCTGGCCGAGCTTGCGAAGCACCCGAACATCAACGCCGTCAAGGAGGCCAGCGGCAACATCAGCCACGTGGCCGAGATCGCGGCGGCCTGCGGTGACAGCCTGAACATTTACTCCGGCAACGATGACCAGATCGTGCCGCTGCTGGCTCTGGGCGGCAAGGGCGTGATCAGCGTGCTGTCCAACGTAGCCCCGCAGTACACCCATGACATCTGCGCCAAATGGTTTGCCGGTGAGACTGCCGAGAGCCTGTCCATGCAGCTCAAGGCGGTGCCGCTTATCAAGGCACTGTTTGCCGACGTCAACCCCATCCCGGTCAAGTGGGCCATGAACCGCCTTGGCTGGAATGCCGGCGACTGCCGTCTGCCGCTCGTTGCGCCCTCCGCCGCAGTGCAGGCGCAGCTGGAGACTGCCATGCAGGAGTTCGGCCTGCTGAAATAATTTCACAGCCGACCCACTGCCATGCCGCGGGTCGGCTTTTTGCTTTTGCACGACTTTTGCATGAAAGGAACAATAACACATGACGGATATTATCATTCAGGGCATCTATGGCCGTATGGGCCGCGCACTGGTCGAGAAGATCGGTGCGCGCGAGGATTGCCGCATCGTCGCCGGTGTGGATCGCGAAGCCGGGCGGATCGGCGAAATCCCCGTTTACGCCGGGTTTGACGCACTGCCCTGCAAGGGCGTCATCATCGATTTTTCCTCACCCGCCGGGGCGGTTGCAGCAGCGCAGTACGGTGCCGCCAACGGTCTGCCCTGCGTCATCTGCTCCACCGGCCTTTCCAGGGAGGATGAGGCTGCACTGGAGGCTGCCAGCACCAGGACGCCGATCTTCCGCAGCGCAAACATGTCGGTGGGTGTCAACGTACTGATCGAGCTGGCCCGCCAGGCTACGAAGATCTTGGGCGGCGAGTTTGACATTGAGATCATCGAGAAGCACCATCATAACAAGCTGGACGCGCCCAGCGGCACAGCACTGATGATTGCAGACGCCATCAACACCGAGGCGAACGGCAAATATGAGTACGTCTATGACCGCACGCAGGTTCGCCAGAAGCGCGGCGCACAGGAGCTGGGCATCAGCTCCATCCGCGGCGGCGGCATTGTGGGCGAGCACGATGTGCTGTTCTGCGGCCCCGACGAGGTCGTGACGCTGAGCCACAGCGCGGGCAGCCGCGGCGTCTTTGCCGACGGTGCCGTACAGGCTGCGCTCTATATTGCTGCGCTGGCCCCTGGCTATTACACGATGACCGACCTGCTGCGAGGTAAACTGATATGCGAATGAACGGCAACGACCTTGCCGCCTGCGCGGTCATCGCACTGGGCGTCGGCGGCGTAGTTGTCGGCTCTCTGCTGGGCGTCGGCAATCAGGCTGTGACCCTGCCCGCGGTCAATCCGCAGCCCGTAGTCGTGGATATGCCGGCAGAGCCGGAACCAACCGCTACACCGGAGCCCACCCCCGAGCCGACGCCCACCGTCGAGACCGTGCACTTTTCCGCCACGGGCGACGACCTGATCCACGATGGTATCTTTTTGCAGGCTAAGGAGCGCGGCGGCGACCACTACGATTTTGACGCCGCCTACGCAGCCATGCAGGGCTACTACGACCAGTTTGATGTGAACTGGCTCAATCAGGAGACGCTCGTCAACGACGAGTTCGCCGCCAGCGGCTATCCGATGTTCTCCACCCCCGGCGAGATCACCGACACGCTGTATAATTTGGGCTTCCGCGTGTTCAGTCTCTCCAACAATCACAGCTACGACAAGGGGGCGGCGGGCATTGAGGCATCCATGGCACACTGGGCTGCCATGCCGGACGATGTGGTCACAATGGGCTTTTACAATCTGGAGACCTATGACAACTACGCCTACCAGACCGTCAACGGCATCACGTTCGGCTATCTCTCCTATACGGAGCACACCAACGGCCTGCCCACGCCGTCCGGCACAGACTATGGCGTTGTGTATCTGGACGACCATGAAACGATTGCCAAACAGATCGCCGATATGCGCCCGAACTGCGATGTTCTTATCGTCAGCGCCCACATGGGCACCGAGGGCACGCACGAGGTCAACGACTTTCAAAGGGAGACTGCTCAGTGGCTGGCCGATCAGGGCGTCGATGTCATCATCGGCACCCACCCGCATGTAGTACAGAACGCCGCATGGCTGACCGGCGCAAACGGCAACACAACCTTCATCGTCTACAGCCTGGGCAACTTCATCAACGCGCAGTCCTCGCGCGATAATGTCATCGGCGCGATTCTGGACGTGTATTTTGATAAGACGACCCAGCCTGACGGCAGTGTGAGCATTGCCATCCGTGACCCGAAGCTGCACTGCGTTATCAGCCAGTATGAGGCCGGGTACAAGAATATCCGGGTCATCCCCTACAGCCAGTACACAGACGAACTGGGTGCAGCACACGGAGAGTTCACCCTCTCCCGCGAATACATAGAGAGCATGCTCCGCAGCACGATTGACGAGGAGTTCCTCACGTTAGATTGAATGAAAGGATGATTTTTATGTACGGTGTCAGCAAGATCAGCAGCGAGCAGAACATTATGCTCACCACCTTCCCCGGTGCCCAGTACAGCGCACAGAGCCTGGCCGAGCACCTGGACGTTTTTGCCAAGGCCGGTATTGTGGTCGATATGATCTGCCAGAGCGCGCCCCGCGGCTCCGCGGTGGATTTCAGCTTTACGACGAGCTATGACAACTTTGCCGCCGTTATGAAGGCTCTGCCCGCCGCAGCCAAAGCCAATCCCCCGCTGGTCTCCGGCGGCTACAGCAAGATCAATCTCTTTGGTGAGGAGATGGTCACCAGCTGCGGCGTCGCCGCCCGTGCGCTGGCCGCACTGGCCGGTGCAGGTATTGAAATCGTGCTCATCACAACGAGCGACCTTGACATCTCCCTGCTGATCCGCCAGCAGGACGAGGATACCGCCCTCGATGCCCTGCATAAGGCGTTTGAGGTCTGACGGCAATCAAAAAACAGGTGCAACCCCATTTAAAGGGCTGCACCTGTTTTTTATTTATTCTTGCGGTAGCACTTTGCTGCCAGAAATGGCAGGAATACAACCCCATACATGATGGCACTGATTGCCACATCTGTCCAGCTGATGATCTGATTTGAAATATCCGCCGTACCGGTCCAGACTAAGACCATGCTGTTGTTGAGGTAGTGCAGCACCACGGGGAGCCAGATATTTTTGCCGCACTTCTCATACGCAAAGGTGAAAAATACACCGAGCGTCACGCAGACAACAAGCTGTGCGGCAATGCTCTGCAGTGAGGTATCGGGACTGTAGAAGAAAAGATTCAGCGGCAGATGCCACAGCCCCCACAGCACGCCTACCGCCAGTGCGCCGCGCCGTGCGCCGAAGCGGTTTTGCAGGGCGGGCGTCAGGTAGTAGCGCCAACCGTATTCCTCGCCAAAAAACGGCAGAAAGCTCAAAAAGAAGTTCGGTACAAGCACCACTGCCATAACCCACGGTGCAGATGTGCGCCAGTAGGCCAGATATTCAGCCCAGCTATCACCGCCCTGCATCGCCATCGAAAGAAAGACCATAGCGGTCTTGACCGCAAGGAAATAGACGCAGATGACAAGAGCCGTCAGCAGCTTGCCGTGCAGGCGCAGACCGTAGTCTTCGCGCTTTGTCTTTTTCTCGGTCAGCAGGAAGATCCAGCCCAGCACCGACGCGATAATGATGACAAAGTTTGCAATATTCAGCCAGCCCTCCTGCGGCAGGAACGCAGACAGAACGCTCATGGCGAGCATCAGCGCAGTGGCCGCGATGTGCAGGATGTAAAACCGCTTTGGCGTTCCCTGCCGTCTTGCCAGCAAGAACGCCAGCATAACGCCCGCCGCCGGGTAGAACATCTGGGCGTTGGCAAAAATCGAGGTGTCCCGCCCGTTTTGCAGGCAGATGTACAAAAGCGGCATCATCAGAAACGGAATTGCGTAAGCACAGAGCGCAAAGACAGTCAGCTCTTTTTTATTCGTTTTCATCGTCGTCCTCCTTTGGGTTTTCCAACTCAGCGTGGCGCTTTTTGTAAGCCTTCATGCTGAGCTGCAGCAATGCAAAGCACAGCACCCAGGTACAGACCCCCATGATGACCGCCTGCAGCACCGCAATACCCGCGCCAAGCGCTGCAAATTTGATAAGCCCCCACACAAACACGACAGCACCGCCCACGACGGACACAACGGCATTGGTTTTCGTATTCGGTTTAAGGTGGCGGTCCCAGATACCGGCACGCAGATCACTTATAACCGCATAGGCGCACCCCAGCATAAAGATAAACCATTCTGCCGCCATCTCCCGCGGGGTAAAGCCCAGCAGACTTTCGATGATAAGCGCCGCCAGCAGCAGCACCCACAGCGCCCAGAAGCCGCAGGACTCAATTTTTAAAAGGGTCTGCTTTTGCATTTCGTCCAGATTATCGTGCTTAAAAAATTCTTTTATGTTCATCGCTCATTCCTCCCAGAACAGCTCGTCCAATGTCTTGCCCAGCACCTTGCAGATGCTGCGGCAAAGGTTGATGGTGGGGTTGTACTCGCCTTTTTCGATTGCATTGATGGTCTGGCGGGACACGCCCACCACCGCCGCCAGATCCGCCTGGGTCATATCCAGCGCAGCGCGGGCGGCCTTCAGCTTCAGATTCTTTGCCATTGCCTGCGTTTCCTTTCCTCTTGCTGTGACTTTACTATAGCACGCACCTTACATTATGTCAAGTATATATTACTTTTTGAAAAATAAATTTTCCCTGCAAAACCCGCACTTGCGGCAATTCGCCCACTGTGCTATGATAGTTTTTATAGATTATGATAAAGGAAGTTTGGCTATGAAGTACAGCTTTCCCGCTTTTGAAAACGGCTTTATCCGCGCTGCTGCGGCCAGCCCCGCCCTGCGCGTGGCCGACTGCACCTACAACGCCGACCAGATCATCGGCGTCATGCGCGAGTACGCCGAAAAAAATGTGCAGCTGCTCTGCCTGCCGGAGTTTGCGCTGACCGGCTACACCTGCAGTGACCTGTTCTTGCAGGATACCCTGCTGCGTGGGGCCGAGGACGGCCTTGCCGCGATTTTGAAAGCCAGCGAGGGACTGAACGTCGTTGTCCTCGTCGGTCTGCCTGTGCGCCATAACGGCAAGCTGTACAACTGTGCGGCGGTACTCTGCAACGGTGAGCTGCTGGGTCTGGTGCCGAAAGTACACCTGCCCAACTACGGCGAATTTTACGAGAAGCGCCACTTTATCCCCGGTATGCGTGAGCCCGAGTGCATCGAGCTGGCCGGGCAGGAGACGCTGATCGGCACGAACCTTCTGTTTGCCTGCAAACAGCTGCCCGCCTTTGTGCTGGCAGCCGAGGTCTGCGAGGACCTGTGGTCTCCCATCCCGCCAAGCTGTGCCCACGCACTGGCCGGGGCTACCGTTGTGGCAAACCTGTCCGCCAGCGATGAAACCGTCGGCAAGGCAGCCTACCGCCGTGAGCTGGTCTGCGGGCAGAGCGCACGTCTGCTGTGTGCGTACCTCTACGCCGACGCAGGCCACGGCGAAAGCACCACCGACATGACGTTTGCGGGCCACAACCTGATTGCCGAGAACGGCAGTCTGCTGGCCGATGCTGCACCGTTTGCGGGCGAGGATGCCGTGACTGAGCTGGACCTGGGCCGCATGGTGCAGGAGCGCCAGCGCAACACGACGTTTATGCCGGAAACGAACGGCTACACCACTGTGGAATTTGAGCTGCCGCCCGTGGAGCTGGCGCTGACCCGCCCTGTCTCCTGCACGCCGTTTGTGCCGCAGGACGCCGCGACCCGCGCCGAGCGGTGCGAGCTGATTCTGCGCATCCAGGCCGAGGGCCTTGCCAAGCGCATGGAGCACACCCACGCCAAGTGCGGCGTGCTGGGTATCTCCGGCGGGCTGGACAGCTGCCTGGCCCTGCTGGTGGCCGTGCGCGCCTGTAAGGTGCTGGGCCGCGACGCGAAGGATATTGTGGCCCTGACGATGCCCTGCTTCGGCACGACGAAGCGCACCCGCTCCAACGCCGAGATTCTGTGCGAGGCTTTGGGCGTGACGTTCGGCGAGATCAACATCACCGAGACCGTCAAGAGCCACTTTGCGGACATCGGCCAGCCCGCCGACAAGTACGATGTCACGTTTGAAAACTGCCAGGCCCGCGTGCGCACGCTGGAGCTGATGGACTATGCCAACAAGAACGGCGGCTTTGTCATCGGCACCGGCGACTTAAGCGAGCTGGCGCTGGGCTGGGCCACCTATAACGGCGACCACATGAGCATGTACGGCGTCAACACCGGCGTGCCGAAAACGCTGGTGCGCCATATTGTGCAGTACGTGGCCGACACCTGCGGCAATGACACGCTGCGGGACGTGCTGGTGGATATTCTGGACACCCCCGTCAGCCCCGAGCTGCTGCCCACCGCCGCAGACGGCACGATTGCCCAGCAGACCGAAAAACTCGTCGGCCCGTATGAGCTGCACGACTTCTATCTCTACTATGTGCTGCGCTTTGGGTTCAGTCCGACAAAAATCTACCATCTGGCCCGCACAGCCTTTGACGGCCGGTATGAGCCGGAGGTCCTGCTGGCGTGGCTGAAGAATTTCTACCGCCGCTTCTTTGCCCAGCAGTTCAAGCGCAGCTGTCTGCCCGACGGCCCGAAGGTCGGCTCGGTCACGCTGTCCCCCCGCGGCGACTGGCGTATGCCCAGCGACGCCTGCAATACGCTGTGGATGGCAGAATTAGAAAAGCTGGAAGTCTGATCGCGTTACTCGCGTATAAAAAATGCCCGGAACCACTTGCACGGTTCCGGGCATTTTTTATAGCTTTTTGATTTCGGCGTTCAGAGCGTCGTAGGTGTAGAGTGTGTTGAGCACCTGCAGCAGCTCCTTTTTGCTCAACCGCGGCGGCAGACCGAGGCGGCGCAAAAACACCCGGCGGTTCTCGGCGCTGTTGGCCGTGCCGGAGATGCCCCAGTCGTACAAATCGGTGTACGTGATGGAGCGCGACTGGGTCGTTTTCTGCTGGCAAGCAGTTTTACTTGCCAGGGCGGTTTCAAGGCCCTGTACAATCAAATCGTCGGATACGCCCTCGACGCCGAGCAGTCCCTCCTTGCCGGGCTCGGCCTTGCGTGACTCCTTGCCCGCAATCGCCGGGACGTAGGCCTGCAGGACATGCTCCGCACCGACAAGACCCGTGACAAAGTGGCGAATCTTGAACCCGGCGGCGTCGGAGTCTGTCAAAATGATAAGCCCCTGCGCTGCAGCAATGCGCTTGAGCAGCCTTTGCAGCGCGCCGTCCTTGAACACCCGGAAGCCGTCCGTCGTCAGGATCGTGCCGTCCACGATATTGCTAAGGCGTGCGGCGTCGTATTTGCCCTCCACCAGCAGGGCTTGTTCCAATTTCAGCATTTATGCCCTCCCGGCCAGCGCCAGCTCACACAGCGCCTTCTGCATTAAAAGGTCGGCGTCCAGCTTGCTGCTTTTCAGGTCGGTGTCCAGTCTTTGCAGGATGTGCAGGCAGTCCTCCAGCTGGGCACGCTTGAAGCGCAGCGCGGTTTTTTCGGTAGAATTGAGGCGGTAATTCCAATTGCCCTTGTAGCCAAAGTCCTTGGCCACATCACCGAGGCCCCGGCGGCTGCGGCGGCCCAGCAGCACGCGGTACAGATCCAGATAGTTGCTGATGAGTGCGCCGGTAATCATGATCGGCTCGTTTTGCAGGGCCAGCAGCGTTTTCAGCTTTTGCTGGGCCTTATCGGCCTGGCCGCTCGTCAGCAGCTTGACCATATCGAACGTGTCCGCGTCGAGCGTGACCGTGCCGAGCCGGCTGACCATTTCTTCTGTAATTGTGCTGTAGTTGGCCAGCGCGGCCAGCTTTTCGACCTCATTTTTAAGCAGGAACTGATCCTCGCCGCAGCGGGCCAGCAGTGCAGCTTCGGCGCCGGGGGCAAAGTCCGCACCGGCCTCCTTCGCCCAATCGCGGGCCATGGCCTGTAAAGCCGCGCCCGTGGGGCGGTTGAGCTGCACGCAGTAGCCGAGTTTCTCGCAGCTGGCAATGAGCTTTTGCTCCCGCTTGCCGGGGCGCAGTTTGCCGTAGCTCTCCTCGATGATGCTCGTCAGCACAAAGATGGCGTTCTCGGTGTCGGCCAGCGTGTCGCAAAGCTCCTGCAAATCCTTGTCGGAATAGGTTGACGGACGGATCAGCGGCATGAGTACCAGGCGTTTGCCGCCGAAGAATGAAATCGTACCGGCAGCTAGCACGATCTCCTCCACCGAGGGGGTCGGCCCGTCCAGCACCGTCGTCTCGGGGTCGTCGCGGTTCAGATATTTCAGCGCCTTCTGCGCCGCCGTGTGGACGAGCGCCTCGTCCGATGCGTAGAAATAGTAGAGTGCGCAGCCTGCCTTCAGGCGTTTTTCCAGCTCCTTTTCACTGTACAGCAATCGTCTGTGCCTCCTCCCAAATCATGCTGCGGCCCGGGCGCAGGGTCAGTCCGGGCGTGTCCTCGCCATAGCGCAGGGTGCAGCCTGCAGCGTTGTCCAGCCAGCGCGGTGCGGCAGAGGTGTACAAAATTGCGTCGGGCCGCACGGAATCGGACAGCGTGCCCGGTGCACAGAGGACATCCACCCGCACCGGCTCTGCCAGCTCGAGCCTGCCTGCCCCCACGGCAATGTGCCGCTCCCCCACGCCCAGCACAGCGAGGTTCGCGCTTTTATTATGATACAGGTCCAGCGTCAATCCGTCAAGCACCGGACGGGTCGTAAAGTCGGCAAGCTCCTGCACCGTCACGATCTCTGCCGCGGAAAATTCCATCTGCGTCGGCTTGGCGCGCAAGTCAACGACCAGCGCGGGCTCCTGTCTGCTGCGCCCGGCCAGATAGTTCTGCACGGCGCTCCAGTTGCTCTCCCCGCCGCGGAAGAACACCACAGCCTGCCCGTTCTGCACGCAGACGACGCAGGGATTGTTGGATGCGCCGACCAGATTGATCTGCACAACATCTCGCTGCATCCAGACACCCAGCCCCACGGCCAGCACTGTGCAGAGCGCCGCCGCGGGCAGATAGAGCCGCAGCCGCCTGGCATGCCAGAAGCAGACTGCCAGCGCGCCCAGCACAGCCAGCACAAACAGCGTGTACCGCTGCGGCAGACAAATCGACGCAAACGGCAGTGCGGCGCAGCACCGTACCAGCCAGAGCAGCCCCTTAAGCCAGAGACTCAGCACGAGAGCCGTCAGGTTCGTGATTGCCGCCAAAAACGGCACGGCGCTGCAAACCAGCAGCAGGATGCCCAGCTGCAGGGCGGGCTGGACCATCCAGACGACCAGCAGGTTACAGAGCACCCCGACCAGGCTGGCCGCCATGCCGTGGGCCACCAGCACCGGCAGCGTGGCAAGGCTGGCAAGCACTGCCGTTTGTACAGGCTCTGCCACTTGGCATAGCGCCTTGACGGCGGCGGGCTTGTCCTGCGCTGCGCGCTGCTCGGTGCGGGCCAGTGTTGCCGCAGCCTGCACGCCCAGCACGGCGCAGAACGACAACTGAAAGCCAAGGTCGCACGGCGCATAGGCGTTTTGCAGCCCCAGCAGGATGGCCGCAAAGCTCGTTGATGTCAGCAGGTCGGGCGGCAGCAGGAAGAAGTCCCCCACCAGCGCCACCAGCAGCACGATCCCGGCGCGCGATACAGAGACCGGCATTCCGGTCAGCAGCAGGTAAAACAGCGCCGCCGCAGCGCGCAGCAAAATCAGAGGCTTATAAAATTTCCATTTGCGGCCAAAGCCCAGCAGCCCGCAGAGCAGCGCCAGATGCAGCCCAGACACCGCCAGCAGATGCGATACCCCCGCCGTGCGGAAGGCCTGCTGCACGCTGTCATCCAAGCGGCTTTTGTCCGCCAGCAGCATAGCAGCCTCGATGCCGTCCAGCTGCCGCGGCAGCCAGCGGCGCAGTGTGGCCGACCAGCGCTGCCGAAGCCGATACAGCGCAAACCGCGGCGCGCGGCTGGCGTCCAGTGGGTGGTAGCTGCCCAGATACTCCGCCTGCAAATAGACACCCTTGCTTTGGCGGCTCAGGCGGTATTTGTTGTCGGGCAGCTCGGTCAGCGCAAATTTTGCAGTGAACCGCTCCCCCGCACTCTCGCCGGGAAAGGACGCGCACTGCACCTTTACGTTGGCCGCCCTGCCGTCAATTTCAGTCAGCCGCAGCGTACCGCGCAGACGGCTTTCGCTGTAGGAAGCATCGGCGTCCGTCTCCACCACCGCCGTGCAGGTCACGGTCTGCCCGGCCAGTGCCTTGACGGGCCGCACCCATACAAGGGTAAACACCAGAAACCACGCAAGACCGCACAGCGCACCCAGTACCGGGATGGCGCTGTCTCTGCGGCGTTTTATCCATAATAGCGCCAGACATACCAAAAATGCCGCCGCGGGCACACAGACCAGCGGCGGCAGAATGGCCGCAGCAAGCTCAGCCCCGGCAAAACCGAGACCAAACCAACCGAGCTTTCGTTTCATTGCTTAGTGCAGGAAGAGCGGCAGCGGCTCCAGGAAGAAGATGTCGGTGCGCTTGGCAGCGTCGCCCTCAGCGAGTGCTGCGCAGCAGCCGACTACCGTGCCGGTGCTCTTGGCGGCCAGCGTTTCCAGTGCATGCAGGGAGCCGCCGGTGGAGATAACGTCATCCACGATCAGGATGCGCTTGCCGTCCATATACTCGATGTCCTTCTTGTCGATGACCAGCGTCTGCTTACCGGCAGTCGTGATGGACTGATCCTCGATGATGACAGGCTCACGCATATACAGCTTCGGACCTTTGCGGGCGGGGATCCAGTATTTGCCGCTCTGGCGCGCCATTTCGTAGGCCAGAGGGATGCCCTTGGCCTCGGCGGTCAGGATCACGTCAAACTCGGGGGCTTTTTTCAGCAGAGCTGCGGCGCATGCCTCGGTCAGCTCCACATCACTGAACATGATGAAAGCGGCAATATCCATGTGGTCATTGACCTTGCAGATGGGCAGCTCACGGGTCAGACCCGCAATGTGCAGTGTATAGGTATCTGCCATGTTAGTTTACCTCTCTTTATTGATTCACAAGTGTTTTGTGCAACGCCCGGCATCAGCCCGGAGGCCATGCAAGGCTGCGCTTGGCCAGCACATGAAAGTGCAGGTGCTTAACGCTCTGGCCACCGTCCGCGCCGACATTGGTCACAACGCGGTAGCCGCTCTCGTCGACGCCCAGCTTTTTGCACAGCTGCGCAATGACCGCGTAGATGTGGCCCAGCAGTGCGGCGTCATCCTCGGTCAGGGCTGCGGCAGACGCAATGTGCTGCTTCGGGATGACGAGAAAATGCACGGGAGCCTGCGGGTCGATGTCGTAGAACGCCAGCAGCTTGTCGTCCTCAAACAGCTTGTTCGAGGGGATCTCGCCTGCGGCGATCTTGCAGAACAGACAATCCTCCATCCGGAATCCCTCCTTTGCAGTGGATTTTATGGCAAAGAATTACTGATTCATTTCCGCCTTGACGATTTCGGGCACAGCGTTCAGCGCGTCGTCGATCTTGGACGTGTCGCGGATACCGGCCATAGCGAAGTCGGGCTTGCCGCCGCCGTTGCCGCCTGCGATAGCGGCAACCTTCTTGACGAGGGCACCTGCCTTCAGGCCGCGGGCCATGGCGTTCTTGGAAACACCGACAGCCATCATCGTCTTATTACCGTCGCTGCCGATAAGCACGGTCACGGCGTTGGGGGCCTTGTCGCGCACCTTATCGACCATGTCGCGCAGGGTATCGGCACCGGTACCGGTCAGGTAGGCGGAGACGATGCGCACGCCGTCGATGTCGGCGGCGTTCTCAAACAGGCCGTCAATCTTGGCGGCAGCCATCTGGGCCTTCAGGATTTCAAGCTGCTTGGCGGTCTCCTTCAGGTCAGCAGCCAGTGCCTCGGCGCGGGCAGGAGCGTCCTTCAGGTTGTTGGCCTTCAGGGCAACAGCAGTCTTGGCCAAAATCTCGGTGCGGTCATCCAGCAGATCCAGCACGCCGAAGGCGGTGGTAGCCTCAATGCGGCGGATACCGGCAGCCACGCTGGACTCGCTCAAAATCTTGAAGCAGCCGATCTGTGCGGTGTTCGTGACATGAGTGCCGCCGCAGAACTCGGTGCTCCAGCCGCCGGCGTCGACAACGCGGACGACACTGCCGTACTTCTCACCGAACAGAGCCATAGCGCCCATCTTCTTGGCTTCCTCGATGGGCAGGTTCTTGACGGTGACGGGCAGAGTTTCGTAAATCTTCTCGTTGACGCGGCGCTCGACCTCGGCCAGCTCGGCGGGGCTGACGGCGCTGAAATGCGTAAAGTCGAAGTGGGTGATCTGGTCGTCCTGATAGCTGCCGGCCTGATGGACATGCTCGCCCAGGACCTCGCGCAGGGCCTTCTGCAGCAGGTGGGTGGCGGTGTGGTTGCGGCAGATGGCGGCACGGCGCTTCTCATCGACGGAAGCGGTGACCTCGTCGTCAACGTGGATGGTGCCGTCCAGCAGCTCACAGGTATGGACGAAATAGCCCTTCGGGGTCTTTTTGACCTGGGTAACCTTCAGCTTGGCGTCGCCGCTGACAAGATAACCGTGGTCAGCGACCTGGCCGCCCATCTCTGCATAGAACGGGGTACGGTCCAGCACGACCAGCACGCCGTCCTTGGCCTCGCCCGCCTCGTCGGTGGCGATGGCATCGACAAGCTCCTCCCCGTCGGACAGAGCCAGAACCTTAGCCTTCTCGGACAGGGTCTCGTAGCCGTCAAACTGGGTGGGCTCGGCGGTCAGCTCGCCGAACAGGTCAGCGCTCCAACCGGAAATATCCTTGGCCAGGCGCTCGGCGCGGGCGCGCTCACGCTGCTTGGTCATCTCGATGTGGAATGCGGCCTCATCGACGGCAAAGCCTGCCTCGGCGGCAATCTCACGTGTCAGGTCGAGCGGGAAGCCGAAGGTATCGTTCAGCTTGAACGCCTCGACACCGGACAGGACCTTCTCATGGGCCTCCTTCAGGCGGCCCATCATGCCGGTCAGGATGTTCAGACCGGCGTCGATGGTGCGGCCGAAGCGCAGCTCCTCGGTGCCGATGACCTTCTTGATATAAGACTCATGCTCGCGCAGCTCGGGGTAACCGGCCTCGCTGGACTCGATGACCGTTTCGACCAGCTCGGTCAGGAACGGGCGGTTGATGCCCAGCATACGGCCATGGCGGGCGGCGCGGCGCAGCAGACGGCGCATGACGTAGCCACGGCCCTCGTTGGACGGCAGGATGCCGTCGGAGGCCATAAAGACGGTGGCACGGATGTGGTCGGTAATCACACGGATGGAGATGTCATCCTTCTCGTTCTCGCCGTACTTCTTGCCCGAGATGCGCTCGACGTGGTGCAGAACGGCGGCAACGGTATCGACCTCGAACAGGTTGTTGACATCCTGCATGACTACGGCCAGACGCTCCAGGCCCATGCCGGTATCAATGTTCGGCTTGGCCAGCAGCTCATAGTTGCCCTTGCCGTCGGCATCATACTGACTGAACACGAGGTTCCAGATCTCCATGAAGCGGTCACAGTCGCAGCCGACGCCGCAGGTCGGCTTGCCGCAGCCGTACTTCAGGCCGCGGTCATAGTAGATCTCAGAGCAGGGGCCGCAGGGGCCGGAGCCGTGCTCCCAGAAGTTGTCCTCCTTGCCCAGGCGGACCATGTGATCCTCGGGGATGCCGACTTCCTTCGTCCAGATGTCGTAGGCCTCGTCATCCTCCTGATAAACCGAGATGTACAGGCGGTCAGCGGGAATCTCGAGTTCCTTGGTCAGAAACTCCCACGCCCAGGGAATGACTTCCTTCTTGAAGTAATCCTGGAAGCTGAAGTTGCCCAGCATCTCAAAGAAGCAGCCATGGCGGGCCGTGATGCCGACGCGCTCAATATCCGGGGTGCGGATGCACTTCTGGCAGGTGGTCACGCGATGCCGCGGCGGCTCTTCCTGGCCGAGGAACCATTTCTTCATGGGGGCCATGCCGCTGTTGATCAGCAGCAGGCTGGGGTCGTCCTTCGGAACCAGCGGGAAGCTGCCCAGACGCAGGTGGCCCTTCGTCTCAAAATAATGCAGGTACTTTTCGCGAAGCTCGTTCAATCCGGTCCATTGCATAGGTGTTGTTCTCCAATCCATAAAATTGCGATGCAGGGTCCGCCACAAAAAATTACAGCCCACGCCCCAATACAGGGACGAAGGCTGTTATGCTTCCGTGGTACCACCCGGTTTGCAGCGCCGCAAGAATATAATACAACAGCACTGCCGCTTTGTGTCTGCGTTAACGCCGCAGGTACGCTCGGCTCTGCGCCGAAAGCTCCGGGGTGGCTCTGCCGTGCTTCCGCGTGAAAGCCTTGCACCAAACGGCTTTCTCTCTGAGGGACGGAACGGACGGCATTGGCCCTTTCATCGCTATTTTCCTTTTTACAGGCTTATTATATGCCGTTTTGTGCCGCTTGTCAACTGATTTTTCCGCATAAAAGGTCATAACTGCGCAAAAGCTAACGCAGAGAGGAGTGTTTTTTATGGCTGACGTTTTTCCGGAGGTCGGGCAGGTCGTGCTGACGAGCCTGCTGTCGCTGGCCGCGATGTTTATTTTCACCCGCGCGGGCGGCAAGCGGCAGATTGCGCAGATGAGCCCGTTCGACTACCTGAACGCCGTCACGGTGGGTTCCATCGGCGCAGAGCTGGCGACGAATCTTGAGCAGTGGTGGCGGCCCTTCTCTGCGCTTGTGGTCTATGGGCTGGTGACGTGGTTCGTGCACTACACTGCCTGCAAGAGCAACGCTATGCGCAGCCTTTGGAGCGGACGCAGCCTGATTTTGATGGACGACGGTGTTATCCTGAAAAGCAGCCTGCAGCGCGCTGCCATCGACGTGAACGAGTTCCTGGGTCAGGCCCGCGTGGCCGGGTACTTTGACCCGAACGAAATAGAAACGGCAATTTTAGAGACAAACGGCCAGATCAGCTTTCTGCCCAAAAGCTGCAACCGTCCCCTGACGCCCGACGATATGCAGCTGCACCCGGACGCCGCCAGCACATGGTATGACCTGATTATAGACGGCCATCTCATGCAGGACAATTTAAAGGCTGCAGGCCGCGACGAGCGCTGGCTGGACGCCCGGCTCCACGCGCAGGGCATCGGCCAGCATGGTGAGGTGTTTTACGCGGCGTGTGACAAAGCGGATGGGTTCTTTGCATGCAGGGTGCGCTAATAATCGAATATGTAAAAAAAGACCTGCCAGAATTCTCTGACAGGTCTTTGTGGTGGAGAATACCGGGATCGAACCGGTGACCTCTTGCATGCCATGCAAGCGCTCTCCCAG
>ENA-UEOL01000400-UEOL01000400.1-human-gut-metagenome-genome-assembly--contig:-NODE-400-length-32505-cov-4.467775_pt1 | contig 32505 bp, 22 predicted proteins | sample MGYA00242884_ERZ507884 | MGnify/ENA primary metagenome ERZ507884 (study PRJEB26167, sample SAMN06115417) | human gut metagenome | host: Homo sapiens | place: China:Chongqing | collected 2015-03-06... | reverse complement strand
AACGGTGTGATTACCACTAATTTGCTAATAATCTGCAATTTGTGCAACTTTTTCATTTATAAATATTGGGAAATTTAATTCAACCAACGAGTATAAAAGATTATCTGAAAGCCGTGTCAAAAGATGTTAATTAATCCTTTTTTTGACAAATTTCGGGCAAAAGTGAATGAATGCGCACCACAAAAACGGGCGGCAGAATGCCTGCCGCCCGTAAAGTATTGGGTTTCGCGTCACTGCTCGGCGATTATTACCGCCGTGGGAACGCTTCGCTCCCGTAGCGCGACGTCCTGCGCAGTCGTACCGGGCGTGTCGCTGGGCATGTTGAGCACCCGTCCCTCCCGGCCCACGAAGGTCGAGGAGCCGCCGCCGTCGAGATTGATCGCTTCGACACATCCCAGCGAGATCATTTTGTCGGCCAGTTCGGGCAGTGTCATACCGGCGCTGCCCCGCTTGTTGCGTCCGTCGCAGACCACGATGACCAGTTTCCCGTCCTCCGTGGCGCCGATGGCCGTCCGGGGATGCCGCGCAAGCCCCTGCAGACCTCCGCAGTCGAAAATCTCTTTCCAGTAGTTCTCCTCGGCCACGTTCCGGCCCCCGTGGACCAGCATCGGGCCGCCGCCGATGGCGTTGTAGGGCTGCCAGCGGCGTCCGCCCGCCGTGTGCGAGGTCGGTGGCGCCGGCATGAACGTCATGGTCTTCTCGTTGTTGCCGAGCGCGGACGGGAAAGCATAGGGACAGTTGTCGTCGTCGGCCACGCAATAGACCCAGGCCGCCTCGAAACTTCCGTCGCGCAGCTGCCCCAAAGCGGCCCGCACGGGGAAGAAATGCGTGTAAGGATTTGTGGACCATATCCAATCCTCCTGCACGGCGAGCGATCGGACCACACCCCGGTCGATGAGCAGGCTAACCGAAGTCGTACCGCCGAAGAAACCCCCGTTGACGGCCAAATACGGCGTACCGTCTCCCGATTCGGCGAATGCCGAGAAATAGGCCGTCGGCTTCTTCGCTGCGGAGAACTGCGGACGGAACCGCAGGTCCGGATTCGCCTTGAAATCGACGATGGCGTAGAAGCCCAGGCACTTCGAGCCGTTCGCAAGTTCCTGCGTAAACTCATCGACCGTAAGACCCTTCGGATAACCGGGCAGACCTTCCGGATTTTCTTCGCCGCCGTCGCCGCCCGGATCGTCCCCTTCAGAGAGAGCCGGAGGAGTCTGGTGCTCCTTCTCGCTGCATTGTACGCAGGTGCAGCACAACAGAAGGGCTACCAACAGCATATAACCGAGATTTTTCATGTGCATCATACAAATGTTTATTCATTTCATGGAAGCAAAGATAATTAATTTACGGTAATATAAAACTCTTCAGCGTATTTTTACTTTGTATGATGTTTTGAATAATTTTATTAATTTTGCCATCAAAGCAATCGATCGCTCACCCAAACCCTGCCCGATATGAAAATACCGAGATTTATTGCCTGCCTTACGGCGCTGCTCTGCATGGCCGCTGGCTGCCGCTCTGAGGACGATGCCGCCGTCCGCGCACTGGCCCGGCGGATCATTCCCGAGCACGAAAAACAGTTCCGCTTCGAGCGTCTTACCGATACGACCGAGTGTTTCGAACTGGAATCCCGCGGCTCAAAGATCATCGTGCGCGGCAACAGCTCCGCCTCGATTGCCGTGGGACTGAACCATTACCTGAAGAATTACTGCCTGACGACCGTCTCGTGGCATGCCTGCAATCCCGTGGAGATGCCTGCCGTGCTACCGCGGATCGACGAAAAAGTCCGCGTCGAATCCCGCGCACGGGAGCGTTTCTTCCTCAATTACTGCACGTTCGGGTACACCATGCCGTGGTGGGGATGGACCGAATGGGAACGCTTCATCGACTGGATGGCGCTTCAGGGCGTAACCATGCCGCTGGCCATCACGGGGCAGGAAGCCGTCTGGCAGCGGGTATGGACCCGGCTCGGACTTTCGGACGAAGAGGTCCGCGCCTACTTCACCGGTCCGGCCCACCTGCCCTGGCACCGCATGTCGAACATCGACCGCTGGCAGGGTCCGCTGCCCGAGGAGTGGATTGACGGCCAGCTGGCGTTGCAGCAGCGTATTCTGGCGCGCGAACGCGAACTGGGGATGAAACCCGTGCTGCCGGCCTTCGCGGGACACGTTCCGCAGGAGCTCAAAAGACTCCATCCCGATGCCCGGATCACACGCGTGAGCTACTGGGGCGGCTTCGACGATCGATACCGGTGCAGTTTCCTCGACCCGATGGACCCGCTTTTCGCGGTCATCCAGCGGGAGTTCCTCACCGAACAGACCCGTCTGTTCGGCACGGGCCATATCTACGGCGCCGATCCGTTCAACGAGATCGACGCCCCGACGTGGGATCCTGAAACGCTCGCCGGAATGTCGCGCCACATCTACGAGTCGATGGCGGAGGTCGATCCCGAGGCGGTGTGGCTCCAGATGGGTTGGCTCTTCTATGCCGATCCGACGCACTGGACCGCGGAGAACATCCGCGCCTTCCTCGGCGCCGTGCCGCAGGACCGGCTGCTGATGCTGGATTACTTCTGCGAATTCACAGAGATCTGGAAGCAGACCGAAAAATTCCACGGCCAGCCTTACTTGTGGTGCTACCTCGGCAATTTCGGGGGCAACACGATGCTATCGGGCAATTTCCATACCGTGAGTGCCCGCATGGAGGACGCTTTCGCCCATGGCGGCGACAACCTGCGCGGCGTGGGCTCGACGCTCGAAGGCTTCGGCGTTAACCAGTTCATGTACGAATTCGTGCTGGACAAAGCGTGGAACACGGGCATTGCGGACGACGAGTGGATCGCACGCCTGGCCGACCGCCGCACGGGATTCCGCGACCCCGCGGCCCGCACCGGCTGGCGGACGCTCTGCGACAGCGTCTACACGCTGCCCGCGCAGACCGGACAGTCTCCGCTGACCAATGCGCATCCCGCGCTGGAGGGTAACTGGCACTGGACCACCAAGCCCACGACGGGCTACCGTTTCCCGACCTTGTGGCGGGTTTGGGAAGAGCTGCTCGCTGTGGACAGCGAACGCGACACCTACCGTTTCGACGTAGTGAACATCGGCCGGCAGGTGCTGGGCGACTACTTCCTGATAGAACGCGACCGTTTCGCCGCGGCCTATGCGCAGCACGATCGGAAGGCGATGGACGCCGCCGCCCGACGCATGACCGGATTGCTTGCGGACATCAACCTGCTCACGGCCTGCCACCCCGAGTTTTCGCTCGAGCGGTGGATCGCCGCGGCGCGCGGCTTCGGCAGCGACAACGCTTCGAAAGATTACTACGAAACCAACGCCCGCATGCTCATCTCGGTTTGGGGCGACAGTTACCACCTTACCGATTACGCCAGCCGCACATGGTCCGGAATGATTTCGACCTACTACGCTCCCCGCTGGCGGCTCTTCATCGAACGCGTGATGGAGGCGGCCCGCACGGGCCGGATGTTCGATCATGAGGCTTTCGACCGCGAAATCCGCGACTTCGAATGCCGATGGGCCGACGCCTCCCACCCGCTTACTTTCCCCGAAGCGGGAGACGCCGTGCGGACGGCGCGCGAACTGGCCTCGAAATACAAACCGCTGTTCGACGCCGAGCGGTAGGGCGTCGTACCTATTTATATAAAACCCCGGACTTTTTCGTTCAGTCCGGGAGTTTTCCGTTCGCAGAGGGCCGCTTCTCAGAACAGCCCCAGCGACTTGCTGCGCGCCAGTATGCAGGCGCCCATCACTCCAGCGCGTTCGCCCAGGGTCGAGAGGCGTATCTGCGTATCCTTGTTGACCAGCATCAGCGAGTATTTGTTGATGGCGTTGCGCACGGGCAGCATCAGGTACTCCTTGGCCACCGAAAGCGTACCGCCGATAACGATCACCTCCGGATTGAACATGTTGATAAGCCCCGCGATGGCCTTGCCGAGCGTGTGCCCCACCGACTCCAGAATCTCGATGGCCAGCACATCCTCCTTCAGCAGCGCGGCCAGAATATCGTTCAGCGTGATCTCCTCGCCTTTTTTGTATTTCTCGGAAAGCATCGACACGCGTCCCTCCTTGAGTTTCTCCAGAAAAATCCGGTGCATGGCCGAACCGGAAGCCCCCGTCTCAAGACAGCCGCGTTTGCCGCAGCGGCAGATGATCTCGTTGTCGAGCAGCGGAAAATGGCCGAATTCGCCCGAAAAGCCCGACTTGCCGTAAAATATCTTGCCGTCGATGATCATCCCCAACCCCAGTCCCCAGCTGGCGTTAATGTAGAGCATCGTCTTCTCGGAGTGGGCGTCGCCGTACATATATTCGCCGTAAGTGGCGGCACGGGTGTCGTTCTCGATGTAGACCGTCGTGCCGAGACGCTCTTCGAGCAGCATCGTCAGCGGCTGTTCCTCGACGAAGAAATAGCTGTAACTGTATCCGGTCTGCGAATTGACGCGGCCCGAAATATTCACCCCGACGGCCAGCACCTTGTCGCGGGCGATCTTGCGCGCACGGATGAAATTCTGAATCACGTCGCAAAGACGGTCCAGCGAACGGGGATCGTTGTCCATCAGAAAATCGACCGTCGTTTCATCGATCAGCTGTCCCTTGAAATTGATGGCGGCCATCATGACCGAATCCTTGCGCAGATCGACGCCGACGAAATACCCGGCATAGGGATTCAGGCCGTAGATATTCGGCCGTCGTCCGCCGGCCGTCCCCTGCTCGCCGAAATTGTGCACGAAGCCCTCGTCGATCAGCTCCCCGATGAGTTTGGTCACGGTCGGCACGCTCAGATTCACGGCCTTGCTCAGATCGGTGATGCTCGAATCGCCGCCGAGAATGTACTGACAGATAATCTGCTGTTTGAGAATAGCGGCCTTGTTGCCTTCCGTGGCCAGTTTGAGGAACGAATTGGTCATTTCGTCGGGGTGTTTGATTTACGTCTTTACGATTGGGTAAAGATAAAAATAAATAGCGAGTCGGGCAAACATTCTGCGGAAAATGCGCCCCGAGCCGCGAATTTATAACGAATGTCGCCATGCGGACCGTTCATTCGCAGAAACTTTACGATCGTACCCCGATCGGCCGCCGCCCTTCCTGCGAACGAGCTCCACCTGCAAAATAAACATATTTGTGACAAAACCGCTGTTGAATGAATTTTATCACCAAAACCGCTTGTGATAATAATTTTTATTATTACATTTGCTCGTGATTTAACGCCACCTTTATTATAACCAAACCGCCATGCAGATCAAAGGAACCTTTCTGGACGAAATCAGCCACGACATTCCCCACCAGAACTGGGGCGAAAAGGAGTGGGACGCCGATTTCGGACACATGCACCGGGCCGGTATCGAGCACGTGATACTCATCCGCTGCGGCTACCGCCGCTGGCAGACCTTCTCCTCGCAGGTGCTCACCTCGGAGGAACGCTGTTACGAACCGCCCGCGGACCTGGTCGGGATGTTCCTGCGCCTGAGCGAAAAGTGGGGCATGAAATTCTGGTTCGGGCTCTACGACTCGGGCAAATACTGGGCATCCGGGGATTATCTGCACGAGGTGGAGCTCAACTGCCGCCTGATCGACGAGGTGTGGGCCCGTTACGGGCATCACGCCGCTTTTGGCGGATGGTACATCTCGCAGGAGTGCAGCCGCAACACGGGCAAAATCATCGACCTCTACGCCCGGCTGGGCCGTCACTGCAAAGCCGTCTCGGGCGGACTGCCGACGCTGATTTCCCCCTACATCGACGGCAGCAAGAACATCAGCCAGTACACCGACCGGACCACGCGCACGGGCGGCGTCACGGCCGAGAGCCACGAGGCGGAGTGGGACGCCATTTTCCGGGGGATTCAGGGCGCGGTGGACATCGTGGCCTTTCAGGACGGGCACGTCGAATACGACGAGCTTCCGGAATTCCTCCGCATCAACAAGCGGCTGGCCGACCGCTACGGCCTGGAGTGCTGGACCAACACCGAGACCTTCGACCGCGACATGCCGATCAAGTTCCTGCCGATCAAGTGGGAGAAGCTGCGTCTGAAGTTGCGGATGGCCGAGGAGGCGGGTATCGATCAGGCCATCACCTTCGAATTCTCGCATTTCATGTCCCCGCAGTCGGCCTACCTGCAGGCGGGGCACCTCTACGACCGATACCTCGAATACTTAAATACTTCGAAGAAATGAAAAAAACGCTGTTCCGCGGCCTGCTCGGCGCCGCACTGACGATACTTGTCTGCCTGCCCGCCGCATCGCGCGGCAAAGGTCCGAAGAAGACGCGCGAATTCACGGATGCGGATTTCCGCACCGAAAAGATCCTCGAAGCCCTCCCCATCCGCGCCACGTTCCTCGACGAGGTGAGCTGGGACATTCCCCATCAGAACTGGGGCGTGAAGGAGTGGGACGCCGACTTCAAGGCCATGAAGCAGATGGGAATCAACACCGTCGTGCTGATCCGCGCCGGGCTCGGCAGCTGGATCGCGGCGCCGTTCGATTGCCTGCTCCGGACCGGAAAGGTCAAGTATCCGCCCGTGGATCTGGTGGAGATGTTCCTCGCGCTGTCCGACAAGTACGGAATGGATTTCTGGTTCGGGACCTACGACTCGTGCTACCACTGGCACGTGGGAGAGTATGAGAAGGAGATCGAACTGAACATGCAGCTCATCGACGAGGTGTGGGCCAAATACGGCCACCACAAATCGTTCCGGGGCTGGTACCTCTCGCAGGAGATCAGCCGCCGCACCCGCAACGTATCGAAGATATACGCCGCGATGGGCCGGCACGCCAAGGAGATATCGGGCGGGCTGAAGACGATGATCTCGCCCTACATCCACGGCGTCAAGACCGATCAGGTGATGGCCGGCGACAAGGCGATCACCGTCGAGGAGCACCGCCGCGAGTGGGACGCGATTCTGAGCGACATCGCCGGAGCCGTGGACATCCTCGCTTTCCAGGACGGACAGGTCGATTACGACGAACTCTACGACTACCTGGTGGTCAACCGCGAGCTGGCCGAACGCTACGGCATGGAGTGCTGGACCAACGTCGAATCGTTCGACCGCGACATGCCCATCCGTTTCCTGCCGATCAAATGGGAGAAATTCCTCTTCAAGCTCGACGCCGCACGGCGCGCCGGGATGCAGAATGTCATCACGTTCGAATTCTCGCACTTCATGAGCCCCAATTCGTCCTACACCCAAGCGGGACACCTCTACAACCGCTATATGGAATACATGAACTATCTCCAACACAAAAAATAAAGAACCTCCCATGATCGATTTCAAACAACTGGCGTGTCTGAACCGGGACGAACTGCTCGAAAACGTGGTTCCGTTCTGGCTCACCCACTCGCAGGACGAACGATACGGCGGCTACTTCACCTGCCTCGACCGCGGGGGCGACGTCTACGACACCGACAAATTCGTCTGGCTGCAGGGACGGCAGGTGTGGCTGTTTTCGATGCTCTACAACCAGGTCGAGAAGCGTCCCGAATGGCTCGAATGCGCCGTACAGGGGGCGGAGTTCCTCCGTAAACACGGCCACGACGGCAATTACAACTGGTACTTCTCGCTCACGCGCGAAGGCCGGCCGCTCGTGGCTCCCTACAACATCTTTTCCTACACGTTCGCCACGATGGCCTTCGCGCAGGCGGCTCTCGCCACGGGCAGCGACCAATATGCCGAAATCGCCAAGCGCACCTTCGCGCGGATTCTCGAAAAACGCGACAACCCCAAGGGACCGTGGTGCAAGACCGTCCCGGGCACGCGCGACCTGAAGGATTTCGCCCTGCCGATGATCCTCTGCAACATGGCGCTCGAAGCGGAGCAGATGATCGACCCCGCGCTGCTCGACGCGACGATCCGGGATTGCATCCACCAGGTCATGGAGGTCTTCTACCGCGGGGAGCTGGGGCTGATCGTCGAGAACGTCGCAGCGGACGGCGAGCTCTCCGACTCGTTCGAAGGCCGGCAGATCAATCCCGGCCACACGCTCGAAGCTATGTGGTTCATCATGAACCTCGGCGTGCGGCTCAACGACCGGGCGCTGATCGACAAGGCCGTAAAGATCGCGCTCGACACGGCTGAATATGGCTGGGACAAGGAGTACGGCGGCCTGTTCTATTTCATGGACCGGCTCGGACACCCGCAGCAGCAGCTCGAATGGGACCAGAAACTGTGGTGGGTGCATATCGAAGCGATGATCGCGATGATCAAGGGATACCACCTCACCGGTTCGCAGGCGTGTCTCGACTGGTTCCTCCGGCTGCACGACTACACCTGGTCGCATTTCAAGGACCCCGAATACCCCGAATGGTTCGGCTATCTGAACCGCCGCGGCGAGGTGCTGCTCCCGCTCAAGGGCGGCAAATGGAAAGGCTGTTTCCATGTACCTCGCGGTCTGTACCAGTGCTGGAAAATACTCGACGAGTGCCAATAACCCAAACATAAAACTATGCGAAAAATGCCTTAATCAACCATTTCGAGCGGAGCACGTCTCCCGTCACAAAAATCTAAACCTATTGCAACCCTAATTTTATGAGAAACGTTTACAAAATGAAACCTTTAGGCATTCGCTGCCTATTGAGCAGCGTATTAGCCGTGGTCTCCATGGCGATCACAGGCACCAATGTAGCTGAGGCGCAAGGACTTTCAGTCTCCGGAAGAGTGACCGACGCAAGGGGGGGGGAAATTTCGGGTGCTACGGTCATCGTAAAAGGTGACAACACCCGGGGAACTACCACCGATGCACAGGGACAGTATGCTATCGAGGTCTTGTCCTCCGACGATGTGCTGGTCTTCAGTTTCCTCGGTTACAAAACTGCAGAAGTGGCCGTCCGCGGCCGCAAAACCCTGAACGTCCAACTGGAAGAGGACGCCACGCTGGTGGATGAAGTGGTCGTAGTGGGATACGGCACACAGAAACGACAGTTTCTCGTAGGCTCCGTGTCCCAGGTCTCCAGCAAGGAGTTGCTGAAGGCCCCGATGACCAACGTATCGAACATGATGACCGGCAAATTGCCGGGAGTGACGAGTATTCAGCGTTCGGGACAGCCCGGCAGCGACGGCACCACGATCTTCGTCCGTGGTGTCTCCTCGTTCAACAATTCCAGCCCGCTTTGCATCGTCGACGGGGTGGAGCGTATGATTAATACGGTCAACCCCAACGACATCGAATCGATCTCCATCCTCAAGGATGCCGCCACCTCGGCCATCTACGGCGTACGCGGAGCCAACGGCGTTATTCTGATCACCACCAAAACCGGCTCGAAGGGCGCTGCTACCATTTCATACGACGGCTCGGCGACTTTCACCACCAATGTCGCCATGCCCGAGATGCTTAACGCCCAGGACTACATCGGCTGGCACAACAAGGCTCGCGAGATGGACGGATTGAATCCGCTGTGGACGGATGAGGTGATCGCCGGTATGAAGGAAAAAGGGATATACGGTGAAACGGACTGGATGGATCTGCTCTTCAAGAACTACGGTTTCACACACCAGCACAACATCTCCGCTACGGGAGGTACCGACCGCGTAAAATACTATACGAGCATCGGTATGATGAATCAGGACGGTATCCTGCCCAATACCTCTTACCAGCGTTTCAACGTGCGCGCCAACATCGACACGAAGATCGCCAAGAATTTCAATCTGAACGTCAATATCGCCGCATTCCGCGAAGACACCCACGCACCCGGATACTCTCTTGGCACGCAGGGTGAGTTCAACCCCATCTCGCAGGCGCTCTTCTCGTTGCCGATCATCGCTCCGACCTATAATGACCTGCCGCAAGGTTATATGAGCGGCGTATACACGCAGCAGCCCATTGCCGCGGTCAACAAGAGCGGTTTTCAGGATACGAAGCGCTGGCAGTTCGAGGGAAACGCCAAATTGGAATACGATTTCGGCAGCATCAAGGCGCTTGAAGGACTCAAGGCCGCCGTACACGTTGCATACGACTATTCGAATACGGGCAACCGCAATATGCTGCAATCGTACCAGCTGATGTCATTCTCGCCCACGACGATGAATTCCACAGTCGTGAATGCATCGGGAGTCAATGTCAACAGCAGCTTCAACAAATCGTCGTCGTTCGGAGACGGATTCACCGTTCGCCCGACGCTGACCTACAACCGCGAATTCGGGCGTCACAGCGTAGGCGGCCTGTTCTTCTACGAGCAGAAAAAAACCTACTCGGACACAATGACCGGCTATAAGGCGGGGTATTTCGCCCCCTATCCGGTCGATCTTTCGATCGGCACCACGTGGGAAGGCATCACAACCCCCGTAACCGGTTCGTTCAGCGAAACGAGTATCGCCAGCTACGCCGGCCGTTTCAACTATGCATTTGACAAGAAATATCTGGTCGAATTTACATTCCGCGCGGACGGTTCCTACAAGTTCGCCCCCGAAAACCGCTGGGGATTCTTCCCGTCCGCAGCCGTCGGCTGGGTCATGTCCGAAGAGAAGTTCTTCAAGCAGGCACTCCCGAAAATCGACTTCTTCAAGCTGCGCGCCTCTTACGGCGAACTGGGTATGGACGATACGAGCCCTTATCTCTATGTGCAATCCTACAGATCGACCGCACCCTCCTACAGCTATATCATAGGCGGCAAGGGTCAGACGACCTATTACACCAGCAACTATGTCTACAAGGACCTTACCTGGTCGCGTTCGCGCAGTTTCAACGTGGGCCTGGACCTGAACGCTTGGGGCGGAAAACTGGGCATCGAATTCGATTGGTTCTACAAGGTTACCGACAATATCCTCGAACAGGTCGGCGGTTCCTACGCACCCTCCCTGGGAGGCAACGTACCGTCATACAAAAACTCCGGCAAGGTAGATAACCGCGGCTTCGAGCTGGTGCTAAAACACAACAATCACTTTGCCAGCGGTTGGCGGTATTCGCTGACGGGTAGTCTCTCGTGGGCCCGCAACCGGGTTCTCGCCAAACAAATTTCCGACAACCATCCGATGTACCGTGCCATCCTGGGCAAACCGATGGGTACGCTCTACGGGTACAAGGCGATCGGACTCTATCAGACCGAAGAGCAGATCGCCAATTCGCCGACGGCTCCTTCGGGAGAGAAGCGTCTGGGTGACCTGATGTATGCCGACGTCAACGGCGACGGCAAGATCGAGCAGTCGCAGGACTTCATCAAAATCGGCCGCGGCTATACCCCCGAGATGAACTTCTCGCTCAATATGGAGGTGGCATGGAAAAACCTCTATCTTACAGCCCTCTGGCAGGGTGTAGCCATCTGCGATTATCAGCTCAGCGCGGCATACTATTCGGGCGTTTTCGACAACACGATGTACACCCGTCCTTTCTACGGCAACGGCAACGCACCCTATTATCTCGTGGAGAGCGCCTGGCGTGAAGACAACCGCAATGCCGACTATCCGCGTCTGAGCACCGTAGCCAACGGCAACAACGCATGGCCTTCGTCCTGGTGGGTGAAAAACGGGGCATATCTTCGTCTGAAGAACCTCCAGATCGGCTACTCGCTCCCCGAACACATTCTGAAAAATACCGGTATCGGCCGGGTAAATATCTACGTGGCAGGAACCAATCTGCTGACTTTCAGTGCATTCAAATACGTGGACCCCGAAATGCCGTCGGTCAACAACGGTTACTACCCGCAACAGCGGACCTACAGTATCGGAGTCAATTTATCCTTCTAACCGCTAAAGCAACTGAACCTATGAAAAAGATCATATTCATACTCGGTCTGGCGGCCGTCGTATTGGGCACCTCCTGTTCCGACGTGCTGGACCTGAATCCGGCGGACCGGTTTTCGCCGGCGACCGTCTGGTCCACCACCACTACGGCTGATAAATACGTCATCGGACTCTACTCCATCTTCGGGGCAAACACCGAGATGCGCGGCGGCGATGCCTATGCGTCGCCCCGATTATCGGATGCCTATTCCGACATCCTGAAAAGCACCTCCTGGAATCAGTACAACCACAACTTCAACGCCACGCTCCTCCAGGAAACGGCTTTCAACAGCAACTCCGCCGGTGCGTTCGAGTGCTGGTCGAGTCATTATGACCGCATCCGCCGCGAAAACGAATTCCTGCGCGACGCGGCCGAATTCGGCCGCAAATTCGGTGAGGACTGGCTCAAGATTCGTATCGCCGAAGTGCGTTTCTGCCGTGCCTACGCCTATTTCATGCTGTGCCGGGTTTACGGCGGGGTGATTCTTCGCACCGAAGTCGACGGCCCTGAGCAGAACGACAAAGCCCGTTCGACGGAGGAAGAGTGCTGGGGCTTCATCATTAACGAACTGAAGGAACTGGCTCCCGACCTGCCCTTGAAATGGGACAGCGACAACTCGGGCCGCGCCACTCAAAAAGCCGCATACGGTCTGTTGAGCCGCGTAGCGCTCTACGCTGAAAAATGGGATGTCGCCGCACAGGCCGCACGCGATTGCGCCACGGCAGAGGGTAATCTGGACCTGTCGAAGAACGGCTATGCCAAAATCTTCGAACTCGGCATCAACAGTCCCGAAGTACTCTTTGCCGTAGAATTCAAATCCAGCGTGATCGACCATGCCTACGACGCCTACGTGCGGCCCTCGGGCGATACAAAGGAGTTAGGCAAGCAGGTTTATTCGGGATTCGTTCCCACCAGCGAATTGGTCGACAGCTATGAAATGGCAGGCGACGGCGGCAATTTCTCCTGGGAGAAACACGGTAAGGATCCCTATGCGAACCGTGAACCGCGCTTCTACGCCACGATTCTCTATAACGGAGCCGATTGGATGGGGCGGAAGATCGAAAGCTTCGTTGGCGGCAAGGACGGATACAAGGCCTATGAAAACGCCGGAGCCGCCGGAACGACCGTAACGGGTTATTACCTGCGCAAATACCTCATAGACGGAGACAAGACGTGGGTCACGAGCGGCTCGGGACAGGACTGGATCGTACTGCGCTATGCCGAGGTCCTCCTGAACAAGGCTGAGGCACTTGCCATGGAGAACTGGAACAAGAACAGCGCCGAAGCGCTGCAGGCGCTCAACGATGTCCGCGCCCGCGTCGGACTGCCCGCGCGTGCCACCGCCGACAAGGAGACCTTCCTGGAATACGTGCGTCACGAACGCAAGGTGGAGTTGGCCGGCGAAGGTTTCCGCTACTGGGACCTGCGCCGCTGGCGGCTGGCCGAAAAAGTCATCGACGGGCAGAACGTGCACGGCGTTAAGATCTCCAAACAGTCCGACGGTTCATTTACCTACGAGCAGGTCGATGCCGACGGCGGACACAAGCGCATCTTCTACGACCGTTATTACCGATTCGCCATTCCGCTTTCGGAGCGTTCGAACAATTCGCTCTGTACGAACAACGACGGATGGATCTAATGATTAACCGCAAAAACAGAACGACTATGAAACTCCGTAAATATCTTGCAGTACTGGCCGTAGCGGCATTCGCATCGCTTGCGACATCATGCGCCGAAGCGGAAGACGAATTCATCCACACGGACAGTACGATTAATTCCATCGAAATCCAGCCCGCCGAAGGCGGAGCCGGTATCGCAGGAATCATCGACGAAACGACGGGCGAGATTTTCTTCCCCATTCCCAAAAAACTTCGTGAAAAATACGACGTGAAAAAGCTGATGGTACGCGCAAACGTGGCTTATGACACCTATATCTATCCGTCACTGTCGGGATTGAAAGACCTCTCCGATCCGATGGAGATCAAGGTTCGGGCAGGCGACAATGGATCGCGAACCTATACGCTGTGGGCTTTCTACACGCGCAGATAACGAATTACAACGAATGAATAAATCTAAAATTAACTCGACCAATATGAAAAAGTTCAATTTATTCGCTTACGCCACCCTGGCAGGTCTCGCGCTGTCGTTTGCAGCCTGTACGGACGACGATCCGGAAATCAGCAAACCCGGCCCGCAGATCGACCGCGGCGAAAAATGCCGTATCGAATCTTTCGTTCTGAATCTCCCCGAAGGGGAAACGCTTTCAGGCGATGTCTACGACTACGACAAATCGATCGACCTTGCCTATACCACGCCGCAGCTGGAAGCCATGAAGACGGCCACCGCCACGGTGAAACTCTCCGAAGGCGCAACCATCACGCCCGATCCCTCCGTGGCGGCCGACTATACGCAGCCGATTTCATTCACGGTGACGGGAGCCGACGGCAAGACCACCCGCATTTATACAACAAAGCCCGTTGAAAAAGTTGTCGTTTCCTATACCAAGATCGGTGCTCTGGCAGAGAAAACGGCCACTCAGATGGACATCACCGATCACACGAAATACCTGCAAATCGGCGTCAGCGGCGACAAGATCGTCATCGGCACCAAGGTATTCGACGGCAAGACGCTCGCTGCCGCAGGCAATCTGAACATGACCGGTTACGACGGATTGCAGGTCACCTCGCTGGCTAACGACGAGGCAGGACATCTGATCGCTTCACTGACCGCTGACGGCACGAGTGGATCGGCTCCTGTTACGTACGCCTGCTGGAAGAACGGATGCGACCAGCCCGCCGAAACGATCCTCGGTCCGTCGGACAGCGCCATCGCAGCGTTCCTCTCCGTGGGCGGCAACCTCGTCGAAGGCAAAGCGCTCATTACGGCATTGGGCGCACGCGTAGCCACTGGCCCGAGTTTCTGCTGGGGTTTCGCCGACGGCGTGCGTGGCGACTACTACAACCTGCTTACCGGACAGCCCTCGAACGACGGCTCGTGGAGCCAGATGGTTTCGGCCTGCTCGGGAGAGGTTTCGGGCACCTGGTTCATGTGGGATGCCGTGGCCGGCGGTCACAACGTATTGACCTGGGAAGGCTGGGACGGCACATCCTCGCTCAATCTGAAGCAGATTCCGGGAGCAGCGCCCAACGGTCCGAACAACTGGGGTAACTACACCAAAGGTTCGATCCGCGCTTTCATGTTCAACGAAAAGGCTTATGCCGCCGTCTTCACCACCGGCTGGCCCTGCACCTACGTCTCGATCGTGGACTCGAACGGCGAATTCCTGCTCAACCCCGCCGAGGCGACGCTCAATTACGCGATCTCGGACGCCAACCCCTACCGCCCCGTCGGAACATTCGTGTATAACGAAAAGGAAAACTGCGGTTACGTATACGTACTGGTTCCCGGGCACGCAGTCAAGAGCTGGAAACTGGAGATCACTTACGATTAACAAACCTTACACCTGTCACGACAGGTCTTGACGAAACCGTATCAATCCGCATTCTTCCCGGTCCGGGCCCGTTCTCGGGCCGGAGGAATGCGGTTCTTTTAACACGACCCATGAAAATAAGCACCTTTTTTACAGTCATCCTCTTCGTTGCAGCGACAACGATATCCTGCGGCGGAAACTCCGCCCGGACGCTTCGCGCCGCCGACGGTGGAAAACCCAAAATGCTCTGGTTCGACGCAGAGGCCAATTTCAAGCGCTTCGCTTCGCAGGATTCGATCCGCTACTATTTGGACCGCACCGTCGAGTGCGGATTCAACCACATCGTCGTGGACGTGCGCCCCATTTCGGGCACCGTGCTCTACGAAAGCGATATGCTGGAACCGCTCACCGTCGTTGGTCCGGACACCGTCCGCCGCGATTGGGACTACCTGCAATGCTTCCTCGACGAAGCGCGTAAAAGGGAACTAAAAGTGACCGTCTCGACGATGATTTTCCCTGCGGGATTCACCACGTTCCGCCAGGGAGCGGCCTACTCCGACCCGGAACTGGCGGGCCGAACCTGTGTCGAATACACGCCCGAAGGGAGGAAAGACATCAAGGACGACCCGACGAAAGTCGCAGCGTTCCTCAATCCCGTACTGCCCGAAAATCAGGAGTACGTGCTGCGTTTCGCACACGAACTGCTCACAAAATACAAGTTCGACGGCTATGCCCTCGACTATTGCCGCTTCCCCGATGCTGAGAGCGATTTCTCGCCCGCTTCGCGCGAAGCGTTCGAAACCTACCTCGGACACGGTATCGACCGTTTCCCGGAGGATATATTCACCTACGACGCCAACGGAGCCCGCGTGGCTGGCCCCTACTATAAACAGTGGTGGGAGTTCCGCTCGGGCGTCATCCGCGACTTCATCGCCGAAGTGCGCACGCTTATCGAACGGACCCAGCCCGGCGTGAAACTGGAGTATTGGGCCGCCTCGTGGCTGCACGCCATCTACACGCAGGGCCAGAACTGGGCCAGCCCGCGTTCGCGCTTCCACGAAGCCTATCTCGACGATTGGGCCACGCCGACCTACAACCGCACCGGATTCGCCGATCTGCTCGATGTCTTCATCACGGGAACCTACCTCGAAAAGGTATGGGGCATGGATGACCCCGAATCGATCGAATACGGTCTCGCCCGCTCGCTGAAGGATGTCGACGGCGACTGTGCGGTCTACGGTTCGCTCTACGCCCAGAACCATGTCGATCAGTTCGAAGACGCCGTATACCTGTGTCTTTCGCGCACGGACGGAGTGATGGTCTTCGACATCATTCAGGTCATCGAAAACGATCTATGGGATGACATCAAACGTGGTATCGACCGGGCTGAAAAAGAACAGAAAACTCAAAAATGACAAGATGAAAAAATCCATCCTGATACTTTGTGTCCTGCTGATGGCGGCGATTCCGTCCGCCTGCACGGAATCGCATAAAACCCCTCCGGAACTCGACAAGCCGCAACCCGGGCCGAACCCCGATCCGAAACCGGAACCCTCAGAGGGAAAGGAAAAAATGCTCTGGTTCGATGCCGAGGCCAACTTCCAGCGATTCTCGACACAGGCCGGTATCATCGCCATGCTCGACAAAACACAGGAAGCGGGATTCAACAAGATCGTCGTGGATGTGAAGCCCGTCGAGGGGGACGTACTCTACAAAAGCGAGTTCATGACCCAAGCGACGACTATCGGTTCAGTTAACGTTGCCGACAGAGGTTGGGACTACCTCCAGTTTTTCCTCGACGAGGCACATAAACGGAACCTGAAAGTGACCGTCTCGACCACCGTATTCCCCATGGGCATGCCCAGCACCAGACAGGGACCCGTCTACCGGGGCACGACATGGAAGGGGAAAACCTGCATGCAATACAAGCCCGAGGGCATGGTCGACATCAAGGACGACCCCACGAAGGTCGCAGCGTTCCTCAATCCCGTCCTGCCCGAAGTTCAGGAGTTCGCCCTGCGTTTCATTCGTGAAATAGTCACCAACTACGATTTCGATGCCTACGCGCTCGACTACTGCCGTTTTCCGGACTATCAGAGCGATTTCTCGGAAGCATCCAAAGAGGCGTTCGAAAAGTACATTGGCGGACTCGTCGAGACGTGGCCGGGCGATGTCTTCACCTACAACGCTTCCGGCGAAAGAGTCCCCGGCAAATACTACAAAGAGTGGTGGGAGTTCCGCTCGATGATAATCCACGACTTCGTAGCCCGCGTTCGCAAGGAGATCAAGGCAATCAAACCGGACGTAAAATTGGAATATTGGGCCGCTTCGTGGTGGGGCGCACTCTATGCCAACGGACAGAACTGGGCCAGCAAGGCGTTCCGTCCGCTAACGGATCAGGATGCGTGGTCGTTCAACTCTTGGTGTTCGATCAATTACCACCAGACCGGTTTCGCCGATCAGCTCGACACGTTCCTGCTGGGGACCTACCTGCCCCGCGTGTACGGACCCGACGACGGCGAGTCGATCGAATACGGTATCAACCGTGCCGAGCGCTTCCTGCTCAACGCCTGTACCTATTACGCGACGGTGGATTGCTCGCAGAAGACATTCGACATCGAGGAAGCCTGCTATTACTGCCTCAAACGCACGGCCGGGCTGATGGTCTTCGACATCGTTCATGTCATCAACAACGATATGTGGGCCGCCATCAAGCGGGGCATCGACCGTTACGAAGCGGAGACGGCAACCGAATAAGTAAAACAGTTGCACCATGAAAAAACTCCTTCTTATCGCCGCAGCCGTGCTGGCCGGGGCTTCGGGGCTCCGGGCCGAAGAGTACACGGCGATATCTCCCGACGGAAAAATCACGGTGACGGTATCGACCGCGCCCGAACTGCGCTGGAGCGTCACGCGCGAGGGCGAACGGCTGCTCGACGCAAGCCGCATCGGCATGAAGATCGCCGGGGCCGAGCCGTTCGGCGCGGCGCCCGTCGTGCGGCGGGCCGAACGGCGGCGCATCGACGAGCGCAGCACGGCGCCCGTTCCGACCAAGTTCCGCACGCTGCACGATCGCTGCGAAGAGCTTCTGCTTACGTTCCGCGGCGGCTGGGCCGTCCGCTTCCGGGTCTACGACAACGGCGCGGTCTACCGTTTTGAAACGGCGCGAAAGGGGACCGTCGACATCGAGTCGGAGACCGCCGAGCTGAATTTCGCCGCCGATTTCGAGACCCTCTGGCCCCGCGAGGAGAACCCCGATTTCATCTCCCACTGCGAAGCGTTCTTCGACCGCAAGCACCTCTCGGAGCTCGACGCAAAGCGGTACGCCTACCTGCCCGTGTGGTTCTCCTCGCCGCGCGGCACGCGCATGGTCGTGACGGAAACCGATCTGGAGGACTATCCCTGCCTGTTCCTGTTCGGCGGCGAGGGACACAGCCTCCGCGCGCAGTTCCCGCCCGTGGTGCTCGAAGCCCGGCTCAGGGAGGGTTCGGACCGCAACGAGGAGCTGGTGAAAAAAGCGCCCTACATCGCCCGGACCCGAGGCACGCGCACGTTTCCGTGGCGCGTGGTGACCATCGACCCCGACGACCGCGCGCTGCTGGAGAACAACCTCGCCTACCAGCTCGCGTCGAAACCCGTCGAAGGCGACGCCTCGTGGGTGCGGCCGGGCAAGATTTCGTGGGAGTGGTGGCATTCGCTCAATATCTACGGGGTCGATTTCCGCTCGGGGGTCAACACCGCGACCTACAAGTATTACATCGATTTCGCGGCCAAATACGGCATCGACTACATCCTGCTGGACGAAGGGTGGTCCGTGAGCACGCTCAATATCAAGGAGCCGCGCCGGGAGATCGACCTCGGGGAGCTGATCCGCCACGGCCGCGAAAAGGGCGTCGGCGTGGTGCTCTGGACGCTCTGGAACCCCATGAAGAAGGACCTGGAAGGCATCCTGGACACCTACCGCGACTGGGGCGTGAAGGGCATCAAGATCGACTTCATGCAGCGGTCCGATCAGGAGATGGTCCGATTTTACGATGAGATCGCCCGCGCGGCGTTCGACCGCGGTCTGATCGTGGATTTCCACGGGTCGTTCAAACCCGCGGGGCTCCAGCGCAAATACCCCAACGTCCTCTCGTTCGAAGGGGTTTACGGCATGGAGCACGACAAATGCTCGACCGACATTTCGCCCGTCCACGACTGCACGCTGCCCTTCACGCGCATGGTCGCCGGACCGATGGACTACACGCCCGGCGCCACGCGCAACGCCACCCGGGCCGATTTCGCCATCAGCTGGGACAACCCGATGAGCCAGGGCACGCGCGCCCATCAGGCGGCGCTGTACGTCGTCTTCGAAAGTCCGCTTCAGATGCTCTGCGACTCGCCGTCGCACTACCTGCGCGAAGCGGAGTTCACGGCCTTCATCGCCGCCGTGCCGACCGTGTGGGACGAAACGGTGGGGCTCGCCGCCTCGGTGGGCGAGTACGCCGCCGTGGCGCGCCGCAGCGGTGAGAAGTGGTACATCGGAGCCATCACCGACTGGACGGCCCGCACGCTGGAGGCCCCGCTGAAGTTCCTCGGCGGTGGCCGCTACCGCATGACGGTCTTCGCCGACGGGGTGAATGCCGACCGCATCGCGCGGGATTACCGCACCGAAACCCGTGAAGTCACGCGCGACGACGCGATCGCCCTGCGGATGGCCCCCGGAGGCGGTTGGGCCGCCGTTCTCGAACCCGTGAAATGAAAAACAGCGCGTTCATCCTCTTTGCGGCGCTGCTCGCCGCCTCGTCTCTTTCCGTCACGGGGCGGGCGGCCACGCGCACGATCGATCTGTGCGGCCGCGTGACGGCTTCCGGCAGGGGCGTGACGGGAGTTTGCGTCACGGACGGCCGCACGATCGTGCGCACCGACGCCAAAGGGCGCTACCGCCTGCCGTCGGACACGGAGGCGGAGTTCGTCTACCTGACGCTGCCCGACGGGTACGAAATCCCCCTGCGCGACGGCACGCCCTGCATCTACCGGCGCATCGCACCCGGCCGACGGCGCTACGACTTCGCGCTGGAGCCCGCGGCGCAGGACATGACGCGCCACCGCCTGCTGGCGGTCGCCGATCCGCAGGTCTACTTCGAGTGCGAGCTGGACAGCGTGCGCCGGGCCGCGGACGACATGCGGCTGACGGCCGCCGACGGAGTGCCGACGCTGGGGGTGGTCTGCGGCGACATCATCGGCGACATCGACCGCAGGCCCCCGCTTTTCGAACCGGTTAGCGAGGCCCTCGCCGCGAGCGGGGTCGCGTTCTTCTACGTCGCGGGCAACCACGACATGGACCTCGGCGTGCGGACGAGCGACCGGGCGAAACGCTCGTTCAAGGAGCACTTCGGCCCGACCTACTACGCTTTCGACCGCGGCCGCGTGCACTACGTGGTGCTCGACGACTGCTTCTACATCGGCCGCAGCTACCTCTATGTGGGGTATCTCGACGAGCGGCAGCTCCGCTGGCTGGAGCAGGACCTCGCCACCGTCCCGGCGGGCCGCACGGTGGTCGTCTGCCTGCACATCCCGACCTGGTCGCGCGCGGCGCGGAGCGGTGAATGGAGCCGCGAGGAGTCGCACAAGGTGCTCAACAACCGCCGGGCGCTCTACCGGATGCTCGAACCCTACAACGCCCATATCCTCTCCGCGCACGAACATTACAACGAAAACTACACCCCCGAGCCGCACCTCTTCGAGCACGTCCACGCTCCGCTGAGCACCCTTTTCTGGCAGACCCCGTGGAGCATGGACGGCATTCCGGCCGGGTACGGGGTCTACGAGTTCGACGGCGACGGCCTCACGTGGTACTACAAGGCCGCGGACCACCCCCGCAGCCGGCAGTTCACGGCCTACGGCGTCGGCGAGGACCGCCGCCGCCCCGACGCCGTGACGGTCAACGTCTGGAACTGGGACCCCGCCTGGCAGGTCGTCTGGTACGAGAACGGCGAGCCGCGCGGACCGATGACCCGTTACACGGGTTACGACGCGTCGATCTACGACTACGTGGCGCGTTACAGCGAGCATTTCAAGCACAAAAACATCGGCGCGGACCGCACCGAACACCTCTTCCACGCCCTGCCCGCGTCGCCCGATGCGCATATCCGCGTCGAAGTCCGCGACCGATTCGGCCGGCTCTCGGTCTGGGAGAGCGGCACGGGCTATTCGACACCGAAAAAAACATGACAGCACGATGAAAAAACCTCTTTCGATCCTCTTCGCGGCGCTCGCCGCACTCTTATGCACCGCCTACGGCGGACAGACCGGCGTCTCATCGCCCGACGGCACGCTTTGTCTCGAGGTGGCCGAACGCGGCGGCCGCATCGGCTACACCGTGACGCGCCGCGGCGCCCCCCTTTTGGACTTCTCGACGCTGGGATTCGAACTGCTCGATGCCCCTGCGCTGCGCGAAGGGCTCGAAATCACGGGCACGTCGCGCGACAGCCGTGACGAGACGTGGGAGACCGTCTGGGGTGAACAGCGCACCGTGCGCAGCCATTACAACGAGCTGAGGGTCAGCGTGCGCGAAAGCGACGCGCCCCGCCGCCGCTTCGACGTGGTGTTCCGCCTGTTCGACGACGGCTATGGCTTCCGCTTCGAATTTCCCGAACAGCCCCATCTGGGCGAGTTCGCGATCACGGACGAGCTGACCGAATACCGCTTTCCGTCCGACCACAACGCCTGGTGGATGCCCGCGCGCGAACCCTACTACGAGAGCCTCGCCCGCCACACCCCCATCTCGCGGATGGACACGGTCAACACGCCGCTCACGCTGGAATGCGCCGGCGGAGGGTATCTCGCCCTGCACGAGGCCGATCTGACGGACTACGCCAAAATGAGCCTCTACCCCGACGGAACCACCCTGCGCTGCCACCTCACCCCGTGGTCCACGGGGGTGAAGGTCTACGCCCGGACGCCTTTCCGCACGCCGTGGCGCACGATGATCGTCGCCGACACGCCGGGCGGTCTGGTAACTTCGCGGCTCATGCTCAACCTCAACGAGCCGTGCCGCATCGAGGACACCTCGTGGATCCGCCCCGCCAAATATGTCGGCATCTGGTGGTCGATGCATCTCTTTCAGGAGACCTGGGCGCAGGGACCCCGCCACGGCGCCACGACCGAAAACGCGAAACGTTACATCGACTTCGCCGCGGAACACGGCATCGAGGGCGTGCTGGTAGAGGGGTGGAACGTCGGCTGGGACGGCGAGTGGACCAAAAACACGGACCGGATCCGCTTCACGGAGCCCTATCCGGACTTCGACATCGAAGCCGTTGCCGGCTACGCCGCCCAAAAGGGCGTGGAACTGATCGGCCACCACGAAACGGGGGCCGATACAAAGAATTACGAGGCCCAGCTGGAGGAGGCTTTCGCGTTCTATAAAAAGTACGGCGTCGATTACGTCAAAACGGGCTACGTCAATGTGCTGATGGACGGAAAGGAGCTGCACGACAGCCAGTACGGCGTGCGGCACTACCGCCGCGTGATCGAGACGGCAGCCCGCTGCGGCATGATGATCGACAACCACGAGCCGGTCATGCCCACGGGGATAGAACGCACGTGGCCCAACCTGATGACGCAGGAGGGCGTCCGCGGTCAGGAGTACAACGCCTGGTCGCCCGACGGCGGAAATCCGCCCGAGCACACCACCGTGGTGCCGTTCCTGCGCGGACTGGCCGGGCCGATGGACTACACGTTCGGGACGTTCCGTTTCGACAACCCCGTCTCGCCCTTCGCGCGGGTGCAGTCGACCATCACGCGCGAGCTGGCGCACTACGTGGTGATTTACAGCCCGCTCCAGATGGCCTCGGACCTGCCCGAAAACTACCGCGGACACAAGGCCTTCGACTTCATCCGCGACGTGCCCACCGACTGGGAGCGGACGCTCGTGCCCCAGGCCGCGATCGGCGACTATGCCGTATTCGTGCGGCAGGACCGCAGCTCGGAGGACTGGTACCTCGGCGCCGTCACCGACGAGGAGCCCCGCACGGTCGGCGTGCCCCTCACGTTCCTCGCGCCCGGGGTGACCTACACGGCGCAGATTTACGCCGACGGCGAGGGCGCCGACTGGAAAACCAATCCCTATGCCGTTGACTACGAAGAGCGTCCCGTAACGGCCGCCGATACGCTGACCGTGAGCATGGCTTCGGGCGGCGGATGCGCCGTTAGGTTCGCCGCACCTGAAAAAACACCGATCCGATGAAAAAAATCCTGATTCCGGCCCTGCTGTGTCTGACGTTCGCCGCGGGCTGCACCTGTGAAAACACCATCCGCCGCCGGGCCGACGTGCTCGTCATCGGCGGCACGACCTCCGGCACGACGGCCGCCATCGCCGCGGCGCGGCAGGGCGTGCAGACGCTCGTCGTCGAGGAGACTCCCATGCTGGGAGGCATGCTCACGGCCCAGGGCGTATGCGCCACGGACGGCAATTTCGACCTGCCGTCGGGTCTGTGGAACGAGTTCCGCGACCACCTGCGGAAGCGTTACGGCGGTATCGGCGCGCTGTGGACGGGCTGGGTGAGCACCACCCTGTTCGAACCGCACGTGGCCGACAGCATCTTTCACACGATGGCCGCGGCCGAGCCGACGCTCGAGGTGGTGCACGGCTACCGCCTGACGGGCATCCTGCGCCGCGGAAAGCGGGTCACGGGCGCCGAGTTCACCGACGCGCGCGGGGGCCGCATGCTGGTGCGGGCCCGCATCACCGTCGACGCCACCGATCTGGGCGACGCGCTGCCGTTGAGCGGCACCTCATACCGTCTTGGCATGGACGCCCGCGCCGACACGGGCGAAGAGCTGGCTCCGGCCGAGGCCAACGACGCGGTGCAGGACCTCACGGTGGTGGCCATCCTCAAGGACTACGGGCCCGGCGCGGACCGAACCATCGAGCGGCCTGCGGGCTACGACCCCGCGGAGTTCGCCGGGTGTTACGACCTCTCGTCGGAAGGGGTGCGCAGCGCCGACCGGATGCTCGAATACGGCCGTATGCCGGGAGGCAAATACATGATCAACTGGCCCAAGGAGGGCAACGACATCAACCTCGACGTGGTGGAACTTCCCCATGCCGAGCGCACAGCGGCCCTCGAAGCGGCGCGGCAGAAGACCCTGCGCTTCGTCTACCACATCCAGCACGAGCTGGGATACCGCCGCCTCGGCATCGCTGACGACGAATTCGACACGCCGGACGGGCTGGCCTACCTGCCCTACCACCGCGAGGGGCGGCGCATGGACGGCGTGGTGCGCATGACGCTCGACGACGTGACCGATCGTTACGCGAGGCCGCTCTACCGCACGGGCATCTCCGTCGGCGACTACCCCGTCGACCACCACCGCAACTGCCGGACCGATCTGCCGAAGATCCTCTTCCCGCCCGTGCCGTCGTTCAGCGTGCCGCTGGGGGCGCTGATTCCCGACCGGACCGAGAACTTCATCGTCTCGGACAAAGCCATTTCCGTCTCGAACCTCGTCAACGGCTCGACGCGCCTGCAACCGGTCGTGATGCTTACCGGACAGGCCGCGGGAACCCTCGCGGCGCTGGCCGCCGAACGCCGCTGCCCGCCGCGGGAGGTTCCCGTGCGCGAGGTGCAGGAGGCCCTGCTGGCCCAGAAAGCCTACATCGCGCCGCTCTACGACGTAAAGCCCGACGATCCCGACTTCGCGACCCTGCAGCGCATCGCCGCGACGGGCATCCTGCGCATGACGGGCGAGCCGTTCCACTGGGCGAACCGTTCGTGGTTCTACCCCGAGCGGACGATCCCGGTCGGGGAATTCACCCGCGGACTGCACGACTTCGCCCCTCGAATCCCCGTCCGGACCGACACGACCGCCCTCACCGCCGCACGCGCCGCGAAGCTCATCGCCGAGGCGGGCGGCAAAGCCCTGCGGATCCGCCCCGCGGATGCGGATAGGCCCCTCACGCGCCGGAAACTGGCGTTGCTTCTCGAGGAGTGTCTCGATCCCTTCGCCCGCCCGGTCGATCTTCACGGAGAATACCGCTAACTGCTTATGAAACGACTGATTCTGACCCTTCTGTCGACCGCCGCGGCGGTCACGCTCGCTGCACAGCCCGACTCGCTCGACTACCGCGGCGACTACTACTTCTCGAAACGCAGTCAGCAGGAGTCCCTCCCCGTGCGGCCGCACCACACGGTGATGCTCGGCAACAGCCTCACCGAGCGGGGCGCCTGGGCCGAATACTTCCCCGAAGCGCACGTGATTAACCGCGGCATAGGCGGGGACTGCGTTGCCGGCATGGCCGCGCGGCTGGACAGCATCGTGGCGGGACGGCCGCGGGCGATATTCCTCATGGCGGGCGTCAACGACCTGATATTCTCGACCATCGCGCCCGAGGCGCTGCTCCGGCAGTACGAACGTCTGCTGGACCGCATCGCCGCCGAATCGCCTGCGACGCAGGTCTTTATCCAAAGTCCGCTGCCCCTCGACGAGGCGCGCAACGAACCATATTTCACGGGTAAGAACGCCCGCATCGAGGCTTTCGACCGCCTGCTGCGGCGGATGGCCGCCCGGCGCGGACTGAAATTCATCGACATCCCGCAGAGTATACCGTGGACGGCATCCACCTCACACCGGCGGGCTACGCCGTCTGGGTCGAGGCACTGCGCCCTTACGTCACGTCGGCCGGGGCGCGTATCGGCACGGTGACCTGCGCGGGCCGAGGTCTGGCGGGGGTTGTGGTGAGCGACGGCGACAACTGCGCCGCCACCGACTCGGCGGGCCGCTTCGTGCTTCCGGCGAACGACCGGGCGCGCTTCGTCTTCGTCTCGACCCCCGCGGGCTATGCGTCGCCCTCGGAGGAGGGGGTCGTGCGCCATTACCTTCCGGCGAAGTCCGACGGCAGTTCCCACGACTTCCGTCTCCGGCGCAAACCATCCGGCGAAACCCGCCACGGCTTCGTCGTCGTCGCCGATCCGCAGCTCTTCGCCCGCAAGGAGTTCCGCCTGCTGGAGCGTGCGGCGGAGGACATCCGCCAAACCGCTGCCGCCGCCGAGCGCTCCGGCCGGCAGTTCTTCGACATCTTCGCGTTTTTTAATGATACGGCGACCACCGAGATCTACACCTCCTACAACGAGGTTATGTCGGCGACGGGAATCGAGTTCCGCAACGCGATGGGCAACCACGACATGAAGCTCTGGGGCCGCTCGCACGAAACGTCGGCCGCGGCGTTCGAAGCAATGTACGGCCCCGCGTACTACTCCTACAACGTGGGTGAGGTACACTACGCGGTGCTGAACGACAACTACTACATCGGCCGCGACTGGTACTACATCGGCTATCTCGAGGAGCGGCAGCTGGCGTGGCTCGAACGGGACCTGTCGTTCGTTCCCGCGGGAACGACGGTGGTCGTGGCGCTCCATATCCCGACCGCGTTCGCCGGAAAGGACGAAAAACCCTTCGACTATGCGCAGGCCGAGCGGTCGCTCTGCAACCACCGGGCCCTGCACCGGCTGCTGGAGCCCTATGACGCGCACATCGTCTCGGGTCACATGCACACGACGACGAACTGCCCCGTCCGCGAGGGGCTCTACGAACACAACGTCGCGGCCCTGAGCGGGGCGTGGTGGCAGGGCGCGATCTGCACCGACGGCACGCCGGCCGGCTACGCCGTCTTCGAGGTCGACGGCGGCGAGGTGTCGTGGTACTACAAATCCGTCGGGCATCCGCGCTCCTTCCAGCTGAAAATCTACGATTCCAAGGACGACGAAGCCTTCGCCGGACGCATCGTGGCCAACGTCTGGAACTGCGACCCCGCCTGGACGGTCGAAATGCGCGCCGACGGCGGCCGCCCCGTGTGGATGGAACGCACCACGGCGGTCGATCCCCAGGCCCGGAGGCTCTACGCCGATGCGTCGAAACTCGACCACAAATGGATCACGGTCACACAGTCGGATCACTACTACGCGGCGCCGCTGCCCGCCGGAACGCGGCGCGTCGAGGTCACGGCCCGCGACCGCTTCGGAAACACGTACCGCGCTGAAAAAAGAATAAACCGATGAAAAAACTGATTTTCGCCCTGCTGCTCTTCGCCTGCGGGGCCGCTTCGGGCCGCGGCAGCGGCCCGGTGTTCACCCCCGCCGACTCGCCCGAAATCCGCTTCACGGGCCGCGCCGCAAAGGGCCCCGGGGGAGCGTTGTCGTTCGACTGGAGCGGCAGCCACTTCACGTTCCGATTCGAGGGCACGCGCTGCGCCATGCGGGCCGCGGACACGGGCCGCAACTACTACAACGTATTCGTCGACGGCCGGCACACCGGCGTCGCCGCCACCTCCGGGGCCGATTCGACCGTCGTGCTGGCCGAGGGGCTCGAACGCGGGCCGCATACCATACTGGTACAGAAACGCACCGAGGGCGAACAGGGCCGCACGACGCTCCGCGGCGTCGAAACCGACGGGGCACTGCTTCCGCTTCCCGCACCCCGCACGCGCCACATCGAATTTATCGGCGACTCGCACACCTGCGGCTACGGCACCGAGGGCAAATCGGTCCAGGAGCCCTTTACGCCCGAGACCGAGAACTGCGATCTGGCGTGGGGATGCGTCATCGCCCGCTATTTCGACGCCGAATACACCCTCATCGCCCACTCGGGACAGGGCATCGTCCGCAACTGGGGCGACGAAAAGGAGGTCTCCGACTGCACCATGCGCGAACGCATGCTCCGCACCTTCGACATGGACCCCGCGCCGCGCTGGGATTTTCGCGGCTGCACGCCCGACATCGTCGTCATCAAGCTCGGCTCGAACGACTTCAGCACCGACGTGACCCCTTCGGAGCAGGCCTTCAACGCCTCCTACGCGCAGGCGCTGGATCAGCTGCGCGCGGCCTACGGCGAGGTTCCCGTGCTGTGCGTGGCCCCGAGCGACAATCTGGTGATCCTGCGCTATCTGGAGAATTTCCTCCGCGAGCGGCAGGACGCGCATCTCCACCTCACGGCCATGCTTCCCGGCATCACCGACTGGGACCGCGACATGGGCGCCAACTACCACCCCAACCACCGGGGACACCGCAAGATGGCCATGGCCGTCATTCCCTACATCGCCACGATCACGGGGTGGGAAATGCCCGACCGGAATGTCGAATAATTAGCCGCAAATAATTATCTTTGGTGTCGTAACGGCACTTTTATCGGTCGGAGGGTTTTGCCGAACCGCCGGGAATCCGGTTTTGCACCCTTCCGCCTTTTTCGTATCTTTGTATAAAATAAGCCGAAACCGGAGGGGGAGGGCCGCCGCAGGGTCGTTTTCAACCGCTCCCGCCTCCGTCCGTAATGTCCGTGCCTAACTACTAAACGCAAAAACGCATGAAACCCGAAACCGTCCGGCGCCGCTCGCCGCTATCCTGGGTTCCGACCGTCTACTTCGCCATGGGACTGCCGTTCATCCTCGTGAACATGGTCTCCACGCTGATGTTCCGCGGTCTGGGCATCGACGATGCGCGCATCGCGCTGTGGACCTCGCTCATCATCCTGCCGTGGTCGCTCAAACCGATCTGGAGCCCCCTGATGGAGATGTTCCGCACCAAGAAATTCTGGGTCGTGTCGACCCAGCTCATCTCCGGGCTGGGGCTGGCGCTGACGGCGCTGACGCTGCCCCTGCCCGACTTCTTTCCCTACGCCGTGGCGCTGATGGGCGTCATCGCCTTCAGCGGCGCCACGCACGACATCGCCACCGACGGGGTGTATATCACCGAACTCTCGAAGGACCAGCAGGCGCGGTTCATCGGCTGGCAGGGGGCGTTCTACAACATCGCCAAGGTGTTCGCCATGGGCGGGCTGGTCTATCTGGCCGGAGCGCTCAAGGAGCGGGTCGGGATCGTCGAGGCGTGGATGATCGTCATGGCGCTCTGCGGCGCGCTGCTCTTCCTGCTGGGAATCTACCACCTGCGGATGCTGCCTTCGGGCGGCGAAGCCACGGCCCATGCGGGGAGCGTCGGCGAGGCGCTGCGCGAGACGGGCGCCATCTTCCGCGGATTCTTCCGGAAAAGGTACATCGGCATCTACATCGCCTTCATCGTCTTCTACCGCTTCGCCGAGGGGCTGGTCATCAAGATCGTTCCGCTGTTTCTCAACGCCCCGCTCGACAATCAGGGTCTCGGCCTGACCGAACAGCAGATCGGCCTCTACTACGGCACGTTCGGCGTGATCGCATTCGTCGTGGGTTCGATCCTGGGCGGCTACTTCATCGCGTGGCTCAAACTGCGGCGGGCGCTGTTTCCGCTCATCACGATCTTCAACATCCCGTTCGTGGTCTACGCCCTGCTGGCCTGGTTCCAGCCCGCGTCGCCCCTGCTGATCTGCGGCGGCATCGTCTTCGAATATTTCAGCTACGGATTCGGGTTCGTGGGCCTTACGCTCTTCATCATGCAGCAGGTGGCGCCCGGACCGCACAAAATGGCCCACTACGCTTTCGGTTCGTCGCTGGCCAATCTGGGCGTGATGCTGCCGGGCATGGCGAGCGGCTGGCTCTGCGACCAGGTCGGCTACCACCGCTTCTTCCTCTGGGCCCTCATGGCCACCATCCCCATATTCCTCATCGCATGGCGCATCCCCTTCGCCCATCCGGACACGGAGGAGGGAGCGGCCCAGGCCGTGGAAAAGGAACTGACCGACGAATAAATCACCGATAAACACCGTTAGACATGCTGAAAAATCTTATCATCACCCTCGCCGCCGCCCTCACAGCCGTGACGGCCGCCGCACAGGCCCCGGCCGACTGGGCCAACTTCGGACGTTTCGAAAAGGAGAACGCCGCACTGGCGGACCATCCGAAAGTCGTTCTGATGGGCAACTCGATCACCGAAGGGTGGATCGCCAAGCGCCCCGACTTCTTCACCGAAAACGGCTACGCAAGCCGCGCCATCAGCGGACAGACCACCTCGCAGATGCTCGTGCGCTTCCGCGCCGATGTCGTGGAACTGCATCCGCAGGTCGCAGTGATCTGCGGCGGCACAAACGATTTGGCGCAGAACACGGGCTACATCTCGCTCGAGCACATTCTGGACAACATTCAGTCGATGGCCGAGCTGGCGCGCGCCAACGGCATCCGGCCCGTCCTCTGCTCGGTGCTCCCGGCCGGTGACTTCCCCTGGCGTCCGGGTTTGGAACCGGCGCAGAAGATCGTCCGGCTCAATGCGATGATCCGTGCCTACGCCGAACGGGAGGGCATCCCCTATGTGGATTACCATACGCCGATGGCGGCCGCGGACGGTTCGATGATCGCCGAATACACCTACGACGGCGTGCATCCCACCGAAGCGGGGTATCGGGTGATGGAGCGGATTCTGCCGCCCGTCGTCGAACGGGCGCTCTCCGACAAGTGACAGAACGGGGCTTCGGCCCCGTTTTTTTGGTCAGGTGCGCCAGAAGATTTTGCTCCGCGTGAAGGCCGCCGTGAAGAGCATCATCAACAGGGTGACGATCACCCCGCGCCCGACTCCCATCACGCAGCCGCACTGACCCCACAGCCACGGGAGCGCCACGGCCCGGTCCGCGAAGACGAGCAGCGGCACGACGACGTAACCCGCCGCCGTGTAAGCGATCATGGGGTTCTGCCCGCAAAGGACGAGCAGACCGCCCCGCGAACGGCCCTTTCGGAGCAGGACCGACGTGACCAGCAGCACGTGCGAAGCCATTCCGGCCGTGATGAAAAAGTAGCTCACCGTGGCGGGATCTTTCTTCACGCCCTCTTCGAGCGATTCGAACGCAAGACCCAGCAGGAGCCAGAAAAATCCGGTCGTGAACAGTCGATAAAGCAGGGATTCGGTCCCGGTGCGGGGCTTGCGCAGCAACATCCACGCCGCCGCGCCCAGCGCGAGCGTCAGCACCAGATTGAGCGTCAGCGTACGGGTGAAAAGCCCCCACATATTGACCGCAAGGAGCAGCGCTGTGAGCCCTGCGGCGGCGATCTGTCCGGAAAGCGCCGGACGCTCCTCCTGCTGCCCGCGCGCCAGCCAGCGGGCGAACAGATCGCCGGCCACGCTTCCCGGCAACACGATGCAGAGGTATTGCAGAAACTCCGTGCGGAAGAGCCACGGCACAGGCGAGAAGTTCCACACCGCCTCGTTCCACGACCCCGGAACCGCCGCGCCCAGCTTCAGGGCGGCAATCAGGGCGACGATGCCCATCCGCAGCCAGAGGTTGCGGCGCGTCAGCCACCAGATCAGCGAACCCGCGACGACCACGTCGGCGAGAATCAGGATGATGATGTCCGACCGCACGACGCTCACCCCGACGCCCAGCCACCGGTACACGCCCATAAGGACCGCGAGGACCGCAATGCCGCCGGCGTTGAGCCACCCGTTCTGCCGCGGGATGAAGCCGGGAATCCGCACGAACATCGCGAAAAAGGCGCCCCAGACCGTCATCGTCACAAGGGCGCTCACGACGGGACGCTGCAACACGGCGTCGAGCGTCCACAGCCCCGTGTTGCCGAGCGCAACGGCGAAAAAGGCGAGCAGCAGGCCCCGTTTGAGGATCGAGACGACGATCCGCCGGGGTGGGTCGCCGCGGTCCAGCCTGCGGCCCAGCGAGAGCGGAAAGGCCGCGCCCATCGAAAAGAGGAAAAAGGGGAAGACGAGGTCCACCCACGTAATTCCCGCCACCGACGCATCGAAGACGAACGACGGCGGCGGCAGCTGCGCGTGGAACAGCCACGCCGGCAGGTCGGGATTCCAGGCGATGTAACCCGAGAGGACCATCCCCACGATGGCAAGTCCCCGCAGGATGTCCACGGCATAGGCACGATTATTCATTCAGGCAGTTTCAGTTTAATAATTTTAACTCCAAACGCCTGTAAAAATAAGAAAAATCAACACCAACACCCACAAAAGCAAAAACTTTTACACTGTTAGTCCCCCAAATAAGGGCATATCTGAAAATTACACACTATTTTCATTGCATGGAATTCCCGGCTAAGAGGGTTTATGTGTGTTTTCCGGCGAGCAAGTGCGGCCTGCACCAGGTTGTTTCCCGGGATGGATTGTCCGGCTGAAAGCCGGATATGGGAGTTCCGGCGAGCATGTTTTATGCATCGGAAAGAACGGGGCAAATGGATTGTACGAATGGTACTACCTCCTGCACCAGTTTGTCGTCGAAAGAGGGTACGCCGAGAGGTCAAGTCTTTCCGTTTTTCTTCGGGATATGCACTCTTCTCGATGGCTGGGGAGAGTAGCTTTCGTCTTTCAACGAAAGAATCAGTTTCTCAATGCGGGGAAGGCTTATACGGTCGATGGTTTCTCCATCTGCACCTTGTGTCATATTACCCGGCTTGGCATATATTCGCTGATAAGCCAGATAATACATTTCCTCATTGAAAAG
>ENA-UEOL01000391-UEOL01000391.1-human-gut-metagenome-genome-assembly--contig:-NODE-391-length-32924-cov-74.950741_pt1 | contig 32924 bp, 28 predicted proteins | sample MGYA00242884_ERZ507884 | MGnify/ENA primary metagenome ERZ507884 (study PRJEB26167, sample SAMN06115417) | human gut metagenome | host: Homo sapiens | place: China:Chongqing | collected 2015-03-06... | reverse complement strand
GTAACCCGCGGCAGTAGCATGTTGTAGATATTCAAAGCTTCCTGCTGCTGCCGCGGGTTACAAACCCGCCCCCCAATTAGGAAGACAAATTGCAATTTATTTGTATTCAATGTTATCAATTCCAATCTATCAAAACACCGTCTTTTGTAATACCACGTACACTCACGTCAATGCGTTGAGCTTCATGTGAATTAGAGAATAGAATAACAGTTGCATTGCCATTATTGTCGGTGGTAACGTTCGGTTTCCATAACAATGTACGACGATTGTCATTGTCGGTGGGTAAGTCGAACCTACGATAGTTGGGTGAATAGAAATTAACCTCTGGGGTAAATCCCTGTACATTTCTAAGTTCAATGCCCTTTTTCGAATTTTCACGAAAGCGAAAAGCATCTGGGTCGCTATATAAATAAATGGAATAAGCTGAATAAGAAAATCGCTTTTCGTTACCTGACAATGCATCGTCAACCTTGTTATCTATGACCATTGCTATAGATTTGTATTCGCTACAATCACCATAAATATAGCTATAGTCAACTCTTGTATTGTTTTTGTATAAAAAAATTTCATGACCATTTATAAAAAAACGTCCCATTATATTATTTGTATGCAAGGGATTAGGATTAAAAGCATCCATATTGCTTTTATTGGGAAAACTTGAACTCTCACTATTTCGAGATAAAGTATCAACCAAATTATCCATTTCAAGCACACCGTACTCATCATGTTGAATCCGATTATTGCTATATTGCAAAAGATCTATTACTCGCATGCCCTCTTGTCTACCACAATCTTTGCTACGTTCTACCTCTCTAATAACATTGATATACTTCATAGCGTGTTTCATTCCAGCTTTTTCGCCACCTCCCCAAGTGTATTTGCTGCCTTGAAGTCCTTTGTATTTTCTTACACGCGCTACAACTTCTGCAGAATTTAAAGTAGAAAATACAGCTCGCTGCAAAGTATCTACCCATTCAAAAGTAGTATTCTCTTTAGGATTAGCTGTGAAATCATCAGTTGTAATGGGTTTTATCGGCAATGCCAAATCGGTATGCCAAAGTGGGCGTGGCTGAGGAGAAAACCAACGATCTATCATTAAACGCGTAAATGTGCGCTTACCCGTCTCTTGCTTCATCACAAACTTTACAATGTAATTGCCCTCAAAGTCAATATTCGACTCAAAAGCATACTCACCCTTGTTGTTTGTACGAGTTGCTCCCTCTATACTTTCGCCAATTACCTTATGATTTTGAAAACGATACCCATACATATTTAAGGTAGCATTAGCAAGCGGCTCATGCTTTTTGTTGTCTTTATAAATTTTTCCACGAAGTATCAGTTTGTTTTCAATAGGTTGCTTTAACTGAAAAGAATCTTTGCCACACATAACCTCGAACGTATTGGTGCGCCACCCTTGCACCAACATTAATAGGTCGAGCATACGTCTGTGTGCAGCATCATTCTTGATAAAATATAGGTCAGGACGATGAATGTAGCCTTTTAATTCTGATGCAAGCAAAAGATAGCCTTCAAAGCCACCATCGTTGGTTGATACGAAGTTGCCTCCTTCGTCTCGTACCACAACAGACATGGTTGCTCCCTTAACCGAACGCCCCATAGCATCTACAGCACGCATTTGAAGAACGATAGGAGAAAATGGTCCATACCATTTTTGATTTTGTTTTACACTTAACTTTACGTAACGCGTTTTTTCATCTTGCTTTATTGGCACCCAAAACAAACGTGTGGCAAGGCTATTGCCTAGTTCATCAAAAAGTTCGGCACGACAAACGCCACCTCTTAATGCTTTATGGGGTACGAGTATTTCTACACTTTCGTTATTGACTGTAAGTGTGTCGAAATAGCACACATTTTCACGATTAAACACAGCAAGCCCTAATAGTTTAGATGTCCCACGAAGACTATCTCCAACTGCTACTTGAATGAGTTCTCCTTCGTCACTATAATCTGCATGTATTGCATAAGGGGCGACTCGTGTGGGCAATGCTATAGCTCCTACTTTTTTATCACCATTGTATATTTTCCGATTAGACGATAAACAAACGTGGCCGCCCATAAAATCGGAGGCTAAATCAAAAGTACCCATACCATCATGTTCGGGCACAGAAGTCGCATAGATACGACCTTTATTATCGTATATTTTTAAAGTATCTTCTATTACAGCACCTTTTCCATCGGTTAGTTTGTAGGCTATACGCTGATTGGCCCCTTTTACTCGCTTTCCACCCTCAGGGTAGAAACTTAGTAATGCACCTCTGTCATTTTTCATTGCGTACGGACGCGGGTCGCCTAAAGTAACTTGGTCATGCGCCAAAGGTTCAGGAATGGATAATTGTACGATGTCTCGTAACTGCGTTTTGTCTACCTTTTTATTGGGATTGCTGGTTGAGAACACAGGGATTATTCTTGAAAAACAAGCTTCAGTATTCCAATTAACCATTTCGCGCGTATACGCTCTAACCTCATAATAGCCAGCATATACTGGTAATTGTAACGAAAACATACCATTGGCAGTACCTAAGGAGTCTAATTTGTGAATGTTTTGTGTAACCATCTGCCCGTCAGCATTCAACAATTCAATGTAAAGAATTCGACTCAGATTGGTTGGTTTCAAAGAAGAAGCTCGTACAACGTAAGCCTTATACCAAATAGTGTCACCCATCAAATAGCCTAAATTGTCAAAATGTACATACACTTTTTCACGCGGAAAGTTATAATCAAACCGCGCGGCACGCTTAAATTGGCTAAACAATTGTTCTGTCTCTGACAGAACTTGTTGCGCTTTAAGACTACTTGTAGTCATTAACAAAATGACAATAAAAAGAATATGCTTGGCAAGTGCTTTCATAGGTGATTAGCTGACAACTTAACTATTTGAATTACACATCGGACAGGTTGCATCTTCGCTGGTACAATCTATCAAGTCTCCGCCGTAACTGCATTCTATACGATAGCTTTCATAGGGTGCATGAACGTATGTATAAAAAGATTCTACTTTAGCAGAATCTGGCTTGTATATATTTGCCGCAAAATTTGTTGCAGCATCAAAAGCCTTTCTTCTGTCAAAATCACGGAAATATTCGTAATCTATTACTTCATGTTTACAAGGCTCTTTTTGATGCGTAACGCTATTTATATCATATGTATGTGTTTTATAATGCACTTCCACACGATATTCAATAAATGTACACATCATGTGTGTTGCGACTTTTACGTGATTATAGCCTAATGGCTTTGTAGTGGCACATGCTTCATGTCTATGTTTAGGAATGCCATAATTATGATAAGCATATCTAAAGTTCATAAACAATATAGCTATAATGGCTAATGAACCTATTATATACCTTACGTTTTCATTAGTATTTAATTTAAATTTAGTTAGTGGCAAAAGTACAAAGTTTTGCTTTGCTAAAGCAAATAAAATGTAGATTTTTCTGTGATAATAGGCGTATAGGTCAAATTGCAGGATGAAATCACATTTTGGAAATTAGGTACTATAGTGGCAAAATTAAGTTTGCTAATGAGAGTAAAATGAAATTAGTCCTCGTTAGCGTAAAAACTACTCGTCGTTAGTGTTAATATTAGTCGCCGAGAGTTGATTTTCATGTCTTATTATGCTTAGTTTTTGTTTAGACAGCTCCAAAATGTTCCCATTACAAGTATAGGAAGTATGGTTGAAAATGTCAATATTCATTACCTCTTAGGGCCTTTATTCCGGCTCAAATGCTATAGGAATCCCCTTCTTATCTAAATCCGGAACATAATATCCCAAGGGCGATATTTTAGAACCCCAGATCATTACAATCTTGTTAGTGTTTTTTGTTCCCTCCCCCGATTAGTTCCAATCAATTAATACCCCCTCTTTGGTGATGCCACGCACGCTGATGTCGAGTGTAGAAGTTTCACGAGAGTTGGTGAAGAATATTAGGTTGGCTTTACCCTCGTGGTCGGTTGTGACATTCGGAGCCCAAAGTAACGTGCGGCGCATGTCTTTGTCAGAGGGGAGATCAAACTTGCGATAGTTGGGCGAATAAAACTTTACCTTGGGCGTGAAGCCTACGATGTGGCGATATTCAACCCCCTTGCGGCTACGCGAACGATATTCCTCTGGCAACGTGTAGATGTAGATAGAGTAGAAGGTGTCGGCAGTGCGTACCTCCTTGCCAGTAATGTTGTCAACTCCCTTGTTGTCGCGCACGACGGAAATGGATTTCACTTCACTACAAAATAAGTCGGGTATGCCAGGCTCATTGTCAATGTATGTGTTAATCTTGCGGCCGCGATATTCGAAGTCGTGCTCCGTATGGTCGCGCAAGTTTTGTTCGAATTGAGAGGGCTTGTCAGTGTTATCATCTTTTCCCTTTTCGGCATTGTCAAAGATGTTGTCAATCAATCGCACTCCCTGATCGACATCAGAGTAGCGGCTATACTCGAACTTATCGCTTTCAAGCATGCGAAATACCTCCAAAACTTCCAATTTAGAGCCTGCGCCATAGTCCTTAAGTCGCTCGTATTCTTTCTGAATGTCGTAATACTTAGTCGTGTGGCGCATTCCGTTCTGTTCGCCACCGCCCCAAGTGTAGCGATTGCCCGTGAAGCCGTGGTAACGCTTAACGTGAGTCACCACCTCAGCTTGATGAAGCGTGGTGTACATCGTCTTTTGTATGGTATCTTTCCATTCAAAGGTGCGGCTATCGCGAGGGTTAGCGTTATGGAGTTGTCGCGCCTGATTATCTGCTCCGTTGTAGAGTGTCAGATTGAGTTCGGGAGCATAGAAAGGGCGGGGTAGGGGCGAAAACCAGCGGTCGAGCGTCAGTCGGCTCCACGTCTTTTGGTCCTTATCCCCCGCGCGCATGGTAAATTGTGCCAAGTATTCCCCTTCGTAGTTGACATTTGATTCGAAAGCAAATCGTCCTACGCTATCCGTGTGCGTATGTGCCTCCAATGTGCCAGGCATTGGTTTGCCGTTTTCAAATTGGTAAGCATGCATATTGAGATTGACGTTAGAAAGTGGAGTTAGCTTGTCGTTGTCCTTATAGATAGTGCCACGCAGAATGAGTTTTTCCTCAATCGGTTGTTTATGTACAAACTCCTTTGTGCCACACATCACGTCAAATGAGTTGGCACTCCAACCCTGTACGAGCAGTAATAGGTCAAGCATGCGGCGGTGGGCTGCATCGTTGCACTCAAAGTAGAGGTCAGGTCGGTGAATGTACCCCTTAACCTCAGAAGCCAATAACATGTATCCCTCAATACCTCCATCGCGATTGGATAGAATATTGCCCGACTCATCGCGCACCGACACAGAGAGTGAACTCCCTTGTATAGGTTGGCCTTGTGCCGTCGTGGCTTGGATTGCAACGACGGCGGGTGAGAATGGTTGGTATTCATATTCATTTTGCTTCACGTCAATGTGTGCAAAGCGTGTACTATCCGTCTTCTCAAATGGTACCCAAAAGAGACGTGTTGCAAGGCTAATGCCATCCGTATTGAAGAGTTCCAAACGATTGACACCGCCACGCAATCCTTTGCGTGGAATAAAGAGTTCTTCGGGTGCAGCGTTGACGGTAATGGTGTCGAAATAACACACGTTTTCTCTATTAAATATTGCCACCCCTAACAGATTTCCCTCTGGAGCTTGGCTCCCCTTGCTGATTTGTACCGCCAGTCCATCCGTCTGTTCAGAGGCAAAGAGAGCGTAAAACCCTTTACATTCGGGCAAGTTATTTTGTCTTTTACGCACCTTTCGCGAGATAGCGTCAGATTGGAGCGTCACATACCCCCCATTGCCAAAGTCTGCAGACAATATGAAGTCGCCCATCCCATCGTGCTCACACTGCGCAGTGGCATAGAGCGTGCCGTCTTGTCGGTAGATTTGTAGCGTATCATAGACTGGCAGTCCGCGACCATCGGTTAACTTGAAAGCAATGCGTTGCGCGGCACCTTCAATTCGTTCTCCACCCTCAGGGAAGAAGTCTATCATGCGATCAGAATTCTTTTTGAGATGGTAAGGACGTGGGCTACCCAATGACCCTGCATTCTCATCTGTCGGTTGTGGTATAGAAAGCTGCGTGATATCTTTTGAGAGCGTTTTCTCCATTTTGCGTTGCGGGTTGCTCCCTGTGAATACAGGAATAACGCGTGAAAAACAAGCCTCTGTACCCCAGTTGACCATCTCACGTGTGTAGGCTCTTACTTCGTGATAACCTGCGTGAATGGGAAGTTGTAGTGAAATGGCGCCATTAGCTGTGCCCAGACTGTCGAGTTGAAGCGTTTGTTGCACCAATTGTTGCCCGTCATCGCTAAGCAATTCCACATAGAGCACGCGGCTTAAGTTGGTGGTGCTGAGCGATGAAGCTCGCACAACATAGGCTTTGTACCAAATGGTGTCGCCTTCGAAGTAGGCAGAGTTGTCGAGGTGAACGTAAACCTTCTCACGTGGGTAGCGATAATCAAAGCGTGATGCTGCCTTGAATTTATCAAAAAGTTGTTCTGCCTGACTTGTTTGTGCCTGTGTTTTGGTACAACCAAACAGTATAGTTAATACGATTAGTAGAAAGGTGTGTTTGTGCATATCGCATGGTTTTATAAATATTTAGAGAGTTATGAGGTTGTTTTTTAACCCTCTTAACCCTCTTAACCCTCTAATAACCAACCCTTTATAAGTATTTTTTTAAGAATGCCTCCATGGCGCGATAGAAGTCGAAGCGGTTTTCTTGGTTGTGAAAGCCGTGGCCTTCATTGTCCTTTACCATGTATTCAACTTCGATGCCACGTTCTTTCAGAGCAGCTACCATTTGGTCGCTTTCGGCTTTGTTGACACGAGGATCGTTAGCACCTTGGGCAATAAACAGAGGAACGCGTATTTTGTCAGCATGTAGGGCAGGGGAAGTGGCAGCTAATTGCTCAGCATCCTTTTCGGGGTCGCCTACCTGTTCGTACATCATTTCGAGCATGGGACGCCAGTAGGGCGGAATCGTCTTCATAAAGGTAAAGAGATTGCTCACACCAACGTAGTCAATGCCACAAGCATATACGTCAGGGGTTAACGTTAGGCCTGCTAAAACAGCATAGCCTCCATAGCTACCGCCATAAATGGCAACGCGGTCTTTGTCGGCAATACCTTGTTCAATTAACCAATTAACGCCGTCGGTAATGTCGTCTTGCATCTTTAGTCCCCATTGCTTGTAGCTGGCTTCTAAGAACGAACGACCATAGCCCGTTGAACCTCTAAAGTTCATTTGAAATACGGCGTAACCTCTGTTGGCTAAGAATTGCACCTCTGATGAATAGCCCCAGCAGTCGCGTGCCCACGGGCCACCATGAGGATTGATTACTACGGGGAGCTGATGAGCTTCGTTGAGCGAAAGTCCGTTAGGTAATGTTAGATATGCTTCAATGGTGAGTCCGTCACGTGAAGCGTACTTAACAGCGTGCATCTCGTTCATGTCCTCAGCCTTTATCCACGGAGCTAATTCAGCCATGGGTGTTGCCTCGTCTGTTTGTGCGTCATAGAACCAATAGGCACCGCGTGTGCGGTCACCGCCAACATATATCAGGTAATGCTCTTCAGCCTTATCAGTGTCGGCTATGCCATAGCGTTGGTTAGGAAAGTGAGCTTTGATGCGAGCACGCAGCGCCTCTTCATCTGCGTCGAAATAGTGGCGAATGGGTTCTTTGTGCCCTGTGCAGTAAACGCTCAGTAGCTTCTTACGCTTGCGTGAGTAGCTAATGCTCGAAATGTCGTATTGGTCGTTTTCGTAAAGTAACTCCAACTCTTGACAGTTGGCAGGGTTCATGCGTACCAATACCGTCTTGTCGCGTCCAAGATTGGTGGCGGCATAGACCTCTTTATTGTCAGGTGTAAACTCCATGAAGCTAACCACATCGCGGAAGTTGGTGGTTAATACTGCGCGGAAAGGCTCGTCTTCAGTGTCGCGATAAAGCACCTGCGTGTTAATGCCGTCAACAATGGCTGTTGCTACACGCAACTTCCCTTCGTGGTCGGTCATCCAACCTTGAATGTTGCCAGGGTTTTCGGCTAATAAGGTGAGTTCTCCTGTCTTGAGGTTAAGTCGATAAGGGTCGAATACCTCTGGATTGCGGCGGTTCATACCTATCAGTACGAAGTCATCTTGCTCTTCAAGGTCGTCAATCAGACTGGTTCTGACTCCTTTAAAGGCTGTATAGGCCCGTTCGTCAGATCCGTCACGTAGTACACCATAGAGTTGGTAGTTCTCGTCACCAGCAGTGTCTTTCATGTAAAGCAAACGCTCATTGTCGGCCCACATATAGCCAGCTACGCTACGTTCAGTTTCGTGCGTAATGCGTAGTGCTTGTTCGTCGGTTTTGCCGATGGCGCGTACAAAAACGTTCAGACGGTCTTCATAAGGAGCCATGTAAGATATGTACTTGCCGTCGGGCGAAAGTTGGTAACCTGTTCGCTCAGAATTGCGAAAAAAGTCTTCAAGTGGAAGGAAGGGTTTCATGAATTTATGGTATGTTTTATTTGCAAATTTACAGTTTTTACACATACTTTCGTACCTTTGCAGAAAACAATCACTTAAAAACGTATATACATATAATGCATACACTTGTATTGGTAACAACAGAGTTTGCAGCCGTTGCACACTTAATGATGAGCTTGGTAATGTTTTACTTAGCGCGTCGCAGTGTGCAGTTTCTGTCGCAGGCTTGGATTATGTTGCTTATCTGTTTGATGTATTGTGGCGCTTTGTTTTTTATAGCTACGCATGGGGTAGTGCCGCAGTTGGGCATATTACATCCCGTGTTACTCATCTATTTATTGGCTTGCTCTTATTTGCAGAGTATTTATCCCTTAGGGCTTTGTATGCCAGGCTATTTGCAGTGGGGACGTATGTGGGGTTATGCTGTACCAGCGCTTGTTCTTATCTTTATATATGGAGTGGGGGCTGCGGTAGGCAGCAACATGGCCAATGTCTATACTTTCGATGATATTGTTCACTTTTTCCTATCGGGCGATGTGGTGTTACGCATCATCTGTTTGTTGCTATCGGGCTATTACATTTGTAATATATTCCGTCTTCCACATCGTTTGGTGCGTAGTATGCAATTGCCTAGTGACTTGATAGCCTATGGTGCGTTGTTAGGATTTGTAAGCTTGTTCTTTGTCTTTATTACGATAAAGTTCAATTGGACATTAGTATGCATTTACATGTTCCTCTTTACGTTGGTCAATATGTTCTTGTTTTTCCGCATATTGCGTCCTACGGTGTCGGCCATGTCATATCCCAGTTTTCGCCAGGTAGAGAAACCCCCAACGAAAGAGGAGATTACGCAGTCAGAAGCCGACGACTTCAATGAGGCCAATCTTCACCGTTTTGAAGTAATGGAGTATGTTATGCAACACGAGAAGCCCTATATTGATGTGGCCTTCAATCGCGAACGCTTGTGCCGTCTGGCGGGTTTTAATCGTCATATGGTATTGCAGAGTTTGCGTTCACAAGGGTATAACGACATACACGAATACATTATGCGCTATCGAGTGGCCGAGGTAAAGGCGCGCATAGAGCGTGGTGAAATAACAGACATAAAGCAAGTAATTGACGTAGGTTTCCGTTCAACCACCACCGCTACTTCCTCTTTCGAACGCTACGAAGGTGTCGACTTAGCAGAGTTTATTGAAAATACAAATGATAGCCGAGCAGCGATGAAATAATGGATTTTTTCTTAAAAAAGTAGCATAATAAAAGGGCAGACTTTTGGTCTGCCCTTTTATTGTTTTTTGGATAAACTGCAATTTGTATCTAAAAAATATGATTTACTTTATTCTTCCACCTCATTGTTAGGGTCTTCAGAACCTTCGCTGAGTAGGTCTGTACCCCAGTGAGTTGAGGCTAAGCGCTTTTCGCGATCAACGACTTCTTTGGCCTTCTTGGCGTAGATAATCATGCGCAAAGATTGTGAGTAAGAAATGTAGTTCCACAACCAGTTGAAGAGCACAATCATCTTGTTACGTACGCCTAAGATAGAACGCAAGTGAACAACGAGCCACAATACCCATGCCAAGAAACCACCAAACTTCATGCTGCTAAACTCTGCTACGGCGCGGTTGCGACCTACAGTGGCCATGGTGCCGAGGTTTTTGTAGTGGAAGGGCTTCATTTCTTTGCCTGCTGCCAATCGCTTGAGGTTCTTGGCCAAGTTGTTGCCTTGTTGAATGGCTACTTGGGCTAACTGTGGGTGTCCGCCGGGCCATTTATCGTCACCGTCGGGCATGATGCACTGGTCGCCAATGCAGAATACGTTGTCTAATCCTTGCACTTGGTTATAAGCGTCGACTACAATGCGATGACCACGACCTAAATGTGAAGGGTCGAGGTTGCCAACAGGCTGTGCTGCCACACCGCTCACCCAAATGAACGTACGAGTGGCAATGCTGCTACCATCTTTCAGCATGACATTGTGGTTCTTATAGTCGGTTACCATTTTATTGAGCAATACGTTTACGCCCATGGTGCGTAAGTACTTCTCAACCTTTTGGCTTGATTCATTGCTCATGGCAGCTAATAAGCGTGGCCCAGCCTCTATCAAGTAGATGTTCATCAATGAAGTAGGGAGGTCGGGATAGTCTTTGGGCAATACGAAGTTCTTCATTTCGCTCAGTGCACCAGCAATCTCAACGCCCGTAGCACCACCACCCACGATTACAACGTTGAGTAGCTCTTGACGCTCTTTGTCGGTAGCGCAAGTTAAGGCACGCTCAAAGTTGTCGAGTAGGGCATTGCGCAGTCCCATGGCTTCGCTCACATTCTTCATTGGCATGGCTTGTTCGGCTACGTTTTTATTGCCAAAGAAGTTGGTCGTAGCACCAGCTGCCAAAACTAAGTAGTCATAGCTTACCTTACCAATTGACGTCTGAATAATCTTATGTTCGGGAAAGATAGAGCGCACTTCAGCCATGCGATAGTAGAAGTCGTTGCGCTTTTGGAAAATCTTACGGAAAGGGAAAGATATAGAGCTTGGTTCGATACCTGCTGAAGCAATTTGATAAATCAGTGGTGGAAATTGATGATAGTTGTTGCGATCAACCAAAACAACCTGATAGTTGCTTTTGCGCAATTTGTTTGCCAACTTAAGGCCGCCAAAACCACCGCCTACTATTACCACTCTCTTCTTGTCGGTTTTAGGAACGTTAAAGCTCATATTTGTTAGTCGTATTCTGTGTTAGATAATTATGTATTAGGAGGGCTTAAAACACAATATTTAGCCAATTCCCTCTTTTGCAAAGTTACAATCATTATGTTATATTTCGTAGTAAATGGCCATAAAAGATATACGAAATGTATTTTTTTGTTTTTTTAGTTTATACTATGTTATACTGATGTTACAAAAAAGTGACAAGGTCAGGACTGTGTTTGATTTAGCATTCGTGAAAAGTGTATGTGATGGCCTCGCATCTTTAACAAACTAACGGCCTCACTCTCTTATCAAGGGTGAGGCCGTTAATTATATGGAGAAAAAGATGTGTTATGCCAAGTAGTCGGTTACGTTCTTCTCAATACGAGCAAGTACATCGCCAGAAGTCTCGGGCGTGAACTTTTCGCCTGTAATGTGTTCGTAAAGTTCGATGTAACGTGCAGAAATGCTATTAACAATTTCATCGGTCATTTCGGGTACTTGTTGACCTTCTTTACCTTGGAAGCCGTTGTCCATCAACCATTCGCGAACAAATTCCTTTGAAAGTTGCTTTTGAGGTTCACCTTTAGCAAAGCGCTCTTCATATCCTTCAGAGTAGAAGTAGCGTGAAGAGTCTGGCGTGTGAATTTCGTCCATCAAGTAGATGGTGCCATTGTGCTTACCAAATTCGTATTTCGTGTCGACAAGGATTAAACCGCGTTGAGCAGCAATCTCAGTACCACGTTCGAAGAGGGCAAGTGTATACTTCTCAAGTACGGCATACTCCTCAGGAGTAGCTAAACCACGTGCCAAAATCTCTTCTTTTGAAATGTCGGCATCATGCTCACCAATTTCGGCCTTTGTTGTAGGAGTGATGATAGGAGTGGGGAACTTTTGGTTCTCTTTCATACCCTCAGGCAACTTCACACCACAAATCTCGCGTACACCGCTTTTGTAAGCACGCCATGCACTACCGCAAAGGTAGCCACGTACAATCATCTCGACAGGGAAGCCCTCACACATAACGCCTACAGTGACCATAGGGTCGGGGGTGGCCAACTTCCAGTTGGGGCAGATGTCGGTAGTTGCGTCCAAGAATTTGGCGGCAATTTGGTTGAGCACTTGTCCCTTGAAAGGAATGCCTTTGGGCAGGATAACATCGAATGCTGAGATACGGTCGGTTGCTACCATGGCCAAACGGTCGCCAAGGTTATAAACGTCACGTACTTTACCATGATAAACACTCTGCTGTCCAGGAAAATGGAAATCGGTTTTTGTTAATGCTGACATTTTGTTTTATGTATTTTGTTGCAGCAAAGCACTTTTAGTAGTTGTGTCTTGCTAGAGTTTTTATATGCTTAATAAGCGGCAAGGCAAGTCTACCAATAATAGCTCACTTTACATAAAGCTTTACTGGCAGACTTGCCTTGTTCGTATTTCGTTATGGTTGTTCGCTATTCGTTGCTGCAGCTTTAGCTTGTTCGCGTAACTGCTTTCTACGTTCGTCATCGCGATTGTAGGCTTCCACTATTTTCGTAACCAACTTATGGCGAATAATGTCCTTTTGATTCATTTCGATGAAAGCAATGCCTTCTACGTTGTGTAGAATACGTTGTGCCTCTACCAATCCACTCTTTTGCGAAGCAGGTAGGTCAATTTGTGTACGGTCACCCGTAACAATCATTTTAGTGTTCCACCCCATACGGGTTAAGAACATTTTTATTTGAGCCGTTGTAGTGTTTTGTGCTTCGTCGAGAATGACCACTGCATCGTTCAATGTGCGTCCGCGCATGAAAGCAAGAGGCGCTATTTGAATCACGTTTGTGTCCATATACTCTTGCAACTTGGCAGCAGGAATCATCTCTTGCAGTGCATCATAAAGAGGCTGCAAGTAAGGGTCAATCTTGTCTTTCATGTCGCCAGGTAGAAAGCCTAACTTCTCACCTGCTTCAACGGCAGGACGACTCAAGATGATTTTCTTTACACTTTTGCTTTTCAAGGCACGTACCGCTAAGGCGATAGCTGTATAGGTCTTGCCTGATCCTGCTGGGCCTATGGCGAATATCATGTCACACTTGTCGTAAGCTTCTACCAACTTACGTTGATTGGCTGAACGAGGGGTGATGGGCTTGCCGCCTGTGCTATATACAATGACGTCTTGTGCCGTTTCGCTTTGCGTAATGTGTCCTTTAATTACATTGAGAATGTCCTCTTCTGATAGATTGTTGAACTTGGCACAATGGTGCTCTAATTTCGTAAAAATATCTTCGAAATTAGCCATTTCTTCCTCATCGCCCATTACGCGCACCACGTTGTCGCGAGCCATAATGCGCAATTTAGGACATAAGGCACGCAACATTTTTATGTTTACGTTGTTAACTCCGTAGAAGATTACGGGGTCGGCTTCTTCGAGTATGAAATGCTTTTCAATCATTGAGTTGACCAAGATGAGGTGCTATCAGGAGCACATCGAAATGTTGTTTAGTTTTATTTACGTGCAAAATTAAAAAATCCGATTGAAATGCACTAACTTTGTGTGCGCTATTTAGCAAAATCCTTACGACAAAAGAGCATATTTATTACGAATGAAACAATTATACCAACCTCGACGTATTCACTTTCTAACCGCTTTCGTATTGATAGTCATAGCATTAGCTATTACGAAATGTGTTAATCCACAGTTGGCTCTTCCCCGACTTCTTAGTGAGAATGATTCGATAAAGAACGAACCCAAACATGTGCCCGATAGCATAGAGTTGCAAGCGAAGCGGGTTGACGGTATCTTTTTAAAGGAGCGAAATCGACTAACGTTGTTAAAAAAAGACGGATCACCAGTTAAGAATCGCGTAACAAGTGTGCCACGTTTTGAAACGTCTTTTCCCGACTTGAATGATGTGCAGTTGGCTACGGCAAGTCGTTTAGGCATTCCGATGATAGAAAATCGTGATGAGGCGCATCATCGTATGAAAGATTTGGTGTATATCGCTGATAATCCGTTTTATACTGTTCAACGCTTACACCAATCTATTCCCTATCTCGTGCCTCGTGCTGCAACGCTTCTTAATCAAATCGCTCGAGCTTTTAATGACTCTTTAGCCACAAAGGGCTATCCCCCTCATAAGTTGCTTATTACCTCTGTATTACGTACCAAAGCTGATGTACAGAAATTGCGGGGCTTTAACTCCAATGCTTCCGAAAATTCGTGCCATCAATATGGTACTACTTTCGATATTTCGTACAATCGCTTTCTCGAAATCGAACCTGACGGCAAGAGCAACATTCGTTGGGTAACAGTCTATAAGTCCATCTTGGCTGAAGTCTTAAACGACATGCGTGAGATGGGAGCCTGTTACGTAAAATATGAAGTACACCAATCGTGCTTTCATGTAACGGCAAGGTAATAGTTTGTGACAAAGATAGTGCAAACCGAATGCAAAAAGCCAAGCTTGCTTGAGATTTTTGCTGAGGTGCAGCCTATCTTATACAAAGATAGTGCAAACCGAATGCAAAAAGCCAAGCTTGCTTGAGATTTTTGCTGAGGTGCAGCCTATCTTATACAAAGATAGTGCAAACCGAATGCAAAAAGCCAAGCTTGCTTGAGATTTTTGCTGAGGTGCAGCCTATCTTATACAAAGATAGTGCAAACCGAATGCAAAAAGCCAAGCTTGCTTGAGATTTTTGCTGAGGTGCAGCCTATCTTATACAAAGATAAAGTGCAATTTGAAAGCCGCTCCCTATAACAAAATCCACCCCGCAATGCCACACAATATAATCATAAAGAGGGCATTAAAGCGGTAGACACCCACACCTATTAGTGTAGATAGAAAAAGGAAAATGCTAATCCCAAAGTCCCATGGGGTAGTGGTCAGCGAACCGAAATTGTCGGGTCGCATCATAATAATGGTGGCCGCACCAATAAGTCCTGGCACAAGAGGTCGTAATACTACCATGGCGCAGTCGTAAAAGTTTTGATATTTGTGCTTTTCTTGCACTTTGGTATAAAATGCAGTCCAAAAAGTGGAGGGGACGATGAGTCCTGCTATGGTACAAAGACTGGCGGCAATGGTGCCAAAGAAGCCAAATTTGTTGGCTGTGGCAATGGTGGCGGTTAGGGTGGCGGTGTTGAGACCTGTTCCGCCGGGTAATAAGCGGCAGAATACCATCAAGTCGGCCATTTGAGCGGGAGTAAACCAATGATGAAGTGTTATTACCTCATGCTCAATAAGAGCTTGTGCGCTCGCGTTGCCACCGATGCCTAAGAAACTAACTTGAAAAAAGCTAAGGAAAAGAATAAGAAAAATCATCATTGTTCCGAATCGTTAGTAGTTTGAACAAATATGGCATATAGTGCGGCTAATACAATGAGTCCTATTATAATATAGCTGGGCGAAATGCCTAATAAACCAATGGCGATGGCAGCTCCTATGGGTATCCAAATTGTGCTGAGCGTAATGCTTGAGTTACGCCACATTTGAAGGCAGGGTAGGGCAATAAGGGCAACAATGGCGGGGCGTGCACCGCGCATAAAGGATTGAACCCAACTTAATCCTACGAGCTCGTTGTAGAAGGTGGAAAATAGTAAAAACAAAAAGAGTGGGGGAAGAATCATGCCCATGATACAGGCTGTTGAACCCTTCCAGCCCATAAGTTGCTTGCCAAAGTAGTTGGCAAGGTTGACATTGAATACGCCTGGCATGGTTTGTACTATAGCTATGTGACGTGAAAAGTCATCGTCTGTCATCCAACTATTTTTTTTAACGATGGCTCTTCTGAGGGGCACAATGGTGGCATAGCCATCGCCTATGCAAAGTCCACCCGCTTGTAAGAATGTAAGGAAGAGTTTCAAAAAGTTTAGTGGCATAAATCTAATAGTTTAAAAAGGTAAGTTGAATAAATGCTTTTGCAAGAACGATTTATTCAACTTACCTTTGCTTTGTAATGATTACTGATGTTGTTCGCGATAAAGGTCGTTTACAGTCTTAACGGGGTTGAAAGTGGAAAGGGGTACTTCTACGAAAACAGTGTTCCAATCACTCATCGCTCCGTTCCAAAGTCCTGGTAGTTCAAGTGCTTTGAGCTCCTTACCGTCTTTGCTCTTATGAGAGATGAAACCTGTTTGAGGATCAACGTAATCGGGTAAGTGGAAGGCTTGGCCTTTATAGTCCTTAATGGCACATACGAGGTCAACGGGATTGAAGTGAGTTCCCTTCTCAAACATTTCTTTCTTCTCGGGATCGTTCATGTCAATTTGTGAACTTTCAAGAATTTGAAGTGATATTGTGCCATCGGCATTGTAGGCTAAGAACGGACCGCCGCCAGGCTCGCCCACGTTGCGCACCATGCCACAGACGCGCATGGGACGGTTGAGCTTTTTGCGCAAGTAAATGGCCATTTCGGTGTCCTCCAACATTTTTGTCTCGGGATTTTTCGTGAAGAGTTTCTTCTGTACGAATTGTAACATTTCGCGAAGGTCGTCCATGGTATACTTGCCACTATCCAACTTTCGTAAGTAGGCGAAAGCTTGTGCTTGTAGTTTGACCAAGACTCCTGCTAATAGTTTCTTGTAGCGAACGGTGTCTTCCTTTAAGCGGTCGGGTACGACATTGTCAATGTTTTTGATGAATACGACATCAGCATCAATGTCGTTAAGGTTTTCAATCAAGGCGCCGTGTCCGCCCGGACGGAATAAGAGATTGCCGTCCTTTGTTCTGAAAGGAGTATTGTCGGGGTTAGCCGCAACCGTATCTGTACTGGGCTTTTGCTCAGAGAAGGTTACATGATATTTTACTCCAAACTTAGCCTCGTAGGTGGGTACGACTTCTTTCACCAATGCTTCAAACAATGAACGGTGTTCGGGCGAAACGGTGAAGTGTACGTTGACGGTATTGTTCTTTTCACGTGCATAAAGTGCACCTTCGACCAAATGTTCTTCAAGTGGCGTGCGGCTACCTTCTGGATAGCGGTGAAACTTTAATAATCCCTTGGGAAGGGCTCCATAGTTAAGTCCTTCGGCACTTAACATCGCTTTTGCCACCTTTTTTTGCTGGTTGGTTACTATCAGATTGTCAATATTTCGGTCAAAAAGTCGTATGCAAGCAGCATCTAAGTCGTTGAAATACGGAGCTTTATGAATATTGTCGAAGAAGAATTTCTCGAAATCTGTGGTTGGCTCATTGTATTCTGCGTCCACGAATGCGAATACGTTCTTAAACATGCGACTGGCAGCGCCTGAAGCAGGTACGAATTTTACTACCTTATTTTGCTCATTCGTGGTGTAATTTTCCCAAGAAGTTAAAAAATCTTTTTCTTCTTCTGCATTAGGAGTTAAAATACCTTTTTCGACACTTGCAGCAGCTGCAAGGCGCAAAAAAGGAAAGCCTGTGGCAAAGCAAGCTAATTGATGTTCAAATTTCTCTTCACTGATGCCTTTTTTAGCTAACAGTGCTTTGTCTTTTTCTGTTATCATGGTGCAAAGTCTTTTATGTTGTTTCTCCTTTTAGGGTGGTTCTAATAATTCTGAAATAGGGATTTGTGCGCTATCGGAAGTGTATTTTTGAAAGTTTGTGAGGGAGCATAGCGGGCTATGTGACCGAACAAACTTTCAAAGAGACACTTTCGAGAGTGTACAAATCACATTTCAGAATAGCAGAACTCTAAAAACAGAATTTTTAGAACCACCCTTTATTGTAAAGGGAGGCGTTAAAGTTTTTCGGCAAAAGCTTCGATTGCTCTTTCGGCTGTTTTGATAGCTTCTTCAAGAGGGAAGGGAAGTTCACCACCTGAGGCATTCAAATGTCCACCACCGTTGAAGAATGCTTCAGCCATTTTGTTACAAGGAAAGTCGTCAACTGAACGTAGTGAAACGCGAATGACGTCACGCTCTGTGTCCTCACGTAGCGAAATGCTCAGTCGCATACCTTTCACTTGCAATGGCATATTTACCAATCCTTCTGCATCACCGCGAATAAAGTTGAAGCGCTTCATCTCGCTACGTGTAAGGGTGTAGATAGATGCACGGTTGTTGGCATAGAATTTCAACTTTTCGTACAGAATGTAGCCTGTCAAACGCATGCGATCAACAGAATATACATTGAATACGTTGCGATAGATCTTATCTTTGTCGATACCTTTGGTAAGAAGAAGTGAGATAACTTCGTATATTTCAGGGTTGTTGGAGTTGTAGGTGAAGCCCCCTGTGTCGGTCATCATGCCAGTGTAAAGGCAAGTAGCTCCTCCGAGTGTCATGCTTTCAAAGCCTCCTAATTGGTAAATGAGTCGGAAGATGATTTCGCTCGTAGCACACATGTTGGGGAATGAAATCACTTGTTTGGCTACTTTGGTGTCGGGGTCGATGTGGTGGTCGATGATAATCTTATCAGCCTTAGCGCGTGCGACAACTCCTTGCATCTCTTGCAAACGTGATAGTCCATTGAAGTCGAGACAGAAGATAAGGTCTGCTTCGTTAATGATAGCGCTCGCATTTGCCTCATGACGACAATAGTATTGTATGAGATGAGAGTTCGGTAACCATCGTAAAAAGTCGGGAAATGGATTAGGAAGAACTACTGTCACTTTTTTGCCTAATTGAGTAAGGTATTCGGCCCAACCTAATGACGAACCTACAGCATCACCATCAGGACCGCGATGGGCACAGATAACAATCTTATGGCTCTGCAGTATGGTTTGCAATAGCGAAAATAGTTCGTTATTTGATAAAAGTGGCTTCATGTTTCTCGTGTTATTCTCCTAAATGTTTTAATATGCGTACCTCTTCGACGGGGTCGGCAGCTTTGAATACGGCCGAACCTGCGACTAATACGTCTGCTCCAGCTTCAACTAATTGAAGTCCCGTCTGACGATTTACGCCACCGTCAATTTCAATCAAAGCGTGTGAATTAGTGCGCTCGATTAGTTCACGCAAACGACGCGTTTTATCTAATGAGTGTTCTATGAACTTTTGTCCGCCAAAACCAGGATTAACAGACATGAGCATAACGAGGTCAACGTCGCCAATAATCTCTTCTAATACGTTGACGGGTGTATGGGGATTAAGTGTAACACCAGCCATCATGCCTTCCGTTTTAATCTGCTGAATGACGCGGTGAAGGTGGGTGCAAGCCTCATAATGTACGTTCATTACTTTAGCGTTAAGTGCTTTGACTTCATTAATGAACTTTTCGGGGCGTTCAATCATAAGGTGTACATCGAGTGGCTTGGTAGCATGCTGAGCCATAGCTTGCATGACGGGGAAACCGAATGAAATGTTAGGCACAAATACGCCGTCCATAACGTCAAGGTGATACCAATCGCATTCGCTATGGTTGAGCATTTCGAGGTCGCGTTGTAGATTGCCAAAGTCGGCAGAGAGAAGTGAAGGAGATACTAATGGCATAATTCTTAATATATGAAGTGGGGCATTATTTAGCCCTCATGTTATTATTTGTGTTTTGATTTACCTAATTAAAAGAGATTTTCAATAGGTGGATTAAGTGTGGGAGTGAGTTCTTGTACCCCTTTCTCGCGTAGGCGTTGAATGTGTCTAAGCTCGTTTAGAGCAAAGTCTTTGTTCTCATTTTCATTGAGCATGCTACAACATAATTTTTGTGCCTTTTCGAAAAAGTGGCGTTCAATGTTGATGTAAACGTCTTGTCGTCGCAAGAAGTCGTAAAATTCTTGAAGATGTTCGGGCACTTCCCTTTCATTCTCAAGGTATTCTTGTATCTGCGTCTTGACGTTGGTGCTATAAAACTCAAGGGCTTGCTCACTTCTGAAGTCTTTTAGTGCTACCAGACAAGTGATCATTTCCTCTATGTGGTTCGTTTGGTTTGATCCAGACAATATATGTAGGTAGAAGAAAGCTGTTTTGAACTGCTTCATTTTAATGTAGCAGTGCCCTAATATAAAGCACACTTCGAAGATGATGCTTTGTTGCTTCTTGTCGCTTGTATAGAATTCATTGTTCAGCCTATTGTAAGCTCGACTTAGGTGTAGCGCTGCTTCGTAGTAACGCTTTTGTCGTGCAAAGCGTTTGCCCCAATAGATGTCGTAGCCCAATTCAGCATGCGTAATAGTGTGTATGAGCTCTTGTTCGGGCGACCATTCATCGGTTTTGCCCTCTTTTATTTTATCTTGGGCATCTTTCCATAGATAATCGAACTCTACTTGTTTGCGGTGACCATCTTTCCAATCGTAGCCTATAACAAAGCTACCGCCTGTCACGCGTGTATAGCCGTTTGCTGACTGAAATTCGCTTTGCGGATTGGTAGACTTCTCTGGGAGCATGTAGTTGATGCGAATGTATACAATATGCTCATTTACTCCCAGGTTTTCAATGTAAAGCGTGAGCCAGTGTGTTCTCTTAGAGTTTATCTCATTCTTACGTTGATAGGCTATTTTAATGCTACCATTTTGCGCTTTCGGAGCTTGATCTTGCTGTAATTTGTGTATAATGGGGGTGGTTAAAGCATAGTGCAAAATGCTGTTTGGGTCCATTGTTGAGAATTGATACCCATCGTCACTTTCGCATTTCATTTCAAGTAGTTTGCTCTCAAGGGGCAGAATTTCTTGTGTGTTTAGCCATTCGCCTAATAAACATTCCTCGGTTGATTGTATGAGATGATTTGCATTGAAACTCATTTCATTTTGTGAGTGGCGTGCTTCAACTTCATTAATCCAATTGTTTTGCTCAAGTAGGTTGCTTTGTGCGTATTCAAGGTCAGAAAAGCGCGTTTCGATCATTTGTTTGTCTAATTGATCTACACGTTCATCTATAATACGTTGAAGAACAAAGCACTCTTGCATAGCGTCGGTTAAGTTGTCAGTTAACTCATGCGAAAGGATAGTGAAGGGTATGTGACAAGCCAAGTGTACGTAAATCTGATTCTTTTCGTCGTCAATAAAGTAGACCGCTCGTGCTATGCTGCTGGTATTATTTGCCTCGTTGCAAGTAGTACGAATGGCTTGAAGTTTATCAAGGTTGGCGATATAGATATAGGGATAATGTAGCGAGAAACCTTTGACATTGGTATCGCTCATTGGTATAAAGAGCGAAAAATTTCCTGATTGGTATTCAAAGGTAAATAGCATGTCCTTCCCCTCATTGAGCGTAACCTTTTCGTACTTAATATTGAGTTTTTTAAGGCTGTTACGCATAATGCCAAGGTATAGTTCTATAGTCACCTTATTGCTCTGTTTCTTGTGCATTAATTTGTCAAGAATCTTTGCAATATTCCCTTCCCTTTTAAGGTAAAATATTACGAGAATAGCTAAAGAACTAATGATGACTATAATAAAGGATATGATGGTTGTAATACTAATGTACATGCTTTTTGAGTCATTTTTGTGACTGTTTTCTCAAATCTTAGATTCAGTCTGTTATTAAAATAATTGCTTATTATATAGATGCAAAGATACTGCAAGGTGAGCGCAATGCAAAATGAAAGTTGGAAAACTTTAAATTATAGGATGTTCATTATGACAAAAAGCTATTCAAAACTGCAATTTATCTGCCTAATTGGAGGGACGCGTCCTAACCTGAGGACGACGCGTCCCCGCGTCGGCATTTGTAAGTCAAGGCTCGAGGCCTTGACTTGCAAATACATGAATATCGGGTCTGTGTTGATTCGTGTGGGTAGCGGTTTGCTTATTTCCTCAAAAACTCTTACCTTTGAAGTCATGGATACAATAGTGTGGGGAAATTTTTTTATGACAAATTGCAGTGTACCCATACGATTCGTTACAGAGCCATTCATCTTTCCATTAAAGACACAAGAATAGAATATCATTAAAGAAACAAAACAACGATTATGAAAAAAATAACTTTATTGTTTTTAGCTTTGGTTTGCACGATGACAGCTTGGGCAAGTGAGATTGACACAACGGCGGTTGATGCCATTTATAAAGAGTTGTTGGCAAATCCGAAAGTTACAAAAAAGACAGTGCGATACACAGGCGAATGGGAACGAAGTATAAGGGGCTTTTCTTGGAGACAAGGCGAGGGTCGTGGTTGGACCGTGGGCACGCGTCTGACACTGAGAAAGGCAAATAGAGCCGATTTAGAACGCTACTTAAAGGTGTTTTACGACTATAAGCCTTATACGCACGTTATTGTAAAAGGAGACCGTGCGGATATGGGTTTAGAAAAATGTAAGACGTTCTACGGATTGAGATGGGAAGATGGTACGCTTTATTTTTTGAAGGCTAAAAAGCTTGAAGATGAATTTTGTGTGCCTATAGACTGGCACCTTATAAGTTATTACAAAGGTGTGACACATCGTCCCGATAATTGGGGTAGCATTGATGCGCCAACACGCAGATTATTGGGCTTGAGCCATTTGTGGAGCAGTGTGAAGCAAAACTTTGTGTTCATGGACCGTGTGGCAGTGAATTGGGACAGCTTGTATGTAGCCATGATTCCACAAATAAAGGCAACGACGGTCGATGGCGAAGCAGTGCGCTTGTTGCAGCGCATGGCAGCAACACTTAACGATGGACATACCTATGTGTATAGCTACTATCCGCAAGATATAAAAAACATGCCTTTTGCCACACGTTGGGTAGACGGTAAAGTGTATGTCGATAAGGTGTATAGTTCTGCCTTTGTGAAGCAAGGCATGCGCCGTGGACAAGAGTTGGTAAGCATTGATGGAGAGGACGTGCAGACTTATGCACAGCGCGAAGTGATGCCTTATATTTCGGCTTCAACAGAACAATGGCGTATGCACGAGACCTACGACGGCATGGAACTGACAAAATGTTTTGGCACAAAGCCTATGATCGTAGAACTGCGCGATGGTAAGAAGACCTTGTATATCACCTATGATTTTAAGGGAAGCGACTTCGATTTGTATAATAGCCAACAACCCGAGCTAATGACGTTTAAAGAGTTAGAAAACGGCATTGGCTATATGAAAATCTCTAACTTCATGGACGGACGTTTGACTAAAGAGTTCGATAAGGTTTACCCTGAAATATTGAAAACACGTGCGCTAATTATAGACATTCGCAGTAATCATGGTGGAAGTTCAGTCAACGCAGATTACATTGCCAAGCATTTTTATGCCGACAGCTTGTTGACAGGTGCTTGGGAGAGTCGTCAATATATTCCTGCTTTTGTGCCTCGTGGAGTTATCCCGAAAAAGTGTATCATGCCGAGGGCGACGTGTGGCGACATAGTGAGGCTGACACGTTTAAACTCTATCTCAAACCAGTGGTATTGTTGGTAGATCGTGGCACATTCTCGGCTGCTGAGGACTTTATATCTGTGATGCGTGCCACAGGAAATTGCACCTTGGTGGGCGAGAACACAGGAGGCAGTACAGGCAATGGCGTATTGGTATCGATAATCCCAGGTGTTTGTGCCGCCAATATTTGCTCAAAGCACGATTATGCAGCCGATGGCACAGAGTTCGTGGGAAAGGGGTTCGCACCCGATGTGCATGTAACAGAAACTTATAACAGCTATTTTAAGGCAAAGCGCGACAATGCGTTGACGAAAGCTGTGCAATGGCTGAAGAAAAAGTTTTGATGTATAATTGCCGTGCAGTGAAGTGCCTTAATGTTTATTCCTATCTGTTCGACAAATTGCGGTTTTTCTCACATTTATCTATACGTTTTCAAAACCTCTGATTTATCTTTCATGTTTCAGTTTCTGTTATAAAGTAATTGAATATCAGTTATTCCAGAAGATGAAACATACGACTTAAATGTTTCACTTTTAGTTTCATGTTTCATTCTTCAAAACACTGAGGGAGCGTTTTCACGCTCCCTCAGTGTTTTTGAATCGCTCCCACAGTGTTTTTGTTTTTCTCCCTCAGTGTTTTTAGAATGAAACATTGAAACTAAAAATGAAACATAGAAGTCGTATGTTTCAGCTTTTAAAAGCATTGATAATCAACAAGTTGAAATATGAAAATGAAACATGAAAGCAAAAAACACCGATGGTAAAATATACGTAAGTAAAATGCCTATTTAGGGCATTCTGAAATATTTCGTAGAGACTTTCATACTGCAATTTATCGGCCTAATTGGGGGGCGCGTCCTAACCTGGGGGCGACGCGTCCCCGCGTCGGCATTTGTTAGTCAAGGTTCGAGGCCTTGACTAACAAATACATGAATATCACTAATTCAAGTATTGCCAACTTGGGGCATCGAACCCCAAGTTGGCAATGCCGACGCGGGGACGCGTCGCCCCCAAGTGAGGACGCATCACCTCCAATTAGTTTGCGTCTTAGACGCGCGTCCTAAACATTTTGCTCACAACTTGCTTCAAGCGTAAGCTGAAAAGCATCTAACCCTATCCAGCGATCAAACTTCCAACCGACCTCGTCAAAGTGGCCTACATGACGGAAACCTAACCTTTGATGAAAGTGAAGGCTCTCTACATTCTCCGACGTTACTGTGGCTATCAATGCATGTACTTGACAAGCGCGGCAAGCCGCTATTATGGCACGCACTATCTGACTGCCCCAACCTTGATGGCGACACGTATGGTCGAAATAGACGGACAACTCCTTGGAATGTAAAAAAGCGGCACGCGTACGCCAAGGGTGAACATAACTATAACCTACTATCTTACCCGAACATTCACAAACGAGATAAGGCAACCCTTGCTCCTGCACCTCAGCGATGCGGTGTTGCATTTCTTCTGCCGTAATAGCTTCTGTCTCGAACGTAACAGTGGTTTGCGTAATGTAATAATTATATATATCAGCCAATTGAGGAGCATCACATAGATTGGCTTCACGAATTATGGGTGATTTTTCTAACATCTATTTAAGCATTAAAATGAGGTTACAAACTTACCCATTCTTTGTAACTTCTCTCCATTTCTTCTCGCAATTTACTTCTTCAGCTTTAAGCAAGCCCAACCGTCAAGTACGTGTTCATCGACGAGGGTGAGTCCTTGCTTTTCAGCCTCAGCCATGAGCTGGGGAATGTCAGTGTCGTAGAAGCCACTCATATAGATGTGAGCACCTTCCTTCATACGTGGTACATAATACTTTAAGTCGTTAAGCAAAATGCCTAAGTTGATGTTGGCTATCACTAAATCAAATGGCCCTTTATCTGCTAAAGAAGAAGCATCGCCTAATTCCACATCAATGCCGTCAAGGTGATTTAGGGCAATGTTTTCACGCGAATTTTTTACGCACCATTCGTCTACATCTATTCCTACACAATGCTTAGCTCCACGCATACGAGCGAGGATAGCCAATATGCTTGTGCCACACCCCATGTCGAGTACTTCAAGACCTGTTATATCATCAGTCAACAAACGACTGATCATTTGAGATGTAGTAGCATGATGTCCCGTACCGAATGACATTTGCGGATTGATTGTAATTTTATATTCCGCTTCAGGAACGTCGGTATGGAAAGTGCTGGCGATTACACAACGGCCGTCTACGACGAGGGGCTTAAAGTAATTTTTCTCCCACTCTTCGTTCCAGTCCTTGTCTTCCGCTTCTGCCATTTGGTAGGTAATCTCTACGTCGGACAAGGGGAAGGCCGCTAAAGTATCGTCCAACGCTTGTTGGTCGAAAAGCGCCTTTTGTATGTAACATTGGAAATGGTCTTCGTCGAGTTTCTCTTCAAAGGTAGGTTGCTCAGGATTGGCGCAATGGGCTACAGCAGGACGATCCAATTCATCCGTATGAACAAAACTATCGAAACCTATTTCAGCCAAAACGGCTGATAACACGTCTTGCACTGCCTCTGTGGCAGGACGTGTAGTAAATGTAAATTCTAAATATTGCATTTTGGGTTAGGAGGGTTAATAGGTTAGGAGATTAAAAAGTTAGAGGGTTAAGGAGTTAAAAAGCTACCGAATACATAAGACATACTTTTTAATCTCTTAACCCTCTAACCTTCTAAGCATTTAACTATTACTTTTTCTCAGGTACGCGTTCGAGGATAGTCTTTACAAACTTCCAGTACTTTTCAACACTGGGAATGTTGCAACGTTCGTTAGGTGTGTGTGGTGAACGGAGGGTAGGACCAAAGCTTACCAAGTCCATATTAGGACGCAAAGCACCGATTACGCCGCATTCCAAACCTGCGTGTACGACAGTTACCAAACTTTCTTCGTTGAAGAGTTCATGGTAAATGCCCTTCATCAACTCAACGATTTCGCTATGTGGGTTAGGTTGCCATGCAGGGTAGTCACCATCAGTTTCTACCTTCATACCAGCCATTGAGAAGGCACTTTCAAGTGTCTCAACACAACATTCGCGCATAGAGTCGCGTGAAGAGCGAATCAAAATCAAGAACTTAGCCTTGCCCTCGCCTATTTCAACGATAGCAAGGTTAGATGAAGTTTCAACAATCTCCTTGTCATAAGGAATCATGCGATAAACGCCATTGTGTACAGCGCAGAGAGCATCAACGAGGTTGTCTTGAATTTCTTCAGGGACAATCTGTGAGGGGAGAGCCACTTCTTCTACGTCCAATTCGAGCGTCTTCTCAATGGGGTCGTATTCGTCCTTAAACGTTTGACGCCATTCAGCTACTACCTCTTTAAAGGCTTCAACATTCTCCTTTGGTAAGGTAAGTACCACTTCAGCAGAACTTGGGATTGCATTGCGCATGTTACCACCCTTCCAGTCAGCCAAGCAAGCAGCAAAGTTGGCAATAGCATCTTGTACCAAACGTGCCATGGCCTTATTGGCATTGCAACGGCCTTCGTTGATTTCAAGACCTGAGTGTCCACCGAACAACTTATGTAAAGTTACCTTAACGGCAACGTCGTTGGCATCAACGTCCTGAGGCTTATACTCGAGCGTAGCAGTCATATTAACGCCACCTGCCGAACCGATGATCATTTCGCCCTCTGTCTCATCATCAAGGTTGAGCAAAATGTCGCCTTCAATCACGTCTGCCTTCATGTGGTTAACACCATACATGGTAGTTTCTTCGTCAGCCGTAATGAAGCCTTCGATAGGACCATGCTTGAGCGTATCATCTTCCATTACAGCCATAATGGTGGCAACAGCCATACCATCGTCCGAACCTAACGTTGTGCCTTTGGCCTTAACCCAATCACCGTCAATGTAGGTCTGAATAGGATCTGTCTCGAAGTTGTGTGTTGAGTCTTTTGTCTTCTGTGGAACCATGTCCATGTGGCCCTGAAGGGTCACCATCTTGCGGTTTTCCATACCAGCAGAAGCGGGCTTACGCATGATAATGTTGCCAGCCTCATCTTTAAAAGCTTCTACTCCTTTGCTTGCTGCCCAGTCGAGCAAGAACTGTTGTACCTTTTCGAGGTGTCCTGAGGGACGAGGTACTTGTGTCAGCAAATCAAAGTTTTTCCAAATGGCCTGCGGCTGCAGGTTTGCAATTTCGCTCATGATATATTGTATTTAAAAGTTTATTCTTTCCTTTTTTGTTGACAAGTTCACAGATAGGTTTGTTTTTTTCAATGGGTAAGTCTTTCCTTTAAAAGTAACTTACTTGTTAACTCATCTACTCGTTAACTTGTCAACTTCCTCTTGCTATTAATGCGTGCCCACCCAAAGGCACCAAGTAGAACTACTAAGGCAGTTTGAATGGTATGTACGGTAAGGGCAAACATAATAGCCTGCGTTTCGGCTACGCTATAAAGCACCAACATTGTCTTAACGGCAAAGTGCCAAGGTCCCGCTCCGTTAGGCGTCGGAACCAATACGGCAAAGGTACCTACACAGAATATTAAGAATGCGGCTCCAATCGAAAGGTGGGCTGTAAAGTCAAAACAGAAAAAAGCAATGTAAAAGTGCAAAAAATAACCTACCCAAATTAGTATGCTATAAAATAGGTAGAGCGGTAGGTTACGAACCTTACGCAACGAAAGAATGCCTTCCCACATATCTCGCAACATATCACGACCTTTTTTAAAGAACGAGAAACGTCTGATAGCTACGAAACCAGCTATTAACGCTGCAACAAGGCAGATAAAGGTTACGATATACCCTGTACCCGTAAAACGATGTAAAAGGTCGCCAACGTTGGTATTCGTCTCCTTTAAGAAACGCAAGAACATGGGTAGCTGCAATAGAAAAGCGATGCCTGTAAATAAAAGCATCAACAAAGAGTCTACCAAGCGTTCGGTCACAACCGTACCTAATGACTTGGTAAACGACACCCCGTCTGATGTCTTCAACGTGCCACAACGCGTTACCTCGCCTACGCGTGGGATAACAAGACTTGCGGCGTAGGACATAAAGATAGCATCGGTGCATGAAGTGCGTCGTGGGTGTTCACCTAAAGGTTCAAGCGCCATTTTCCAACGCCAAGCACGTGCCATTTGAGGGAGTATGCCAAAGGCCAATGATAGCAACATCCACCACCAATTCATTTCATGTAGTACATAGTGGCCAAAGTCGGACCAGTCTGTACCCCGATACATCCACCACAATATGCCTAAACCAAGCACAAAGGGTAGCATTATTTGTAATGTGATTTTTAGCAGATGTTTCATTCCGTTGTTTTAGCATTCCTTATCGTGCAAAGATAGGCTGCGGCTCGGTAATGAAAAGAAAAAATGCTTTTTCCTTTTCATTACGCTCGCCTTGCACTATCTTTGCACTAAAATATACTTATGCAAAAGTAGAAAAAAGAAATTAGATGAAGTCTGTACGCCCTAAAAAATTTCTTGGTCAGCACTTTCTGACTCACTTGCCCACGGCACAAGCCATTGCCGACACGATCGACGCATGTCCAGACATTCCGGTTCTTGAAGTGGGACCAGGCATGGGGGTCATGACACAATTCATACTGCCAAAAGGCCGAGAGTTTAAGGTCGTTGAAATTGACTTTGAAAGTGTGGCGTATCTGCGCGAACACTTTCCTGAACTGGAAGACAATATCATAGAGGACGACTTCTTAAAGATGCACCTCGACACGACGTTTGGTGGTCGCCCTTTTGTACTGACGGGCAACTATCCTTATAATATAAGTAGTCAGATATTCTTTAAGATGCTTGACTATCGCCACCTTATTCCTTGTTGCACGGGCATGATACAAAAGGAAGTGGCAGAACGCTTAGCAGCAAAACCTGGGTGTAAGGCTTACGGCATCTTGAGCGTGTTGGTACAACTTTATTATCACGTTGACTACCTATTCACGGTCGAACCTGGCGTGTTCAATCCACCACCTAAGGTGCGTAGTGCCGTCATTCGCATGACACGCAATGATGTGACCGACCCCGGATGTGACGAGAATTTGCTACGTCGTGTGGTTAAGACCACCTTTAATCAACGTCGCAAGATGATGCGTGGCTCTATTAAGCCATTACTTCACGAATTAGACCAACAGTGTGGCACTACTCCACCCGACCATACGGAGTTCCTTGCACAGCCACTGCTCACGCGACGTCCCGAACAACTTTCGGTGCAGGAATTTATCAACTTGACCAACCAAGTATCAAAACACTATATGTAGTTAATGCAAACCAAACATTAGCACATTAGCACATTAGCATATTAACACATTAGCATATTAACACATTAGCACATTAGCATATTAACAATATGAGAACCTACTTAGTTACTGGCGCAGCTGGATTTATTGGCGCAAACTATCTAAAGTACATTTTAGCAAAATACGATGACGTACGTGTTGTCGTGCTTGACCTACTTACCTATGCTGGCTATTTAGGCACGATTGCTAACGACATTGACAATGAACGTTGCTTCTTTGTCAAAGGCGACATTTGCGACCGCGGACTACTTGACAAACTCTTTGCTGAATATCGCTTTGACGTTGTTGTAAACTTTGCAGCAGAGAGCCACGTTGACCGCAGCATCGAAAATCCACAACTATTCCTTAACACCAACATTCTCGGTACACAAAACTTGCTCGATGCAGCACGCGCTGCATGGGTAATGGGACGCGACGAACAAGGCTACCCCACTTGGCGTGCAGGCGTACGCTATCATCAAGTGTCTACTGACGAGGTGTATGGTTCACTCGGTGCTGAGGGTTACTTTACGGAAGAGACTCCGCTTAATCCTCATAGCCCCTATAGTGCTTCAAAGACATCAGCCGACCACTTCGTTTGTGCTTATCGCGACACCTACCACATGCCCGTCAGCATTACGCGATGCTCTAACAACTATGGTCCTTACCAATTCCCCGAAAAGTTGATACCACTCGTTATCAACAACATACTTGAGGGTAAGAAACTCCCCGTTTATGGCAAGGGCGAAAACATTCGCGATTGGCTCTACGTTGAAGACCATTGCAAAGCCATTGACATGGTCATCAACCAAGGCGCTGAAGGTAGCATCTACAATGTAGGCGGACACAATGAGCGTCAAAACATTCAGATCGTGAAGATTATCATCAAGACCATTCACGACATCATGCAGCAAGAGCCGCAGTTCCGCACCTTGCTCAAGAAGCAAGAACGCGATGCAAATGGTGAAATCAGCATTGATTGGATTAACGAAGACCTCATTACTTTTGTTAAAGACCGCTTAGGCCACGACCAACGCTACGGCATCGACCCCTCAAAGATTAAAGCTGACTTAGGTTGGTACCCCGAAACAACCTTCGAAGTAGGCATCGTCAAGACCATTCGTTGGAACCTCGAACACCACGATTGGATAGAGGCCGTCAGTGGCGATGACTACCAGAAGTATTACGAAACGATGTATAAGAACAAATAAGTCGTGAGGCGCCCTTTAAATAAAAGGACTCCATAACGCATCGTGTGGGTAAACTCGGTTTAACAAACTGCAATTTATCTGCCTAATTGGGGGGCGGGTCCTAACCTGGGGGCGACGCGTCCCCGCGTCGGCATTGCCAACTTGGGGTTCGATGCCCCAAGCTTGCAATACTTGAATTAGTGATATTCATGTATTTGTTAGTCAAGGCATCGAGCCTTGACTAACAAATGCCGACGCGGGAACGCGTCGCCCCCAGGTGAGGACTCGCCCCCCAATTAGATAGATAAATTGCAGCTTGTATTTGTTTCCTTGCAATTTACCTTCTTTGTCAAAATACTCCGTACGCTTTAAGTACATGTTCCACTTTGATGAAACTTCAGTGCCGATACATTTAGTGTAAATGCGGTAAGCAATAAGATGAGAAGGAACTTTTGCAGATTCATATAGTACAGGTCTTAAGGGGCTATATCGACAGCAGACGGGAAAGGATAATTGTCAATCATTGCGATGCCAACTTGGGTGGCGCAACCTCGTATGTAAGGTATTATGGTGTTCATAAATACTTCACTCTTTGTATATTCGTCAATGAGTCCATTCTCCACCACGTCGTCGAAGCAAGAAGATAATTGTCGGGCTACAATCTGAAAGTTTATCTCTTTGCGAAATACCCCTTGCTCTACTCCCTTCTGGAGGAAACTGGCCGACTTCTGTTCGTTCTCATTCTTGTGCTGCTTAATGTGCTCAATTACTTTGGGGTACTTCTGCATATCTTCAAAGAAGAGAGGGTCAATCTCGTTCAGCTCTTTAAGCTTAAGGCTAAATACCAATAGTAAGAATTCAAGTACATTTTGGGTATTATTATATACCTCTTCTAACTGTTTGATAACCTCTTCTTCATGTTGTATAACGCAAGCTAATAGTAAGGACTCCTTATCAGCAAATATTTGATAAAGAGTGTGCTTCGACATACAAAGGCGGTGGGCAATGTCGTCCATTGTTACACTGCGTATGCCTTGCTGATGAAACATTTCAGCAGCTACCGAAATTATTTGTTTACGCACGTCGTTGTGCGGTGTCGCGGTCTGAACAGACATGTTGTTGGAATATTTATATTATAGGGCAAAAATACAAAACTTTTTGTACTATTATAGTTTTTATATCGAGTGTTTGTTATTTCTCTCTTGCTAATTTGTGTTATAAAGCATATTCGCGTTGATTTTTTCATGTTATCATCTTGTTGTCTGTGTGAAAGTTCTATATTTGCAACGAAGTGATTACAAACGCTAAAGGATAAGGCATCAAAGTTCTTCTTCCTTTTTTTAAAAACCTACAAATTATGAAACGTTATCTTTTCACTCTTTTGCTTGCTTTAGGTGCATTAAGCGTGCAAGCCCAGAAAACGCCTCATGCTATAGGTGCACATTTTGGTGGCTCGACGATTGACCTTGAATATCAATATCATTTTAGTAAGAAGAACTTCTTAGACGTTACAGCGGGTGTGTTTAACCTCTCAGATGGGTTTGCACTTCAGGGTGTGTATAATTGGAATATAAAACAATGGCCTAACTGGACACCCCGCTTTGCTACGTGGAAGTTTTGGGGTGGCTTTGGTGCAGGCATTGGTTTTTACGACTATGACGATGGGGAAGATGGTGTTTTCTTAGGTCCTGTAGGAACGTTAGGCTTTGGCTTTACACTCAAAGACGTTCCGCTAACGTTTGGCCTTGACTATCGTCCGATGGTGGCAATTAATCTTGGTCCTGGCGATGCACTTGTTGATCACGGTTTTCGCAACATTGGTGTTACGTTAACTTATCGCTTTTGATGATAGGAGCAGAAGCTGCTTGTTGGCCTCTTCAGAAACTTCTACCAAAAGTTTCAGAATGCCTTAAATAGGCATTTTTACTTACGCATATTTTACCTTTTCTGTTTTTACGTTTCATGTTTCACTTTTATGTTTCAACTCATTGATTATCAACATCTTTGATGACTGAAACATTGAACTTCTATGTTTCATCTTTACTTTCAATGTTTTCTCTAAAAAAGGAATTAGGAATAGCCAAAGTAATATGCAAACCTCCAGTATTAGTCCCCAAAACC
>ENA-UEOL01000379-UEOL01000379.1-human-gut-metagenome-genome-assembly--contig:-NODE-379-length-33434-cov-67.805528_pt1 | contig 33434 bp, 27 predicted proteins | sample MGYA00242884_ERZ507884 | MGnify/ENA primary metagenome ERZ507884 (study PRJEB26167, sample SAMN06115417) | human gut metagenome | host: Homo sapiens | place: China:Chongqing | collected 2015-03-06... | reverse complement strand
CCCCCCCCCCATGATCACCACCACCGACCTCTTCAACAACTGGCTCCCCGCCTTCCGCACCCCCTCAGGCGACATCTTTACCAAGCTCGCCCCCTACATCGCCAACATCGAAGACACCCACCTCCAGCACCTACGCCCCACCTACGCACCCACACGAGAAGAAGAGCAACTCATCGCCCGCGCCGCCACACTCCGCGCCGCCTACCACCTCATACCCCAACTCGACCTCGTACTCACCCCCACAGGATTCGGCATCGTCTCCAACCAAAACACCGCACCCGCCAGTCCCGCGCGCGTCCAGTCCCTACGCGAAGAGCTACGCCATGCCGCCACACGAGCCGAAGAGCAAGTGCACCGCTACTTCCTCACCGCTCAAGCCTACGCCCTGCCCGAACTCATCGCCGTCAACCTCCTATGGTCATCCACACTCGCCACCGCCTACGGCATCACCACCACCGACCACCAGCCACTCTACCGCGAAGAACTTCAAGCACTACGCGCCCCCATCGAAGCCGCACAAGCCAAAGTAGCCGAACGCATCTCACCCGAACTCCTACACGTACTTATCACCCACCAGTACGACCCCGACACCGCCCACGACCGCGCCTCACTCCTCAAAGCACTCACCCACCAAGCACGACTCGCAATGGCCTCACTCATCAACCACGAACCACCCACAGTCGTCAACCTCCACCTCCGCAACCTACAACTCAGTGCAGAGACCCACCTCACTGCACTACCAGAATACGCCAACTCAGCCACCTACCGCGCACACCACCTACAACCCTATGAAAACAAAAAAGACGACCCCGCCTTCTTCTTCGGATAACCCCCAAAAGTTGACAATAACAGTCAACCTCCCCACCGCATGGACAGGCCTCACCTCCCACCAACTCCGCTACCTATGCACCCTCCTCGCCTCAGGCCACTTCACCACCGATGAAGTCAAAGCCTACTTCCTCATACGACTCACAGGAGTAGCAGGCCTCATTCACCCCGAACGCCTCGTCCTCACCCTCGGCACCCTCATCGCCCACCTCGACTTCATCGACCAGCCACCCATCGCCCCCGTGCGCTACGATAGGGTAGGGCAGACCACCCCCGTTCACCCCCTCCTCAGTGGTACCCCCTTCCGCTCCTACCTCGAAGTCGAGAACTACTACCAAGGCTACCTCCAGTCGCGCAACCCTGAAGCCCTTGACGCACTCGGAGCCATACTCTATCCCGGCCACACCGCCACCTTCACCCCCGATGAGCGTTACATGCTACTACTATGGCTCGTGGGGATGAAGCAGCAGTACGCCGACCTATTCCCCGACCTCTTCAGACAGTCAGTCACCACCGACCCTGACGACCTCCCCGACCCACGCGACATCATGAACGCCGAAATTCGCGCCCTCACCGCAGGCGACATCACCAAGACCGAAGCCGTCCTCTCTGCCGACACCCTCACCGCCCTCACCGAACTCAACGCCAAAGCACGAGAAGCACGCGAACTCGAAAGAAAAACCAAAGTTTAATGAGTTTAATAAGTTCAATGAGTTTAATAAGTTTAATAAATAGTTCCACCACGTTCAGCAGCACCTCGCCTACGTAACGCGCCCTTTCCCGTCCTACGTAACGCGTGCTTTCCAGCACGCGCGTCCACTCTCAGCAACTAAAGGCAACCATTTGCACATTTACACATTCTCACATTTGCACATTTACCCTCCCCATGTTCGACTTCATTGAATATATAAAGAGCCTCACCGCCGCCAACAAGTTAGCCACCGACAAACAGTTTCAACCTGTAACATGTTCAGGCATCAACTACCTCGAAGGCATGCTCGAAGAGTACCAGACCACCGCCAACTTCATCTGTACCACCGACACCTGTCAAGAGACCACCTTCCAGCAATCAGGCGGGTGGTTCAAGCGCCGCGTCTACACCGTATTTATCCTCGCCCGCCACGAGTACGGCAACATAGAAGACTACAACCAAAAGCTCACCCTCTGCCGCGAACTCTTTCGACAACTCCAAAGCCGCTTCCTCCACGATAGCGAACTCCTACAGACCCAACTTCTCTACCTCAACACCGCCGACATACGTTCCAACGAACTCGGAGCAACCTTCCTCAACGGCTGCACCGGCCTCTACTTCCTCCTCGCCATGGACGAACCCACCAACATCGCATACGACCCCAACGAATGGACGGAATAAGGTTAAAGGGTTAAGAGGTTATAAGGTTATAAGGTTAAAAAGTTGCCCCATATCTCGCGCCCTTTCCCGTCCTACGTAACGCGTGCTTTCCAGCACGTGCGTCCACAAAAACTAACTTTTTAACCCCCTAACCCTCCTAACCCCCTAACCCTCCTAACCCCCTAACCCATGAACCAACCCTACCTCACCGCCTGGCGGCAGAAGATGATACAAATTTGGCAAGACCGCCTCGACCTCATGCAAGTACACCAAACAGGACAACTAAGAAAGAGCGTCCGCGCCACCGCCATGAGCGTCACCCAGACCGAAGCCACACTCGCATTCCAGTTCATACAATACGGCATCTACGTCGACCGCGGAGTAGGCAACGGCTACCGGCCCGGCAACGGAGGCGACCTAAAATTCCTCGGCAAAGCCTACAGAAAGCAACACAACTTAGGCAAACCACGCGAGAAGAAACCATGGTTCTCCCGTTCATGGTACATCTCCGTCGAAGTTCTCAAAAACCACATGGCCGCAATACTCGGAGACCAATTCTCCGCAGCCTTCGACAACCTCGAAGCATAAACAAAACGCCCCCGCCCCCTTGCCTCCTTTCGCCTCATTCCGTATCTTTGCCCACACAACCACAAAACTTGTTACACCATGACACCCAACACCGCATCCGCGTGGGAACTAATGACCCCCACAGAGCACGCGCTATACTACGCCATCTTTGCCATCTTAGGCATCATCGTCCTCTTTTGCCTTTACAAAATCATATTTTGCCCAACAGAGCAAGACAAGCAGCAGCTACAAGACTACAAGCGCAAGTGGATTTTAAAGAAAGCCTACAAGCGCAGGTACCTATATTGGTACAAGAAAAGTCATGAAGTAATTAACGGATGCGCAGCACAAGCAGCAAACAAGCGCGATGCCTACGCGCGAAAGCACGCACAATAAGACTTATAGAAATACAACTACATATAAGCCGCATTTTTGTCTTTTCATCTCACCCCAAAAAGTGTTACTTTTGGCCCTATAACACAACAAGCCACAAGTAACACTCTTTTTGTATATGAACAGCAACGACATAAAGCAAGTAACCCTCGCACTCAACACAGAGCAAGCCACCAAAAAGCTCAGCGAGTTAACCACAAAGCTCGAAAGCGTGCGAAAGCTCAAGGCTGAAGCCTTTGAGAAAGGAGACGCCAAAGCCTACGCACTCTACACCTCCGAAGCAAAAAAACTCGAGCGACAGCAAGAGCGCCTCGTAAGCCGAACCCAAACCGTAGCGAGCACCCTACAAAACCTCGACCGCGCAACCCCCAAAGACCTCCAAAACACAATACGCGAAATTAACCGACAACTCAACAGCGGCTCAATCGCACGCGGCTCAAAAGAGTGGAACACACTCACCGCTGCTATGGCCGAAGCCAAAACAGAACTCCAAAAGATTAAAGAAGAGCAGAAGACAATCACTAAAGGAGACGGAACGTCGTGGCTGCAATCATTCGGAGACAAATGGCAGGGAGCGGTCGTCACCCTCAGCGGAATAAAAGACACCATCGCCGCACTCACCGACAAAGTAATGGGCTTTTACACCCAGTACGCACAAATGGCCGAACACATGTCTAACGTTAAGAAGTACACAGGGCTCGCAGATGAAGCCGTGCGACAACTCAACGAAGACTTCAAGCGAATGGACACACGCACCTCGCGAGAGCAACTCAACGACCTCGCAGCCGATGCAGGCCGACTCGGCATTCAGTCACGCCAGCAGATACTTGACTTCGTTCAAGCGGCTGACCAACTCAACGTCGCACTCGGTGAAGACCTCGGCGAAGACGGCGTAAAAAATATTGGTAAACTCGCCCAACTATTTGGCGACGCTGATCGTATGGGACTAAAGCAGGCCATGCTCGCAACAGGCTCCGTTATCAACGAACTCGCGCAAAGCTCATCCGCCTCCGAACCATACCTCATGGACTTCACCGCGCGCCTCGCTGGCGTGAGCAAGCAAGCAGGACTAACGCAAGCACAAGTCCTCGCCTTCGGCTCAATACTCGACCAAAGCATGGTCAACGTTGAAAGAGGTGCCACAGCACTCCAAAACGTTATCGTAGCGCTTTACGCCAATCCCACTAAGATGGCGAAAGTCGCAGGCCTCGAAGTAAAGCAATTCTCCGAACTGCTTAAAAAGGACGGCAACGCTGCGCTCCTGAAATTTGTCGAAGGACTAAAGAGCACAGGAGGTATGGACAAACTCGCACCGCTATTGAAAGAGCTAAAACTCAGCGGTGCTGGCGTAACCCAGACACTCTCCGCACTCGCCAACAATCTGCAGAACTTAAAGAAAACGCAAGCGCAAGCCACCACCGCATTCCAGCAAGCCACCAGCGTCACCAATGAGTTCAACACCGCCAATAACACCGTACAAGCACGACTCGACAAAGCACGCAAGGCAGCTACCGATATGGCCGTAACCTTAGGAGAGCAACTTGCACCAGTGGCCGAACGCATACTTTCTACAAGCACATACTTTATGAGCGTACTTTCTACGCTCGCCACATTCATCGCACGCAACACAAAGCAAATCGCAGCAGTAACAATAGCCATAGCAGCATACATCGTGGCCATTAATCTCGCGGCCATTAAGACGCTCCTCCTATCCACCTCAACCAAGGTAGCAGCTGCAGCCATGACCGCATGGAACGGAGCCATCGGACTGGCCAAAGGGCTCAGCCTCTCACTCTCTATGGCTCACTCCGCATTGACGGGCAACGTCACACGACTACGCGCCGCGCAGCTCTTACTCAATCGCACCCTCATCGCCAACCCTTACGTAGCCGTAGCCACCGCAGCCGTCGCAGCAGCGTCAGCCATTTACCTATGGCTCACCCGCGAGCGTGAACTCTCTACGGAGGAGAAGAAGCGTCAAGCCATTCAGCAAGACAACATGCAACTACAGCAGCGAGCCAACGCTGCTACCGCCACAACGCAAGCACGCATTCAACTCCTCACCGCCATAATCCACGACAATAACCGAAAGCTTTCCGACCGCCGTGCTGCCGTCAACGCGCTGAAGAAAATCATACCTGAGTACAACGCCCTCATCAACTCCGAAGGACGCATCACGCGTGAGAATACGCAAGCCATTAAGGACTACATCAAGCAACTACAACAGAAAGCGATCATCGAAGCCGCACAAGACAAACTAAAGCAGATTGCAGAACGACAGATCGGGCGCACAGAGCAACTCGGGCGCTACGACAATGCCGTCTCTATCAAGAAGGCGCGCCTACATGACTTCGAGCAGCAAAATAAAGAATGGCTCAAAAGCTATCACGAACTAGAGGCAGAAGTAGCGAAAGGCAACACCGAAGCCGCGAGAAGTCTCGGCACGATGATGCTAACGAGCACAGGCCAAACGTACGAGCGACTCCGCAAGGACCTACAGAAGGCGCAATCGTGGGTGAAAGATGCCAAAGACGGCCTAAACATTTACGACGCACAGTCGCAAAGCCTCATTAAGACCATCGAACGCTTAGGGGGAAAGTTCGAGCAAATATTTAATGATAGTCCTACAACGCAAGAGGACACTGGCGGAGGCAGCGCTATCAGTTTTGGCAAAGAAGATAAGGAGACAGAACGCCGCAAGCGCATTCGCATTGCCAACGCACAACTCGACCAACAGCAGCGCAAAGAAGAATCACAAGCAGCCGTAGCATTTCAGACCGGACAAATCAAAAGCTATCAGCTCTACCAAGAGCGGCTCATCGACATCGACAACGCCTACATCGACAAAAGGCTCGCACTCTACAAAGCTGGCGACTCCGAAATCGCCACACTACAAAAGCAGAAAGCCGACAACGAGAAGGAGGACCTCCGACTACGACAAGAGTACTCACTGCAAGCCATTGACGAAGATACGCAGCAACAAACGCAAGCACTCAAAGAAAGATACCTCCGGGGCGAAATCCAAGAAAAAGAATACCAGACCGCGCTCGACCGCATTCAAGAGCAACGGCTCACGCGACGCCTCAAGTGGCTCAAAGACCCCGCCAACGCCGCCGACCCCAAAGCCATTTACGATGCAGAGAAGCAACTCCAAGATCTACGCAACGCCCAAGCACTCACCCGACTCGATAAACTATTCCAGCAGGCGCAAGCCATGCGAGAAGAATACCTCAAGAAGTCACTCGACGACCAAGAAGTAGAAGAACTCGAACTCCTCGACCAACTGACCGAAGCCTTCAAGTGGTCACAAGATGAGCGCGCACGCTACGCTGAAGAAATCCACAAAAAGTACGAAAAGAAGCGCGAAGAAGAAAAAGACAACAACAGCAAACCCGATAACAAGAAGTCCGACGACACCTCACCCCTCACCGGATCAACCGACGCAATGAGCGCAGCCGTCATCAACTTCGCCCGTATCTTCGAACAACTACAAAAGAAAATCGACAGCGGCAAAGCCACCTGGCAAGACTACGCAGCAGCAGGAGTTGCAGCCGTGGCCATAGTCACCGCAACAATGAGCAGCGCCACCCAACTCGTGCAAGCCAACCAACAACTCGAAGAAGCACGCATCACCAAACGCTACGACAACGAAATCAAAGCAGCCGCAGGCAACTCAAAGAAGAAGAAAAAGCTCGAAGAGCAAAAGGAGGCCGAACTCGCAAAGGTCAAGACCAAGTACAACAAAAAGGCCATGAAGATCGAACTCGCACAAGCCACCGCACAAATGGCAATGAGCGCCATCCTAGCCTTCAATGACGCACTCCAGATCGGCGGCCTCGCCGGTATCATCTTCGCACCTATCGCAGCAGCCGCAGCACTCGCAGCAGGAGCCATTCAAATCGCAACCATAAAGAAGCAACACGCAGTGCAAGCCGAAGGCTATTACACAGGCGGTTTCACCCCCGGGCGCAATTACCGACAAGCAGCAGGCATCGTCCACCAAGGTGAGTTCGTAGCCAACCACCAAGCAGTCAACAATCCAGCACTCCTCCCCGTACTTCAACTCATCGACCAAGCGCAGCGCACCAACCGCGTAGCCTCACTCACCCCCGATGACGTAAGCCGAGCCATAGCCGCCCCACAGCGCACAGCAGCAGCCACCGCCACCACAGCCACAGCCACCGCTGAAGCCGCCACCACCGCGCCACAAACGCTCCAAATCATCAACACCGCCACCGACCGACAGACCGACACCCTCGAGCGCCTCACCGCACAACTCGACCGAGGCATCACCGCCACCGTCACCATTGACGGACCCAACGGCCTCGACCGACAGTACCGACGCTATCAACAACTCAACAACGTATAATCCCGAAGGTTAAAAGGTTATAAGGTTAAAAAGTAGCCTTATACCTCGTGCCAACATGCCCCACGTACCACGCGTTTTTCAGTCCTACGTAACGCGTGCTTTCCAGCACGCGCGTCCACTATCAGCAAGCAAAGGCAACCATTTGCACATTTGCACATTCTCACATTTGCACATTTCCTTCGCATTTGCACATTCACACATCCACACATTCACCCCCATGCTCCAACTCCTTCTAAATAACAAACCCGCCACCATTAAGACCGGCACCACCTTCAAGCTCAACCGCGTCAACCCCTATTTCGACGACCAAGGCGACTACACCTTCGAAGTACAACTCCCACTCCAAGGCTCACCCCAAAACCTCGCCATATTCGGCCCCCTCCACCGCCCTGAACTCTCCCACACCCACCTCATAGGCACCAGCCTCCCCTTCCAACTCATCGCACCCCCCGTCACCCTACAAGGCTACGCCACCATCACCAGCATCACCGAAGCCGAAGTCAAAGTACAACTCAAAGCAGGAAAGTCCACACTCCTCAACGCACAAGGATCCGACACACAATACATAGACCAACTCCCCCTCGGCACCGCATGGAACGCACAGACCCTACCAACCGACCCCACCCTCCGTTTCGGCACAGTCCAAGAGACCGATGCCGTCATCTTCCCCCTTTACTCCGAAGCCACCGACCTCGTAGTCAACGCACTCGCCAACGACACCCGCGACCCCGACATCGCATACTACATCACCAGAACCACCGACACCGACCACGGCCAAGACCACGAAGTAATAACCACCAAACACACCGACCGCACCCTCATCGCACCCCAACACTACCTCCTGACCATACTCAAAAGCATCATCACCACCCTCGGCTACCAACAAGGCGACTGGACAGCAATCACTGACGACCCCATACGAGCCAACCTCGTCATCCTCAACACCGACTGTCGTTTCGAACGCGCAGCAGCACTCCCACACTGGACCGTCAAGCAATTCCTCACCGAAGTACAAAACATCCTCGGCATCGTCTTCACCGTCGAAGCCAACACCGTCAACGTCCGACCCCTACCACAGTACTACGACCAAACCAACACACTCATCACCCTCCGCCAAGTAACCGACACCCACACCATCGACCTCGAACACACCGCCACCATAGAGTCCAAAGTACTCGGCTGCGCCACCTACAAGTTCCCCACCGACGACCCCATGCTCCAACTACCAGCCGAAGTCTACGAGAAAGCCACCCCCCTCAAGTTCGCCAACAAAGGCGACATTTACAACCACTTCGCCACCCTCACCGCAGAGCAGCGAGCGCAATCCCAATACCTCTACCTCGACCTCTCCACCGCCAACCTCTACGCCATACTCCACCGCGCTGACGACCCCACAACATACCAACTCGCACAAGTCGATCAACTCGCGCCCTCCAACACCGACCCCACAGCACGAGCCAACGCCACCGAACTCAACATCGTACCAGCCCACACCATCCTCGCCGCCCCCTCATGTTGGACAGGCCAACTCAACGGCCGCGACTCCGTACGCACCTACACCCCCGCCACCGATCCCGACACCGCCTACCCCTTACTCTCCATTCCCAACCCCATAACCGACACCACCCTCCCTTACAGCATCGACCAAGCAATCAACCCCACAGAAAACACCACCACCGGCACCACCACCGAAAAGGCCGACACCCTATTTCTCGCCTGGTACCACGGCCGCAACGAGACCGCAGGCCGCTACAACCTGGCCCTTTTCCCTTCCCCCATAGCCATAACCCTATATAAAGACACCACCACCGGCCTCTACTCCAGCACCAACCAACGAGGCTACAACCCCACCTCCGCCACCACAGCACCCCTATTTCCAAAAGACACCCCCTTCGCACTCTCCACACAAGGAGGCGACCCCTATGCCGGCTATGGCTGCATAGGCAACTTTCTAACAGGAGCCACCAACATCGACACACGCACCGAACACCAAATCCAATTTCTCGACCCCATCAACCCCGACCCAACAGCCACCTACCTCATTCGCGGGCGACGCTACGCCTGTCACCGCCTCGAACTCACCCTCACACCCACAGGACTCGCCCAACTCATACAAGGCTACTTCTACGAACTACAATAAAAAAACTTTCCCACATTCCCCCGCCCCCACGCCCACCGCGCGGGGGCGTTCTTTTTGTCTTTTTCCCCACACCTCCCATTCACTACCTTTGTGCCAAACATCATTAACCCCCAAACAACACACAACAATGGCACAACCCTCAGCAGCCAGAGGCCGCAAAGCAGCCGACATTCACAACGACTACAAAACATTCGTCAACAAGTTCAAGCCACGCCACACCACCGACTCCTGCAACACCCCGTGCCATAAGGCACGGGTTTTTATTTCTCCTTAATTGTCTCCCCAGAAGTATTCATCTAACATATAATCATTACCTTTGCACCGCTGTAGATAATATCCAGAACGCCGCCCCCGACGAAGATTAAAAAGTCTATAAAAACAAAAACTTGCTTAGTCACCTCTTTTTTATTTTGCACATTCAGCCAGGTTCATTTTTGTTTCCCAAGACACAAGTCACCCGTGGCTGATGGGTGCGCCTTTAAGCCCCACACTCCCCAAATGTGGGGCTTTTCCCTTTTATTTTCTTCCCCATTTGTGAGCCATTTGTGAGCACCAACTTACCCCGTTATTTAAAACTACTTCATTCTCACTCATTTACGCCCATTTACGCACCTGCTTTGGGAGCAGGGGGTCGTGGGTTCGAATCCCGTCGCCCCGACATAAGGAAAACCGTTGATTATTAAGTTGTAAAGGCTTGATAATTGGCGGTTTTGTTGTTTGTTGTTACTCGTTTTTTTACCGCACAATACCGAAAGCGAAAAAAAAGTCCTTCTGCATCACCGAGCAATTAGGCTTTGCACTGGGGGCGGTGGAACTCACGCTGCGCGACTGGCAAGGACTTACGCCTGAGGAGTGGACGGCCGTGGTCGATAGCTACGCTACAAGCCACGAAATGGACATGCACGACGGGTGGGAACGTATGCGTATGCTCGCCACCATTACCATTCAATCACACGTAAAGAACCGCCTCACCCCCGACACGCTATTGCCCTTGCCTTGGGATAACGAAGCCACTTCACACACAACGCAAGCCGCCCACGTGCCACCAGTCGGTAAAGACGAGGCGCGTGAGCGGCTTGTTAGCTTGATGAAGGGGTTGAAGGATTAATAATAATGCCCTCCCCCGCCTTGGAAATCTTCGTCGAACAACACTAATATGACAGTCGTTACGACCCATACTATAATCGTTATAGCAGTTATACAAACGACTATATCATTAACGCAGTGAGTAAGTGGGGTAAATACACAAAATATAAGAAGAAATACTAAGATAGAGAGTGACCACAACACTTCACAAGTATTAATTACTTTATCTCTTAAAGTAGTCACTTTCTTATCCGCTTTTTGTTCGCTTTACATATCGCAAAAAATTAACTATCCCAATCTGTATTGTCGTGGGTATGTAGTCTTTCTACAAAAGTTTCATCATAGATTGCCAAATATATGACAGTAATTAGCAAGACTACAAAAATTGCCGATGCAGAATATATTACCAAAGCATTAACAACTCCAGTAAATGATACAATGATACACAACAATACTTCAGCGAAAAGTGAAAGGCTAAAGATGCACCAAGAAATTTGAATGCCCTTTTCTTTCAAGGTTAGTTCATTCCACTTCTTCTTTTTAGCATCTTCAACATCGATACTTAGCTTTATTTTAATCTCTTTCGGCTTTTGTTCGCTTCCCATATCGCAAAAAAATCAATAATAAAATCCTCCTCCGCTTTGAAAATCTTCATCGATGATTGATAATACGACAGTCGTTACCAATAACACAACTATAGTTATAGCTGTTGTATAAATGATAAAATCATTAACACAATGCATAAGTGGGGTAATTACGCAAAATATAAGGATTAATACTAATATAGAGAGTGACCACAATGCTTCACATGTAATAATTACTTTTTCTTTAATTGTAAGTCTATGTTTTTTCAATTCGTTTTCCATATCGCAAAAGGTATTAGCTCTTTTGCAAAAGTGCGACTTTATAATTTACCAACCAAGTAAAACTCAATAAATATATGGCTTCAAAAGAAATAAAATTCAACCTAAGGCTCGCTATTGACGGTAAAGAACAGTTGGGGTTTATAACTTCATCTGCAAAAGATATTGCAAGGTCTTTAGATGAAGCCCAAAAGGCAACAAAGCGGCATATATAACTCAAGTTCGGATTTACCAAGGGCTACTTTGGGGTATCAGCATCCATGTCACTATGTGCTTTACAAATAATCGTAGTCGTTTCCGCCACCATTGCTGCGCTTAATATCCTTATAATCAGGTGCATTGTAGTATGAGTCAGCCACAGCTGAGGCGAAGAACAAGAGGATAGACAGAGCCATAAATGCTGCGACAAAAAAAGCACGAGCATCTGTCCACGTTTCTGTTGTAGCGTAAAAGTATATGCTATCGCAAAAGAAAAAGAATGAAGCATAACCCAAATAGGTGCTTACCCATAAAGCTCTTTTGTTTCGCCTTTGTTTCTTCTTTGAAGGTGTTTGCTCTTTCACTTCGCAGCTAAACTCTACTTTAATATCTTTCGGTTTCTGTTCGTTTTCCATATCACAAAAGGTATTAGTTCTTTTGCAAAAGTGCGACTTTATAATTTACCAACCAAATAAAATTCAATATATATATGGCTTCAAAAGAAATAAAATTAAACCTAAGGCTCGCTATTGATGGTAAAGAATCTCACCCAATTACGCCCCTTATCGCCATAGCTTTGGGCGTAGTTTATATATCATTAATAGGTGCAGTATGTAATGTTTTGGTTATTATTGTGTATATTTGCAAAATATTAACTAAAGTGGTTATAAAAGTTTATTCATGGTACTAAAAAAGTTATTGGGCTTTGACCCGAAACAACATTCTTTCAAAACAGAAATGGTGGCTGGCTTGACCACATTCCTAACGATGTGTTACATATTGGCTGTTAATCCAGCTATACTCTCTACTACAGGAATGGACAAGGGAGCCCTCTTTACAAGTACGGCTATAGCTTCGGCTATAGCAACCCTATTGCTCGCTTTTATGGCAAAGTTGCCATTCGCGCAAGCTCCAAGTATGGGCTTGAATGCGTTTTTTGCTTTTACGTTATGTCAAGCTATGGGACTCTCGTGGCAACAAGCATTGGCTGTATTGCTAATAGAAGGTGTAATCTTTATTTTGATTACCTTTCTTAATATACGCGATCTAATACTTGATAGTATACCTGCCAATCTGCGTTATGCTATCTCGACTGGAATAGGTATGTTTATAGCCTTTATTGGTCTAAAGAATGCACACGTTATTGTATCAAATCCTGATACATTTGTGAAGTTAGGTAACTTTACCCCAACTTGCCTTTTGGGAATCTTCTCAATTGTAGTTAGTGGCATCTTAATGGTGCGTGGCGTTAAGGGAGCTTTGTTTTATGCTATATTGCTATCTACGTTGGTTGGTATACCGATGGGGGTTACTGAAATACCAGAGAACTGGATGCCAATATCAGCGCCACATAGCATTGCGCCTATATTTTGCCAATTTGACTTCACGGGCTTCTTTACGCCTAAGATGTTTATGGCCATCTTTTCGCTTCTTTTGGTCAATATCTTTGACACGTTGGGTACGTTAGTGGGTTTGGTGCAAAAGACGGGACTCTCAATAGATGGCAAGATACCTCACATGCGTGAAGCTATGCTGAGTGATGCTATAGGTACAACGGCTGGAGCAATGTTAGGTAGCAGTACGATTACGACGTATGTAGAAAGTGCTTCGGGTATTGCTGAAGGAGGACGAACAGGACTCACGGCCTTTAATGTAGGATTGCTTTTTGTACTTAGTATCTTTCTCTCGCCTATCTTTTTGCTTATTCCTTCTGCTGCTACAAGTGGTGCTTTGGTTATGGTAGGAGTATTGATGGTGGACTCTTTTAAGGAAATAAAGTTGGACGATGTGTCGGATTCTTTTCCAGCTTTTATTACTATGATTACCATGGTACTTTGCTATTCAATTGCTGATGGCATTTGTTTGGGTATTATGAGTTATGTGCTAATCAAAATTTTTGCAGGGAAACGTAAGGAGCTGAATTGGACGCTTATAATTTTGGCTATACTCTTTGCTCTAAATTATGCTTTTGGATAAGCGGTAATTGAAGTCGTCTAAACTTTTCTGACGAAGATTATATTTAAACTTTTATCTCTTCTAAATTCAATCTTTACCTTTCTTTTTGACCGCTTTTTGACCTTTCATCGGTCGTGTAGCTCGCTACACTCCCTCTTCAATGCCAAAAATCGCCTCAAAAATAAAGGCAAATCTTGAACTTCATAAAAGTTTAGACGACTTCATTGACTGAAACTTTTTAATAATCTGTACTTCTATTATGAAATCAAAATTTCTTCTTTTCTTCTCTATCCTGTTGGTTTCGGTTAAGGCAACCATGGCGCAGGTTAACATGCAAGTGTTTTATGACTTTGGTTCTGATCGTAAATACGTTACGATGACGCTTGAAATGTTTAAGGCTGATAAGTGGGGTAATACGTACTTTTTTGTAGACCACGACTTTAACTATAATCAGCATGTTGAAGGGCCTAATTTAGCTCCTGGCGGAACGTATCTTGAGATAGCGCGTTGTCTTAACTTTTGGCAGAATACGAAGTTAGCCCCATTAAGCTTGCATGTAGAGTATAATGGTGGTATAACTAAGAGTTATCCTATAAATAATGCTTGGCTTGTAGGTTTGGATTATTTCATTCACGATAAGTCATATAAAAATACGCTCAATCTTAAGGCGCTTTATAAAAACATTAAGAAGCGCACCTCAGACGTTCCGATGCAATTCACAGCCGTTTGGACGTGTAAAGATGTATTAGGGCTAAAGCGACTCACTTTTGATGGTTTTGCCGACTTTTGGTGGGAAAATCATGATTGCGACTTTCAAGCTGATGGAAGCAGCAAACGCAAGCGTACCGTTTTCATAACCGAACCCCAACTTTGGTACAATATTGGTGACCTCTTTGGTTGTGAAAATCTAAATGTCGGAACTGAAATCGAACTTAGTAATAATTTCGGTAGTACAGCTGGCTTTAAGTGTCGTCCTTGTTTAGGCGTGAAGTGGGTGTTCTAATAATTTAGTAAAAAAATATAGTTTGCATTTCTGATTAGACAAACTGCAATTGATAAGGCCTCTTCCCACTACCGCTCCCCGACTGGGGTGGGGTAGGGAAGGGGCCTTATCAATTGCAGTTTTTAAATATAACTTTCGCACCTAAATGGCTAATGAGGTGAGTTTACAATTTAAGCTTGTTAATCCACTCTGTTATAAGTGTTAGCACTTCAGGTGAGATCGTCTCTTCAATCTGTTGGTACTCTATAATGTTGCCTGTCTGACAATGCTGGAATAAGTGGTTAAGTCCTTCCATGGTTTTAATGGTGTGAGGGCAGTTTGTAAGTCCTTTTTCTAATGCGCTAAGGTTTGTAGCATAGTTCACTTGTTTATCTTTCGTGCCGTTTAATGCTAAAACAGGACATTTAATTTGGCTTAGTGTGCGGCTCGGATTAATATTTATGAACTCACGAATATACTTGCTATCACCTTGTTGTAGTGACTTTTCAAACATAGGTCTGAGTATGGCAGGTATATTATCTCTTTTGATTTCACTGATTTTTTTGCCACTTGCCAAGTCATCGAGAACGGTGTCAAGCGTCTTCAGGTAAGAAGAGATTACATCGTTGGGCAAGCCGATGGCTGCTAAAGCCTCTTTGTTTTGTTCTATAAGAGTGCTTTTTCCAGATACGACCATGCCTGCCAGTGAAACGATAAAGTCTGCTTTACCTTCCTCTGCCAGCAAAAGTGCAATGCTCCCGCCTTCGCTGTGTCCAAGAATGCCTACGTTTGAAAATCGTTTGCGAAGAAATTCTAATCCTGCTTCAGCGTCTTGCTTGAAGTCGTTGGTTGTAAAATTTGCAAAGTTAATCGACTTATCATTCCAGCCTCTGTCGTCATAGCGCAAAGAGGCTATTCCATTTCGAGCTAATGCATCAGCAATGACGGCAAAAGGCTTATGGCTAAGCATCTCTTCATCTCGATTTTGCTGTCCACTTCCTGTAATCATTAGCACAATAGGCGTGTTTTGGTTATACTCTTTAGGTAATGAGAGTGTACCATGGAAGGTGTATCCGCTATTTGTAAAGGATACTTCCTCTTCGCTATAGGGGAAAGGAGGGGTGGGTGTTTGTGGACGATTAATAGTAGGCTTACCGGCGTGTAGCGTTAGTGGAAAGTGAAATCCATTTTGCGTGAAGGTGCCTTCGATACATTCTCCGACATTTTTTCCTTCAAAGGTGGCACCAATCATCTTTATGAATACTTTAATGGTGCCATCTTCGTCAACAGACTTTTCAGCAGGAATGTTGTTGATCCCTTGTGACGGAGAGTCAAGCGTACAGTTACTATCGTTGAAGTTGAACACAAGTGGTAACTCCATACCTTGTATAATAATTTTGCCACTCCAAGTTCCTTTTTGCGCGTATGTAGTTAGGCAAGTAAGGCTTAAAAAGAATGTAGTTATGATTTGGTTGAGTTTCATAATGTATTGTGATTATTTTATGTCGCAAAGGTATCATATTGTATTGAATTACGTTAAGTTTTATAATATGTTTTGTATTTGGTCGTTTTAAAATTGTTACTTTTGCTCATGAAAGGTTTTGCCACGCATCAAATAATTCAACATTTATGACACAACAAGCACATATCATATCGTTACCCAGAATAGCTGACGGACGAGGGAACTTGTCTATTATCGAACAATTGAAAAATATACCTTTTGTGATACGTCGGGCATATTGGATATACGATGTGCCTGGAGGTTATGCCCGTGGCGAGCATGCTTATAAGCAGAATGAAGAGTTTATTGTAGCTCTCTCAGGTAGTTTTGATGTAGAATTAGACGATGGGAATGAAAAGCGGGTATTCTCTTTAAACAGATCGTACAATGGAGTGTTTGTACCAAAGGGAACGTGGCGAAAAATGCTAAATTTCTCTACTAACTCATTGGCCTTGGTGCTGGCATCAATGCCCTTTGATGTCAATGACTATGTGTTTAATTACAAAGAGTTTTTATTGTGGAAAAGGGGTGAGATAGCAGAAACGCATTCGCCTAATACGCCGGCACAAGATGTTCCAGCAATGTTGTCCTCTGCTTTTACAATAGATTGTAAGCGATTGGTAACCGTTTTTGATTGTTCGTTATATCAACTCACACGCGAGCAACACCCTGAGGGTAGCCTAACGTTCGTTTATGAAAAGGTTCATGTACCATTTGCAATCAATCGCGTTTTTTATAGTTACGACATTCCTTCAGGTGAGGATCGTGGCGCGCATGCTCATCGACATTGTCATCAACTGATTATAGCAGCTTCAGGGAGTTTTGAAGTGGTGCTTGATGATGGTGTGAATAAGCGTACTGTTATGCTGAACCGCCCCTTCTGGGGATTACACGTTCCGCCAGGTGTTTGGGCTTCGGAGCAGGGCTTCTCGTCGGGGAGCATCTGTCTTGTCTTAGCCTCTCACGCTTATGAGGAGGAAGATTACATACGCTCGTATGATGACTTCATAGCGTTTCGAAGGGAGCAAACGAACCTCTAAAAAGATGAAGAGGCGATTACGTAGCAAATATTTGACAAGCCACTTTAACTTCAGTATATGATAAAACTTTTAGACCTTCAAGCAATAACTGCACAACATATTGATGAATATACTCAAGCCGTTCAGCGAGTTATACAATCAGGTTGGTTTTTGCAAGGAGAGGAGATAAAACAATTTGAGCAAACTTATGCTCAATATATAGGTACGAGGCACTGTGTGAGTGTGGCCAATGGGCTTGATGCGCTCTATCTAATATTGCGTGCTTATAAGGAGTTGGGCATAATGAGTGAAGGTGATGAGGTGATTGTGCCAGCCAACACTTATATAGCAACTATTTTGGCCATAACGCGCAATAATCTGGTGCCAGTGTTGGTGGAGCCTACATGGGATAATCTTGAGTTAGATACGGCACGGGTTGAGCAAGCCATTACGACGCGAACGCGAGCCGTTATGACAGTTCACCTCTATGGTCGTATCGCATACGATGATTGCTTGCACGATGTGTGTCAGCGTCATCAATTAAAGTTGATTGAAGACTGCGCACAAAGTCAAGGGTGCGCTTATCAAGGTATAAAAACGGGCGCTTTAGGCGATGCTGCAGCACATAGCTTCTATCCAGGTAAAAACATAGGGGCTTTTGGTGATGCTGGGGCGGTGACGACGAATGATGACGATTTAGCTTCAGTTATACGCGCTTTAGCAAATTATGGTAGTGAACGAAAGTATGTGTTCAAATATGTGGGCATAAATAGTAGGATGAGTGAAATAGATGCTGCCGTATTGCGCGTAAAGTTAAAGTATCTTGATGCTGATAATGCGCAGCGCCAGCAATTAGCAGCTTATTATTATGAGCATATCAGTAATGCACACATCACCTTGCCGCAACGCTTGACGAACGAAAATAATGTTTACCACCAATTTCCTATATTTTCGGCACAACGCGATCGCTTGCAAGCACATCTAACAACGTGTGGCGTTCAAACGTTGATACATTACCCCATACCACCACATAAGCAAGCCTGCTATAAAGATTGGCACGATAGAAGTTATCCTATAACTGAGAAAATTCATGCACAAGAACTGTCCATTCCTATGAACCAAGTTCTTACACTTGAGCAGGCTCAACAAGTGGTGGCAGCTATTAATTCTTTTAAAATTTAATATTTTGTTATGCAATTCGCAATTAAAACAACACAAGGCGATATCGTAGTACGTCTATATGATGAGACACCTCTGCATCGTGATAATTTTGTAAAACTCGTAAGTAAAGGCTTTTATAACGACACGTTGTTTCACCGTGTAATTAAGGACTTTATGATACAGGGCGGTGATCCTGAAAGTAAGTCAGCACCTAAGGGAAAAATGTTGGGAACTGGGGGTACAGGCTATACCATTCCTGCTGAAATCAAAGTGCAACAGTGTATTCATAAGCGTGGAGCACTTTGTGCAGCTCGTTTGGGTGATGAAGCAAACCCAGAACGTGAGAGTAGTGGCTGTCAGTTCTACATCGTGTGGGGCAAGGTGTATAAGCCTGGTGAATTGAAGGCTCTTGAGAAGCAGATGGCAATGCAGCAAGAACAAACTATCTTTAATGGTTTGGTTGCACAACATCGTAGTGAGATTATGGAGTTGCGTCGTAATCGTGACCGCGTCTCGTTACAGGCGTTGCAAGACGAATTGCAGAGCGAAACAAAGCGTTTGAGCAAGGAACAAGGCACCCCCCACTTTACAACTGAACAGACAGAAGCCTATACTACAATTGGTGGAACACCTTTCTTAGATGGTGGCTACACAGTGTTTGGTTGTGTTGAACAAGGACTCGATGTGGTAGAAAAAATTATCGGTGTAAAGACCGATCGTAATGATCGCCCTGTAGAAGATGTGAAGATAATAGAAGTGGTTGAGATATAGTATTGTGGTACATTAGGGGCGAGTAGTTTGACTCCAATACTCATATTATTGGTGCTATAACGAATAGTGTAGGTAAATAGCAATTTATCTGCCTAATTGGGGGGGGCGGGTTTGTAACCCGCGGCAGCAGCATGTTGTAGATATTTAAAGCATTCTGCTACTGCCGCGGGTTACAAACCCGCCCCCCAATTAGGCAGATAAATTGCTGTTTGTCTAACATTAGCTACTGCGTGTAGCTTAAATGCGATCTAATACCAATTTAATTAGCGTGTCGATACTGTTCTTATAATTGGGGTTGGCACGATGAGCTAAACGATTAGCAATCACCATGCAGCACGTCATGGCCTTGTGTCCCATGAGCAGTGACAAGCCTGCAATGGCGCTGCTTTCCATTTCGAAGTTACAAATGCGGTGGTCGTTATATTCAAAAGATTCGATTTTCGCATTTTGGTCGGGGTCTGCTAAGGGGAGGCGTAGCTGGCGACCTTGAGGACCAAAGAATCCACCGCAAGCAATGGTTATGCCACGTACCATATCGTCGCCACCTATGCGGTTGATGAGTTCAGCATTGGCATGCACTACATAAGGGTGTGCAATGCATTGTGTGCCGTGCCAATTCATGTGTGAAAGAAAGGCTTTCTCAAGATCAAGGTCACTCACTTCGTTGCGTCCTGCATAGAAGTTGAGAAGGCCGTCAAAGCCAATGCTTATTTCACTCGCAACGAAGGTGCCTTCAGGGGTGTTAGGTTGAAGTCCACCACAGGTACCAATGCGTACCAATTCGAGTTGACGAAGATTGTCTTTGATGAGTCGTGTGCTGAAATCGATGTTGGCTAAAGCATCTAATTCGTTTAGAACGATGTCGATGTTGTCGCAACCGATACCAGTAGAAACGACAGTGATACGTTTACCCTTGTAGGTGCCTGTGATTGTGCGAAATTCGCGACTTGAGACATCGCATTCAGTCGTGTCGAAATGTGAGGCTACGAGAGGCACACGGCCAGGGTCGCCTACCAAAATAACCTTGTCGGCTAATTGTTCGGGCTTAACGTGAAGGTGGAAAATGCTACCATCTGGATTGATGATTAATTCAGATGGTGCGATGGGTTCTTTTGTCATGATTATTAGATGTTTTAAGATGTCTTATTGAAGTTCTGCCTTACGCATATTTTTACACAATGTATTGTATTGTTGTAGCAGTTGCGGCAGTGCTTGTTTGATTTGTTGAAGTTGTAGCTTGGCTTTATCTGTTAGCTTATTGGGGGTTAATGCAGAAGCAAGTTGAAGTTCATCTTGTTTTTGTTGTAAGGTGTTGATTTGATCAAAAACTTGGTCAGCTTGCTCAGCTATGCGACGAGCCGTTTCGCTACGAAATTGTGTGAGTTGAGTATATACAATCTGATCGTTGATGATGTAGCGTCGTGGGGTAGAGGCTTGTTGAATTTGCTGCGCTTTAGCTTGTGCTAATCGAAGTTGGGCCTCTTTTACAGCTGCAGTATTTGTTTGTGTTTCGGCTATCGAGTGAAGTTGAGCTGCGTGAATGATTTGCTTATTGTTGCCGTCAGCAGCGTCGTATACCTCGCGCGTTGTGTTTGGAATGAATATGTAGATGCAAGCAGAGTCAGCCTTCTGATAGCGGTCGGTCACTAACCAGCCGAGGTTGTTTTGTTCGTCGATGGCTAAAAAGTAATCGTTGGCAGGAGAGTTGAATGGCATACCTAAATTTTCAGCCTTTAGAAATTGCTTCGTGTCAGCATTGTAACGCGTAACAAAAAGGTCGTATCCTCCTAAACTCTCGTCACCCTGCGCAGCATAATATAGTGTCACACCATCAGGCATCATGAAAGGGAAGTCTTGGTCTTCGTTCGTATTGTCAAACCCATTAAGTGGAATAGGTGTATTCCAACCTTTGCCAGCTCGAAAACTGGCGTAAAGCCGTTTATTGTTGCCAGACTTGTCAGAAGCAGAGAATATAATCCGATCGCCCAATTCGTTAATGTAGCCTGTTTGGCCTAACGCCTGTGGCGCATTGTTAATTCTGCCAACTTCCTCATTCATGTTGATGATTCGTCCGGCTTCGTGTGATAAGTGTAAACTCTTTAATACTGCATCGCGGCTAACCTTAATGCTATCGATAAATGTAATACGCTCTGTGCCGCGTAACATGTCGATACCACGGTTGGCTCGGTTTAAGTCTTGCTCTAATCTATCTGTAGAACGGCCCGCAGAATGAGCACTTTCTATCTCTCGCTGCAAGACGCGAGCGGCATCAGTAAATTTATAATTTTGAATGAGTTGTTCGGCTGAATGTGTGGCCGCTATAGGTGTATTTACATTTGTAGTTTTTTTCTTTTGGGCAAAAGAAGGAATGCATAATGAGGCTGCAATTAAACAAGTAATAATAGTTAGTCGATTCATATTCTATTCGTATTATATTTTGAATGCAAAATGCTTTAGTAGTTGATACATTTTATGCTATTGAGCGTTCAAATGTACGATTTTCTTTTAGAAGGGTTACTATGAATATTATATTTTATGTAAATTTGCATGCTGAAAGATTTTGACTTATTGGTTTAATATTGGTAAGGATGGTCTTTAATAAAAGGTTTAAATATAAAGTTGTAATTGTATGATTTATAATATAAAGCGTGTCGTATTTGTATTGAGTTGCTTCCTTTGTTTGGGCGTTTTTTGCCCCCTTCAAGTGAAGGGCCAGAAGAAGGTAGAAAAGACGGTGAAGTATACGGTACAACCAGGTGAAACGATATTGGGCATTGCTCATCGTCACGGCACAACGCTTGATCATTTATTGAGCTTGAATCCAGGAGTGCAGCCTGATTATGTGCAAGCTGGACAAGTGGTTATTGTGCCTTATGTGCCTGGAGGTGCAGAACCAGCTCCTACTCCAGCACAGCGTGCAGCAGCGGCTCGGGCTACAGAGAAGAATGCTGTGGTGAAGAAACAACCAGCGGCAGGGAACACTGCGATTATGCCAAACGCTGTGTCAAAGGTTAGTTATGCTGAAGTGGGGCAACAACCACAGCCTGTTAAGGTGACTTATAAGGAGTATAAGGCAAAAAAGAAGGAAACGGCTTATGGTATAGCTAAAGCGAATAATATAACCGTTGACGAGTTGATAGAGGCTAATCCTGAAATGAAGCAGGAGGGATATAAGTTGAAGAAGGGGAGTGTGTTGCGTATCCCTGTGAAGCCTATAGTCAAGAAGCCAACCTTTAAGGGGTTGAACACAATACGCTTAGCTGTAATACTTCCGTTAGTTGGTAATGGCGTGGAGTTTGACCGTAGTGTAGAATTTTATAGAGGCCTGCTGATGGGCGTAGAGGAATTAAAACAAGCGGGGGTAAATGTGGTTGTCTCGGTGTATAATGAGCCTGCTCCCGATGTAAGCATCGCAAGCCAGATGTTGCAAGTCGTGGGGCAGAATCCTGACGTTATCGTCGGTCCGCTTTACCCTACACACTTTACGGATGTGACGGCAGTATCGGCAAAAAAGGTAAAGGTCGTAGTGCCTTTCTCGTCAAAGGTGCCACAGGTAGACTATCGTCCTGAAGTGTACGTGCTAAATACTCCTGCCGTCTATGAGAACGCTTTGGCTTTAGACTTGTTTATGACCAATTTTAAGAAACAAACGCATGTTATATTATTGCATGGTCAAGCGGGTAATAAACGTAGCTTTAGTGAAGAATTGCAGCGTAGATTGAGTAGCGCAGGGTATGATATAGTAAGTTTGCCTACTTCTGCATCAACGCAACAGATGACAGCAGCCTTGTTGGGGAAAAAACAAGGCGAGTATATCATTGTACCCGATGATGCAAGTGAGGCTACGATGAAGCAAATGTTGACAAAAACGGCGGATTTGCAGCATGCGTTGTCTGGTGCTCAAATATCGTTGTTGGGTTATGAAAGTTGGTTGCCTTATGCGGAAGGAAGTATGCGTGAGCAAATTCATGCTGCAAACACGTACATTCTGACTCCGAATTACTATTATCCATACACGACGGCTTCGAAGGCTTTTTATGATAAATATAGAAAGTGGTTTAAGGCGGACTTTGTGTCAAGCAAGCCTCGTATGGCTCCTTTGGGTTATGATTTTGCGAGAGGTTTCTTAGGCAGCATGGCTACTTATGGCTATGATTTTAGTACACAGTCACCACAAAAGGGAAGTGTCGCAGCACAACCTAAGTTGCAGTCAGAACCTCGATTTATTACTGTTGGGGGTAATGGTGGGTATATAAGCCGTAGTATGTGGCTTGTTCGTTTTAAACGAGATATGAGCATTGTGAAAATATCGGCACAATAAGCGTCGTAACTATATATGGTGTTATGCAGAATATAATTTACATAAAACGATGTGTAGTTGTATGCGTGCTTATGCTACTCATGTCGGTTGCGTCGCGTGCACAGATAGGTGAGCCAAGGCATAATATATGTATAGGCTTTACGGGAGGCGTGGCGATGAATCAAATTGGATTTGACCCGACAATAAAGCAAAAGTGGCACGTCGGACCAACCTTTGGCATTGTGGCACGCTTTACGAGCGAACGTTATTTCAAAGCCTTTTGTGCATTACAATTGGAATTGAACTATAGTGAAATGGGGTGGAGCGAACAGGTATTGAACTCACAGTCAGAACCTCTGCCCGATACTTATAAGCGTAATCAACATTACATACAATTCCCCGTTTTGGCTCGTTTGGCTTGGGGACGCGAAAGTCGTGGCCTCATGGGCTACTTCTTGGCAGGTCCGCAAGTGGGGTATTGTTTTAAGGAAAGTAGTAAACAAAGCGACTTTACATTAGATGGTAGCGGACACCCCGACCGACCTAATGGACTTTATGCTCAGTATGATATGTCAATTGACAAAAAGTTTGATTATGGTATAACTGCAGGGTTGGGTGCTGAACTTACGACTAAAATAGGACACTTCTTAGTAGAAGGTCGTTACTATTACGGTTTGTCAGATATCTTTAATAATGCAAAGAAGGACGTGTTCAGTCGTTCGAACAATGGCACGATCGTAGCAAAGGTGACATATCTGTTTGATGTGCGGAAGTGACATCTCATAATCGAAAAAAATAAATACAAAATACAATGGAATTAGCAAAGACTTACAATCCCGAAGAGGTTGAAGGTAAATGGTATCAGTATTGGACTGACAACCACCTTTTCTCTTCAAAACCCGATGGACGTAAACCCTATACAGTTGTAATCCCTCCCCCTAACGTGACGGGCGTGTTACATATGGGACACATGCTTAACGAAACCATACAAGATATCTTGGTTCGTCATGCTCGCATGGAAGGTAAAAACGCATGTTGGGTGCCTGGTACTGACCATGCTTCAATTGCAACTGAAGCGAAGGTGGTAAATCGCTTGGCTGAGCAAGGAATCAAAAAGACCGACCTTACGCGTGATGAATTCTTGAAGCATGCTTGGGACTGGACGGAGGAACATGGAGGCATTATATTGAAGCAATTGCGTCGAGTTGGTGCTTCGTGTGATTGGGATCGTACGGCTTTCACAATGGACGAAGAGCGTTCTAAGAGTGTTATCCATGTGTTTGTAGACCTTTATCGTAAAGGATTGATTTATCGTGGCGTTCGCATGGTCAATTGGGACCCGAAGGCTAAGACGGCACTGTCAGATGAAGAAGTAGTGTATAAGGAGGAGCATACGAAACTCTATTACATGAAGTATTATGTAAGTGAAGATGATGGCACGGGAGCTACTGGCGAAGAAGGTGAAATTATTCACCAAGATGAGAAAGGCCGATATGCCGTTGTAGCAACAACTCGTCCTGAAACGATTATGGGTGACGTAGCAATGTGTATTAATCCTAACGACCCGAAAAATCATTGGTTGAAGGGTAAGAAGGTGATCGTTCCGTTGGTAGGTCGTGTTATTCCTGTGATTGAAGATGAATATGTAGACATTGAGTTTGGTACAGGTTGTTTGAAGGTAACTCCTGCACACGATGTGAATGACTATATGTTGGGTGAGAAGTATAACTTGCAAGCTATTGACATCTTCAATGATGATGCTACTATCTCTGAGGCAGCTGGTATGTACGTAGGTCAAGAGCGTTTCGCTGTACGTAAGCAAATCGCTATAGACTTGCAAGAGGCTGGCCTTATGGAGAAGATTGAGGACTATGACAATAAGATAGGTTGCTCAGAACGTACGGGTGTGCCTATCGAACCAAAATTGTCTATGCAATGGTTCCTCAAGATGCAGCACTTTGCTGACTTGGCTTTACCTCCCGTAATGAACGATGAGATAAAGTTCTACCCAACAAAGTATAAGAATACTTATCGCCACTGGTTAGAGAATATCAAAGATTGGTGTATCTCACGTCAACTTTGGTGGGGACATCGCATTCCGGCTTACTATTTGCCTGAAGGCGGTTATGTAGTAGCTGAAAGTATCGAAGAAGCCGTTAAGTTGGCACAAGAGAAGAGTGGTAATGCTAATCTTACAGCCGCTGATTTGCGCCAAGATGAAGATGCACTCGATACTTGGTTCTCATCTTGGTTGTGGCCTATATCTCTCTTTGACGGTATTATGAATCCTGATAATGAGGAATTCAACTATTACTATCCTACGAGTGATTTGGTGACAGGTCCAGACATCATCTTCTTCTGGGTGGCTCGTATGATTATGGCCGGTTACGAGTTTACGGGTAAGATGCCGTTTAAGAATGTATATTTTACGGGTATTGTACGTGATAAGTTGGGTCGTAAGATGTCAAAATCACTTGGCAATTCGCCAGACCCACTTGATCTAATTGACCGCTTTGGTGCTGATGGCGTGCGTATGGGTATGATGTTGGCAGCTCCTGCAGGCAATGACATCTTGTTTGATGAAGCACTTTGTGAACAAGGTCGCAACTTCTGTAATAAAATCTGGAACGCTTTCCGTTTGGTACAAGGTTGGCAAGTTGATAAGACTGCGGCTCAGCCCGAGACTGCACGTTTGGCTGTAGAGTGGTTTAATGCAAAATTGCGTCAGGGCGCAGCAGAGATTGCCGATCTTTATTCTAAATATCGCTTGAGCGAGGCTTTGATGGAGGTTTACCACCTCTTCTGGGACGAATTTTCAAGTTGGTTCCTTGAAATGGTAAAGCCTGCTTATGGTAGCCCGATTGATGTGACTACTTACGAGGCTGTGTTAGAGGCTTTCAATCACTTGCTCCACTTGCTTCACCCCTTCATGCCTTTCATTACCGAAGAGCTTTGGCAGCACTTGGCAGAGCGCAAAGAGGGTGAAAGCATCATGGTAAGTCCACAAACGATTGCAGTTCCTGCTGAGGGTGATGACGCTATTTTGGCACAAATTGAGATGATGAAGAATGTGGTGGCTGGTGTACGTGCTATTCGTAATACGAAAAATATCTCACCGCGTGAGGTGCTTGACTTGCAGGTAATTGCTGCTAATCCTATCGCTGCATTGGATAGCTTGGTTGTAAAGATGGCCAATGTAAATGGTGTAGTCGTTGTTGAAGCGAAGGGAGAGGGCGTTAGCTCATTCATGGTAGGTACGACAGAATATGCTGTACCCCTTGGTGGCTTGATTGATGTCGAAGCTGAGATTGCAAAGGCTGAAGCTGAACTCAAGCACTTGGAGGGCTTCTTGAATGGTGTGAAGAAGAAACTCTCAAATGAGCGCTTTGTTAACAATGCGCCTGCTGCGGTTGTTGAATTAGAACGTAAGAAGCAGTCAGATGCAGAAAGCAAGATTGCTACGTTGAAGGAGACGATTGCTTCACTTCAAAAGTAAATCCCTTAACTTAAACTGAATAAGATGTGCGAATGTGCTACTTGAAAGGAACAAGTATGCACGTTCGCATATTTATGTATGGACCTATAAAGGTCTGCTTCCTTTTTTATGATAAAAAGATACTATTTATTTTTACTCTTCGTCTGTAGCTCTTCTATTGTGACGATAGCTCAGTCGTCGTTGCATGATGTAGTAAATGATTATTTACGAAATTATCAAATAAGTGGGTATCAGCCGCGTGATAGAATGGGGCTGGACTCTTTGCGTGCAGATGAAAGTGCACATGAGCTGTATGTGTATGCGAATGAACCATTTTGTTCGCAACCCTTTACACCTCAAAGTGTTCGAACTATTTATGATGACATTCAGCACCGATTGCCTGCACCCTATAATACATATCGTTTGTCGATTTACAATAAGAAGCATCAACTGATAGAGGACTTAATTCCTAATATCTATCGTAGTGGTAATCAAGATGCGACTCGTCTCTGGGGAAAGTTAGATTATCAAGGTTGGCCTTGGGTGAAGAATACCTCGCGTCCTTACACCATTACGAAGGGATTACAAAATCGTCACCTCTTTATATGGCCCAGTCATGGTAGATATTATAAAGAAGGGGCATGGCAGTGGCAGCGCCCTTATTTATATTGTACGACAGAGGATTTGTTTACTCAGTCGTTTGTATTCCCTTATCTATTCCCTATGCTTGAAAGGGCTGGAGCCATTGTAGCTTCTCCACGTGAACGAGACTATCAAACACACGAATCGGTGGTTGATAATGATAATCCAAAACGGCAGGGTTTGTATGCAGAGTTGTCGCAGAGTGATGCGCAGTGGCAGGTGTCAGCAGACTCGTGTGGATTTGCTATGAACGAAAGTTTGTTGAATGATGAGAGCAAGCCTTTTAGTAGTGGAACGTATTGTATGGTCCCAACAGTAAATCGCCGTAGTAAGTTAGCTACTGCAACGTGGATTCCACAAATCCCTGTTGATGGTCGATATGCCGTATATGTAAGCTATGCTTCGCGTTCTAATTCTGTGCCTGATGCACATTATATGGTCTATCATAAAGGGGGACGTACAAATTTTGTGGTAAATCAGCAGATGGGCGGTGGAACTTGGGTGTATTTAGGAACGTTTGAGTTTGCGCAAGGAAGCAATATTGCAGGGCGGGTCGTATTGAGTAATCAAAGTGACTATCGTGGTGTGGTGACGGCAGATGCCGTTCGCTTTGGTGGTGGCGTTGGCCAGACGGAGCGTGGAATGGCTGGAACATCTGGTTTGCCGCGCTATTTAGAGGCAGCTCGATATTATGCCCAGTGGGCAGGCGTACCAGACTCGTTAGTAAATACGGAGAATGGAGCTAACGACTATAATGACGACTTGCGCGTTCGTAGTAATATGCTAAACTATTTGGCCAAGGGAAGTACGTACGTTCCTGGTCAAGGAGGAGAAGGCGTACCTTTTGAACTATCGTTGGCGATTCATAGTGATGCAGGCTTTCATACAGATAATAGTATATATGGTTCGCTCTCTATTTCGACCACTCAAAATGCTGATGGTAATACGGTGTTTGCTTCAGGATTGTCGCGGTTAGCATCGTCAGACTTCGCGCAGTTAGTACTGCGCTCGTTGACGGACGATCTGAGTCGTACATTTCATATAAATTGGGCACAACGTGAACATTGGGACCGCAACTATGCAGAAACGAGAATGCCAGAAGTTCCCTCAGCTATTCTTGAGACTATGTCACATCAAAATTTTGGTGATATGCGTTTCGGACATGATCCCTTGTTTAAGTTTACGTTAGCGCGTTCGGTCTATAAAAGCATACTCCGCTATGTAAACTACGAACATGGTGTGACAAATTACGTGGTGCAACCGCTTGCGCCACATGCTTTTGCTGCACAATTGTCACCTGATGCGAGTAGTGTACGGCTGAGTTGGCAGAGTACATGTGATTCTTTAGAAGAGAGTGCAAAGCCGACAGGCTATGTGCTTTATACGCGAGTGGACGATGACGATTTTGATAACGGATTGTCTATCGGAAATGTAACGGAGTATACTCTGCCCCTATCGGCAGGACACGTCTATAGCTTTAAAGTCACGGCAGTGAATGCTGGTGGAGAAAGTTTTCCTACTGAGGTATTGAGTGCCTATCGCAGTTCTCAACCGAATGCGCAACGTTTGTTAATCGTCAATGGATTTACGCGATTAAGTGGCCCTGCTTATGTTGATACTGCCGACTCGTTAGGCTTCTGTTTAGACATTGACCCAGGTGTGCCTTATATGTCGACTACGGCTTATAGTGGACTGCAGCGTGTGTTCGATCGTTCGAGGATGGGACATGAAGGCTCGTCAGGCTTGGGTTATTCAGGCCATGAATGGGTGGGTAAGGAAATAGCTGGCAATACGTTTGATTATACCTATTGTCATGGTCAGGCAATGGCAAAGAATGATGCTTATTCCTTTAGTTCAGTAAGTAGTGAAGCCTTTTGTGCTCCTTCTTTAAGTTTAAAAGGAGTGGCTGCTATTGATTATATAGCGGGCTTGCAAGCCGTGCGCGATTATAATTTAAAGCCGTATCCTGTCTTTACTGATGCAGTGCGTAATAAGTTGGCTGATTATTTGGAGGAAGGAGGCCGGTTGTTACTGAGTGGCAGTTTCGTAGGTTCTGATAATCAAACAAAGGCCAATCAAAATTTTATAGAAAATGTACTGAAGTATAAGTATGCCGGTTCTGCAAGGAACGATTCGACCGATTATGTGAATGGATTGAATAGGCAGTTCCTTATCTATCGTCAGCCCAATGCTCAACATTATGCATCAATAGCTCCTGACGCTTTAGTACCAACCTCCAATAAGGCTTTTACGGCCTTTGTCTATGGAGGGGGACAGAGTGCAGGCGTGGCCTATCGTGGCAAGAATTACCGAACGCTATGTATGGGTTTCCCTTTTGAGTGCATTCGTGACGCGAAGGTGCGAGCCGAGGCTATGGAAGCTATCTTGAAATTCCTTTGTTCGAAAGAATAAAAAGACAGTGGGTGTTTTCAGCGAATGGCTGAAAATATCCACTGTCTCTTGTTTACATAGGAAGGATTATTCAAAGTCAACGCAAGCTCGTTCGGCAATGTGCTTCATCAGTTCGCTTGCAATGGCTTTGTGGGCTGGGTGCGTGCTGTAGGCTTTAACGTCATCTAAGTTGTCAAAAGATGAGGTAAGGCAGATGTCCCACTTCTCGGCAGCGTTGATATTAAATCCTACGTGTACGCTGCGGATAAAGGGAATGGTTGTTGGTAAACCTTCAATGCCTTCTTTAAAGGCTTGTTGAGCAGTTTCGCGAAGGTCGGTAGGTACGTCGTCGCGAAATTTAAACATTACAATGTGTTGTACCATGTTTTTTATTTATGTGTTGCTAATTCTCGAAAAAATCATTAGTTATTAATAGCGCCACAGTGTGGGCAACGCCCTTTGCGAGGGATAGACTGACCGCACACTCCACAAAGGAGATGGGAAGGCTGATGAATGATGTATTGCCGAATAGCGAATATCCAGTATATAATCAAAAGAGGATAACCTATATATATAGGTGTAGTGAGGGTGAAGGTGAGGTAAAGCACGACACACACGCCTCCTAATGATGCAAGGTAAGAGAGACTATCGCCAATGTCGGGTTGACGTCGTATTTCGTCAACAACGGCTACGGTAACTATCAGCATAGCCCATACAGAGGCGATGAATAGAGCCATGATAAGGGGCAAGTCAGAACTGAATGGATTGAGCGTGGGGTGAAAGTAATATTCAACCCAGGTGTTGGGGATAAAGCGTTGAATGCTGCCATAAAGTGCTGCCGAACTGCTTACGCATAAGCAGAGTAGGGTGGGGTAAAAGCTGGGGATGTCGCGAAAGTGGACAATGCGGAAGTGCTTATGTCGAACACTTTGTATCAACCAACACAGTATGGCTAATCCTAAAATGCTGAGCACGTAGATAGAACGACTGTCTGAAAAGTAATAGATGAATTTCGAAATAGGGTCATCGGGAACAACATTGGTTAATAGCGCCTTTTCGTGAATCCAACCTTGGGAAAGTTGGTCGCGAGCAACTTTTACCCAAACGGAGTCGGTAGAGTCGGAAGGAACGTACATGATGCGTGCCACAACAAGTTGATCGCCGCTATTGATCTTAATTGTGTCGTTAATGATAGCTCCATAATCAGGAAGCCCTTGTAGTGGAGGGGCGGTTAGAACGTTCAGACTATCTGTTGCTTGGAAGTTATACCCAGTCCAGTAATGATGATTGATGTAAAAGTTTACAGAGTCTACGGCCCCTTCGCTTGCAGCCGTCCAGTGGTCTACCTTGTTGGGGTGAGAATAATAGCAGGCTGCATTCAATAGGCAGGTGAGTAGCAAGGAGAGTAGCAGTGTAACTTTACTTTTCATATCTTATGTAGGTGTATGGGAATGTGGGTTATCGGCTTTCGGCTTTTAAGACCTTCATTTCGCAATTTTTGCAATCAAACTTAAGTGGGAACGTGCGCCCGTCAGGTAGACGAAGTGAGAGTTGGCGAGGACTATCTTTCGTCTCTTTTAGGCAGATGCCAAGTGCAAAACGAATGCAATGACGGCAAGTCATGAGGGTAACTTCTCCCTTAGGTTCTTTTATTTCAAAGGCTGGAGCTATGGTCGTTACGCCATGTTCTTTGTAGAAGTTTTCGGCTAGGTGGTTGGCCACGTTAGCAGTGAAAGGAAGTTCGTTGGGCAATAGTTGACGTAGGGCTTCATGCTTTACATTGCCTGCTCGGTCGCGCTCGTAGCAAGTGAGGTGGTTTGTTTGCAAACGGTCACATATCAACCTGCGCCATTCTGTTAAGACCGATGCAGGAATAAATCGCTCGCCTTGAGTTTCGATGTTTACTTGTTCAACAACAAAAGGCGTTCCCCCCATTTTGGTAAGTTGTCGTTCAATATTTGCGCGTTGAGAAGTTCGTGCCGTCTCATGCGTATAGTCAAAACGTAATGTGACATGACACCCACTTTCGTCGCTCATGTCAAGTGCGTAACCATTGTCAACTTCGCGCAGTGTGATGTTGGCTGCAAGAGTGCGCTTTGCTGTATCCTTAGCCAAGGCTTTATCGAAAGCAAAGTCTTGATTGCGGTGTAAGAGTTGTCCACGGGCGAGCGGTGGGAACGTAGCGGGATAGACTTTGTCTCCTTCTACCTTATTGACGCGAAATCCTTGGAGTTTTCCTTCTTTGTCGATGAAGCATAAGCCATCGCCAGCTACAAGTTCATTCGAAAGGTCGCTCAGAGGATTAAAAGTAAAACAGTTTCGTTCCGTTCGTCCAACTTTCCCCACTGCAGGGCCTATGGCTTTTGGGGTAGCAAAGGAGTGAATTGGCTGCTTGGCGCGTCCATGTAAGAAGTATTCAGTAAATCCTCGGTTAAACGAGCGGTTTACATCGGGAGTGAAAGTGAGATGCGAAGTGCCAAACGAGGCGCGTTCGTAATCCTCACTTCGCTTATTAATAATTTCGTCAATCTGCTTTCGATACCATGCGGTTACATTCTTTACGTAGCCAACGTCCTTTAATCGTCCTTCAATCTTAAAAGATCTAACCCCCGCGTCCATCATTTCTTCCAAATGTTGGGTGCGGTTCATGTCCTTCAGCGATAGTAAATGCTTGTCGTTAACTAAGACGTTTCCATTTTCGTCAACGAGGTCGAAGGCCAATCTACAAAACTGAGCGCAGCAGCCTCGATTGGCAGAGCGGTTGAAGCAATACTGTGAGGCGTAGCATCGTCCGCTATAACTAACACACAAGGCTCCATGAATAAAAGCTTCGAGTGGCGTTTTGACGGTTTGTGCAATACGGCGCGTCTGCTCGATAGATGTCTCGCGGGCTAATACAATTTGCTTAAAGCCTGCAGCTTCTAACCATTTTGCCTTCTCGGGGGTGCAATTATCCATTTGCGTTGAGGCGTGCAAGGCAATAGGGGGAAGCTTCATTTTAAGCAAACTGAGGTCTTGTACGATGAGTGCGTCAACACCTATGTTATATAGTTGCCAGATGAGCGCCTCTGCACTTTTAAGTTCACTATCCCAAAGAATTGTGTTGAGCGTTACGTATATGCGTACTCCAAAGAGGTGAGCATAGTCACATAGCTTCTTTATATCTTCAATAGAATTACCTGCTGCGGAGCGTGCGCCAAAACTGGGGCCGCCTATATATACGGCATCTGCTCCATGCTTAATAGCTTCTATGCCGCATTCTATGTTGCGGGCAGGAGCAAGTAATTCTATCTTTCCTTTTTTCTTATTTTGTAGCGTCATGTTTTGTGAACGTTATTTATGACAAAGATAGTGCAAACCGAACGCAAAAAGCCAAGCTTGCTTGAGATTTTTGCTGAGGTGCAGCCTATCTTATACAAAGATAGTGCAAACCGAATGCAA